>Ga0070658_10005316_pt1 | contig 10453 bp, 8 predicted proteins | sample KBSC13metaG_FD_64664 | JGI IMG/M metagenome (GOLD analysis project Ga0070658, IMG submission 64664) | Corn rhizosphere microbial communities from Kellogg Biological Station, Michigan, USA - KBS C1-3 metaG | ecosystem: Host-associated > Plants > Roots > Rhizosphere > Soil ... | reverse complement strand
GGGTGCTCGGCCGGCGGCCTGCTGACCGCCCAATCGGTCGCATGGTTCGCCGCGCATGGCTTGCCCGAGCCGGCGGCCGTCGGGGTGTTCTGCGCTTCGCTTGGCGGATTTTTTGGCGGCGACGGCAGCGCACTTGCCGGGCCGCTCAATGGCATGCTGCCACCGCTCGCTCGCTCAGCAGCTCCGGGGCGCGGGGGGCCGCCGCCCGATCCCGGATACCTCGCAACCGCCAAGCGCGATGATCCGCTGGCCTATCCGATCGCCTCGCGTGAGTTGGTGGCTCACTTCCCGCCGACGCTGCTTATCACCGGTACGCGCTCGTTCGAATTCTCGATGGCGCTGGATTCGCATAACAAGCTTGCCGCAGCGGGGGTTGAATCGCACTTTCACGCCTGGGACGGCATGAACCACGCCTTCTTCTACAATTCCGAACTTCCGGAATCGCGCGAGGCCTATGCGATCATGGCCGATTTCTTCGAGAAGCACCTTGCGGGCTGATTCCGCCTCGCCCCGCACCGGCAGCTCCGGACTGCTCAAAACGCTGGTCTTCGCCATGTTCGCGATGTTCGCGATGACGACCGATTCGGTCGGTACGGTGATTCCCCAAATCATCCGCGAGTTCGACCTGGGACTAACCGCCGGCGGATCGTTTCAATACGCCACGATGTCGGGCATTGCCATTTCCGCCATCGGGCTGGGCTTCCTCGCGGATCGCTTCGGGCGCAAGGCGACGATCCTGGTCGGCTTGTTGATGTACGGGGCCGGCTCGGCGGCGTTCGCCGCCGGGCACGCTTTCCTGTTCTTCGTGGCGTTGCTGTTCGTGTCTGGCCTCGGCATCGGGATTTTCAAGTCCGGCGCCCTGGCGCTGATCGGCGACCTGTCGCGCTCAACCCGCGAGCACGCGCGGACGATGAACCTGATTGAGGGTTTTTTCGGCGTCGGCGCGATCATCGGTCCGGCGGTCGTCGCCTATCTCGTGCACGTCGGCGCCAGCTGGAAAGGGGTTTATCTGATAGCCGCGCTGCTGTGTCTTGCTTTGATCGTCAACGCGGCCCTTGCGCGATTCCCCCGACCGATCGTTTCGCGCGCGGAGCCGACCCGGCCCACCGAGGCAATTCGCCTGGCTGGCGATCCCACGGCGCTGTTCTTCGGTGTGGCGCTGATGTTCTATGTGGCGGCCGAAGCGGCCATCTACGTCTGGGCGCCGACTTACCTCGCCGATTACGGAGGCAGATGGAGTGCGCTGGCGGCTTATGCGGTCTCCATCTTCTTCGTCCTTCGCGCTGTGGGTCGCTTTCTCGGCGTGTGGCTTCTTGCGAGGCTCGACTGGACCCGGGTTCTGTTAACCTGCAGCGCGGCTGTAGCGCTGTTGTTCTGGATTGCGGTCGCGGGCGGGCGCGGGGCGGCGATCTTCGCGCTGCCGGCGACTGGTTTGTTCATGTCGGTGCTGTACCCCACGATCAATTCGACCGGCATCAGTTGCTTCGACAAGGGCCGGCATGGTTCGATTGCGGGGCTCTTGCTGTTCTTCACCTGCCTCAGCGCGGTGTTCGCCCCGCTGGCAATGGGCGCGCTCGGCGATGCCCTGGGCGACAGCAAATACGCGATCGTGCTTGGCGCGGTGTTCGCTTCCCTGCTCGTCGTGCAGTGCGCCTGGAACCTCGCGCGCCAGCCCTTCGCCGCGCGGCTCGTCCGCCGCAACGAGCACGACTATCTGCTGAACGAAGTTGAGGCCGCCGCGGCCGCGAGCGCTTGACCGCTCAGGCGTGTCCGACCAGCGCGAAGGCACGGCGCAGCGCATCCATCTTCGCCCGGGTGAAACGCCGCGATACGCTCGCGGCGGGCACGATCCGGTCGAAGGCATGAAAGGCGCGAGGCACGACCAGGAGTTCCGTCGGCACGGCCGCTTCGGTCAGCCTCTCAGCGTAGGCAATGTCCTCGGCAACAAAAAGGTCTGCTCCGCCGACACCAATCCAGGCGGGTGGCAGGCCGTTCAGGTTTTCAATTCGCGCCGGAACGGCGGCGACGGGCACACCGGGTGTGCCGGGCTCACTGCCGGTGAAAGCGCGCCAGCCGAAACGGTTGGCCTCGCGAGTCCACAGCACCGCGCCGATCCAGGGGGGCAATCGGCTCGCGGTCCCGGTACGATCGTCGAGCATCGGGTAGACGAGGCACTGAAAGATGACCGGCACCTCCCCTCGATCGCGCGCCGCGACCGCGAGCAGAGCTGCATGCGTTCCCCCGGCGCTTTCGCCAAGCAGCGCGATTCGCGAAGAGTCGAGCCCGAGTTCGCCGGCTGCTCCGTACATCCATTTGAGGGCGGCGTAGTTGTCTTCCACGGAACCGGTGTAGCGAACCGCGGGCGCGAGCCGGTACTCGACGGTGACGACTATACAGTCGAGTTGGCGTGCCAACTGCTGCAGATATCGCAATTCGCTCTTGGCCGACCCTAGAACGTGCCCGCCGCCGTGCGTGTGAAGTATGCCAGGGCGCACACCCCCCGACCGCGCATTGACGATATAGACCGTCACGTCCGGGTTGGTGCCAGCGCCTCTTACCTGGCGTGCGAGCACCGGCACGTTGTCCAGCAAGGGTTCGGCGTTCGCAGCGTTCTGCGCCCGGAGCGCTGGCAGGGTATTTTCGCTCAGCGCTGGGCCGCCGCTGCCGAGCAACTCCCGCGCCGCGGCTCGCAGTTCGGGGTCGAGGTATGTTACCGGGTCAAACGCGTTGCTTTTCAGCCCCTGCGCTCGGACCGGACTTGCGCAAGCCCCGGCCGCAAGTGTTACAGCGCCTGCGGAAATAAGCAGGCCGCGCCTATCGAACATCATCTGTCCGTCTCCTTTGCCCCCTTCAAGCCGGACATTGGGCCGGGAAGGGAGAGAATATCAAGAGATAGTATGCAATCGATTGCCCAACCGGCTCCGATTGCTTACGACGACCACGCAACGAGGCACGTTTGGAGCGGGATGCAAATGGAAGGCACGCATCGTGGTGAGGTGCGAAGATGCTGGCGGCGGCGCCACCGCCTCGTCTGGAGCTTTCGTTGAGTCCGTTGTCCGGCCCGTTCGCTCACGCCGATAACAAGCATGACGGTCCGATGCGGTGGACGGCGGATCACGTTCGAGCAATCCGGACGGCCGCCATTGCGGTGACGCCGCAGATCCGCGCGGATGACTTTTCCCGTGTTTCGCCGAATTTCGACCTGTGGGATGCCTGGCCGATACAAGAACCGGGCGGGCTTCCAGCCATCCTGCGGGACGATTCCACCTTGTGGATGGCCCTTGCCGCCCCGTGCTTTCCGGATCCGGACGAGCGCCATGCCCATGCCCGCATCCACCTGCTGAAGCGCTTGGGCGATGCCTGGGTCCATCTGGGCCCGGCGATGCCCGACGGCTTTTCTCCCGGCAGTCGCGAATGGTCCGGCTCGGCGGTGCTCGATGCAGGCACGAACGAGGTTTCGCTCTACTTCACTGCAGCCGGACGGCGCGCAGAAGCTGAGTTCACCTTCGAACAACGAATATTCGGCGCCCGGGCTACCCTCGACCTCAGCGGGTCCGGGCCTCGCCTTATCGGATGGCGTGATCTGGCGGAGGTCGTCGAACACGACCCTGCCTACTACATGGCAAGCGATGAAGGCCGCGGATCGGTCGGAACCATCAAGGCATTTCGCGACCCTGCCTTTTTTGTCGATCCGGCGGACGGCGCCAACTATCTCTTTTTCGCCGGCTCTGCCGCCCATTCGACATCCGACTACAACGGTGTGGTCGGCGTGGCGCGAGCAGATGCCAAAGGGCGGGCGGGCTGGCGAACGCTCGCACCTATCGTTTCGGCTGAGGGGCTGAACAATGAGCTGGAACGGCCTCACGTCGTCGTCAGCGGCGATCTCTACTACCTGTTCTGGTCGACCCAGAGCCACGTGTTCGATGCCGCGGGACCGGTGGGACCCACTGGGTTATATGGCGTGGTGAGTGAGCGCATCGCTGGCCCATGGCGGCCGCTCAACGCTACGGGGCTCGTCTTTGCCAATCCGCCCGAGGCTCCTGAACAGGCTTACAGCTGGCTTGTCCTGCCGAACCTTCGCGTAATTAGTTTCGTCGACAACTGGGGAAATAATGGCGGCGAGCGCAAGTTCGGAGCGACCTTCGCGCCTGAGCTTCGCCTTGTCCTCGATGGCGACGAGGCGCGGCTCTATGGATGAAGCCTCCAGAGATGCGCGGTTGGCGGGTATCGAACTTGGCGGGACAAAGGCGATCGCGGCTCTTGCCGAGGGCGGGACCATCGTCGAGGTGCGGGTGGTCCCCACCGGCGCGCCGCGAGAAACGTTGGGCGAGTTGAACTCCATCCTGCGCGAGTGGGACCGGCGCGCGGGGCTGGATGCCCTTGGAATTGCCAGCTTCGGACCGATCGACCTCAATCGGGGCAGTGTTGAACACGCAACTATCCTAGACACGCCCAAGGATGGTTGGGCCGGAGCCAAGGTCGGCGCAGCGCTTACGGCGGGCCTCCGCTGCCCTTGGTCAATCGACACCGACGTCAACGCTGCGGCGCTGGCCGAGTTTAGGCGAGGCTCGGCCGTGGGCTGTGCGAGTGTGTGTTACGTCACAGTTGGCACTGGGGTCGGCGGGGGTCTCGTCATCGAGGGTCGTCCCGTTCATGGAGCGCTGCATCCCGAACTCGGCCATATCCGGCTTCGACGCGCGGAGGGCGACCGGTTTGCCGGCATCTGCCGCTTCCATGCCGACTGCGTGGAGGGACTGGTAAGCGGCCCGGCGATCGCAGCGCGCTTTGCCGAGCAGGCCGAAATGATTCCCGACGAGCATCCCGGCTGGGCCCACGTCGCCTTCGATCTCGGCCAACTTGCGGCAAGCATCTTCCTGACGACCTCTGCTGAGCGGATCGTCCTGGGAGGGAGCATACCGCTCGGGCGGCCTTTCCTCCTGCCGCTGATGCGCGCGCGCGCGCTCGAAGCGCTGATGGGCTATCTGCGCTACCTCGATAGCCACACCATTGAGCAAGCCATCGTCCTTTCCTGCCTCGGCGCCGAAGCGGGTCCGGTGGGAGCGATCACACTTGCCGAAGAAGCATTGCACCAAGCCGGCCGAGAGTACTTTTTTTTCGGCCCCAGATCCCGCACGTGCTGCTGACGTGTGAAAATGCCGATGTCTTCGATGCCGGCGCCAGGTTCTCAGTTTGAAGGCGGGCAATGCCTCTCCTCAAGAGACGAGCTATTCTCTCAGACCGAGAGTCGGGTCGTCGAATTTCACCGACGCGGAGGACAAGTGTCTGCATGTCAAGCGTGCGCTCCGGCCCATAGCCGCGCCTAGACCGGACGGGCAGCTGTCGGCCAGCTCCGGCCTTGGCTTGGCCGAAGATTGGTCTGATTACTCGTAGCTATCGGTGATGATCGTGCGCGGCTCGGCTGGCCGCGCGCTGTCAGCGGGCGAGCTGGCTGGAGCGGCGGGCGTCATGCAGTCGACCGCGAGCGGACACCTCGGCCGGATGCTCGAAGCAGGGCTGCTCTGCCTCGAGCGGCAGGGGCGGCACCGATATTATCGCATCGCGAACCCGTCCGTGGCCGGCCTGATCGAGAGTATGATGTCGGTGACCGACGAACTGAACGCGGCCGCCAGCAGGTGCAGGCCAGTCAGAACCGGGCCACGCGATAAGGCGCTTCGGCGCGCTCGACTGTGCTACGATCATCTCGCAGGGGAAGTTGCCGTCGGGATCGCCACCAGCATGTCCGTGCGCGGGCAAGTTCTCTTCGGCCAGGATGGGGGCCTGCTCACGGACGAGGGCACGGCCTTCCTGGCATCTCTCGGCGTAGACCTTCCCACCGGTCCGTTAGCGCGCTCTGCCCTCGCTGCGCACGACTTTGGTGGCCCTCCCATCAGGAGGACGTAGCACCGATGGTACGAGCACGCTGAAAAGAGAAAGTGGCCCCCCGACAGGCGCTGTCGCAAGTCCTGTCTTGGCTTTCACGATTGGCATTGACCGCGTCTCTGGCGTACCGTCAAGGCCTTCCCCTGCGCCACTTGCGGCGCGCTCGGCATTGCGTTGGTGGTCACGCCCTTGCCGGAAGGCGGATTCGCAGTTGAGCTTATCGTGGGCCTGGTCTGCGAGATTCTCCTCGATCGCCGCAAGCTGGCGCTGCCGGCGTGAAGAATAGCGGCCGGGGGTGCTCGACACGGTGCCCTAGCTAGCGAGGGCGGGGGCCATCATCACGTCCCCGCGATCCGCTCTCCCGGCGCCCCTGAGGGCCAATGGACCACTCGAGGAACTGCGAGACGCTATCGACCTGATCGTCGTAGGAGGAGTTGGGAAAGACGATCATCTCCCGTTTGAGTTCGGGCAGCCACTTCGCTTCAACCGGAAGGCGGGCATGGCCGGAATAGAGCCGCTCCGCTTGGCTTGATAGCCGCTCCTCCTTGCCGATTTTTGGGCGAATGCCGATGCGCATGCACCCCGGTGCATGATGTTGCCGCTCGCTCAGGCAGCGCATGTCGCGGCCAAGGTCGGACAGCAGTGGAATGCCTGTGGCAGCCTCTTCGACCAGAATGACATCGCTGCGCCAACGGTTGCGCTCGAAGCGTACCTTGGCAAGCAGGTCCGGGTACTGCAGTCGCACCCTGATCAGGTCAAGCAACAGCCACGACCCGCGATAGTAGCCCCACGTCGTGCCGACAGAGAAGTTCGCTCGGGGACTGTCGGCCATGGCCGTATCCCAGCTTTGCACGACCGATTGCAGGTCGTGACGCTCTGGCCTGTCGGTGTACGTCTGGATCCGGTGCCACTCGATCAGCGCGCTTTCTAGCGGCGTGGGGTTTTGCTGGTACTGAGCCTGGAAGGTGGGACCGCCCATGCCGGCACGGATCTCGTCGAGCGCGGCTTTCGGTTCGGTTCTGGGCTTGAGCACGTCGCCGGTCTCGCGGCGAAAGAGGCGACCGGTCGAGAGGCGGTATTCCTGAGGCTCCTCGGCGATTGCCGGCAGGTTCAGGTGCACGAACCCGCCGAGCTGGAGCAGATGGCCGGCAAGGTCGTCCTCGTGCAGGCGCTGCTGGATCGCGATGATCGAGCCTTCGCTCTTGTCGTTCAAGCGGCTGAGGAGCGTGTTTCCATAGAAGTCCTGGACGCGCGCCCGTTCCACTGGAGATCGGGCGTCGTCCCCCTTCATAAGGTCATCGATGATCAGCATGTCGCCGCCGAGGCCGGTGACGGCACCGCCGAGAGACGTGGCAAGGCGGAAACCGTTCTGGCGTGTCTTCAACTGGGCCGCCGTGTCGCGCACGATGCTCGTAGCGGTCTCGGGAAACACGTGGGCGTACCAGCGCGTGCGCATGACCATGCGGAACTGGGCCGCATAGTCCTGCGCGAGCCTGTCGCCGTAGGTGATCGACAAGATCCGCCTGGAAGGATCCTTTCCGAGCACCCAGGCGGGAAGGGCGATCGACGCGGCCACCGTCTTCAGGTGACGCGGGGGGATGGTGACGAGAAGACGCTTGATCTCCCCGCGCGCGACTTGCGCGAGGTAGTCGCACAGGATCTCGATGTAAGGCGCGCGTTCGAGTTCTCTGACCGGGTCGAGCGTGTGAAACACACGCTCGACGAAGACCTGAAAATCGCGCCGGCAGAGGGCGTTGACGGCGCGCTGAACATCACCATGATGGCTCATCGTCGCCTCCTGTGTCTGTTGGGGTCACGGGCTGCTCTTCCTCTCCAGCTGGCACGTCGTCGGCGGCGGTGGTTGCCTCGGCACTTGCCTTGGAATGCCGTGCGAAGAACTCGAGCAGAATCTGCTCGTCGTTGGACATGGACGCATCGAACTCCTCGGCGGTGCTCGGCTGGGCGGCGCCCTTGCCGGCGGCGCCCCCACGCGCGCCCTGGATCGCAAGGCAGGTGGCGATTGCCTTGTGATCACCTTGAAGCGCGCGATCGACGAGTTGGCGCACCATGATCTGCCGCTTGGGCAGCTTGGTACGCCGACCGCGGAGCGTGACCTCCATCTTGCGGTCGAGTTCCTCGTCGATGAGCGCGCTGATCTGTTTGGAGCCTTTCGGCCGTCCTCGCGGATTGCCAGATTGGCCCTTCCTGAACTGGTGCTCGCGCGGCGGCTTGCCGCGCGTCACCACGTAAGGTTCCTCCGCGTTGTTTTCCGATTCCGACATGACCGCCTCCTTACGCCGTTGTGCGCACGCGCTTGCGCGCGGGCGGCAGGTTGGAGGGGGCAGGCGAGGGCGGAGGACCTTCCGGCCTTGCCTTCAGGACGGGTCCGGTCGTTGCCGAACGCTCCTCGCGAACCTCGCGGAACGTCTGACCGCTGGCAGCAAGCCGCGCCTCTTGGCCGGCAAAATCCTGCCAGCGGATCACGCCGGTATCGACGTAGCGCGGATCGAGCTCGATCGCGGCGCCGCGCCGACCCACATCATGTGCGGCCACCAGCGTCGTACCGCTGCCGGAGAAGAGATCGAGCACGAGATCTCCGCGCGCGGTACAGTCGAGGATGGCATCACGCACCAGCGCCATTGGCTTTACCGTGGGATGCATTTCCCGGGCTCGGGCCTTATCCGACCCGAAGCCGTTGACGCCCGGGTAGCTCCAGACGTTGGAGCGGTCCCTTCCGTGGCGGCCAAGCTCGACCCGGTTAAGGTGCTTGGCGCCGGCCTTGCGGAGCGCGAAGATGAGTTCGTGCTGGGACCTATACCAGCTTCCCATTCCCCCCGATCCCTTGTCCCAGACGACAAGATTCATATATTCGAGGTCGGTCGTCTTCAGAGCTTCGAAGACGTGAGCGGCGTGTCGCCAATCCATGCAGAAGTAGGCGACGCCCCCGGGTATGAGGCTGGCGGAGATCTGCTGGAATGATCTGGCGAGGAACTGGGTGAACTCCTCGTCGGTCATCTCTCCCGAGGCCATGACGAACTCGTCGTGCTTGCCACCACCCGTGACGTGCCCGGAAATTTTTACATTGTACGGGGCATCGGTGAACACGGCCCGGGCGTGTTCGCCGGTCAGCAAGGCGCTGAGACTCACCGAGTTGGTGGAATCACCGCAAAACAACCGATGCTCGCCGAGCAGCCAAAGATCGCCCAGGCGGCTGGTCGGTTCGCTCGGCGGCGGCGGGACCTTGTTGGCGCGGCTCTCATCGCCACCCAGCATCAGCGCGTCGATCTGGGGTTCGTCGAAGCCGGTGATCTCGAGGCTGAAGTCGAGGTCAATCTCGCTCAGCTCCTGGAACTCGATCCGCAGCACGCCCTTATCCCAGCCGCTAAGGGTTGCGAGCTGATTCTCAGCGATAACAAAGGCTCGCTTCTGTTCCCGCGTCAGGTGCGAGAGCGTGACGACGGGAACTTGCGACAGTCCCAACTGAAGGGCTGCCTCGACGCGGGCGTTGCCGGCGATCACCTTGTTGGTCTCGTCGATCAGCACCGGAACTGTAAATCCGAACGTGCGGATGCTGTCAGCGATACGACGGATCTGCTCCTTCGGGTGAGTGCGAGATTTCCGGCCGAGGGCTGGAAGGGCGGACGGCGATAGGTACTGAATGTTCAGCGCAAGACCGGCGAGAAGATCGGGCACGCCAGAAGGCGCCCCAGTGGACGTAGTCATGGGAAATTCCTTTGACAGGCGCGCGCCGTCGCTCGCGCGGGACGCACGTTGAAGGGTTTGATGATGTCAGTGACGAGGCGGCGGAGATCTCGGGTCTTAGCCTGGCATTTCAGGCTGAAGGTACCCATCCGCTGCGCGGGACGAACCCGTTTTCACCAAAGCCGTTGCGGCTTCCAACTTGAGCCTACCGGCTCCTTTGCCCGAGCCCGTCCGGCTCTTTCGGCGAGGTATGCAGGCGTGCTCCGAGGTTCAAGAGCAGGCCACTGAAAAAGCTAAAAATCTGGAATCCGCAACCCTGTAAGGGCCTATTTTCAACCCTGTTTCGATCAGCAGGCTGTCTCACCGTAATCGCTGAGAAACGCTGGATTTCTGCCGTTTCCAGTACGGCTTGGCGGCAGCGTTAAGCCATTCTCTCTTAAATCAACGCTGCTATTTGCCCTGATAACGGGTTAGCGAGGTGGAGAGCGGTTCGCAGCAGACCGCATCCTCCGCCACGCACCCCCAGCCCTTGTCTCCATTGCAGGGGCCTCCCGCAAAGCCGCGGAACAGGCCGCTTTGAGGGGAGCCAAACCGTCACGGTCCGAGGAGATGCGCGCTGTCTCTGCTTGTTTCAGGCCAGATTTCTAGCTGGCGTGCGTGCCGAACACGATAACCTACGCCTTCGACACGAACCGTAACCTGACCTCCGATGGCAGCAACAGCTACTACTACGACGTCGAGAACCGGCTTGTCGCTGCGACCGTGGGTGGTAGTTATACGACGCTGCGCTACGATCCGCTGGGCCGGCTCTATGAGATCAACAACGGTGCGACGGGGATCACGCGGTTCCTGAATGACGGCGACGACCTTG
>Ga0070658_10005315_pt1 | contig 10453 bp, 10 predicted proteins | sample KBSC13metaG_FD_64664 | JGI IMG/M metagenome (GOLD analysis project Ga0070658, IMG submission 64664) | Corn rhizosphere microbial communities from Kellogg Biological Station, Michigan, USA - KBS C1-3 metaG | ecosystem: Host-associated > Plants > Roots > Rhizosphere > Soil ... | reverse complement strand
CCGAGCGGCGCGCAGCCGAGCTGCGCTCCCTGCTGCATCAGGCGTCGTACGAGTACTACGTCCTCGACCGCCCCGCCCTCTCCGACGCGGAGTACGACCGCCTCTTCCGCGAGCTGCAGACGATCGAGCGGGAGCACCCCGCCCTGCGCACCGCCGATTCGCCGACGCAGCGCGTCGGCGCCGAGCCGGCGAGCGCGCTGGCCAAGCACACGCACCTCGTGCCGATGATCTCGCTCGGCAATGCCTTCACGGAGGCGGAGCTCGCCGATTGGGAGGAGCGCATCGCCCGGCTGGTCGGCGACGACGCCCGCCGCGCGGGCTTCGTGGCCGAGCTCAAGATCGACGGCACGGCGGTGAGCCTCACGTACGAGAACGGCGTGTTCGTGAAGGGCGCCACGCGCGGCAACGGAACGGTGGGCGAGGACGTCACCGCCAACCTGCGCACGCTGCGCGACGTCCCGCTCCGGCTGCGCGGCGACGACGTGCCCCGCTTGCTCGAGATCCGTGGAGAGGTCTACATGCCCTTCACGAAGTTCGAGAAGATGAACGAGGAGCGCGTCGCCGCCGGCGAGCCGGTGTTCGCCAACCCGCGTAACTCCGCCGCCGGTGCGCTGCGCCAGCTCGATCCGTCGATCACCGCACGACGGCCGCTCCGCTTCTTCGGCTACACGGTCGCCGTACCACCCGGCGTCGCCCTCCCATTCGACACGCAGTGGGGGCTGCTCGAGGCGCTGCATCGCTGGGGCATTCCCGTCGCGCCGGGCCGCAAGTGCTGCAAGTCGCTCGCGGAGGTCAACGAGTGGGCGCGCGACGTGGAGTCGCGCGTGCGCGCGGAGCTCGACTTCGGCATCGACGGCGGCGTGATCAAGGTCGATTCGCTGCGGCTGCAGGACGAGCTGGGCGTCGTCGGCGGCCGCGAGCCGCGCTGGGCGATCGCGCGAAAGTTCGCCCCCGACATCGCCGAGACGACCCTGCTCGACATCCAGGTGAACGTCGGCCGCACCGGCGCGCTCAACCCGTTCGCCGTACTCGAGGCCGTGGAGATCGGCGGTACGACAGTGCGCCTCGCCACCCTGCACAACTTCGATCTCGTGCGCGCCAAGGACCTGCGCCGCGGTGACCGCGTGCTGGTGAAGCGCGCCGGCGACGTGATCCCGCAGGTGATCGGGCCCGTCCCCGAGAAGCGCGACGCGAAGAATCCGCCGCCGAAGACGCGCATTCCCACCAAGTGTCCGTCGTGCGGCACGAAGGTGGAGCGCGACGAAGAGGAAGTCGCCATCTACTGCCCCAACGTCGCCTGTCCGGGACGGCAGCTCGAGGCGCTCGTGCACTTCGCGTCGCGCCACGCGATGGACATCCGCGGCCTCTCCTACGCGCGCATCGAGCAGCTCATCGCCGCCTCGCTCGTGCACGACGTCGCCGACATCTACGCGCTCACCCTCGAGCAGCTGCTCACCCTCGAGCGGTTCGCCGAGACGTCGGCGCAGAACCTCATCGACGCGATCGCGGCCTCGAAGGCACAGCCGCTGTCACGATTGCTGTTCGGGCTCGGCATCCGCCACGTCGGCCAGACCGCGGCGCAGCTGCTCGCGCGGCACTTCGGCTCGATGGCGGCATTGCGCCGCGCCACGGCGGAGGACATCCTCGCCCTGCGCGGCATCGGCGAGATCATCGCCGTGGCGGTCGTCGCCTACTTCCAGGATGCGTCGTCCAACGCGCTCGTGGACAAGCTCGAGCGCGCGGGGCTGACGATGACCGAGCCGGTCGCCGTCGCGGCGGGCGGCGCGTTCAAGGGGATGACGGCCGTCGTGACGGGCACGCTGCCGACCCTGTCGCGCGCGCAGGCGACGGAGCTCATCGAATCACAGGGAGGGCGCGTCACGAGCGGGGTCTCGAAGGCGACTACCTTCCTCGTCGTCGGCGCGGATGCGGGGAGCAAGCTGGACAAGGCGCGCCAGCTCGGCGTCGAGACGATCGACGAGGCGGAGCTGATCCGCCGAGCCGCCGCGCCCGACACGGAGTGACGGCCCTGGCGCCGCAGCCGTCCACGGTGAACACTATCTCATGAACGATATGACCCTCGACCTCGCCGGAAACGGACTGCTCGCGGTCACGAAGGACGCCCTCGCCGCGCTGCGCAACGCGCTCATGCGCGACACCGGGCACGCCGCCGCCGGCTACTTCCAGGAAGCCGGCTACGCCGGCGGAGGCGCGCTGTTCGAGGCGTTCCGCGGCTGGCTCGAGCAACGCGACGCCCTGTCCCCCGAGTCGCTCCCGCTCGACGAGTTCCAGCGGCTCGCCGCCGAGTTCTTCCAGGAGACCGGCTGGGGCTCGCTCGACGTCGGCACTCTGCACGACACCGTCGTCACCCTGGACTCTCCCGACTGGGGCGAGGCGTCGCCGGACGCCGGCATGGAGCACCCGTGCTGCCACCTCTCGTCCGGCATGTTCGCCGACTTCTTCGGCCGCGTCGCCGACGCGCCCCTGGCCGTGATGGAGGTCGAGTGCCGCTCGACCGGCGCGGACCGCTGCCGCTTCCTCCTCGGCAGCGCCGAGGTGATGCAGGCCGTCTACGACGGGATGAGCCAGGGCCTCGGCTACGACGAGGCGGTAGCGGGCGCCGCGTAACCTTCGGTCGAGCCCGCCGAGGTCAGCCCCGTTGAGCCCGCTGGGGTCAGACCCCTTGAAAATCGGACCGTGCGGGATCGGATCGAACCAATGGGGTCAGACACCGAAGGTGTCTGACCCCATTCCACTACTTCAGTCAGACCTCAGCGGGCACGGCTATTGGCCGAGCGTCTCCCGGTAGAGGGGATTCGGCACCAGCTCGCCCTCGAACAGCACCTCGCGGTCCCAGGGGAGCACGATCGTGCTCTCGGTCGCGAGCGCGTGGTAGTCCGCCGTGTACGAACCCGTCTGGAAGGCCACCGCCGTGCGAACCTCGGCCGCGCCGGCGTTCACGATCGCCCCGACGGCGAGCCGCATCGTGGCGCCCGAGTCGCAGGTCTCGTCCACAATGAGCACTCGGCGGCCGCGGACGGCGGTCGGCACGGCCCCGAACACGGCCGGGCTCTCGCGCACGGACTCCGCCTGGTACCGCCGGCTGACGATGATCGAGTGGAACTCCCGATCGAGGATGGCGGCGATCACGGCGCCAGGTACCACCCCCGCGGTGGCGATCCCGACGACGATCTCCGGGTCGTAGTCCCGGACCACCTTCAGGGCGAGGGCGCGCGACAGCTCGCCGAACATCGGCCACTCGACCTCGAAGACACCCTTGCTCTGTTCGACCGTGGTCTTGCGTGGTGACATGCGGGCTCCGACGAGACGTGAGTGGGCGGCCAAAGCTACCCCGGCGCGATCGTATCTGGAAGCGCCGCCGCAGGTTGGCGACACGGGCGCCGGCAGAGAACGCCACCGTGAACAAGTTGCCGCGCACGGCGTTTGGGAATTAAGTTTGCGCCAAGGTGCAACTGTGCCGCGGTGAACTGTTCGACCGCGTCCCTTCCTACCCGTCGCGTCCACGAATGTCATGGTTCAGCCGCCTGATCGGCGGCAAGTCGGACCACAGCCCGAAGCCACAACGCCTCGATTATCTCAATGAGGCGTTGTCGCTGGAGCGTCAGGGCGACTTCGACGCGGCGCTGACGTCGTACCGACTGGCGATGCGGGATCACCCGAATGATCCCCGTATCCTCCAGAACATGGCGATCGCCTTCTCGCGCACCGGCCGCATGAACGAGGCGATCGGCGCGTATCGGCGGGCCCTCGAGCTCGACCCCGAGCTGTCCGGCGCGCACTACGGGCTCGCCTTCCTCCTCATCAAGCGGGGCGACCTCGCCGAGGCGGCGGCGCACCTCGAGGCATTCCTGGAGGCGCCCCCATCGGGATCGGAGGCGGATCGCTGGGTGCGGCACGCACGGCAAACCCTCGACGAGCTGCGCGCCGAGCCGGCGGATCTCCCCGACCAGCCCGAAGCGTAAGTGGGAACCGTCCTCGCCGTCGTCAGCCAGAAGGGTGGCGTCGGGAAGACCACGACGGCCATCAACCTGGCCAGCGCGCTGGCGCGTCGCGGGCGGAAGACACTCCTCGTCGACGTCGATCCGCAGGGCGCGGTGCGCCATGGAGTCGGCCTCACCGGCAGCGAGCATCCGGCGGGCCTCGCCGACGTCCTGGCGGGCGCGCGCGAGCTGCAGGACGTCGTGCTCCCCACACCACTCCCCTGGCTGCGCGTGCTGCTCGCCGGCACCGTCGCCGAGTCGGCGGAGCACGAGAGCTATCACAACGAGCTGGCCCGCTCGCCGAAGCTCGGAGAGCTGTTCAAGCGGGCGCGGACCCGCGGCTACATCGTCGTCGTCGACACGCCGCCCGGGCTCGGCGCCGTCACGCGCCGCGTGCTCGCGCACAGTGAGCACGTCATCGTGCCGCTGCAGTGCGAGCCGCTCGCGCTCCAGACGACGACGCAGATCCTGCGCGCGGTCCGCGATGCGTCGGCGACCAACGCGAGCCTCGTGCTCGACGGGATCCTGCTGACGATGCTGGAGGACGGCAACGCGGTCTCGCAGCGCGTGGCGGAGTACGTGCGCGCACAGCTGCCCGCCGAGCTGTTGTTCGACGTCGCCATCCCGCGCACGATGGCCTCGATCGACGCGTTCGCGGCGGGGCAGCCGGTCGTGCTGCGCTCCCCCGACGATCCGGCGGCCCGGGCCTACACGCGTCTCGCCGAGCTCCTCGACGCGAAGCTGCAGTGAGCCGGAAGGACATGCTCTTCCGATCGGCGCTCCTCGCCGCGGCACTCGGCGTCGTCGCCCTCGCGTGCGGCGACGTGCCGACGCTCGAGGGCGGGATCGCGTTCATCTCGCCCGTCATCCTTCCCTCTCCCGCGGTCGCCTTCGGCGACACGCTGCGCAACGAGGCGGGCGAGGTCGCGCCGCTCCGTGTCTTCGCCATCGACAACGCGGGCGACACGCTCCAGAACGTCGAGCCGACGTTCGTCGTCACGACGGTGCCCGGGCCGAGCGTGACGATCCTCGCGAACGACCTGGTGAGGGGCGACTCGGTGCGCACCGCGTCGATCGTCGGGCGCGTCGGCACGCGGCTGCAGACGCCCCCGGCGCAGCTCAGCGTCGTGTTTCAGCCCGATTCGATGGCAGCGGGGAGCCCGACGACGGCGAGCTTTCCCGCTCTCGGCGTCGGAGTGATCACTTCGAGCGTCCCACTCTCGGTGAACGTGACGAGCATCGGCGGCGGCACGCGCGCCGGCGTGCCGTCCATCATCGTGCGGTACCTGATCACGAACATCTACCCCGCGGGAACAACCGTCCCCGACACGACCGTGGTGCTCGTCGACGATCAGAGCCGGTTCGCCGGCAACGGGCTCGCCGCCGTGGATACGACCGACGCCTCGGGGAATGCGTCCAGGCAGATCCGCGCCGTGCCCTTCGGGTTCGACAGCGTGGCTATCGCCGTATCGGCGAACAACTTGAAGGGCATCCCCCTGCCTGGCGGACCGATTCGCTTCGTGGTGAGTACGAAATGAGCGGGGACGGTGGCGCAGGTAGAGGCCGCCGCGATATTTTCGCCCCGCTCTTGCTGTACCCCTGAGGCCGACTCCCTCGTCGGAGGTAGCGATGATCTCATCCGGTGGACCGCGCGGTTCGGCGCCCGGGACCCTCACGCGGCTCTTCTTCGACGCGCTGGCCCGGCACGACAAGCCGGACGCCCTGCAGGTGAAGGTCCAGGGGGTGTACCAGCCGATCTCCAGCCGCACGCTCGGCGAGCGCGTGCGCCGGCTCGCGCTCGGCCTCCAGGAGCTCGGCATCCAGCCCGGCGAGCGCGTCGGAATCCTCTCGGAGAATCGACCCGAGTGGGCGATCGCCGACTATGCGTGCCTCACCGCGTCGCTCACCGACGTTCCGCTCTACCCGAATCTCCCCTCGGACCAGGCCTGCTACATCCTTCGCGACTCGGGCGCGGCGGCGGTCTTCGTGAGCGACGAGAAGCAGGCGGCCAAGGTGGCGGACGCCCGCGCGAGCGTCCCCTCGCTTCGCCACGTCATCACCTTCGCCCCGGCGCGGCACGAGGGGGCGGACTTCACCCTGGCCGAGGTCGAGGCGCGCGGCGCCGCGGTGGACGACGAGACACGTCGCGCGCGCTACCGCGAGCACGCGCTCGCCGTGAAGCCCGACGATCTCGCGACGCTGATCTACACGTCGGGCACGACGGGCGAGCCGAAGGGCGTCATGCTCACGCACGACAACCTCTACTCGAACACGATGTCGGCGGCGGTCCAGATCCCCTTCGAGGGGAAGGACGTCTGCCTGAGCTTCCTCCCGCTGTCGCACATCTTCGAGCGCATGGCGGGGCACTACCTCATGCTGCACGTCGGGTGCTCGATCGCCTACGCCGAGTCGATGGACACCGTGCCGGTGGACATGCAGACCGTCCGCCCGACGATCGTGCTCTCCGTGCCGCGACTCTACGAGAAGATGTACGCGCGCGTGCTGGAGAACGCGCTCTCCGGCGGCGCGCTCAAGAAGCGGATCTTCTTCTGGGCGCGCGCCGTCGCCGAGAAGTGGGCGGACGTGAAGCTCGCCGGGGGCACGCCCCGCGGTCTGCTCGCCTTGAAGTACAGGATCGCGCAGCGCCTGGTCTTCTCCAAGCTGCAGGCGCGGACGGGCGGGCGGCTCCGGTACTTCGTGTCGGGCGGCGCACCGCTCGCGCCGGACATCAACAAGTTCTTCTACGCGGCCGGCCTCGTGATCCTGGAAGGCTACGGGCTCACCGAGACCTCGCCCGTGATCGCGGTGAACGTCCCCTCCGCGTTCCGGATCGGCACCGTTGGCAAGATCTTCCCCGGTGTGGAAGTGATGATCGCCCCCGACGGCGAGATTCTCGCACGCGGCCCGAACATCATGAAGGGCTACTTCAACAAGCCCGAAGCGACGCGCGAGGCGATCGACGGCGAGGGATGGTTCCACACGGGCGACATCGGCGAGCTGCGGGACGGCTTCCTCGCCATCACCGACCGGAAGAAGGAGATCATCGTGACGGCGGGAGGGAAGAAGATCGCCCCGCAGCCGATCGAGAACACGTTGAAGACGAACAAGTACATCTCGCAGGCCGTCGTGATCGGCGACAAGCGCAAGTTCCCCGCAGTGCTCGTCGTGCCGAACTGGGAGCAGCTCGAGAAGTGGGCAAAGATCAAGAACCTGCTGTGGACCGATCGCTCCCAGCTCCTCGAGATGCCGATCGTGCACGCCAAGATGGAGAAGGAAGTCTTCGGCAAGCTGCAGGGTCTCGCGAAGTTCGAGACGCCGAAGAAGGTCGCGCTACTCGAGCACGACTTCTCGATCGAGCGCGGCGAGCTCACGCCGACGCTCAAGGTCAAGCGGCGTGTGATCGACCGCACCTATCACGACGTGATCGACCGCCTGTACGAGGACGAACACGCCGCGGCGTAGCCACTACCAGGCAGTGGGTGATGCGGGATGAGGGGATGAGGGGACGCGGATCAGCACGGCCTCGGGAGGCAAACGCTTCCCGAGGCCGTCCGTCTTTCCACATCGCCTCATCTTCTCATCCCCGCGACATCAGCCGCGGCGGACGTGCAGTGTGACGGGCGCGCTCGGCAGCGGCTGCCGCTCGCCGACCCACACCGCGTCGTCGCGCACCAGCTCGCGCACTCCCTCCGGCACCGGTGCCCCCGCTGGCGCGACGATGCGCCCGCCGACGCGTGCCACGCGTGCCGCTTCCGCGACGCGAGCTGGATCGGTCGCATCAGTGGCGACGGCGCGCGCCGCGCCGGTCGCGAGTGGGAGCTTCGCGCCGGCGCGGAGCCCCGACAGCCCGCGTCCCATCGCGACGCCGGCCGGCGGGTCGACGAGCAGGAGTGGCGGCGCATCGATGGTCTCGATCAGCTCGTCGGCGCGCGTACCCCACACACCAGTCAACACCACGAAGCCCAGCGCGTCGCCGAGGTTCAGCATCGCGGCGAGATGATCGGCCGGGGGCAGCGCGTGCAGCGCACCGCTGGGCGCGGGCGTCGTCGCGGCATCGGTGAAGTCGGCGACGCCCTGGTGGATCGGATACTCGGCGCGACAGACGGGACAGCCGAGCGTCCCCTCGAGCACGTGCCGCTCCTCCGTCTGCTGGGCGGCGAGCACGAGCCAGCTCTCCTCGTGGTCGCGAGGGCAGCGGAGAGCATCCACGATCTCGACGAACATGACGCGGCGCGCCTCAGCTGCTCGCGAGGCGAAGCTCTTCGATGTTCACGCCGGCCGGTGCGGCGATCACCCAGCGAATCACCTCGGCCACCTCGCCCGCGGCGAGCATCTGCGCGCGTGGCGTGAAGCCGGCTCGGTTGTCGGGGTCGATCGGGTCCCACAGATCGGTGTTCACCGGACCGGGGGACACGAGCGTCGTGCGCACACCGGTGCCGCGCAGCTCCGCGCGCAGCACCTCGTGCAGCGCGCGGAGGCCGTACTTGCTCGCCGAGTACGCGGCGTTGCCGGGGAAGATGTTGCGGTCGGCCACCGATCCGATCGTGACGAGATGCCCGCTCCCGCGCGCGCGCATCCCCGGGAGAAAGGCGTGCACGAGCGCGAACGGCGCGACGAGATTCACGTCGAGCGTGCGGCGGAAGGTGTCCACCGACAGCTTGTGCGCCGCGCCGATGTGGAAGATGCCGGCGTTGTTGACGATGACGTCCGGCGCTCCGCCGGCGAGCGACTCGATGCGCGCCGCTGCGCTCTCGACCTGCACGAGATCGGCGACGTCGCACACGACCGGCTCTGCATTCAGCTCACGGGCGAGCGCGTCGAGCGCCTCGCGGCCGCGTGCGACGAGCGCGAGCCGCGCGCCGTCCGCCGCGAGCAACCGGGCCAGCTCGGCGCCGATGCCACGCGAGGCGCCGGTGACCACGCACCAGCGCCCCGCCAGCGGGCCGGCGTGCGACGTCGGCGTCACCGCGCCGTCGCGTAGGCGAGACGGAGGAACTCGTCGCGCGTCTTCGCGTCGTCGCGAAAGACGCCGCGCAGCGCCGAGGTGATCGTCCGCGAGTTCTGCTTCTCCACGCCGCGCATCATCATGCACATGTGGAACGCCTCGATCACCACGCCGACGCCGCGCGGGGCGAGCACCTCCTCGATCGCCTTGGCGACCTGCTCGGTGAGCCGCTCCTGCACCTGGAGCCGGCGCGCGAAGATCTCCACGATGCGCGGCAGCTTCGACAACCCGACGATCTTCCCGTTCGGGATGTAGGCGACGTGCGCCTTCCCGAAGAAAGGGAGCATGTGGTGCTCGCACAGCGAGTAGAGCTCGATGTCGCGCACCATCACCATGTTCTCGTGCTCCTCCTCGAACAGGGCGCTGCCCACGACGTCGTCGACCGTCATGGCGTAGCCGCTGGTGAGGAAGCTCATCGCCTTGGCGACGCGCTCGGGGGTGCGGACGAGGCCTTCGCGCTCGGGATCCTCGCCGACCAGCGCCAACTGCCGCCGCACCATCTCGGCGTAGGCGTCCTGGGCATCCGTCGCATCGACGGCATCGCGATGCGGCGCGATGGCCGAGGCGCGGAGGGGAACGACGGGGGTACCGCTACTCACCGGTGTACTCGACATAGTTGTTCGGCGTCTCCCAGAGCACCAGCCGCACGAGCGTGCCCCGCTCGATCGCGGGGGCGAGCTCACGCCAGATGGCCACGACGATGTTCTCGGACGTGGGAATGACGCCGCGCATGAACGCGACGTCGAGGTTGAGATTCTTGTGGTCGATCAGGTCGACAGCCTTCTGCTCCGCGATCCGCTTGAGCAGCGCGAGGTCGATCACGTAGCCGGTCTTCTCGTCGACCTCGCCGCGCACGGAAACGTCGAGCGTGTAGTTGTGACCGTGCCAGTTCGGATTGTTGCACTTGCCGAAGAGACGCTGGTTCTCCTCGTCCGAGAGCGCGGGGTTGTGCACGCGGTGCGCCGCATTGAACTGGAGGCGGCGAGTCACGGTGACGACGGGCATGCTGGTCGGCGGTGAAGGTCCTCGGAACTGCGCGTTGATGAATGCGGCGGCACGCGGCGCCGTTCCCGCCGGGGTCGCAAGGATGGCGCCGACCCTGCCCCGGACGAAAGAAAATCGGGCCCCGCAAGGTGCTGCGGGGCCCGAGAAGAACTGGAACGGAGAGGGTTTTTTGAAGCCCAGTCGAAATAATGAGGCTCTCACCACACCTTCCGTCTACCCCCGCACTGGGGGCGTGACGTCAGTATAGATTGTCGAACCCACTCGAAGGACTTATCGGCTCAAAAACGTGGCTCTCCGTTCCGGTCGTGCCATGTTTTTCCTTCACGAAATCTAGCCCTCGGCACGAGGCGGGTCAATTCATGGATCTCGGTATCATCGTCGCCATCATCATGTTGATCATGTGGGCGATCGGCGCGCTCGTGATGCAAGGGCCCGGTTGGAT
>Ga0070658_10005312_pt1 | contig 10455 bp, 8 predicted proteins | sample KBSC13metaG_FD_64664 | JGI IMG/M metagenome (GOLD analysis project Ga0070658, IMG submission 64664) | Corn rhizosphere microbial communities from Kellogg Biological Station, Michigan, USA - KBS C1-3 metaG | ecosystem: Host-associated > Plants > Roots > Rhizosphere > Soil ... | reverse complement strand
GTGGGGCCATGACGGCGACACCGTCGAGAGCGTCGTCCATGCGTCGTTGCTCGCCCGCGGCGAGACCGTGGCGGTTGCCGAGTCGCTGACGGGCGGTGCGCTGTCGGCGGCTCTGACGGCTCGGCCCGGCGCGTCCTCGACCTTCAGGGGCGGGCTGGTCGTCTACGCCACCGATCTCAAGGTCACCCTGGCGGGAACCGACCCGGCGACCGGTGCGGTGTCGCCGGAGACCGCGGCCGCCCTGGCGGCCGGAGCGCGGGACCGCCTCGGCGCGACGTGGGGGCTCGCCGTCACCGGCGTGGCCGGGCCGGACGAGCAGGAGGGCAAGCCCGTCGGGCTCGTCTACGCCGCCGTCGACGGGCCGAGCACGGAGGTGCTCGAGGTCCGCCTGCCCGGCGACCGCGACCGCATCCGGACCCTGACCGTCCAGACAGCCCTGCACCTGCTGCGCCGCCACCTCCGGGAAGCGTGACGCTCGCTGGACGGTTGTGCTGTCAGAGAACAGCAGGGTCGGCGGTGGCGGCGTCGGGAGATGCGGGTAGCGTGGAGACCCAGATCACGTGAGGGAGAGGTGGACAGCGTGGGCGAGACCGTCGTGCTCCGCAGCCTGCTGGGCGACGCCCTCCGCGAGACGCGGCTGCGCCAGCACCGCACCCTGCGTGAGGTGTCCGGCGCCGCGCGCGTCAGCCTGGGCTACCTGAGCGAGGTGGAGCGCGGCCAGAAGGAGGCGTCCTCCGAGCTGCTGGCGAGCATCTGCCGGGCCCTGGGTGTGCGCCTGTCCGACGTCCTGCGCGACGTGAGCGACGAGCTCTCCATCCACGAGCCTCATCCGATCCCGGTGCTCGAGGTCGTGCCGGAGCCCGAGCCGCAGCCGGTGGGCGCCGTCCTCAACGCCGCCTGATCGTCAGGTGACCACCGCTTCGGACGTCCCTGTCCGCGAGCCCGGGACCCGCGCTCGCTCCGGCAACGCGATGGGCCGCACCCGTGCGGCATTGCTCGGTGCGACGGCCGAGTGCGTCGCGCGCTACGGCATCCGCAAGACGACGATGGTCGACGTCGCGAGCAAGAGCGGCGTCGCGAAGGCGACCCTCTACAACCACTTCCGGACCAAGGACGACGTCCTCGCCGCCGTCGTCGAGCAGCAGGTGGCCGACCTCGTCGGCGCGTGCGTCACGACCGCGTCCAGCACCGGGCTCGTCGATGCGCTCGCCCACGTCGCCCACGTCCTGGGCGAGCACCCGGCGCTGCGCAAGGCCGCCGACGGCGAGCAGCAGCTGCTCGCTCCGCTGATGTCGCCGGGCGCCACCCGCGGCTGGCAGCTCGCTCGCGAGGGCGTGGCCGCGGTGCTCACCGCGGGCAGCGCGCCGAGCAGCCCGGCGGACGTGGAGACGGTGCTCCGCTGGTGCGTGAGCCAGGTCTTGTGGCCGCTGCCGCGCGAGTCCGCGCACCCTGCCGCCGAGGCACTCGTCCGCGGGCTGACCATCCGTACCGCCCCTGCGCCCACTCCTGTCGCGGCGCCGACAGGCGGGAACCTCGGCTGGCCCTCCTGACGTGACAGGATGAGCCCCGACCACCTGAGCGAGGAGAAGGCGTGGCCGCGAACCCGTTCGTGAAGCTCTGGAAGTACATGATGGCGGCCTTCGGCGCCAAGATCGACGAGAAGGCCGACCCCAAGGTCCAGATCCAGCAGGCCATCGCCGAGGCGCAGGAGCAGCACCAGGCCCTCACCCAGCAGGCGGCAGCTGTCATCGGGAACCAGCGCCAGCTCGAGATGAAGCTCGCCCGCCAGATGGACGAGGTCGAGAAGCTGCAGGGCTCGGCGCGCCAGGCGCTCGTCCTGGCCGATCAGGCGAAGGCAGCGGGCGACGCGAAGAAGCAGGGGGAGTACGAGCAGACGGCCCTCACCTTCTCCAACCAGCTCGTCTCCGCCGAGAAGCAGATGGAGGACCTGAAGAACCTCCACGACCAGGCGCTGCAGGCAGCCGACCAGGCCAAGAAGGCCGTGGAGAACAACGCGATGCTGCTGCAGAGGAAGCTCGCCGAGCGGACCCAGCTGCTGAGCCAGCTCGAGCAGGCGAAGATGCAGGAGCAGGTCAGCAAGAGCCTGCAGCAGGTGTCGCAGCTGTCGGCCCCCGGCAACACACCGACCCTGGACGAGGTGCGGGACAAGATCGAGGCCCGCTACGCGAAGGCGCTCGGTGGTGCCGAGCTCGCGAGCAGCAGCGTCGAAGGCCGGATGCTCGAGGTCGAGAAGGCGTCGCTCGACGTCGCCGGCCAGTCACGGCTCGAGCAGATCCGCGCGTCGATGAGCGGTCAGCTGCCGGCCTCGCAGCAGGCACCGGCCACGCCCGTCGCCGCCCCGGAGACGCCCGCCTCGACGGAGGGCTCCGCGGAGAAGTCCTAAGCCGGCTGGCAACGAGGGCACCAGTAGGTGACCCGGCTGTAGGGCGCGTCGCCCTGGTCAGCGCGCGCGATCGGAGTGCCACACCGACGGCACGGCCGACGGCCGCGCTCGAAGACCCAGTGCTCCTCGCCGCGCCGGGTCGATCCGGTGGTGATCTGCTGGGCGTGCAGCTTGTTCTGCACCATCAGCCGCCGGCACAGCGTGACGAGGGGCGGCAGGTCGACGTCGGCCACGGGGGTCCACGGGTTCACGCCGCGCAGGAAGAGCGCCTCGAGGCGGTAGAGGTTGCCGATGCCGGCCAGGTTGCGCTGGTCGAGCAGTGCCATGCCGATCTCGCGTTCGGGCTGGGCCGCCAGGCGGCGTACCGCCTCGCCCGCGTCGAAGTCGTCGCTCAGCACATCGGGCCCGAGATGGCCGACGACGTCGTCCTCGGCCGACGTCGGGAGGAGCTCGACGACCGGCAGCCGGTAGCCGACGGCGACCCGGTCGGGGACCGCGAGGACGACCCGTACCTCGTGCTCCGGCCCCCCGGACCAGCGGGCGCCCGGCGAGTAGAGGTGCCAGGACCCCTCCATCCGGAAGTGCGTGTGCAGCGTCCGCCCCGACGACAGCCGGGTGAGCAGGTGCTTGCCCTTCGGCACCACCGCAAGGACGGTCTCGCCGGTCAGGTCGACCGTGGCGAGCTGGGGCACGCGGAAGTCGGACAGCACGAGGACCTTGCCGGCGAGCGCCTCGTCGAGGCGCCGCGCGGCGAGCCACACGGTGTCACCCTCCGGCATGTGTGTGCTTCCTCTCGCTGAACCTGAATCCGGACTGCAGGACCCGCGTCCGGCGCGTCGAAGTGTGGCCTCAGCATTCCCCCTCGCCATGGAGGCACCCCTTGTCCCGGACCCGCGCCGCTCTCGCCCTCGGCTCCTGCGCCGCGGTCGCCGCTCTCGTCGCCGGCGCACTGCCGTCGTCCGCCGCGCCCACGTCGGCGCACCGTCAGCGGCTCCTGCAGGGATCGGACTCCGGCGACTTCCCGGGCGCGGAGGTGCCAGTCGGCGACGCGGACCGTCGCGGCCCCCGCCTCCAGCCGACAGCCACGACCCGCGCCGCGGTCGCCTCGCTCGGGAAGGGGATCTCGGTCTCCTCCTGGACGCAGTACGGGACACCGCTGTCGGTCCTGCGGGAGAAGAGCTTCCTCGCGACGGGCCTGACCGGCTCGCCGGTGCAGATCGCCCGGACCTACCTGCGCGACCACGCCGCGGTCTGGGGCCTGGCCCCGAAGGACGTCGACGCGCTGCAGGTCGTCGAGACCGGCCCGCTCGCGGGCAGCACGACGGCCTACTCCATCTCGTTCAACCAGAAGGTCGGCGGTCTGCTCGTCGCGCAGGACGGCTACGTCGTCGTGGGGGTCGTGCGCGACGCCCAGGGCGGACGCGTCGCCGGCGTCACGAGCTCGCTCGTACCGTCCCGGCTCCTCGGCAGCCTGCCGTCCGGCACCCCGAAGCTGACGGTGCAGCAGGCCGTCCTGGCGGCGGCGAAGGACGCCGGCGTGACAACGCTGAAGCTGTCGGACCTGACGCTCAAGGCGCAGCGCGACGCCGCCGGCTTCACGCAGGTCGTCGCGAAGGGCCTGCACCAGCTGCAGCTCGCCCGGCTGCGCGTGCTGCCGACGACCGACCGCGGCGCGCGGCTCGTCTGGGAGACCGACGTCCAGGACGTCGCCGGCGGCCGGGCTCTCGCGACGATGAGCTACGTCGACGCCGACCTCGGCAAGGTCCTGCTGCGGCGCGACGCGGTCAACACGCTGTTCGACGGACCGATCGGCGGGACCACGCCGGGCGTCTTCCAGGGCAGCTACACGAGCAAGGCCTGCTCGCCGAAGGTGCAGCTCACCGGCGTGGCCGCGGGCGACAAGACCCTCGCCATCTCCGCGGCTGCCGCCAGCAGCCCGAGCGACGACATCACCATCCGCGTCTACCGCAACAGCACGCAGGTCTCTCAGATCGACACCCTCAGCTCGCCCGAGGCCGGCACCGTCAGCTGGAACCCGCCGATCCTCGCCACCGACAAGGTCTACGCGGCCGTGTGCCCGTTCGACAGCAGCCAGGCGGGCGGCTCCTACGCCGGCAACTACGTGTCGACCGACCTCGCCGCGCCGTCGACCAACCTGCCGGGTCCACTGACCGACGGCACCCTTCTCGGCCCGGCGACCTGGCGCGCGTTCGCCTCCAACCCGGAGCTCGCGCGCGACGGTGTGGTCAGCAAGGACGACCGCTACAAGGTCTGCTCCGGCAAGCCCGGCGCGACGAAGGTCGCCGGCCAGCCGCTCACCGGCTGCAACTACGTCTGGGGCGCGGTCGGTGCGACCGACTTCTCGCAGGACTTCCCGAGCCGGCTGCCCTACGACTCCGACGGCGTCACGGGCCTCGGCACGAACTCGACCGTCGGCAACAACGCCGTCACGACCAACGCGCAGCTGTCGAGCTCGCTGACGCCGGGTGCCCCCGCCGCTCCGCCGACCGGTGACGGCACCCGCGACTACGGCTACACCGGGCTCGACACCTTCACCGACCAGTGGCACACCGCCCGCTGCAACCCGTCGGCGCTGCTCACGCCGCCGTCGGCGAACATCAACGCGGCCATCATCAACCTCTTCGTGGGCCACAACCGGATCCACGACTTCTCCTACCGACTCGGCCTGACCGAGGTCCGCGGTGCATTGCAGGAGAGCAACTACGGCAAGAACGGGACCGACGTCGCGGAGGGAGACCCGGAGCTCGGCAACGCGCAGAACGCCGCCGCGACCAACAACGCCTTCGCCGTCACCAACCAGGTCACCGGGCCGGCCGCCGGCGTCGGCCTCACCGGCCGTGACAACGCCAACCAGATCACGCTGCAGGACGGCGTTCCCGGCATCACGAACCAGTACCTCTTCCAGCCGATCGTCGGCTTCTACAGCCCCTGCACCGACGGCGACCTCGACGCGACGGTCTTCCTGCACGAGTACACCCACGCCATCAGCAACCGGCTCATCGCCGGCCCGGCGACCGGTCTGTCCGGCCAGCAGGGCGGCTCGATGGGTGAGAGCTGGAGCGACCTCGACGCGATCGAGTACCTCAACGAGTTCGGCCTCGCGGGCCTGCGCGGCGAGGACAAGTACGCGCTCGGTGCCTACGCCACCGGCGATCCCGTCGTCGGCATCCGCGACTACAACCTCAACCCGACGAAGAACCCGCTGAACTACAGCGACTTCGGCTTCGACTCCACCGGCCCCGAGGTGCACGCCGACGGCGAGGTCTGGAACGCCGTGCAGATGACCGTGCGTCAGGCGCTGATCGACAAGTACAACAGCACCTACCCCTACGCGGACGCCGTCCTGCAGAAGGCCTGCGCTCTCGGGCGCACCTCGACCGGCGCCCAGGGCCCGGCCTGGAACAAGTGCCCCGGCAACCGCCGCTACATCCAGTACATGTACGACGCGCTCATCAACCAGGCCAACGGCGCACCGTCGATGGTCGACATGCGCGACGCCGAGATGATCTCGGTGATGATGCGCGACCCGAAGGACTACGACACCGTCTACAACGCCTTCGCGTCGCGCGGCCTGGGCAAGGGCGCGTTCTCCAAGAACAGCGACGACCTCAACCCGACGCCGTCCTTCGCGTCCAACAAGGACACGAACAACGCGCACGTCACCTTCAAGCTGGTCGACGCCGTGACGGGCAAGCCGGTCAAGGGCTCGGTCTTCGTGGGCATGTACTCCGCCCGCTGCCGGCCCGTCGCGACGACGCTGGGCGGCGACAACCCGCCGGCCAAGGCGTCGATGCTCAAGGGCGCCTACACCTTGACGGTCCAGGCCAAGGGGTACGGCATCCAGCGGTTCACGGTGTCGTACACGCCCGGTGCCGTCACGACGACCCTGAAGCTGCTGAAGAACTACGCGTCCAACTCCTTCGTGCCCAGCGTCTCCGGCAACGCCGGGTCGCTGCGGGTCACGCGCGTCACGGACGACGACGAGGCCACCAACGGCGCGTTCAGCGGCCAGCCGGTCGCCGGACGAGCGGTGACCGTGGCGTTCACCGGCAAGCGCACCTTCCAGAAGATCGCCGTCTCGGCGCTCCACCACCCGGCGCAGACGCTGCCCGAGAACCAGGGCACGGAGATCGAGGGCCGGCTGCTCGGCGTGCGCGCCTTCGACGTGCAGGCGTCCGGTGACGGCGGCAGGACGTGGCAGACCGTCTACCGCAGCTCGCCCGACTTCTTCCCGTCGAACGCGCCGCGACCGACCGCGCCCGACCTCGTCCTGCGGTCGTTCAGCCTGCCGCACCCGGTGACCGCCGACGCCGTGCGCCTCGTCGTCCGGAGCAACGCCTGCACCGGTGGCAAGGACTTCAACCACGAGCAGGAGGACGACCCGACCAACCCGTCCGACTGCCGCAGCACCGCGACCAACGGCACCTCCGTCACGGTCACGGAGTTCGAGGTCTTCCAGGCGGCCAGCGCCGCCGGTGCCGTCGTGGTGCAGCCCGCGCGTGGGGGCAGCGGTACGGGCCACCTCGCGGCCACCGGCGGCCATGAGGGCCTGGCCCTCGGCGGCCTCGGCCTGCTCGGCTTCGCCTCCGCGGGCTGGGTGCTCCGCCGCCGAGCCGCCTGACCCTCTCGACCTCCCTGCTCCTGCCGTCGCCCGCAAGCCACCCCTCGGGCGTCCGCGCGCTCAGCGCGAGCCCGTACCGGCTCGCTGAGCGAGGGCAGGAGCAGGGAAGTCGTAACCTCCGGCCATGACGACGACGCCGACGCTGCACGAGCGCCTGCAGCACCTGGTCGCCACGGCGGAAGACGCGATCTTCGACGCGACGTACCCAGCGGCGTCACCGCCCGCGGGTCTCGCGATCCTCGGCTCGATCCGACCGCTGCGGCGCTTCGGCGGCGCGGCCGCGGCTGCTCAGGCGGAGCGAGGGCTCGAGCAGATGCCGCCCGGGTACGTCGACGTCTGGCTGCACCGGAAGGCCGACGAGCGGCGCGAGACGCAGGTCCTCGCCGAGGCAGGTCGCAGGGACGTGGACGTGTCCACCTTCGTGAGTGATCGGCTCGATCACCTGGCGAGCTGGGGCCACGCGCAGCTGGACCCGCCCAAGCCGGGGGAGGAGCCCGACTACCCGGAGGAGCAGGCCCGAGCCGTTGCCCTTGCGGCACTGAAGCACGAGCGGCTCCCGCCGCTGCTGCTCGGTCGGCACCTGCTGTTCTGCCGCTACACGTTCGAGGCGACGCGCCACCAGCCGGTCTGGCTGGCGCTGTTCGAAGCGCACGGTGCCTCGCACCTGATCGTCATCAACGCCGACAGCGACCGGCTGCTGGAGCCGATCGACTACTGACGGGTCAGGCCGACGGGCGTGAGCAGGTGCCGATGCGCAGGACGGCCTCGGACTGCGTCTCACCGGCGTTGAGCGTGCCCCAGGCGCGGACGAGGTCGGTGAACTCCTCCGTCGTCAGCTCGCGCATGCCGAACCGGTACTCGTCGATCATGCGGAGCAGCACCGCCAGCAAGGCCTCGCGGGCCTCGTCGTCGGCGTGCCGTTCAGCCGAGGCCTTCTTCAGCAGGGAACGGCGTTGATCTCTTCAGGTGTGCTTGGACATGCGCATGACCGTAACGACGGCCGCATCTGCATTTCAGAACGGGAAGCTGGCCAGGACGTCGTGGACGACGGGCCGGCCGAGGGTGCTGTGCACCAGGTCGAACGAGGACACGGTCCACGACGGCCCGACGTAGCTCGCAGGCAACGAGACTCGGCCGCGACGCCCGATGGTGACGTGCGGCCGGTAGACGCCCTGCTGGACGCGGCACGCCGCCGCGACGTCGGCGGCCAGCGCCGACAGCGCGTCCAGGTCCCCGGAGACGCCGGCCCACTCGACGCCGGGGAACGACCCCGAGCCGGCGAGGTGAAGCTCGAAGGGAGCGGCGCTCACCGAGGCGAGGGCGTCCGCGACGTCGTCGTCCCGGTCGCCGAGGAAGGCGAGGGTGATGTGCCACCGCTCGGGTGCGGAGGGCCGTCCCATGAGGGCGCGCTCGAGGTGCTCGCGCCGCTCGACGGGCAGCGGGAGGGAGACGAACAACCGCACACCGCAGAACGTGCCACACCCCTGCCATGCGCACCCGGCGCACGTGGTGGCTGGCGCCCGTTCTGGCCGCCGGACGAGCGCTAGGAGCGCAGCCGGAGCCCGCGCGGGGTCGGGTGGAAGCCGGCAGCCTCGAGAGCCGCCCCGAGTGGCGACATGAGCGCGGGCGCGCCGTCGGTCTTCTCGACGGTCAGCTTGCCGAGCGCACCGTCGCGTACGGCCAGGGCAAGAGCGTCCGCCGCCGGCCCGACGAGCGACTCGTCGTCGGAGAACGACAGCAGCGTCTTGCCCCCTCGCTCCACGTAGAGCACCAGCTGTCCGTCCACGAGCACGACGAGGGCACCGGCCTTGCGGCCCGGCTTGTGCCCCTCGAGCCGGGGCCAGTCCAGCGCCGCGCCGAACGGGTTGGCAGGGTCGGTGGCGGCGAGGACGACGGCACGGGCCTCGTCGCGACGGCGGCGCTGGGCGTCCCAGCCCCCGGGGACGGGCACGGTCCAGAGCGGCTCCTCGTCCCGAGGCTTCGCGAGCGCCCGCATCCGGTCGACGGCGCCGGGCGCGGCGAACTGGGCGGCGCCGAGGCCCTCCACGAAGTACCCGCGCCGGACGCGCCCAGCCTCCTCGAAGGCCTTGAGCACCGGGTAGACCGCAGCGAAGCCGCCACCGATCCGCTCGGCCATGACGGCGCCCTTGGTGACCACGCCGTGCCGGTCGAGAAGGGCCTCGGCGAGGGCATGGGTACGGCGGGTCGCGTCCGTCGACCGCTCGGGCAGGCGCGACCAGCGGCCAGCCATCGTCGGGGGACCGGTGCGCGTCGGCACCGCCGCGCGACCGAGCCGTGAGCGGGTGCGGACCGGGCCGCGGCGGGCGGAGTGCGTCGTGCGTCCCGTGCCGAGCGCGGCGCGCAGCGGCGCGAGGGTGTCGTTGGTCAGCGACCCCGACCACACGAGGTCCCAGATCGCCTGCTGCAGCGCGGCATCGTCGGTCGAGCCGATGCGGTCGGCGAGCGAGCGGAAGAAGAGCGCCTGCCCGTCGGACAGGGCGTCGAGCACCGACGTGTGCAGCGCCGACGTCTCCAGCTCGCCGGCAGCGGGCAGCAGCAGGTCGGCGGAGTCGGCCAGCTGCAGCGACACCCACCCGTCCTGACCCGGCAGCGATCCTCCTCCCGCCCACAGCACCTCGCCCGACGACGTGAGCTCGTCGAGCATCGAGGGCTCGTAGTCGGCGACGCGCGCCGGAAGCACCAGGGTCTCGAGGGCGGAGGCGGGGACGACCGCGCCCTGCAGCTGCTCGACGGCGCGCACCAGCCCGTCGATGCCGCGCCCGCCCGACGCGCCCATCCCCTGCCAGACCGGCAGGAAGCGCGCGAGCGCTGAGGCCGGGACGGGTTCGACCTCCTTGCGGAGCTTGGCCAGAGAGCGCCGGCGCAGGGACCGCAGGACCTCGGCGTCGCACCACTCGAGTCCGATGCCGCCCGGACGGAACTCTCCGTGCACCACGCGGCCGGTGGCGGACAGTCGCGCCAGGGCACCGTCGACGACGGCGACGCCGAGACCGAAGCGCGCGGCCACATCGCCTGGCAGGAAGGGACCGTGGGTCCGGGCGAACCGCGACACCAGGTCGCCGAGAGGGTCGCGCACCGGCTCGAGGAAGACCTCCGGGATGCCCACCGGCAGTGCCACACCCAGCGCGTCCTGCAACCGGCCGGCGTCCTCGATCGCGGCCCAGCGCTCCTCACCCGCGATGCGTACGCGGATCGCGCGTCTCGCCTCCTCCAACGCGCCGAGCCAGGCCGGTGCGGCGCCACGAGACACCAGCTCTGCCGTCGAGAGGTCGCCGACGACGCGCAGCAGGTCCGCGACGGACTCCTCGTCGCGCAGCTCCATCCCGAGGCGCGCGACCTCGTGCTCGACCTCGGCGAGCGCGTCGGCGTCGATGAGCTCGCGCAGCTC
>Ga0070658_10005308_pt1 | contig 10458 bp, 10 predicted proteins | sample KBSC13metaG_FD_64664 | JGI IMG/M metagenome (GOLD analysis project Ga0070658, IMG submission 64664) | Corn rhizosphere microbial communities from Kellogg Biological Station, Michigan, USA - KBS C1-3 metaG | ecosystem: Host-associated > Plants > Roots > Rhizosphere > Soil ... | reverse complement strand
AGCGGCTTGCCGCCGGTCTGGCAGGTCGGGCAGTACTGGAAGGTCGAGTCGGAGTAGATCACCTGCCGCACGGTGTCGCCGCAGACCGGGCACGGCAGTCCGGTGCGGCCGTGCACCTGCAGGTTGCTCTTCTTCTCGCCCTTGAGCTCGCTGGCCGAGACGCCGTCTGCACGCTCGACCGCCGCTCGCAAGGTGGACTGGAGGGCGGCGTAGAGGCGGGCCGCGTCATCCGGACCCATATCGGCGGGCTTGAACGGCGACATCCTGGCCGCGTGCAGGATCTCGTCGGAGTAGGCGTTGCCGATCCCGGCGATGGTCGATTGGTTGCGCAGCACCCCCTTGATCTGCGCGCGGCCCTGCGACCTCAGGATGCGCTCGAAGACCTCGAGCGTGAATGCCGGGTCGAGCGGCTCCGGTCCGAGCCGCGCGACGCCCCACACCTCCTGCGGGTCGCGGACCAGCGAGATCGACAGGCTCTTCTTGGTGCCGGCCTCGGTGATGTCGAGTCCGGATCCGTCGTCGAGCACCAGCCGGGCCGCCAGCGGACCCTTGCCCGGGCCGCGCGGCATCGGTGCCGGCGCCACGTTGCGCCAGCGCAGCCAGCCCGCCCGTGCCAAGTGGATCAGCAGGTGCAGCTTCTGGTCGTCGATCGTGGTCAGATGCAGATCGAGGAACTTGCCGTGCCGGGTCACGTCGGTGACGGTCGCTCCGAGCAGCACCGAGAGCGGCGGGTCGTAGGTCTTGAGCGCCGGGAACGCCAGGATGTCGAGGCGATCGAGCACGCGTCCGCTCAGGCGCCGCGACAGATCGGTCGCCAGCGCCTGCACCTCGGGGAGTTCGGGCATGGCATCGATTGTCGCCCAGTCCGGGGCTCAGGTCAGTGGTTCGGTGGGAGCGGATCCCTCCGGCTCGGCACCGGGCTCGAACGACGAGGCAGGCGGCAGCTGCTCATCGGCTCCATGCGCCGCGACCATCTCGGTGGGCAGCTTCTTCATCCGCCACAGTTTCGAGAAGTACACCGGGATGCCGCTGAGCAGCGCGCCGGCCGCTCCGATGACGATGGTGGGCACCACGCCGATCCCGGTCGCCAGCAGCCCGGCGATGAAGCCGCCGATCGGCAGGACGCCCCAGACGATGAACCGGATGGATGCGTTCATCCGCCCCAGAAGTGCGGGCGGGCAGATGCGCTGCCGGAAGCTCACCTGCGCGATGTTGTAGACCAGCACCGAGAAGGTGAGCAGGAACTCGCCGCCGATGAGCAGCGGGATCGCCACTCCGGGAAGGAACGCCGCGAGGACGGGAAGGAACAGCGAGGCTGCATAGATCAACTGGGACACCGGGATCACGTGTCCCTCGCCGATCAGCTTCTGGATGCGAGCGGACAGGCTCGCTCCGATCAGGCCGCCCACGGCGCCGGCCGAGCCGATGAGCCCGTAGATCGCCGGGCTCAGGCCGAGCTCGCGCAGCACGAGCAGGGGCATCATCGTGAAGGCGAGGGCGCTGAGGAGGTTGCCGATCCCGGTGCAGAGCACGATCCGCACCAGCAGCGGCTGGTGGAACACCCAGACCAGCCCTTCCTTGATCTCGACCACCAGAGGTCGGCGGTCCTCGACCGGTTTGGCGACCTCGGTGTCTCGGATGGTGGTCAGCGCGAAGAACGACAGCAGGTAGGTGACCGCCGTCGCGGCGAGCAGCAACGGTGCCACCAGGATCGCCAGCAGGCCGCCGGCCACCGCTGGTCCGGCGATACGGGCGATCTGACCCGTTGTCTCGAGCTTGGAGTTCGCGTCGCCGATCTGGTCGCCCCGCACCAGATTCGGGATGAAGCTCTGGTAGCTGACGTCGAAGAAGACCGAGCAGACCCCCACCGCGGTGCCGATGACCAGCAACTGCCAGAAGGCCAGCACGTGAGTGAGCCACAGGATCGGGATCGCAGCAAGCAGGACGGCGCGGATCAGGTCGGCGCGCAGCATCACCTTCCGCTTGATCCACCGGTCGATCCAGGCACCGGCCGGCAGGCCGATCACCAGGAAGGCGAGGGTCTCGAAGCTGTTGAGCAGTCCCACCTGGAACGACGTGGCACTCAGCACCGAGACCGCGATCACCGGGATCGCCAGGTTGCCGAACTGCTCGCCGAACTGACTGGCCGTCTGTCCGGCCCAGAGCCGCAGGAAGCCGCCGTGCCGCCAGAGGCTCGGGGCGGGCGACGGGGAAGGTGCGGCGTCTGCGGTCGTCATGCCGGCGATCCTTCCGGTTCGAACAGCACGGTGGATGTCGCGACATCCGCTTGCGCCAGCTTCACCTTCAGCGCGGTGCCGTTCGCCGTGTGCCCCGAGCATTCGGCGGTGACCGCGGGATCGAGCAGCTGCACCACGCTGCCGCTCTTGTTCTGCGCGATGATGACGCCGTCGAAACTCTCGCCGACCCGTGGTGCGAGCACGGCCGCCTCGACGGCATCGAGCGAGCGGTGGTCGAGCTGCCCGGCCAGGTTGTTGCTGCGGGCCATCTCGATCGGCAGGTCGGGCAGGGCGGCTCGTGCCCAATCCGGCACCGCGGTGTTCGCCGCGAGCGCCTCGCAGATCACCAGACCGAACCGGTCCACCAGCCGGCGCAGGGGCGCCGTGACGTGCGCATACGGAGCGCCGACCGCCGACTGCATGGTGTTCTCCGGCGGCTGGCCGTCGAACGGCGTGTACCCGGCGCCGCGGAACAGCGAGGCCGCGGCGTGCAGGATCGCCAGGTGCTTCGGGTTGCTCCCGTCGAGGGTGGCCAGGTAGTCGCCATAGGGCTGGCTGTCCGGCCACGGATGCCCGAGGGCCCTGGTCTGGTGACGGAACCGGTCGATCGACTCCGGGTCGGCGTCCGGCATCGTGCGCAGGATGCCGACCTTGCCCCGGAGCATGATGGTCGCGGCTTCCATCCCGGTCAACAGCGAGAGCTCGGCATTCCAGTTCTCGACCGGGAGCTGAGTGCGACGGCTCGCGACGTAGCGGCCGTCGACCTTGTCGATCAGCACCTCGGGGATGTTCAGGCTGGCACCGCCGCGAGCCCGTTCGAGCACGAGGCGGGCGAGTCCGACCTCTTTCAGCAACCGGAGCGTCTGGTCTGCGGTGCCGGCGTCGAGCTGCGACTGGACGCCCTCGTAGTCCAGTCGTCGGCGGCTGCGCACGCGCCCGCGTGCGACGGTCGAACTGGTGACGTTGGCATTGGCGTCGAGCGCGAATTCCCAGACGAAGGCGCCGCGCAGCTGTCCCTCGAGCAGCGAGGCCGCCCCTTCGCTCAGCACGGTGGGATGGAGCGGGATGCGGCCGTCCGCCGCATAGAACGTCTGGCCGCGCCGGTGGGCCTCCGCGTCGAGGGCGCCGCCCGGCGTCACGAACGCCGGAACGTCGGCGATCGCGTACCAGAAGCGGTAGCCGGCTCCCTCGCGGACGAGCTGGAGGGCCTGATCGAGATCGTTCGAGCCCGCCGGGTCGATGGTGACGAATTCGATGTCGGTGCGATCGGGCAGCGCTGACAGGAAGTCGGGAGCGCCCGCCGCCTTCGCGGCGGCGTCCGCCTCGGCCTGGGCGGCGGGCGCGAAGTCGCGCTCGATCTTCAGCTGCGCAGGCAGCGCGGCGAGGATGCGCGCGAGTTCGTCGTTCGCGGCATCCGGCCCGATGATGCGGGCGCTGGGTCGCAATGACGTCGTGGGCACCGGATGAGCCTACGACTGCGCAGGCCCGGATCAGGACAGGGGCAGCAGGTAGCCCTCGACCGGGTCGCCGGCCACGAGTCCGTCGCGCAGCAGCCCGGCGAGCGCGCGTGCGAGCTGCTCGGCCTCTGGCCAGAGCGCAGCCAGCGCCTCGGCGGGCACCGGCAGGTCGGAGCCACGCAGCTCGCGGAGGATCAGCCCCCGCACCTGGCGGTCCGAGCCCTCGTACCTCTTCTGCCGCGGCGCTCGCTCGCCCTCGTAGTCGGGGTAGCGGGCCGCGCGCCAGGCGCAGAGAGCGGCGATCGGGCACTCGGCGCAGCGCGGTGCCCGTGCCGTGCACACCGTCTGTCCCAGTTCCATGACGCCCGCGTTCGCGAGCCGGGCGCGCTCGGCATTCTGCGGCAGAACGGCATCCATCGCGTCGAGGTCGCGCCGAGTCCTCGGCAGGCCGGGTTCGGCTTGCCCGTTCAACGCCCTCGCGAGCACCCGTCGCACGTTGGTGTCGACCACGGGCGTCCGCACCCCGTAGGCGAAAGCGGCGACCGCGCGGGCGGTGTACGGACCGACGCCCGGCAGGGCGAGCAGCTCATCCACGTCCGATGGCACCCGGTTGCCGTGCTGCTCTGCGATGGTGGTGGCTGCCGCGTGCAGGTTGAGCGCTCGGCGCGGATAGCCGAGGCGGTCCCAGGCGCGCACCGCCTCGCCGGGCGGCACGGCGGCCAGGTCGGCGGGGGTCGGCCAGCGCTCCAACCATTCGGCGAGCCGCGGGATCACCCGCGCGACCGGGGTCTGCTGCAGCATGAACTCGCTCATCAGGATGCCCCAGGCCGGGTAGTCCGGATGCCGCCACGGCAGCTCGCGATGACCCGCCGCATACCAATCGGCCACCCGCTCCCCGACCCGGATCGCTGGGCTCGCCGTCACGTCTCAACAGTAGGCTGGCGTCATGGCCAGGTGGGCGCCGCAGCGCCGCGACACGATCCACGCGCTCGCCGACGAGTTGCTGCAGAACTACTCGCACGGTCGGATCCTGGTCGGCGTCGACGGCGCGGATGGCCCGGCCAAGACCGTGTTCGCCGACGACCTCGCGACCGAGCTGCGCTCGCGCGGGCACGAGGCGTTCCGCGCGAGCATGAACGACTTCCAGCGCCCGCGCGCCCTGCGGTACGCGCAGGGCCGCGACTCGGCCGACGGGTTCTACGAGGACGCGTTCGACTACTCCGCGTTCCGCCGGGTGCTGCTCGGCCCGTTCCGGCTGGCGGGCTCGACCGGATTCCAGCTGCGGTTCTTCGATCTGAAGCGTGATGTCCCGTTCGACGCCGATTGGACGACCGGACCGGCCGACGCATTCCTGATCGTCGACGGGCTGTTCCTGCTGCGTCCCGAGCTTGCCGGCATCTGGAACTTCTCGGTCTGGCTCGACGCGCCCACGGACGGGCTGGCCCAGGAGCGCTACCAGCGCGAGGCCTCGCCGCGCACCGCGGCATCCGCGATCATCGACAACACCGACCACGACCACCCGCGCCGGCTCTTCGCGGACAGCTGCTAGCTGGCCGCGATTCTCGGCACCGTGCGGACAGCTGTCAGCCCCTGCTACAGCCGCACCCGCGCGACGACCTCGGCAGGCGTCAGGAACGCGCCGGACTGTTCGACCTCGTGGACCAGGTTCACGATCTGCTCGTTGACCGGCGCGGCCACGCCGCCCTGCTTCGCGGCGGCGACCACCGCGCCGTTGAGGAAGTCGATCTCGGTGAGCTGACCCCGTCGGATGCTCTGCAGCGTCGACCCCGGATTCGGCACCGCGCCCATGCGCGACCCGAGCGTCCGCGGGAACCAGGCGCCGAACGCGAGGGGAGCCGATCCGATCGCCCCGAGGATGCGCCCGCTCACTCCCTGCACCCTGCCGAACCGCACCCCGAGCCGGCGCGCCACGCGGACGGTCTCGCGCATGCTCGCCGTCATGATCTTGCGCAGTCCCGGATTCGCGATCACCTCTTGCACGCTGAGCCCGGTGATCGCGGGCAGGGCGTTCACGTGATTGATGAGCAGCTTCGTCCACTGGGCGCCGACGATGTCGTCGGTGACCTCGACCGGGATCGCCTGCTCGAGCACGGTCACGATCCGGTCGAGCACCTGGGGCGTCGTGTTCGCTCCGGCGCCGACGATCAGCGGCAGCGCGGCGGTCACCGTTACGCGGCCCGGCTCCAGGTACGACGCGGCGAAGAGGGCGAGGCCCCCGAGCAACGGGGACTCCGGCAGCACCGAGTGGGCGACCTCGAGGCCGCCGAGGCCGTTCTGCGCGACCAGCAGGGGGACCGTTCCGAGCACCTCACGGTTGGCGCGCAGGGCGGCCGCGGCATCCTGCGCCTTGGTCGCCAGGATGGCGAAGTCGGGCTCGGGTGCACCGATCCAGGCGAGGGTCTCGTGCGCCTCCACGCGCGCGACGTGCTCGCCCCAGCCCCCGTCGAGCCGGAGTCCATGCTCCTTGATGGCCGCGAGGTTCGTGCCGCGCGCCGTCACTTCGACGTCGTGCCCGGCACGATCGAGGAGGGCGGCCAGGGTTCCCCCGACCGCCCCCGCTCCGATCACCGCGATGCGCATGCATCGAGCCTATTTCGGCGCCAACGAAACTCCGACTAGACCCCCACCGGCTCCGATTCGGCGGCGAGCTGCTCGTCGGTCTCCGCGGCGCGCTCGACCGGCTTCGCCGTGCGCGGCAGCTTGCCCGCCGGCAGGAACAGGCCGACGACCGCGGTGGCGAGCACGACGACGGCGCCGACGAAGACCGCGGGGATCGCAGCATCCACGTAGCCGGTCGGGGTCAGCTGGCCGCCCGCCCCGGTGAACACCGCGGTCAGCACCGCGATGCCGAGGGCGACGCCGATCTCGCGCACGGTCGAGTTGGTGCCGCTCGCCTTGGCGCTGTCCTCGGGGCGCATGTTGGCCAGCACAGCGGTCGACGACGGCGCGAACACCAGGCCCATGCCGATCCCGGCCGAGATGAACGCGGGCAGCATGGTGGTGTACGGGACGGTCGCCGACATGCTGATCGCCAGCCAGAACAGCCCGGCCGACTGGAACAGCAGCCCCGCCACGATCAGGGTGCGCGTGCCGATCCGTCCGGCGAAGATGCCGGCCAGAGGAGCGACGACCATGGGCGCCATGGTCCACGGCGTGGTGAGCACGGCCGCCTCGAGCGCGGTGTGGCCCTGCACGATCTGCAGGAACTGGATCAGGATGAAGACCGCACCGAACATCCCGAAGCTGAAGCCGAACCCGACCAGGTTGGCGATCGAGAAGCTGCGGTCGCGGAACAGGCGAAGCGGCAGCAGGGGTGCGTCGTGCCGCAGCTCCCAGACGATGAACGCGGCCAGCAGCACGGCGCCCGCGATCAGCGAGCCGACGACCTCGGCGCTGTCCCAGCCTGCCGGGTTGCCGCGGACGATGCCGAACACCAGGCCGAGCACGCCGAGCCCGGCGAGCAGGACGCCGACGACATCGGCGCGAACCCGCGCGCCGAAGGCGTTGGGCAGCACGGCGAGGATGATCGGAAGGGCGATCAGCCCGACCGGCACGTTGATCCAGAAGATGCCCTGCCAGTTCCAGCCGTTGATGACCGCTCCACCGATCAGCGGACCGGCCGCGACGCCCAAACCGGCGATCCCGCCCCAGATCCCGATGGCGAGCGGCCGGCGCTTCGGTTCGACCGAACCGGCCAGCAGCGACAGCGAGAGCGGCATGATGCCCGCGCCGCCCAGGCCCTGCACCGCCCGCGCGATGATCAGCTGCGTGGGATCGGTGGCGAACGCGGCGGCCGCCGAGGCGAGCGTGAAGATCGCGATGCCCGCGACGAAGACGGTCCGGCGTCCGAACCGATCACCCAGGGCGACCGCGAACAGGATCAGGCTGGCGAACACCAGGGTGTATGCGTTGACGAACCACTGGAGCTCTTCGACCGAGGCGTGCAACTGGGTGTGCAGCACCGGCAGCGCGGTGGTCATGACCAGGTTGTCGAGCGTGGCCATGAACATCGGGATGCCCGTGGCGAGCAGGGCCAGCGCGAATGGGATCCGGCGCGCGGCGGGGGCGGTGGCAGTCATGTGAGGGCTCCCTAAGAAGTTATCGGATGATTACATGTGCAGATTAGTAATCAGTTGATACCATGTCAAGCGTGAGTGTCCAGGTATCCGACAAGGCCCTCGGCGAGACGGCGACCCGCATGCGGGCCGGCGACCGGCGCGAGCTGATCCTCGAGGCGGCCACTGCTGTGTTCGGTGAGCGCGGGTACTTCGGCGCCACCACGGATGCGGTCGCCCGGGCGGCCGGCGTCAGCCAGCCGTATGTGGTCCGCATGTTCGGCACCAAGGAGGTCCTCTTCCTCGAGGTGCTGCAGCGCGCTCTCGACAAGCTCCTCACCGCGTTCCGCGGCGCCCTGGCCGACGGCATCGCCGCCGGCGAGGTCGGCGAGGCGGTCGGCCACCGGATCGGCATGGCGTACGCCGACCTGCTGACCGACCGCGGGCTCCTGCTGAGCCTGATGCACGCGTTCATCCTGGGGTCGGACCCCGAGATCGGACAGGCCGCGCGCCGCGGATTCCTCGAGGTCTACAAGTTCCTGCGATTCGAGGCCGGGTTCTCGCCCGCCGAGGCGGATATCTTCCTCGCGCACGGCATGATGATGAACACGATGGTGGGACTGCGCATGGCGGACGAGTACGCCAACGGCGACCCCTGCGCCATCGACCTGCTCGAGACGGCGATGCCGAGCAAGTTGGACGTGCTGCTCGACGCCTCCGCGAAGAGCAAGCCGGCGTGACGACCGGCATCCTGCTGGTCGACAAGCCCAGCGGCGTCACCAGTCACGACGTGGTGTCCCGTGCTCGTCGCGCGCTCGGCACCCGCAAGGTCGGGCACGCCGGCACCCTCGACCCGATGGCCACCGGGCTGCTGCTGCTCGGGGTCGACAGCTCGACACGCCTCCTGACCTACCTGGTGGGCCTGGGCAAGCGGTACACGGCCACGATCCGGCTGGGGCAGAGCTCGACGACCGATGATGCCGAGGGCGAACTCTCCGCGCCGGTGGATGCCACCGGCCTGACCCGCGCACAACTCGACACCGGCATCGCCGCCCTGACCGGCGAGATCGCCCAGGTGCCGTCGACGTTCAGCGCGATCAAGGTGGATGGCCGCCGCTCGTACGACCGCGCCCGGTCAGGTGAGGAGGTTGCGCTCGCGCCGCGCACCGTCACCGTCTCGCGGTTCGAGCTGCTCGCCGAACGCCGCGACGCGCCGTTCCTCGACCTCGAGGTGGTGGTCGAGTGCTCATCGGGCACCTACATCCGCGCGCTGGCCCGCGATCTCGGCGCGGCGCTGGGAGTGGGCGGGCACCTGACGGCGCTGCGGCGCACCGACGTGGGTCCGTTCTCGGTCGAGGATGCCGTGCCGGCCGACGCGATCGCGCCGGAGGCGGTGCGCGATGCGGCGGGGGTGGCCGAGCAGCTGTTCCCCGCGGTCCGGCTGACGGACGAGCAGGTGACGGAACTCACGCAGGGCAAGAAGGTGCGGGTCGAAGCGGCGGATGCCGGCGTCGTGGCGGCGCTCGCGGCATCCGGTCGGCTCGTCGGCCTGGTCTCGATCAACGCCGGAGCCGCCCGCGTGCTGGTCAATTTCCCGACTGCGGAGGTGCTGGCATGATCGCAGGATTCACGATCGCGCAGGTGGTGGTGGCCTGCGCGGCCGGGCTGCTCTGCCTGGTGGTCGGCCTGGCGGGCCGTCGCCCCAACGATCTGACCCTGGGCTCCGTCGTGCTCGTCGAGTTGCTGCTGCTCGCGCAACTGGTGATCGCGCTGATCTCGCCGGGGCTGGGCAATCATCCGGTCGGCAGCGTGCCGCTGTTCTACGTCTACCTGATCAGCGGGCTGCTGATCCCGCCCCTCGCGGTGTTCTGGGCGCTGATCGAGCGCACCCGGTGGAGCACCGTCGTGCTCGGGGTCGCGGCCTTCGCGATCGCGGTCATGGTGGTCAGGATGGCCCAGATCTGGACCCAGCAGTCGGCCTGAGCCAGCGGATAGTCTGGACGACGATGTCCGTTTCGCAGAACACCGAGACCTCCGGGGCTCCGGCGCCCGCGCGCCGCGCCGGAGCGGGAGTCGGGCGCGTCCTGGTCGCCGTCTACGCCGTGCTGGCGATCGCCGCGACCGGTCGCTCGGTGTTCCAGATCATCGACCGCTTCCACGAGGCGCCGGTGGCCTTCGTGCTGTCGGCCGTGGCCGGGGTGATCTACATCGTGGCGACCATCGCGCTCGGGGCCCGGCTGCGCAGGGTGGCGCTGGTCACGATCAGCATCGAACTGATCGGCGTGCTGGTCGTCGGCACCCTCAGCCTGCTGGCGCCCGCGGTGCTCGGCCTGCACTCCCTGGACCCCTTCGGCCGGGACTCCACGGTGTGGAGCGCCTTCGGCGCCGGGTACCTGCTCGTTCCGCTGGTGCTGCCCGTGCTCGGCCTGCTCTACCTCCGCAGCCGCTCGTCGCGACGCGTGACGGGCTGACCGTGCAATTCTTCGACGGGCTCGGCGAGGTGCCGGCCGGATTCGGCCCGTCTGCGGTCACCATCGGCAAGTTCGACGGTCTGCACATCGGTCACCGCGGCGTGCTCCGGCAACTGCGGGAGCTCGCGGATGGTCGCGGGCTCACCGCCACGGTGGTGACCTTCGATCGCAATCCGTTGCAGTTGCTGGCCCCCGAGAAGTGCCCGGATGCGCTGGT
>Ga0070658_10005307_pt1 | contig 10460 bp, 3 predicted proteins | sample KBSC13metaG_FD_64664 | JGI IMG/M metagenome (GOLD analysis project Ga0070658, IMG submission 64664) | Corn rhizosphere microbial communities from Kellogg Biological Station, Michigan, USA - KBS C1-3 metaG | ecosystem: Host-associated > Plants > Roots > Rhizosphere > Soil ... | reverse complement strand
CACTGGGTCAACTCGCCCGAGCTGCCGAGGACGTTCGCGACTCCGCTGTATGTTGCAACGACCTCATGACGACCGTCGCGATCGAGGTTCGTGACCGCGGCCGAGGTGGCCGTGCCGCTCACCAGTGGGACCGGGCCGCCTAGGTCCACTCCATCGACCGTGAACTGCACGGTCCCGCCCATCGGCTGATCCACGTCTGTGGTCACGCGTGCCGTGAATGACACCTCCTGGTCGGCTACGGACGGGTTCACAGACGAGGTCACGACGGTCGCAGACGTCGCCTTCTCGACGGACTGCGCGAGCTGCGCAGCGGATGCCGTATACCTGTGCGTTCCCGAGTATGCGGCGGCAACCGTGTGCTGACCGGCGGCAAGCAGCGGCACGTCGCAGGATGCAGCACCGTGTGAGACGGCGACGGCGTCGCATCCGCTGGCCGGATTGCCGTCGATCGTGAACACGACGGTGCCTTCAGAAACAGTGCCGACCGATGGCGTCACCGTTGCGGTGAACGTCACGGTGTCGCCATACCCGGATGGATTCGCCGACGATCCCAGTTGCAGGTGCGTGCCCGTGTCGACCAGGTGCGTGATCGAGGCGTCGCTGCCCACGAAGCTGTCGTCAGCCGGCGTGAACACTGCCTTTACCGTGTGATCACCCGTTGTCAGCGAGCTCGTGGCAGGCGACGCCGCAATACCGCCTGCCACCGCCACCTGGCCGCCGAGGTCGTCACCGTCGACCGTGAACTGCACCGTGCCGGACGGCGAACCGGCGCCCGGCGCTGTCGCGATCACGGTTGCCGTGAACGTCACGGGGGATCCGGATGCCGACGGTTCGGCCGATGCCGCAATGTGCAGACTCGTGCGTGCAGGATGCACGACAACGTCAACGCTGCCAGTGCTTGGCAGCAGATCCGCGTTGCCGCTGTACGACACGACAACACGATGGTTGCCAACGGAGAGCGAATCGATCGCACCGGATGTCGCAGTGCCGTCGTCGCCGACAGCCACCGCGTCACCGAACGACTGGCCGTCGACGGCGAACGTCACGGTTCCGGTGATCTCACCTGCGTCGGTGTCGCCCGTGGCAAGCGTGACCCTGGCGGTGAGGGTCACCGGCTGCCCGAACACCGGCTCGGAGGTCGGCTGCGCCGTGACCGTGGTTTGCGTGACACCTGGGATCGTCTGCTGGTACACCACGCCGTAGCTCTGGCTATAGTTCCCATCGCCGCCGTATGTCGCCACGATTCTGTGGCCGCCGACGGCCGTCGGGTTTGCGCCCGTGCAGGTTGCGGTCGAATCCACGACCGTTGCAACACAGAGCTGCGTTGAACCATCCGTGAACGTCACGTTTCCGGTCGGCATCGCACCACCGGCCGGTGGTGTGAGCGTTGCGGTGAAACCGACAGGCTGTCCAGGTGCAGCGGGGTTTGGCGACGAGGTGGCGGCGACCGCTGCCACGTTCCCGTCGCCGACAACATACTGGAACATGCCGGCGCTGCTGCCGGCAACCGGCCCGTCGCCGCTCACCGTGGCGGTGACTTCGGTGTTCTGCGACACCTCAGTCGGATCGGTGCGGTACTCGCCGTGGGCATCGAGAATTCCGTGGATGATGCGCTCGCCGGCACCGCTTGCCAGTGTGAGCGTGACGTTGTATCCGGCGAGTGCTTTCGCGCCATCCGGCACGCCGGTGGCGACGGTGAAGACAACGTCAGAGCCCTGGGGCGCAGGGTTCTTCGAGGATGTGACCGTCGTCACGGACTGCGCATCCACGATGCTGAATGAAGTGGTGGCAGCGCTAGGCGCGTACGCCTCGTCCCCGCCGTACACCGCGACAAGAGTGTGATCACCAGGATCGAGCACCAAGCCGCCTGGATCAAGGTTCGGCGTATAGGTAGCCGTTGCCACGCTGCTGCCGGCATCGTCGGTTACGTACTGCAGGGGTTCGGTGTACTGCTTCGTGCCATCGATCCAGAAGTCGACAGTCTGGTGAGGCGAGTGGGCTCCGCCTGACACTGCGGCTGAAAACGTGATCGGAGCGAGATACAGCGCGGGCTTCGGATCGACAGACGCGACCGTTGTGGACGGCTCGCCGTCGTTCCTCAACTGGAAGTGTGCTGCATCGTCGATGTTGAAATCAGGGAGGCTTGCCGCAGCCGTCCACGCACCATGGTTGATGCCTGCCGTCACGACCCCAGAGTGCGCGATGCCGGCGGCATCTGTCGTGACGCTCTTGGTCTGAACGTGGTTGTCCCACAAGCCGAACACGCCAGACGGGGTGCCGGGTCCTTTGCCGCGAAGGTCGAAGTCCACCGTTACGCCCGCGAGCGGGTTTTGTGCGGCATCCGTCACCTTTGCGGTCAATTCCGTGGCGAAGTCGTCATTGATGACGGCACGTTGCTTCGACCCACCATCGCTGGAGATCGCCATCGTGCCGAAGCTGAGAAAGACCAGGCCGTTTTCCGCCCGCTTGGTCGTGCCGAATTGCGCGTTCGTCAGTTGGGGAGCTGCCCACGAAGAGCCGCCTCCGCCTCCGCCGCCTGCACCGACCGTGAGGATGCCATCGCCGCTGGCACCGCCGCAGCCGCCGCGATAGCCGCCGCCACCGCCCCCGCCGCCGCCGTTGCCTCCAAACACACTGGGGCCGTCGTTGGTGTCGCCGCCATCGCCGCCATCGCCGTGGCTCTGGCATCCACCGCGGCCGCCGCTTCCTCCGCTGTGTTCACCTCCGCCGGTCTGCCCATCGGCGGCGGGCAGCCCGCCGTGGCCGCCGCTTCCTCCGGTGTGGGCCGAAGTGTCGATGTTGCCGCCCCCGCCCCCGCCACCACCCGCAATCGCAAGTGGCGAACCTGACCCGTTCACCACGGCAGTCGACCCGCCGCCTGTTCCGCCGGTGTACCCATCGCCGCTGGCCACACCGTGGTCCCCGCCGTCGGTCCACCCCCACCCAGCGTGTGGGTCGCTTCGCCCCCAGCAGCCGACATAGATGCTCAGCTGGTCGTCGGCTTCAGACGACAAGAGTCTGTCTGCGTCGACAGTTCCGCCGTAACCGCCGCTTCCGCCTTGGTTGTCAGTTGAGTGGCCGCCCTGAGCGCCCTCAAGGTGAAGGTGCAGAAGCGGATTTCCGAGCGGAACGACAGCGGACTGTGCTGAGTTCTGACATCCGCCGTACCCGATTTCGGGTTCGAGGCTCACGACAACCTGACCGTCGCCTTGCGCATCGCCCGTCGTGAAGAAAGTGTTCGTGCCGCCTGGCCTCGCATACGAAGAGCCACCCCCGGCGCCAGAGGCAGCTTCGCTTGAGCCCTTGCCGCTTCCGCCGCCGCGGAATCCGCCGCCGCCCCCGCCGCCGCCTCCGCCATAAAGGAAGAACCCGTCGGATCCGTCGCCTCCGTTTGCGTCGTCGCGGCAGCCGCCGCACCCGCCCGATACGGGTGTGTAGACGTCGCCCTGAGCCTCCTGGCCGGCATGGGCCGGGTTACCGGCGTCGCCGCCCGAGCCGCCTTGCAAGTGGGTCAACAGGTGTCCGAACGTGAATTGATATCCGTCGCCTCCTCCGCCTCCGCCTCCTCCTCCGACCGCGAGGACCTCGCTGTCATCGGGCCGACCAGAGCAGTCTGTTCCGTCGGAAACTTTTCCCTCCGACACGGCACTCGAGCCGCCGCCACTTCCTCCGTCAAACCCATCGAAGTGTGCGTCGCCTCTGTCGCCCCCGCAACCCCAGCCCCAGCCGGCGCTTCCGTCGCCACCGGCCTTGCCAACCCAGATCGTGAGTTTTTCGCCGGGAGTCACTGTCTGCCTGGTAAGGGTCAGCCCACCCGCGCCCCCGCGTCCGACCTGATCGTTCGGGTCGGCGCCTGCCCCACCGGTGACCAGAAGTGTCAGTGCGGTCACGTCGGCAGGCACGGTGAATTCTTGCGGCTTACCGGTGTAGTTGAAGACCCAGCGTGACTGGTCAGCGGCGGCCGGGGCAGCATCCGCCGCCGGCGCCGCGCTCGCCGCGGTTGGCGCGAACACGCTCAGCAGTGCGGCGATCATCGCTATGGAACCGAGCGATGCGAGCGACCTGCGCCAGCGCATCCCGCTGCTTACATGATCGGCAGGAACTGAAGTGCCTCTGGATGGTGCCGTTGCGCGCAGCATGCGGTGTCCACTCTGATGGTGATTCGATTTTCATACCCGATGCTGTCGGAGCGCACAGGGAATTCCAAACTACCGCGGTCGGCACCTTAAGGCGAGAAAAGATCATCATCAATACACGCATGTGTATTCGGCACTTCGCGCTATCCCTGAGGTGCGGGGTTTGGTGGGTTCCGCCCGCGCGCAACCCGCCAGAGTCTGCACCTCAGCGGGGTTTGTGACCGGTGAACCCGCGCAGCCGCAGACTGTTGCTCACCACGAATACCGACGACAGCGCCATGGCGGCGCCCGCAAGCACGGGGTTCAACAGGCCGAGCATGGCAAGTGGAATGGCTGCGACGTTGTACGCGAACGCCCAGAACAGGTTCCCCTTGATGGTTCCGAGGGTGCGGCGAGCCAGGCGGATTGCGTCACCCACGGCCATCAGGTCACCGCTCATCACGGTGATGTCACTGGCCGCGATGGCGGCATCCGTTCCTGCGCCCATGGCGATGCCGAGGTCTGCTGCAGCAAGGGCCGCCGCATCATTCACGCCGTCGCCCACCATAGCGACGACGCGGTGCTGCGCCCGCATGGCGGTGATCGCCTCGAGCTTCTGACGCGGCGTGACGCCTGCTCGCACATCGTCGATGCCGACGCGCTCGGCGATCGTCCGCGCTGCGCCCTCGTTGTCGCCGGTCAGCAGCACAGGGGTCAAGCCAAGTCGTCGGAACTCGGCGATCGCGGATGCGCTCGACTCCTTGACCGTGTCGCCGACGACCAGCAGACCACGTGCCGCACCATCCCATGCCACTGCGACAGCGGTCATTCCGTCTGCCTCGGCTCTGGCGAGCTCATCCGCAAGCTCTGTCGGCAATTCGAGTGCCCAGGCATCCGTCAACCAGGCCGCACGGCCGATCGTCACGTGCATGCCCGCGACAACAGCTTCCACCCCGAATCCTTGCTCTGCTCGGAACGATTCGGCCACCAGCGAGGCCGCCTCGCGGGCGTTGCTGCCATCCACGATGGCCTGCGCGATCGGATGCTCAGAGCCGACTTCCGCAGCGGCGGCAACGGCCAGAACGGTGGCTTCGTCCTCCCCGTCCGCGGTGTGCACCCCAAGCAGGGTCATTCGGCCGGTGGTGACCGTGCCCGTCTTGTCGAGCACGATGGTGTCGATGCGTCGGGTCTGCTCGAGCACCTGCGGACCGCGGATCAGCAGACCGAGCTGAGCGCCTCGACCGGTGCCGACGAGCAGCGCTGTCGGTGTTGCAAGGCCGAGCGCGCACGGGCAGGCGATGATCAGGGTCGCCACTGCGGCGGTGAAAGCCGGCTCGAGGCCGGCGCCGAAGACCAGCCAGAGCACGAACGCCAGGATGGAGAGCCCGATGACGACGGGCACGAACACGGCCGAAACGCGGTCTGCCAGGCGTTGTGCCTGCGCCTTACCCGCCTGGGCTTCTTCGACGAGTCTGCCCAGCCGCGCGAGCTCGGTGTCGGCGCCAACCGCCGTCACCTCAACGACGAGGCGTCCGCCGACGTTGATCGCAGCGCCGACCACGTGCTCGGCCGGCCCGACCTCCACTGGAACGGACTCGCCGGTGAGCATGCTCAGATCGACAGCGGACGAGCCGTCGACGATGCGGCCATCCGTCGCGATCTTCTCACCTGGCCGCACAACAAACCGATCGCCGATCGTCAAGGCGGCCACGGGCATCCGCACCTCGACGCCGCCTTTCAGCACCGATGCATCCTTTGCACCGAGCTCGAGCAGTGCCAGAAGTGCCGCTGAGGATTCTCGTTTTGCGCGCGCTTCGAAATAGCGGCCGGCCAAGATGAACACCGTGACGGCGGATGCCACCTCAAGATAGATCTCCCCGGCGCCGGAACCTGGCTGGCTGATGAGTTGGAAGGTCATGTGCATGCCTGGCATGCCGGCAGTGCCGAAGAACAGGGCGTACAGCGACCAGCCGAATGCGGCGATCACGCCGACACTGATGAGCGTGTCCATGGTGGCGGCGCCGTGGCGTGCGTTGATCCAGGCTGCACGATGGAACGGCAGGGCGCCCCAGACGGCAATCGGTGCAGCGAGCGTCAACGCGAGCCACTGCCAATTCGTGAATTGGATGGCGGGAATCATCGAGAGCGCGACCACCGGAATAGCGAGCACGGTCGAGACGATCAATCGACGTCGCAGTTCCGCTGTCGGGTCGTCGATCTGAGCTGTCGCATCCTGCTCGGCGTCTTTTCGCGGGGCCGCGTCTTTCGACTGCCGGACGCTCGCGGTGTAACCGGCGGCCTCGACGGTCGCGATCAGTGAGGCCGTTTCGGCACTGTCCGTCATGACGCGCGCCTTCTCCGTCGCGTAGTTGACGGATGCCTGAACGCCGTCCATGCGGTTGAGCTTGCGTTCGATGCGGGTTGCGCACGACGCGCACGTCATGCCGCCGATGTCGAGTTCGACGGCGGTGCTCATGGGGCGACCAGCGCGTACCCAGCCTCGTCGATTGCTGCACGAACTGCGTCGCCGTCCAGCGGAGCGGTTGCCGCGACGGTGACCGTCGAAGGTCCGCCGGCGTTCAATGCGACGCTGACCGTCTCGACGCCGTCGAGCGTCTGCAGTTCCTCGGTGACGCTCGCGACGCAGTGTCCGCAGGTCATGCCTGTCACCTGGTAGTCGGCGGTCCAATTGCTCATCTACTGCTTCTTTCGCTAATACCCTGTGGGGGTATTCACTCTACCTCGCGTTCCTGCGTGTCTGTCAAACCGGGCTTAGGCGGGCCGTCTGCGCGCAACTCAGGCTCGTTCGCCGAAGGGGCGAGCCAAGGCGCGGCCATTACCTCATTCGAGTCGCGCAAAACGTTCCCAAACAGCCGGTTTAAGGACGTTTTGAGCGACTCGAACGCGTCCTCGCCCCTTTCGAGACGGCTGGTCGCGAGCGTTGACAGATACCCCAGGGGGGTATAGGTTGGGCATCATGAGCACGTCGCACCACGATCACAACATGCAGTCAACCCGCGAGCTGGCGCACGCATCCGACCACGAGCACGTGGATCACGGCACCTCGAACCAGATGGATCACGACGCCGCTGGCCACGCAGGCCACGCAGGCCACGGCGACCACGCCGACCACGCCGGGCACGGCGACCACGCGGGGCACGGCGACCACGCCGGCCACGGCGGCCACGCGGGTCACGGCGACCACGTCGCCCAGTTCCGCCGGATGTTCTGGATCATGCTCGTGCTCGCGATCCCGGTCGTCGCCTTCTCTGGCATGTTCGCCGTGATCCTCGGCTACGACCTGCCTGACGTCGCATGGGTCGGCTGGATCTCACCGATCATCGGCACTGTCATGTACGTGTGGGGAGGCCGCCCGTTTCTCACCGGCGCCGTCAGTGAACTCCGGGCACGCAAGCCAGGCATGATGCTTCTGATCGCTTTGGCGATCACCGTGGCGTTCGTCGCGTCGTGGGGTTCCAGCATCGGTCTGCTCGACCATGAGCTCGACTTCTGGTGGGAGCTGGCTCTGCTGATCGTGATCATGCTGCTCGGTCACTGGATCGAGATGCGCTCGCTTGCGCAAACGACGTCTGCCCTCGACTCGCTTGCAGCGCTGCTGCCGGATGAGGCCGAGCGTGTCGAGAACGACGGTGCGGTGTCTTCCGATCGCACGGTATCTGTGCCGCCATCCGAACTACGGCGGGGCGATATCGTGCTGGTGCGGCCGGGCGGACGGGTGCCTGCCGACGGCCGTATCGTCTCGGGCTCGGCGAGCATGGACGAGTCGATGATCACGGGCGAATCCCGCACCGTGCGCCGCGAGATCGGCGCGTCGGTCGTGGCAGGCACTGTCGCGACAGACTCCGGCCTGCGCATCGAGGTGACAGCAGTCGGCGACGACACCGCGCTCGCCGGCATCCAGCGCCTGGTTGCCGATGCACAGAACTCGTCGTCGCGCGCCCAGCGCATCGCGGACACGGCTGCGGGATGGCTGTTCTGGTTCGCGCTCGGCTCCGGTGTCATCACGGCGCTCGTCTGGACGCTGATCGGCCTGCCGGACGACGCCGTGTTCCGCACCATCACGGTGCTGGTGATCGCGTGCCCGCACGCGCTCGGGCTGGCGATCCCGCTCGTCGTGTCCATCGCGACCGAGCGTGCCGCACGCGCAGGTGTGCTTGTCAAAGACAGGCTGGCCCTGGAGCGGATGCGTCTGGTCGACACGGTGCTGTTCGACAAGACGGGCACGCTCACCAAGGGCGAGCCGACCCTGACAGACGCAGTCGTTACCGGTGGCATGACAGCGGACCAGGTTCTTGCCCTGGCCGCCGCGGCGGAAGCCGACTCCGAGCATCCGCTTGCCCGTGCCATCGTCAACGCTGCTGCAGACCGCGGCATCCGGATGCCTGAGGCGAGCGGCTTCGAGTCGTCGCCGGCGATCGGGGTGACGGCATCCGTCGACGGGCACCGCGTGCAGGTGGGCGGACCGAACCTGCTCGCACAAGAGAACGTGCACGAACTGGATGCCGCTGTGCGCTGGCACGACGACGGCGCGATCGTGCTTCATGTCGTTGTGGACGGCTCGGTCGTCGGCGCGTTGAAGCTGGCGGACGAGGTGCGCACAGAGTCTCGCAACGCGGTTGACGGGTTGCGTGCGCTCGGGGTGCAGGTCGTGATGATCACCGGCGACGCTGAGGCGGTGGCGGCAGACGTGGCGGCGCAACTCGGAATCGAGCGATACTTCGCCGAAGTTCGCCCAGAAGACAAGTCGGCCAAGGTCGCGCAGCTTCAGGCCGAGCACCGGATCGTCGCGATGGTTGGAGACGGCGTGAACGATGCCCCAGCGCTTGCCAAGGCGGATGTCGGAATCGCGATTGGCGCGGGCACCGATGTTGCAATCGCGTCCGCTGGTGTCATTCTGGCCAGCGACGATCCGCGCTCGGTGCTGTCGGTGATCGAGCTCTCACGGGCGACGTATCGAAAGATGAAGCAGAACCTGTGGTGGGCCGCTGGCTACAACCTGATCTCGGTGCCGCTTGCTGCCGGCGTGCTCGCACCGATCGGATTCGTGCTGCCGATGTCTGTCGGCGCGATTCTGATGTCGCTGTCGACGATCGTCGTCGCAGTCAACGCGCAGCTGCTGCGGCGGCTCGACCTGCGCCCGGATGCGCGGGTCACGACCGGCTGAGTGGCGCTCGAAGTCCGCTCCGATCTCACCGGCAACAGGAGATCGCGTGCGAAAACGGACAATCCGTCCTGTTTTCGAGAGCGGACTGTCGATCGCTCCTGTTTTCGCGCACTGCGCGCGTCAGCGGGCGTGATACACGCGTTCACAGCGCCGTCCAGCTGCGGTTTCCTCCACACACTCGATCCTCTGGGTTCTCCGTTCCGCGCTTATTGCGCGGAATACTCAACCACCCGACCTCCGGGCTCGCCGCATTTGGCAATCCGCTGGCTCTTGTGCTGAAACTGGTACGCAGGCACGAATTCCGTGTGCTGCATGAAGCCACGAAGGAGAGCTGAACTCATGCGCATCTTCCTTGCAGGCGGAACGGGCATCATCGGCCGCGGCCTGATCCCCAAGCTCGTGTCAGCGGGGCACGATGTCGTCGCAACCACTCGTCGTGATGACAAGCTCGCAGAGCTGGCCGAACTCGGCGCGCACGGTGTCGTCGTCGACGTGTACGATGCGGATCGCCTCGCATCAGCAGTCAAGAATGCCGCGCCCGATCTGATCCTGGACGAACTGACCGACCTCAGCGAATACGACACGGATGCCAACGCGCGCCTGCGCAGAGAAGGCACGGCCAACATCGTCGCCGCTGCTCGGGGCGCGGGCGTGGAGCGGATGATCGTGCAGAGCATCGCATGGATCTTCCCGGATGTCGAGACCCCCGCTGGCGAGACCCGCGCGACCGAGGACGATCCCATCGTGCCGGGCACGGCAGTCGATGAGATGGAGCAGTTGACGCGAACACTTCCGCACGCCACCGTGCTGCGCTACGGCATGTTGTACGGCCCAGGCACCTGGTACGCGCCAGGAGGCCGAATCGCGGATGCGGTTGTCGCCGGGCAGGTGCCTGCAACAGAGGCGATCACCTCATTCGCACACATCGATGACGTCATTGCTGCAACAGTGGATGCACTCGATTGGCCAGACGGCACCTACCACGTGGTCGACGACGAACCGGCGGCTGGCATCGAATGGCTGCCCGTCTATGCCGACGCACGTGGCGCACCCGAGCCGAAGCAGGAGCCGCTTCCAGCTGGCGCGTCTCGCGGGCGCCCGATTTCCAATGCGAAGGCCAGGGCGACAGGCTGGCGACCGATTCACCCAACCTGGCGCGA
>Ga0070658_10005305_pt1 | contig 10461 bp, 8 predicted proteins | sample KBSC13metaG_FD_64664 | JGI IMG/M metagenome (GOLD analysis project Ga0070658, IMG submission 64664) | Corn rhizosphere microbial communities from Kellogg Biological Station, Michigan, USA - KBS C1-3 metaG | ecosystem: Host-associated > Plants > Roots > Rhizosphere > Soil ... | reverse complement strand
CCGAGGGCCGTAGGAACCAGACGATCAGGAGTGCGACGAACGAAGGCGACCTGGCCGGTCGGGGAATGTGCGACTTCGACGTCCGGGATCGGGACGCGAGTCGTGGACGCGCAACCTGCGGCCACGATGCCGAGAACGACGCAACGAGTGAAGGGCATCTGTCGAGCGAGAGGTCGCGGGAGTATGCGGTCAGGCTCCTGCCGTGGACAGGGGCAGGATGTTGTGGTTCCGGCGAAAGCGATTCGCCGGATCGTACGTCGCCTTCACCTGCGCGAGCCGCGCGTAGTTCTCGCCATACGCATCCCGCACGCGATCGCCCTCATCGTCGCCCAGCGTATTGACGTAGACCAGTCTCGCCGACCATGGCTGCATCGCTCCCGCAAAGGCTCGCGTCCAGGCGACGTTCCGCGCATCGTCCTTCGCTTCATCCCAGAGGCTGAGCACCACGAAGTTGAACGCGTGGCGGCGAGCCGGAAACGCCGTCGCATCCGGTGCGACCCGCGCCGCGGCGCCGTGGACGTGCTCGAGCTTGACGACCGTACGGGGCGACACGCGCGCAGCGGCACACTCGACGAACGTGTCGATTGCGTCGTCCGGAAGTGCCTCGAGAAACGTCGATTTCCAGTAGCTGCGGATGCCGAACGGCGCTCCCGCGTCGAAGATCTGCTGCATCGCCCGGTACGGCATGCGCGCGACGAGATCCGCCACCGGCGAACCGAACGCGCGGAGCGGCGCCAGCAGTCGCTCCCCCTCGTCGAGGTTCTGGCCGCTGTACGCGGGGGTGAGGCCGAGCAGGGAATCGCCGTCCGGACCCGTGAGTGCAGTCGCGTAGACCGTCAACTCATCGGGCAGGCCACCCTGCACGAAATCGCGGTAGTGGCGGAGGACGTCACGGGCTCGGGCGAATGGGTGGAGAATCATGCCCGAGATGACAGTGGTCACGACGTGCAGCCGAAACGTGAAGGACGTCACGACGCCGAAGTTGCCTCCGCCGCCCTTGAGCGCCCAGAACAGCTCTGGATGTTCCTTCGCACTCGCGGAGATCGCATCGCCGTTGGCGGTGATGAGCGTGTACGCGATGGTGTTGTCGCAAGCGAGGCCACAGCGCCCCATCAACAGACCGACGCCACCGCCGAGGGTGAGACCGGCGATGCCCGTCGTCGAATTGATCCCGCCCGTGGTCGCGAGGCCGAACGCCTGAGTCGCCAGGTCGAACTCCCCCCAGGTGAGTCCCGGATCGCAGGTCGCGGTTCGTTCGACGGGGTCTATGGTGATCCGCTTCATCTGCGACACGTCGATCACGAGTCCCCCGTCGACCGATGCGAGGCCAGCGACGTTGTGGCCACCCGCGCGGATCGCGGGGAAGATCTCCTCGTGTGCCGCGAAGCGCACGGCGCTCGCGACATCAGCCGCGCTCGTGCACCGGACAATCGCCGCCGGCCGACGATCGATCGCCGCGTTCCACAGCTGTCTCGCGCTGTCGTAGCCGCGCGACGCGGGCGTGAGGATCTCGCCGCGCAACCGGGACCGCAGGACATGGAGGTTCACGAGTGTCTCCGTCGTGGCCCGCTCGAAGCTAGCGCCTCGAGTGAGTGCGCATGAGGGCCTCTCTGGCGCGGCGACACGCGTAGCGAGCCGTGCCGCTACGCGGTTGGTTCACAAATTGGACTTGCTGCGACTCCGTGGCGCATCCAGCTTCGAGCCATGACCGCCTACGGACAGTTCTGTCCCGTGGCGCTCGGTGCCGAAATCTTCGCCGAACGCTGGACGCCACTCATCGTGCGCGAGCTGCTGATCGGCGCGCGGGGGTTCAGCGACCTTCATCGCGGCGTGCCGAGGATCTCGAAGAACCTCCTCGTGCAGCGCCTGGAGTCGCTGCGCCGCAACGGCATCATCGAGCAGGTTCCCACCGAGAATGGACACCGGCACGAGTACCGTCTCACCGTCGCCGGCCGCGCGCTCGGCCCCGTGATCGACGCCCTCGGTACATGGGGATACAACTGGGCGAGCAAGGACCTGCACGACGAGCAGCTCGATCCCGACTTCCTCATGTGGGCGCTGCGGCGGCTGGTGCAGACCGACGCGCTGCCGGATGAGCGCGTCGTGGTGGTGTTCCGCTTCCGGCGCTTCACGGATCGGCTGTACTGGCTCGTGCTGCAGCGTCCAGAGGTGGATCTCTGCCTCTACGATCCCGGCTATGAGGTGAGTCTGGAGGTGGAGGGCACCGTGGCCGCACTCGCACGGGTGTGCCTCGGGCAAACGGACCTGCCGTGCGCCCTCAAGTCGGCCGAGATCGAGGTGCGCGGCGCGCCGCGCTACCGGCACGCGCTCTCGAGCTGGCTTGGCGTCACGCACTTCGCCGCGCTCGCGGGGAGAGCGGCCAGCAAACCCTGAACAACTCAGTGGTTCACTTTCGGGGCTATGCCGGCCATCCGGTCGACCCTAGCGTCATGGCCATCGCACGACGTCAGGGCCATCATCGGGGAGGCTGGTATGCAGTCACGCTCGAGCTACACATCGATGCACCTGTTCAGGTCACTTGTCGCCTGTGCGGGCATTGCCGCCTGCAGCAGCGACGGCATCGTGAACGCCCCGGCACGGCCGCGGGAATCGCAGAGCGTTTCGCAGCGCGCCAGCGATGTCGGGGGAATGGCGAACTGGAACATCATCGCGCTGCGGACGACCCTCGCCGGGCCATTCAGTCCGCCGCGGGAATCACGCAGCCTGGCGATCGTGTTCGGCGCCGTCAACGACGCGGTCTGCTCGATCATGCGCGAGTGCGGCGTGTACGCCGGACGCATCGCGGTGAGTCACGATGCGTCGATCGCGGCGGCCGTGGATGCGGCAGCGCATGACGCGCTCGTCGCTCTTTATCCGGCGCCGGCGACCGTCGCGTCGCTGAACGCCAGTTACGACTCCGCCCTTGCCACGCTTCCGGCGAATGAGGCGCGGGACGCGGGCGTCGCGGCAGGCCAGGCCGCGGCAGCCACGATGCTTGCATTGCGGGCGAACGATCACTCGCAGGATCCGATGAGCTACGCGCCGACACCGGGCCTCGGCTCGTGGGTTCCGACCCCACCGGCCTTTGCGCCGGCCCTCGAACCGGAATGGGGATCAGTGACGCCATTCCTGCTCGAGTCCGGCTCCCAGCTCCGTCCACCTGGGCCGCCCGTACCTGGAAGCGACGCCTACGTTCGCGACTACCTGGAGATCCAGGACATCGGAGCAGCGAACAGCACGACACGCACCGCGGCGCAGACGGAAGTCGCACAATTCTGGGTCTCTACCGCACCCCAGCTCTGGAACCAGGTCGCGCAGCAGCTCACCGTCGCGCCGGGAATGAATGCCGCGAAGGCGGCACACACCTACATGCTGCTCAACATGGCAGGCGCCGATGCAATCATCGCCGCCTGGGACGCGAAGTACGCCTACGCACAGTGGCGGCCGCTGACGGCGATCCGGAGCTCACTCGATGACGGCAGCGATGCAACGGTGCCCGACCCGATGTGGTTGCCATTGCTGACGACACCGCGTTTTCCCGACTACCCGGCCGGCCACACGACGTTCGGTGGCGCAGCCGAGCGCGTGATGACGGCGCTATTCGGCGAGCAGCCCGGCACGCTCTCGATCACGAGTCCGACCGCTGGGAACGCGACGCACACGTATCTGAACTTCCATGAGATCGCCGACGAGGTCGCGAATGCGCGCGTGTGGGGCGGCATCCACTGGCGCACGTCGGTGGTGGTCGGACGCGCGCTGGGGCAACGGGTTGGCGACGTAGCGCTGGCGCGGCTGGGTCGTTGAGCGGACTGTCGGAAGCGCACGTGGCTCGCGTCGATCGATGCGGGCCACGTCGCGGTCGAGTCGGCGTGCAGCTGTCAGGTGCAGAGGCAATCCATCCTCGACTTGATCTTCGTTGCTCTCCAACGACTCGCTACCTTGCCTGCGCAACCATATCTCGTCCGTCGTGACGAGCGAAGCGAAGGTGCGGCAGCGCCGCGAGCGCGGCGACGTCCGTCAGGCGGCCCGACGTCGTGACGACGAGCTTCTCCAGGTTCGGTGCGATGCGTGGCAGCTCGTTCAGTGACGTGAGATTGCGACACCGATGGATCTCGAGATGCCGCAACCTCGGCAGCTCGGGGATTCCGGCGAGCGTTTCCGGGTTCGCCCAGTAGATCTCCAGCGACTCCAGCGCGGGCGGGAGGTCCATCCCGGCGAACTGCTTCGAACGGGGCTTGTAGTGCCAGAGCGCCAGATGGCGAACGGAGGTGGCGCTCCCCAGGCCGCGATCACGCGATTCATGGATCCAGACAACGTGCTCGAGCGCCGGAAAGCGCGAGAAATCAACGGGCGGCCGCTTCGGATGCACGCCGAAGTGTCGCAGTCCGCTGAGCGCGTACAGCCCATCGATGTCACGAAGGGCCACGTCCCAGAACCACACCCGCGAAAGCCACGGCAGTCGCGTGAGGAAGTCGAGGTCTGTCTGCTCGAATCCGAACGACGGGTGCCCGAACACGCCGCCGGGACGCCGCCAGATCGCTTCTGCGATACACGCCTCGAGCCGAGCCGACTCGATGCCGAGCGAGGAGGTTGTATTGAGGTCGTGGGTCCAGAAGAATTCACCCTCACGCTGGATCGGCACGGATTCAGTAGTCGTAGATGTGATCCACTACGAGCCCCTCCGCCCCGCGCGCCCGCTCGGCGGCGAGCACGTCGAGGAGGTCCCGTGCCGCCACGGAGAGCACCACCCGTCGCCGCGCGCGATCATCCAGCCCGGGATACGCGGTGACCACGGTGCTCCGCGCCGGCGCGCTCCACGTCGTCGGCGCCAGCCCCGTGAGCGTGACGACGCTGTTCCCACTCATCTCCGCCACGCGCACTGACGCATGATGCGCCGACAGAGCGAGCAGCGCATCTCGATACGGCGAATAGCGCGGCACCCGCAGGAGCGAGTACCCGCGATCGAGCGTCGCCACGCGTGCCATCGCGCGGAGCGACCGGTCACCCGCCACCGAATCGCTCCACCCTGCCACCACCAACTCGCGCGTGAGCTGATCCGGCTCGTACGCGCTCGACGTCCCCAGCCCGATGAGCGAGGCGTACATCGCCTTGATGGCGTACTCGCCGCTCAGGGCGAACCGGCGCTCCCACTTGCGGATCATGCCCGGTCCGGTGAGCGGCACCTCCGTCCACAGTCCCTTCAGCGCGTGCGCGAAGGGGAACTCGTACCATCCCTTCCGCGCAATCAGCGCCGCATAGTCGGTCGCGACCGTCGCCGCATACCGCTCCTCGTCCACGCCACCATCCGGCGCCGTCCATTCGGCCGCGCGGCCGACTGTGTTCTCGTACAGCGACTTGATGCCGTACTCGACGGCCGTGCTGATGCCGATCACGCCGAGCATCACGTGTGTCCCGAGCGGTACGTCGGAGCGCACCGCGGCGGCGCGCCAGCCGGCGTCGTAGCTCCGCCAGAAGTCGCCGACGCTGCGCACGTACGGGAACGCACTCGGCCGGCGCCCGCTGGCGAGCCAGCGCGCGTATGCCTCGCTCGTGTACACGAGGTCCCACTCGGCGTGCGTGAGATACTCGGCGCTCTCGTTCCGATAGTAGTGGGACCGCGCGTCGAGCTGCTGGCGCGCTTCGCCCTGCAGCACAGCAGGCATCCGGGTCGCGTCGATCGCAGGCGCATTACCCTCTGCGTCGGGCGCGTAGATGTCCCACAGCACGTTCGTGAACTTGTTCGTCGGATCGACCCGCCGCTTCACGGCGAACAGCTCCGAGGCGCGCGGGTAGCCGCGCATGAACTGCGCGCGGGTGGCGTGCACCTGATAGGGGAGATACCACCGGCCGCCGCTCGCGAGCACGGTGTCCAGCATCTCGCGCGTCCAGCGCGCCACCTCGCGCTGCGACTCGGGGTCGGTCCGCTGGCGATAGTAGACGACGTAGGCGAACGACTCCGTCGGCGCCCACGACAGGAACGAGCCCGTGTCGGGGAGCGCGTGCCGGATGGACACGTTCACGACGTTGGCATCGTGCTTCTGGAACACCTTCGCCATGCGCGGCACGAACGCGGCGAGGCTGTCCACGGGAAGGAAATACTCCTGCAGCACGTACGTTTCGCGCGCGCGCGAGCGGGGCTCGAGCTCGGAGACGTCGTAGCTCGCCTCCCAGTTGCGCCAGCTCACGTGGTCGCCGTGGAAGATCACGGGATCGATGACGTGCTGGCGAACTCCCTTCCCGAAGTTCGAGCCTGCCATGAGCGCGTACACGTTCTGGCGGAAGGCGGAGTTCTGGTCGGGCGGCTGCAGGCGATCCGTCTCGGTCAGCGGATCATGCGTTACCGCGTACGATGTGGCGCGCAACGTGGTGAACGCCGGCGGATACATGTCGGCGTTGTGGAAGAGGACCGTGCTGTCGGAGCGGGCATTCGCCCGGAACCAGTCGAGGTAGTCCGATACCGGCATCACCGTCGACGAGCGCTTGACGCGCACATTCTCGGCGAGGTCGAGCTCGACGTCCGCCACGACGCCGATCGCGCCGTAGCCACCTGCCGCCGCCCAGAAGAGGTCGGGATTCTCCGTGCGGCTGGCGTGGACGATGGAGCCGTCGGCGAGAACGAGGGTGATGCCGCGCACCGAGCGCACGAGCGGTCCCTGCCCCATGTAGCGTCCGTGGGCGTTCACGCCGAGCGCGCCGCCGACGGTGAAGTTGTCGTAGGTCTGCATGATCTTCACGGACAGTCCGTGCGGATCGATGGCGCGCTGCAGCTCGCGCCAGCTGGTGCCCGCGCGCACGACGACGGTGCGTTGCGCCGTGTCGAGCGAGAGGACACCGTGATACGCCCGCATGTCGATCTGCAGGCCGCCGGGCACGGCGGTCTGGCCGCCCATGCTGTATCGTCCGCCGCCGATGCTCACCGGTCCGGTCGTCGCGCGTACGGCAGCGGCGATGTCCTCGACCCGCGTCGGCTCGAGCACCCGCCCGACCGTCACCGGATAGAGCCCCGTGATCTCCCGCACGACGACGGCGGAATCGTGGGCGACGGGCACCTGCACGTCGGGCAGCACGAGCACGCCGAGCGTGCTCACGCTGACGCCGAATGCAAGCAGGGCGAGGATGACGACGGCGATCCAGACGCCGGCACGCCGGATCCGGCGTCCGATCCGCCGCAGGCGCGAAGGTTCGGGCGCGCTCACGGCTTTCACCGGCGCGCCGGATGTCTCCGCAGTGTACTTCGCCCCGCGCCGCTCCTTGCTGCTCGTCTCGCGGCTCACGCAGCGGCGCGAGCCGGGGCGACGCCTGCGGCCACCGAGTCGCGACGCGAGCGATAGGCGAGCCAGAGCATCGTCGCGCTGAGCAGGACGTGTGGCAGGTTGAGCAGGATGTTGGAGACCGGCGCGCGGTGCTGGATGAAGCCGGTCACGAGGTAGATGGCCGCGTCGGTGGCGTAGTACCAGCCGAACGCCGTGAGCGCGACGCGTGACCAGGCTGCCGAGGCGAGTCCGGCAACGAGGAACATGACGGCGGTGAGGCCGTGGGTGACGTCGTCGGCGGGTCCGATCATGTAGAGGCCCATCATCATGTGCTCGCCCGAGGCGTTCATGGCCACGTGGTCCATGCCGCCGTTCAGCGCGGGGATGAAGCCGAGCGTGACGACGAGGGCGAAGAGGATGGCGAAGCTGATCGCGGCGCCGCGCAGCGTGGCTGGTGAGAATGCCGAGTCGGAGGCGGAGACGAGGGGGCGCATGCGAATGTCCGGTGGGAGTCAGTAGCAGGGCTGACAGTCGCCATAGGACGAATGGCGCGCGGCAGAGGGCACGGCATAGCCGTCTCGGTGGCGCGGTATGCGCGAATGTTCATCCACGCTCGGAATGTGCAGTGCAACGACGTTGGGCATGCGTGATCCCAGTCCTGCGCAAAGCTTAATGAACATTCAGAATATCGTGGTCGGAGTGGCCAAAGGCTCTTGTTGCGCCATAGAGCGGTCCTGATATTGGGTCCCCCGAGCGCGTGGTCGCGACGCTGCGATCTTCGCTCGGCGGCGCTCGTCGCCTCCCCCCCGCCCCATGTTTTCCCCATGCTCTCCCCCCGTAACCACCGCGCAGCCAGACTGCTCGGCCTCGCCCTCGCTGTCTCGTGCGGGTCCGGTGGTCCGACGGAACCGCCCGTCGTCATCACCTCGGTCGCCATCACCACGCCACGCCCTGTCCTCGGTACGCTCGGCGACTCCGTCGTCCTCGACGTTCGCGTGCAGAATAGCAAGCAGGAAGTGGTGTCGAACGCGGACGTCGCATGGACATCGTCTTCACCGTCAGTCGCCACGGTGAACAAGGGTGTGGTCGTCGCGAAGGGGAATGGCGCCACCATCATTACGGCGTCGGTAAGTGGCCGCTCGGACACCACTACCGTCACCGTCTTCACGGTGAAGTCTCTCGCCATCACGCCCTCGCGGCCAACGCTCACTGCGATCGGCGATTCGGCAAGACTCATCGCCGCGCCGAGCGATGCGTCCGGGGGCACCGTGTCGGACGTGAGCGCGAGCTGGGAATCATCGGCGACTTCGGTCGCGACGGTGGACAAGGGTGTCATCGTGGCCAGGGGGAACGGGACGACGATCATCACCGCGCGTATCGGTTCGCTCGTCGACACCACCACCGTCACGGTAAGGCAGCAGCCGGCACAGCTCGAGTTCCTCACGCGGCCCGGCTCGCAGCTGCAGGAACACGTCATCGGCCCGGCTGTGGAAGTGGCCGTCGCGGATTCGCGCGGTGTACGCCTATCTACACCCAGTGCGCCGGTCCAGCTCTCGATCTCCGTCGGCTCTCTCACTGGCACGACGTCGCGGAGTGCGGCGGCCGGCGTTGTCGCGTTCGACGATCTCGTCGCCACCGAGCCCACGCGCGGCGCTCGCCTGACGGCGAGCCTCGGCACATTGCAGGCGTCCAGCGTCTTCTTCGAGGTCCAGCTCGCTCTCGTCTCGGTCAGCGCTGGCCACGCGCACACCTGCGGGCTTACAGCAGCGGGGCATGCGTACTGCTGGGGCTATGCGGGACGCACGGGCGACGGCGGCACCACCACGCGCACCACCCCCGTTCGCGTGAGCGGCTCCGACAGCTATCGCTCGCTGGACGCAGGCTCTTCCTTCACCACGGCGTTCACCCAGTCGGGCGACCTCGTCACCTGGGACAGCATTCCCACACCGTTCCCCGCCTCGCAGAGCTTCACGAGCGCAGCCGCCGACTGGTTCACCTGCGGTATCACAGCCGGCCAGCTCGCGTACTGCTGGGGAGCTCCACCCGCGGACTTCGGGAACGATACTCCGAGCGATGGCAGTTCGGTCACCGCGCCGACGCTGGCCATGGGTGGTCGCCAGCTACTCGCCGTCGCTCCGGGCATGTCGCACAGCTGCGCGATCATGGCCGACAGCACGGCGTGGTGTGCGGGCAACAATCCGAGCGGCGAGCTGGGTAACGGCACCACGTCTTTCTCCTCCGTTCCCGTGGCCGTCGCCGGCGGAATGAAGTTCCGCAGCATCAGTGCCGGCAACGAGTACTCGTGCGGCATCACCACCTCCAGCGAGACGTATTGCTGGGGGCGCAACGAGTTTGGTGAGCTCGGCGACCCGGCCGAGACCGGAGCGCAGAGCGCCCTGCCACGGCTCGTCGCCGGCGGCCATGTCTTTCGCACGATTTCGACCGGCGGTGTCACCGCATGTGGTCTTACCGACGACGGCACCGCGTACTGCTGGGGGAACAACTACTACGGCTTGCTCGGCAGCGGCAGCGGGACGGCCTCCTTCAGTGCCACTCCGATCGCTGTCGCGGGTGGACTGAAGTTCGACGTCATCAGTGTCGGAGGATGGCACGCCTGCGGCATCGCGAAGACGGGATACACCTACTGCTGGGGCGACTGGAGCAACGGCGCAACCGGTACGGGAAGCCCGAGCACCAGCAGCGGCCCGGCACTGATCGCGTCTCCGGCGCCATGATCGCGGACAACGCCGGAAAGTGTGCGGACGCCGAACGATGGTTGATGATCACGGAGAGAATGCGCGGGGGAGGATCAGGCGACCTTCTCGTGAGGACACATGATGTCCGGCACCGCCTTCGGCAAGTCGGTGGCCAGCACCATCAACCGTGGTGCTCCGTTGGGCGGCGAAATTCGCGACAGCTGAATGAGCAGGGTCGGCGCGGCCCACTCCAGCACCTGCAGATGGCCTGCCGGCACCTCACCAGACGGGCAGTCGCGCGCGACGAGGCCATGCGACACCAGCGCCGTGCGCAACGAATCCACGACTCGGTCCGCGTCCGACTCGCCCGCTGTCTGGCGATTCCACTGGAGTAGCGTCAGCCGGCCCGACGCAGTGGTGCGCGCGCTCACTTCGCCCGCCGCGGCGGCCGATGGTGGGGGTACAGCCAGAGAGCGGTTCGATGCGGAGGGGAGAAGCGGTCATGTCTTCAC
>Ga0070658_10005304_pt1 | contig 10464 bp, 9 predicted proteins | sample KBSC13metaG_FD_64664 | JGI IMG/M metagenome (GOLD analysis project Ga0070658, IMG submission 64664) | Corn rhizosphere microbial communities from Kellogg Biological Station, Michigan, USA - KBS C1-3 metaG | ecosystem: Host-associated > Plants > Roots > Rhizosphere > Soil ... | reverse complement strand
CTGGCGTCGGAGGCTGGCGTGGTCCTGTCGGAGGTGCTGCCGGGGCGGAGTTCCTCGGAGCGGCTTGTGCCTGCGGTGAGGCGGTTGATGGAGTCCGCCGGGTGGACGCTCGGCGATCTGACGGCAGTGGTTGTGGTGCATGGGCCGGGGTCGTTTACGGGAGTGCGGGTGGGGCTGAGTGCGGCGAAGGGGTTGTGCGAGGCGGGAGGAGTGCCGCTGATTGCGGTCTCGCGGCTGGCTCTGCTGGCGGCCGCGGGAGACGCGGCTCACGCGCTGCTCGATGCCGGGCGCGGGGAGTTCTACTACGGCGAATATGCTGAGCGGCGCTCGGTGCGCGAGGCTTTGCTGCATCAAGATGAGGTGCGCACGGCGGTGGCCGCTGGCGTCGTGGCGGTGTGCGAGGCGAAGGTGGCGGAGGCTTTTGGCGGACTGAATCTGCGGATAGTGGAAGAGCCTTTGGCTGGGATCGCGTTGCCGTTTGCCGTGGAGAGGGCGATGGCCGGCGATTTTGACGACGTTGCCGTGGTGGACGCGAACTACCTGCGCAGGACGGACCTGGAGATATTTGCTAAGACAAAAGTTAAAGGTTTGGCCCGATGAATTTGCAGGTACGCGCGGCTGTGCTGGATGATCTGGCGGGCGTCGTCGCGCTGGAACGTGCCGTGTCGGAGGCCCCGCACTGGGCGGAGAGGGATTATGCGGAGATTGTGGCGGGAAGCGGCGTCAGGCGATGTCTGTTTGTCGCAGAGTCGGCGGGGGAACTGGTTGGATTTGCGGTGGGGAAGGCCGTAGCTGACTTGGGAGAATTGGAGAGCGTGGCTGTCCGGTCTGATGCGCGACGGAGCGGGACGGGCTGGGCGTTATGCGGCGTCGTGGTGGAGTGGTGCCGGGCACACGGCGCGAAGGCGCTGGAGCTTGAGGTTAGGGCGGCGAGCGCGGGGGCGCTGGCGTTGTATGAGCGGCTTGGGTTTGAGCGAGTGGGATTGCGGCGAGGGTATTACCGCGAGCCGGTGGACGATGCCGTGTTGATGCTATTGAAACTGGTTTGAGGGGAGATTTCCACTTTGCCAGCGCTGCGCGGTGTGTGTTAACGTTTTGTCCATCGTTGATGCACGCCGTTAGAACAATGGAGGTGCGCTTGATGCAGACCGCCAGGTTTACGGAGCTTCCACAGGCCTCGTCGCTTCCCTCGATTCACCAACTGATGCAGGAGCACAGTCTGTATGACCGCAGGCTGGAGACGCTGCGCGCGAAGGTGTATCTGACTGAAGCGGAGAAGATGGAAGAGATACGGCTCAAGAAGCTGAAGTTGAGCCTGAAGGACGAGATGGAACGGCTGAGGCGGCTGGGAGCGCCGTTCCCGCAAAGCTGACTTGGTGGGGCGTGGTCTGGGGGCCGCGCCGGGCCCGGAGTGAGGGTGTGTCTATCTGAGGGCGTCTGAACTGGGTGGAACTTGTGGCTTTATAATCGAGTACTTATGGTACGAGATGGATTCTTTTACGCCTTAGGGCTCGGAGTGGTTGCGGCAGTGCTTTGGTATCTGAAGATGCCGGGGTTTCTGGTGGCACTACCCATTCTGCTGGCTGCATTTTTTCTGTGGTTTTTTCGTGATCCGGAGCGGACGATTCCGCAGGGGCCGGGGCAGATTGTCTCTCCCGGTGACGGACTGGTGACGGAGGCGGAGTGGATTGAGACGCAGGGCGGCAGCCGGCTGCGCATCAGTATTTTTCTGAATGTGTTCGATGTGCATGTGAACCGCGCTCCGGTTGGCGGCGTGGTGACGGTGTGTGAGTTCCGCAAGGGCGAATTTATGAATGCCATGAAGCCGCAGTCGGTGGTGAACAATGAGCAGACGCTGATTACGATCGACGCGGGCGGCTACGAGGTGAGCTTCAAGCAGATCGCGGGTCTGCTGGCGCGGCGGATTGTGTGCAACCTGAAGGTTGGCGATCGCGTGGAGCGTGGACAGCGCGTTGGATTGATCAAGTTCGGCTCGCGCGTGGATGTTCTGATTCCCGCAGAGGCGGAGTTGAAGGTAAAGACGGGCTCGCGTGTGCGCGGCGGGTCGTCTGTGCTGGCGGTGGTTCCAATCGGGCCGGGCAACCTGGCCGGAGCGGCGGGGGCCTGATGGAGGAGAATACGCTGGATGAAATGGAGATGAGCGCAGAGACGAGAAGAGGCCAGCCCAGCCGCGGGATGTATGTGCTGCCGTCGTTGTTTACGGCGGGCAACATGGCAGCCGGCTACTATGCGATTACGCAGAGCGTGCAGGGATCGCTGGCTGACACCTCGTACTTCGACCGCGCGGCGCTGGCAATTGGAATAGCAGTGCTGTTCGATGGGCTGGACGGCATCGTGGCGCGGGCGACCAATACGGCGAGCGCGTTTGGCAAGGAGTTGGACTCGCTGGCCGACGTGATTACGTTTGGCGTGGCCCCGAGCCTGCTGGCATATATATGGGGCTTCCGCATGATGCCCGCGATGGCGAACATGGAGCTTCGCGGCCAGATCATGCACCTGGGCGTGTTTGTCTGTTTCATCTTTCTGATCTGCGGGGCGAGCCGGCTGGCGCGGTTCAATATCAGCCTCGATCCGCAGCCGAGAAATCCGGGGCGTCCGGGCAAGAAGTATTTTGTGGGGATGCCGATTCCGGCAGGCGCGGGCGTGCTGGCCTCAGTGATTCATTTTCAACAAGGATCGCCGATCGACAACCCGTGGATTGCAGGGGTGTGGGTGTGCCTGATTGCGTTTACCAGCTTCCTGATGGTGAGCAACTGGAGGTTCTGGAGCGCGAAGGAGATGACCTCGGGTAAGCGTCATCCATTTCAACTGGTGGCTGTGATCGCAGTGATAGGCGCGCTGATTGGACTGTACCACCGCTATATGCTGATCCTGCTGGCGATGATTTATCTGGTCTCGGGCGTGCTGGCGCGGCTGGCGTATTCGTGGAGCAGGAGACGGCGGCGCTATGCAACGGAGACGCATCTGGAACAGTGATGACGGTTTGACAGGGCCTGGAATTCGGTAGCGAAAAGGAAGAGTTGCGGGCATGGCTAACGAGATGTACCGGATCGGTATCGTCGGGGCGGCGTCGCTGGTAGGTAAGGAACTGAGCGACGCGCTGGGGGAGTCGCTGCTGGCGGCATCGGATGTCGTGCTGCTCGACGAAGAAGAAGCAGCCGGGCAGATGACCGCTACGGGCGACGAGGTTGCGTTTATCCAGCGGCTGGAGCCGTCCGCATTTGAGCGGGTGGATTTTGTCTTCTTCGCAGGCGATGCAGCGACGACGAAGAAGCACTGGCAGGACGCGCGGCGCGCGGGAGCGAGCATCGTTGACCTGACCTACGCGCTTGAGGGGAAGAAGGACGTTCTGGTTCGTTCGCCGTGGGTGGCTGAAGCTTTAGGCCCGCTGGGGACGAAGACGCGCAAGGGAAAAGAGCCGGACCTGAATACGCACGCTGTGGTGGCAGCGCATCCGGCGGCGGTGATGATTGCACTGGCCGCTGCGAGACTCAGTGGACAGATGCCGCTGACCGGCGTTGCGGCGATAGTGATGGAGCCAGCATCCGAGCATGGCCGGGCTGCGATGGATGAACTGCACCAGCAGACGGTGAACCTGCTCTCGTTCCAGAGCCTGCCGCGTGAACAGTACGACGCGCAGATTGCGTTCAACCTGCTGCCGGGGTTGGGAGGAGCGGCGGCGGTAAAACTTAAGGCAGCGGGCGAGCATATTCAGGAGCAGTATGCGGCGCTTGCGGGTGGTGCTCTGCCAGCGCTGGCTTTGCAGATGGCGCAGGCGCCGGTGTTCCACGGCTATGTGGTGTCGCTGCTGGTTGAGTTCGGCGGGCTGGTGGCTCTGGAACAGGTGGAAAGGGCATTGGCGGGTGAGCACATCGACGTGGTCAGCGGCGAGTCAGACCCACCCAGCAATCTGAGCGCGACGGGGCAGGAAGACGTGATGGTGCGGGTCAGTAAGGCAGGCGGCGAGGACGGGCCGGAGACGCGGTTCTGGCTGTGGATGGCGGCCGATAACCTGAAGCTGGCGGCGCTGAATGCGATCGCCTGCGCCAGCGAACTTGGCCGCCTGCGTCCGCTGGGCAAGGTGCAGTAGCGGGCTGCGGGCTGCGGACTACCGCGCAGGCGCGGTCAGCTCGACGAAGTTGCGTCCCACATACAGACGGTAATGGCTGCCGGAGGGAAGAATCTGCAATGGCGTTGGGCGGCGGAGCTCGGCGTCGCGGGTGGATGCGACGGTGAAGAGGTCGTGGCCACCGATATCCATGACGATGAACTTGTCGCCCGCAATGAAGCCGCAGCCATAGGCCCCGGGCGCGAGACGATGACCAGCGATGACGATGGGCTCTTCGGCAATAAGGTATGCCTGATACTTCTGCTGTACCTGGCTGGAGTAGCCCGAAGTATCGACCAGCGCCACGAGCAGAAAGCTGTCCTTCGCGAAGCGAATGCCTGCGGAGTTTCGCGCCTGAATCGTCGCGCTGAGGCCGTGAAAGAAGACCGTAGCGGGCATAATTTTGCCGGCTTCGATGGCATTGAGAACGGGCGAGGCAGTGCTGGTTTGTACCGCTGCCTGCAGGGACGGCGCGGTGATGGCGAACAAAAGCGCGGCGTGAAGGAAGAGTCGGAACATGGCGCTCCTTTCGGTCGAGGGAAATCCTACCGGGGGCGAAGGGCGATTGCAATGCGCGTATCAGGGTATTCGGAGAGATGCGGGCCGGCGGAGGACGCTGCGGAATTCTTCGCAAAGGGCTGAAAATGCGTATTCTTTGTGCGATGCTAAATGAGATAGATAATCCGCTGTTGAACTTAACGATGGGCGGGCGAATTTTTACGTGTCAGGCGGTTTGATGAAGAATCCGGAGATGCGCATTGGGATCGATCTGGGCGGGACCAAGATCGAGGCGCTCGCCATCGACAACAAGGGCGGCGAGTTGGTACGGCACCGTATCGACACGCCGCGGGACGATTATGCCGCGACGATCATGGCGATTGCGGGGCTTGTTCGCCGGATCGAAAAAGAGACCGGCAGCATTGGAACGGTGGGCGCGGGGATTCCAGGCAGCATATCGTCGGTGACCGGGCTGGTGAAGAATTCGAACTCGGTATGGTTGAATGGACGCCCGCTGCACAGGGACCTGACTGCGGCGCTGGACCGCGAGGTACGCGTGGCGAATGACGCGAATTGCCTGGCGGTCTCAGAGGCCACCGACGGAGCGGCGGCGGGCAAGCATGTCGTCTTCGGCGTGATTCTGGGGACGGGATGCGGCGGTGGGGTTGCCATCGATAGCCATGTCCACGCAGGCCCGAACGGCGTGGGCGGCGAGTGGGGTCATAATCCGCTGCCGTGGGCGCGTCCTGAGGAGACACCGGGGCCAGCCTGTTACTGCGGAAAACGAGGGTGCATGGAGATGTGGGTCTCCGGCACTGGCGTGGCGCTCGATTACAAAAATGTCACCGGCAGAGAGCGCACGGCGCGCGACATTATCGCGGACTTTGAGGCAGGCGATGCGGCGGCCGCGGCGGCTGTGGAACGTTTTGAGGACCGCCTGGCGCGCGGGCTGGCGAATGTGATCAATGTCCTCGATCCCGATGTGCTTGTATTTGGCGGAGGCATGTCGAAGACGCTGCACCTGTATGACGAGCTGCCTAAAAGACTGCCCCAATACGTCTTTGGCAGGGAAGCGGCGACGCCCATTCTTCAGGCAAAATACGGAGACTCGAGCGGCGTTCGTGGAGCGGCCTGGCTTTGGCCGAATGCATAAGACAGGCTATGCCTTCGGATAGCGAATGCTATGCGATACTGGAGAAGATTAACTCGCCGGGATGGCGGAACTGGCAGACGCAGCGGACTCAAAATCCGCCGAGGGCAACCTCGTGGGGGTTCGACCCCCCCTCCCGGCACCAATCAGCAACTTAGCTCATCGTCGGTTCCAAGCCTGGAGCCGACTTTGTCCATTCTCTTTGTGCAAAACTTAAAATTTCCGACCGTCCATGCGCGCAGACTGACTGGCTTCACCTCGCAAAGTTCAGCAGAGGTCCCTCCTTCCTCGCCCCACCCAATGCGGTTTGACCCAGTCGCGCCAAGACAGCGAGGAATTTGACCCGCCCGGCTTTGGCTTAGCGATCCTAGCGAGAAGCCGATTGCAAGTCGCTTTACTTCGCCACGCCATCATGCCGCGAGAGCAGACGCTCCGCTTCTGCTTCGCTCACCCTGAAAAAACTCCCGTGCTTTGAGCTTTCCGGAAAGTCTATCTTGTCATTTATGGACGTCCAATGCATCCAATCCTTTGTCTCCACTCCCTCGTACCGGGCTCGCGGAGCGCGATAGTGATCGTAGTAAACCACAAACTCATCTCCCACCTTGATCATGCTGGGACCCTCCGACCAACTCTCGGTAACCGGTCCCGAAAGAGCGCCCCACGGTCCTTCAACTGAAGACCCGGCGGCCCATCGCACCTGATACCGCAGAGGATCGACCGTCTGGTCCTTAACGACCAGCGCCCACCTCTCGCTGCCGGCTACCATTCCGTGAAACATCGTTGCGTCAATCACCACAAATCCGGGATCGAAGAATATCTCCGGCTTCGTAAACGTGACGAAGTCCTTCGTCCTGGAGGCCCAGATCCGGTTGCCCCTATCTGAATCCTTGTCTGAATCGTTGAACGAAGAGGACCAGATCAGCAGCCACTCCTTCGCCTTCGCATCCCAATATGTCTCCGGCGCCCACACATTGCGCACGGTTGGGAAGTCCTTCATGATCGGTATCTCGCGTTGCGCCGCCCAGGTCATCAGGTCCTTCGATTCAGCGTAGCCAAGCGAGTTGCCTTTCCATCCCCATGTCCAGACCATGCGGAATCCGTCGCCCGACGGGTTCCGGGTAATAAAGACGTCCCGCATGATCTCGCCCGGCTGCTCCGGCTTCACCCATGGCTGGCCATCGTTTAGCGGAGCGAATTTGTAGCCGTCCCGGCTCAGGGCCAGATAAATTCCCTGCGACCCCGGTTCCTTAAAATAAGCGAACACATACGCACCCTGGGCAGAACATCCGGCCGCAGACACGAGCAAAATCACCAGCGCTATGAGCCGCCTCATCGTACCTCCGCAATATCGATAGTCAGCAGCGTCTTCCCTTGCCACTGTGAGGTGGCAATCCTCTTTCCGGTTGAGTCGAAATCGATCCAGGTCCACTTGCCATCCTTGCCGTAAGCCTTAGTCCAGAACAGCGTTCCATCCGCACGAAAGTATTTTTCTTCACCAACTTTTTTCCCCGCGCGGAACGTCATCGACCACATGACCTGGCCGCTCGGGTAGTAGAAGGTCTCGGGGCCGTCCAGCAGAATGCGGCTATCAGGAGAGCGTCCTGCGCTCCACCGCGCCTTCAGCTTCCCATTGGCGTATCGCTCGGAAAGCTCCTTTACCTGCGAGACTGGGCCGGCATGGCCTTTGTCCGTGCCCGCGTCTTTATCCAGCACCCACGCTTCGTTTATCTCAATCTCATAGTTCGGCTTGTTCTTCGACGTCACTATATGAATCAAGCCGTCCGCGCTCTGCGTCGCCGTCACATAGCCCACGGTCAGAATGTTCGCGGGCAGCCGCTTCGTCGTCCACGTCGCGCCGTCGTCGTCGCTCAGGGCAACATAAGCGCCGTCTTTGTGAATGTGCTTCTGATGCGCAGGATTGTAGTCCGCCACGAAGAACAGCCGCCCGCTCTTGAGCCGGGCCACGCTCGGCCGCTCGCCGCTCATCAGTTCATCGAACACCGTCCTGCTCTTCACCCAAGTTCTGCCGCCGTCGTGACTGGTCGCCAGCGGCATCTTTCCGCCAATCTCCGAGTTCTTCCCGCCGAACCCCAGCAGCGTCTCGCCGTCCTTCGCTATGGCCAGAGTTGTATGCCGCCCTGCCGTCCGTCCGCCGGTGTCGTACCAAGTCTTCCCATCGTTATGCGTTCCCCATACAGCGCTCACGCTTCCATTCCCATCAGCGTCACGGCCTGTCGAGTCGGTCGGAATCAGAATCATTCCATCCTTTGTCCGCACCACGCTATTGATCGGCTGCGAGACATACCGGCCGATCTTTGCGGGGAAATGCGGGAACGCGACCTCGGACCAACTCGCTCCATTGTCCGTTGAAGTCATATAGGCGAACGGAGGCGCGCCGATCAGTCGCGGGAATCCCCAGAAGAGCCAAACCCTTGCTGCTTGCGATTTGTAACCGTGATCGTTCCAAATGACCGGAGCCGCATTTGCCGCATCGGCGAAGTATGGCCACGGTTCCGGCATGTCCCAGTCCTCGCTACCGGCCCGTCGCCTCATGACGAGCACCGTCTGGTCCGGATCGTCCTCCAGATTGGGGCTGTTGTAAAACGCCGCCAGCATGTCTCCATTCGGCAATTGCTGGATCGCGCTGTTGTGATAATTGGTCCCCAAACCTCGCGCCAGTCCCAGTTTCCAGCCCACCTCGGGCATCGACCGATCCTGTAGATCGGGAAACAGCTCGCGCACGTGATACCACGGCTTCTGCGTATCCGGCCCATATGCAATCCGGTCTGCTGTCTGCTTCACCGCAGTTTCAAAAAACATCTTCTGCTCCGGCGCGGGCTTCGTTGCTGGCATCGGTGCCTGGACTATGCGAAACCCGATGTTCCCGTCCACCGCCGCATACGAGGGCGCCATGCTCGCCCGGTTCGCGGCGCGGGCGAAGTAGGGCGATTCCGCCGGAACAATCTGCCCCGGTTTCGCATGGCGGAAATCCAACCCGCCGCCGCGCACCACCTTCGTATACCCGCCCGATGGCCCTTTGGGATCGACCTGCGGCCCGGCCTCATACGGCCCGTACCAATCCAGCACCCACTCCGGTCTGCCCACTCCCATGTTTTTCACGCCCAACGCATTCGGCACATCTGTAGCAGTTGCAGTTACATATCCCGAGTGCCCTGCGCGGGCAACGTACTCCCACTCCGCCTCCGTGGGCAGCCGGTAAGGCTTGCCATTTTTTTTTGTCAACCACGCGCAGTAGTCCATGGCCTGCTGCCAACTCACTCCGGCGGCGTATCCATCGAACACTGCAACGACCGGATTTCCGCCTGCCTTGCCCTTCGGCTCGATGCCCGGCTTCCGCGACTCCGCGGTCACGCCGACACGATACGCCGGGTCGAACTCGCGGAACTCCGCCTCTGTCACCTCCGTCACGCCTATCGCGAAATCGTGCGAGATGGTCACGCGATGCCGGGGCAATTCATCGAAGTCACCATGCGCCGGCCTGCGCGACATCACACCAAACCCATCGGTCACTGCGTCCGGCAGCGCCTCGGCGTCCGCGCCCATCACAAAGCTGCCGGCTTCCACCTGCACCACGCGAGGAACTTCCTGCCCCGCTGCAACGCCCACTAGCAGAGCCGCACTCATTACTCCCAAAACAAACCGCATTGGCATCTCCAACAGACTCTTGATTGAATCACCTTCATCGTAGCGTCCAGTCCAACTCACCCAGCGTCTTCCGATGCGCAACCGGCTTGCCGTCCACAATCAACTGCATTCCCGCTCCGCGCCCATATTGCTTTCCGTCCGCATCCCACACCACCGCAAGCAGGTGTCCGTGATACGGCAAGCCATCGATGGCAAAGTACTTCCACTCACCGGCGGGCAACAAAGGACGCACTACTATGCGATTGTCCGAGCGCGGCTGCAATCCGATCAATCCCGTAATCAACGGGTCGGCAAATCCTGAGTGGTTGTAGTAATTTCCGCGCCCCACCTGCTTATGCTTCGCAATCAGCATGTCCTTGGCGATCCATTCGTCAGTGTCCGCGTCGAGATCTTCATCGATCCAGTCGATCACGTGTCCATCGGCCAGCGTCAGATGCTGCGAGCGTACGTACCGCGCAAACAGCTTGTAATAATCGGCCTTCGACATCGTGTTCTGCGGCGGTCCATGTTCGAACTCCGCCAGCGCCAGCAGGGTTTGCGTCGTCGCATACGGCCAGCTCGGGCCGTTCCACGTGCACTGGTCCGAGCTTGCAAACCGAAATCGTGGACTCCGCCTCTCCGCCGTCGTCGGCCCATACTTTCCATCGAAACCCTGCGGATCGAACAACTGTCTCCACGCCACGCCGTGTGCAGTTGCGGGAATTCCGAACATCCACGGCACATATCCAATCAGCTCGCGCACTCCTGCAAGCTGCATCGTGGTGCCCGGGTCCACAAACTTCTTCTGACGCCGAATCCCAGAGTCCGCAGCCGGCGACATGACCTCGTAAAACTCGCCCTTCGGGTTCCACAACCGCGTCTCGATCAGCTCGCGCAAAGCATCCGCCTTGCGGTTGAAGGTGTCCCGCGCGGCTGCATCGCCTGCCATCGCGGCAATCGCACGCGCATCGCCGTACATGTAGCTGTTCAGCGTCGGCCTGTAGCCGTCGCCGCTGATGGACTTCTCCATTGCGTCCCGCGT
>Ga0070658_10005303_pt1 | contig 10466 bp, 7 predicted proteins | sample KBSC13metaG_FD_64664 | JGI IMG/M metagenome (GOLD analysis project Ga0070658, IMG submission 64664) | Corn rhizosphere microbial communities from Kellogg Biological Station, Michigan, USA - KBS C1-3 metaG | ecosystem: Host-associated > Plants > Roots > Rhizosphere > Soil ... | reverse complement strand
GTCAGCTCGCCGCCTCGTCCGCCGGGGTCTCGGCGGCAGTCTCCGCAGGCGTCTCGGCCGGTGCGTCGGCGGCCGGTGCGTCGGCAGCGGCCGGCGGCTCGGCGGCCTTCGGTGCCCGCTTCTTCGGCGTGGTCGCGGCGACCTCGGGTTCACCACCGGCCTCGGCCAGGGCGGCGTCGAACAGGGCGCGCTTGTCCGCCTTCGGGGCAGCGAGCTTCATCGGCTCGGGAGCCGGCTCGCCCTTGAACTTCTGCCAGTCACCGGTGACCTTGAAGATCGCGGTGACCGCCTCGGTCGGCTGCGCGCCGACGCCGAGCCAGTAGGCGGCGCGCTCGCCGTCGACCTTGATGACCGACGGGTCGTTCTTGGGGTGGTACTCCCCGATCGTCTCGATGGAGCGGCCGTCCCGCTTGGTGCGGGCGTCCGCGACGACGATGCGGTAGTGCGGCTCGCGCATCTTTCCCAGACGCATGAGCTTGATCTTGGTTGCCACTGGTGTGGATTCTCCAGACTGTGTTCTTGGGCGGGCGCGCCGGCGGTCCGGGTGGGGTTCTCGGGTGCCGGGCGTCCAGGTGGACTGGCCGGAGGCGGGGAGAGGGTCCGCGCACCGACCGGTACTCAGCTCGCCATTCTGCCAGATCCCCGGGCGTGCGGCGTACGGCGTCCACCGGTGCCTCCGGGCCGCCCGAGCTGGTGAGTCCGTCCGGTAACCGCCTCGCTCGCCCCGCCGCCACGCCGGGGCTTGGTTAGACTGCGGCGACTGCTCACCGTGCCGATGGTGCGGCCGCCACGAGTGCACCCGCCGATCCGCGAAGGAGCGCAGCGCCATGGCGCCAGCCGACCGCCCGGACGCCCACGAGGGGCGGCCCACCCTGGAGGTGGTGGCCGCGCACGCCGGTGTGTCCCGGGCGACCGCCAGCCGGGTGCTGCGCGGGGCGTCCAACGTCAGCGAGCAGGCGCGCGAGGCGGTGCTGCGAGCGGCCCAGGAGCTGTCCTACACGGTCAACCGCGCGGCCCGCTCGCTGGTCACCCGGCGCAGCGATTCGCTGGCGTTCGTGGTGGCCGAGGACGAGCAGCGCCTGTTCGGTGACCCGTACTTCGCCGGCATCCTGCGCGGCGCGCACGCGGCGACTGCCGAGGCCGGGCTGCAACTGCTGTTCGTGGTCGCCTCCAACGCCGGTGACCGTGCCCAGTTCGAGACGTACGCGCGCGGCGGCCACGTGGACGGGGCGCTGCTGGTGTCGCTGCACGGCGAGGACCGGTTGCCGTCCCGGCTCGAGGCGATGGGGGTGCCGACCGTCCTGAACGGCCGGCCGTTCCGGGACGACGGGTCGCTCTACAGCGTCGACTCGGACAACGTCGGCGGCGCGCGTGCCGCCACCGAACTCCTGATCGCCCGCGGGGCGCGGCGCATCGCGACGATCACCGGCCCGCTGGACATGACGGCCGGGCAGGACCGGCTGGCGGGGTACCAGCGCGCCCTCGCCGCGGCCGGGCTCGCCGCACCGGCCTCGCTGGTGGCCGAGGGCGACTTCAGCCACGAAGGTGGCGCCCGCGCGATGGCCCGGCTGCTCGACACCGTGCCGGAACTCGACGCCGTCTTCGCGGCGTCCGACCTGACGGCGCACGGGGCGCTGCAGGTGTTGACCGAGCGGGGCCGCCGGGTTCCGGACGACGTGGCGGTGGTCGGGTTCGACGACGTCCGGCTGGCCGAGCTGGCGATCCCGCCGCTCACCACGATCCGCCAGCCCATCGAGGAGCTCGGCCGCCGGATGGCCGAGGTGCTGGTCGCCCGCATCAACGGCGGGCATCCGGACGTGGCCACCGTGCTGCCCACCGAGGTGGTCCGGCGGCGCTCCGCGTGAGCGGGTGGCGTTAGGCGCTGAAAGCGCTCTCACAGTACGATCGGTCCCCATGTCGACCGCCGCCGCCTCGTTCCCGCCCGGCTTCCTGTGGGGCACCGCCACCGCCGCCTACCAGATCGAGGGCGCCGTTCACGAGGACGGCCGCCGTGACAGCATCTGGGACACCTTCAGCCACACGCCGGGCAAGGTGACCGGTGGCGACACCGGCGATGTCGCGGTCGACCACTACCACCGGGTGGCCGAGGACGTCGCCTTGATGGCCGAGCTGAACCTCGCCGCCTACCGGTTCTCGATCGCCTGGCCGCGCATCGTGCCGGCCGGGTCGGGCGCGGTGAACCGGGCCGGACTGGACTTCTACTCGCGGCTGATCGACGAGCTGCTGGCCCGCGGGATCACGCCTGCGGCAACCCTGTACCACTGGGACCTGCCGCAGCCGCTGCAGGACGCAGGCGGCTGGCTCAACCGCGACACCGCGGCCCGCTTCGCCGAGTACGCCGCGGTCGTGGCGCAGGAACTCGGCGACCGGCTGCCGATGGTGACGACCCTCAACGAGCCGTGGTGCTCGGCGTTCCTCGGCTACGGCACCGGCGTGCACGCCCCGGGCATCACCGGGCTGGCGACCGCGCTCACCGCGGCGCACCACCTGAACCTGGCACACGGGCTGGGCGCGACCGCGCTGCGCGCGCACCTGCCGGCTGGGAGCAAGGTGGCGCTCACCCTCAACCTGGCCGCCGTGCACGCCGCGTCCGATGCCGAGGCGGACCGGCGGGCGGCGCGGCACGTCCAGGACGTCAGCAACCGGATCTTCCTGGACCCGGTGCTGCGCGGCCGCTACCCCGAGGCGCTGCTCGCGGACCTGCAGCACGTCACCGACTTCTCCTTCGTCCGGGACGGCGACCTCGCCGCGATCGGCGTCGGCACCGACGTGCTCGGCGTCAACTACTACAGCCCGACGCTCGTCGCGGCAGCGACGCCCGAGCTTGCTGCCCGGGCCGAGCGCGGCTTCATCAACGACCCGCAGAGCGCGTCCGGGCCGATGCCGTACCCGGGCACCGACCTCGCCTTCGCGCTGCCTCAGGCCGGCCCGTACACCGCGATGGGCTGGCGCGTCGAGCCGGCCGCGTTCACCGAGCTGCTGCTCTGGGTGCACCACGAGTACCCGGGCCTGGAGCTCATGGTCACCGAGAACGGCGCGGCGTACGACGACCGGCTCGGATCGGACGGGCGCGTGCGTGACGCGGACCGGATCGCGTATCTGGACGGGCATCTGCGCGCGGTGCACGCCGCGATCGAGGGCGGCGCGGACGTGCGCGGTTACTTCCTGTGGTCGCTCATGGACAACTTCGAGTGGGCCTGGGGATTCTCCAAGCGATTCGGCATCGTGCACGTGGACTTCGACACCCAGGTGCGCACGCCGAAGGACTCGGCGCACTGGTACCGCGACGTGATCGCGCGCAACGCGCTGGGCTGAGAGCTGGGTGGCCGCTGCGCGTCAGCTCGGGCACGCTCGGGTAGAAAAAGGTGTGGGCCTCCTCGAAGTATGAGTTCGAGGAGGCCCACGGACGGCCCACCAATGATGGGTGAACCTGCACCGGCCCTCCCCCGAACCACCACGTCATCACCCGCGGCTTGCCACCGGGTTTCCCCGGCAACCGATCCGGCTTCAGAGCCTGTGCCCGCCCGCCTTGCGGCTGGCGTAGGCATAGTTCTACAGGCCGCCGACACCGGTGCGCAATAGGCAGTTTCACGACCTCAAGCTGAGGGTTATTCCGCCTCATCCAGCTCTGGCGACAGGTCCCACCGGCGACGCACGACCGGCACCGGGACGCTCTCGCCGGCACCCTGCCGGTCCAGCGCGAACGCACGCAGCCGCAGCAGCCACACGCTCATCCGCACCGTGCCGAACAACTGCACCGCGACCGCGACGAGCACGGCGAACCGAAGCGTGTGGGCACTGGTGGAGCCCAGCGCGTCGAGCGCCCAGCCGATGCCGAGCGCGATGATCACCGTCGCGACGAACCCGCCGACGTTCACCACACCGCTCGCGGTGCCGAGCGTGCGCGCGTGGTTGTAGTCGCGCGCGAGCGCGAACGCGGCCATCGACGCCGGGCCGCCGAGCGCCATGACCACGAACAGCACGAGCACGTATGCCCGCGGCGGATGATCGCCGAAAGCGGCGACGAGCAGCACCCAACCGGCGATCGTCACCGAGCAGATGCCGAGTGCGAGCGGCACCCGCAGGATCGGCCGGTGCCCGATCAGCCAGCCGATCAGCGGGCTGGCCAGCGCCGCGGCGATCACGCCGTACATGAGCACCGCTCCGCCACCGGCCGCGGAGAAGCCCGCCGCCTTGATCAGGTAGGTGTTGCCCCACAGCACGCCGAACGCGGTGGCCGAGGACATGCAGGCGAAGTGCACCCAGAAGCCCAGCCGGGTGCCGGGCAACGCCCACGCGGTGCGTACCCGCACGAGCACCGAACTCACCCCGTCGCGCACCTCGCGCACGCCGTGCAGTCGACGCGGTGGTGTCGCGGCGGGAAGCAGTAACCAGACGAAGGCGCCCGCGACCAGCGAGCCGACCGCCGCGACGCCGAAGCCGACGCCCCAGCCGACGTCGTGCAGCACCACCGCGAGCGGCAGCGTGGCCAGGATGTTGCCGATCGTGCCGGCCATCGACGTCAGCGCGACCACGACCGGGTAGCGGCGCGGCGAGAAGTGCGTCGCCGAGTACCGCAGCACGCTGATGAAGGTCATCGCGTCGCCGCAGCCCAGCGCGGTGCGCGCCAGCAGCGCCACCGGATAGGACGGCACGAGCGCGAACAGCAACTGCGCCGAGCCCATCAGCATCGCCGCGATGACGAGCAGCCGACGCGGGCCGTAGCGGTCGACCAGGACCCCGGTCGGCACCTGCATCGCCGCGTACACGCCCAACTGCAGGAAGATGAACACGCTCAGCTGCGCCGGGGTGATGCCGAAGCGTTGCTCGGCGAGCAGGCCGGCCACGCCGAGCGACGTGCGGTGCAACACCGCCAGCACGTACACGCTGACCGCGAGCAGCCAGCCGGCCACCGCCGAAGGGGTCCGCCGGCTACCGAATCGGGGCAACGCGACGGCGCTCATGTCGAGCCCTGATTCTACGGGTCGGCCGGCACCGGTCCGGTCACGTCCTCAGCTGTCGCAGCCCATCCCTGCTGTGAACGACAGGTGCTTGCTCTTGTGATCCTGGTCGGTGAGGTTCGTGCCGGTGACGGTGGCGGCGAAGGGCTGGGCCGACGTGACGGCAAGCGTGCCACCGCCCCCGTACATCCCGACAAGCCCACTGGTGTCCTCGCCGTAGCCGTCGCCGGAGTACATCCCGCCGAAGAAGCCGGTCATCGCCTTCAGCGCGTCGAGACCCGGCTTCACCGGTAGCACGGTGATCCCCTGGCCGCTGTCTTCGTCCATCACGAGCTTGTGCGTCCCCACCGTCGCCGGTCCGTTGACCATCACGATGAACGCGCCGGACGCGCTGCGGTACATGCCGATGTAGGTCAGCACCACGTCCGTCATGCTCGTGCCGTTCAGGTCCGGCCCGACGTGGCAGTAGAAGGTGAGCGCCTTGGCGGTCCCGGACGCGGTGAGGTCGCCGGACGACGTGATCGGCTGCTCGGCGTCGACGGTGACCGTGCCCGAGCAGGACGTGCCCGAGCCCGTCATCATCAACATCGCCGCCCGCTCGCCGTAGGTCATCGTGCCTACGTACAGCTGCGATCCCTTCTGCGGCTTGGCGAACAGCGAGATGGTCCACTGTCCCGCCTGCAGCGTGCTCAGCACCGCGGCACACGTGCGCCGTTGGAAGAAACTCACCTGCGAGCCCTTGACGGCCGCGTCGAGTTGGTCCAGACCGTACGCGTCAGGCACCGTGTCAGCGACGGTCGCGCTCTTCGCCGGGGCGGTTCGCGCGGCCGCGCCGGCCAGCGACCCGGTGAGGACCACGGCCGCACACGCCGCGAGGGCGATCGTTCGACGCACTCTGCTCATCGTCATCTCCTGCCGGCTCAGTCGAACGGGTCTTGGTAGATCGCCGTGCCCGGACAGCGCAGGTCTCCGTCGGCCGCCTCGACCGGGATCTCGGTGCCGTGGCTGAACAACGAGCCGAGCATGTTGCCGAGCACCCGGACGTCCTGCCCGCCGACGAGCCAGGAGGCGACGCCCACCTGCCGGATCCGGGTGCCCTCCTTGGCGTAGTTGCCGCCGGTCTGCAGGCCCTTGTCGATGGCATCCTGATCCAGTTCGACGACGACGCCGTACTTGCCGAAGGTGAACTTCTGCGGCTGGCTCACCTTCTCGTTGAGCAGGAAGTGGACCTTGACGATGTCGGTGCCGCTTCCCTTCGCCTTGACGCCCAGTAGCTTGCCGGTGGCCTCCAGCAGCGGCCCGGAGGTCCCGGTGATGGCGATGGTGCCCTGCCACGGGCCGCGCAGGCCCTTGCACGAATAGAGATCGGCCTTGAGCCCGATGGTGCCCTCGAAGATCACGTTCATCGAGCCGTCGCCGAGGATCCGGTACACGTTCGAACCGTGATACGTGACCGGGATGGTCACCACCACGCTGGGCAGGCTGAACTTCTTGATCATGTTCAGCAGGTTGTTCCACAGCACGCCTTCGATGACGTCCGGGACGCCCTCGTAGCCCTTGAACAGCAGCGGGATCAGATCGGAGATGTGCGCCTCGAGCCAGTCCTTGTCCAATGACGCCTTGACCTGTTGCAGCGCGGTGGCGACGGTCTGGTCGTCGCCCTGCTTGGGCGGGTGCAGCTCGCGGCGCGGTGTCAGCTGCACGGTCGACAGGCCGGATTCGTCCAGTGCTACCGGGTGATCGAACTGCCTGTCGCCGACCGTCGCCGGCTTGAGCGCGACCCGGCCGTTCGGCAGGGTCCAGGTGATCTCGATGTCCTTGAGGTCCTTGTTGCCGGGCAGGCCGATGCCGGCGAGCGCGAAGCAGGGCCGGTACTCCTCCGGCACGGTCGCCTTGAAGTAGGCATGCGCCTGGACCTTCACGTCGTTGGCGTGCGCCGATTCGTCGTGCAGGAAGTGCGTCGTGCCCTTGCCGAGCGGGGCGACGTCGAAGCGCAGCGAGGTGACGAAGGCGATCGTCGACAGCACGTCGGTGAGCTTGTCGTAGTTCCCCCAGCCCTTCTCGAGCTTCTCGGCGGCCTCCTTGCCGATGGTCGCCTCGATGTCCTGCTTGAGGTACTCCTGCAAGGTGGCCTTGGCGTGTCCCTTCACCGCGCCGGGGACCTCACCGTCGAAGTCACCCGCGATGTCGGCGCAGGTGCCGAAGTCGACTGCGGCGAGCGAGTGGTGGTCGGTCGGCTTCGCGCCGGAGAGCACCGACGGCACCTGCTTCACGACCGGCTTGTCGGACGCCTCGCTGTCCGCGTGCGCCGCGAGCAGCAGCAGTTGCACGGGGTCGAAGCTGACGCGATCGGGCTCGGCGACCAGTTGGTTGTACGTGTCCAGCGGGAGTGACTCGGGCTTGTCGATCAGTGCGGCCGTCGTCTTGGCGTCGAGCACCTGCGCCGGATCGAGCAGCTGCCCGTGCCGCGCGGCGAGCGCGCGCTCCGCGGCCCCGGCGTAGCGGGTCACGGCGGGGTCTTTCACGCCCTTGCCCCAGGCGGCGAGACCTGCCACCAACTGGCGATCGGTGAGGGCGGCCTCCGGCGCGCCGACCGCCTGCAGCATCCCGCGCACCTGATCGAGGTCGTACCCGAGGCCGGTACGTGCGAGCTGCGCCAGCGAGGGCAACAGTTCAACGCCGACCGGGGCGTTGGTGATCGTGATGGCGTCCGGCATGGCGACGGGCGGGCCACCCTTGCCGCTGACGATCGGCAGCCCGGCGCGGCGCAGCAGTTCGCCGGTCGCGGCGACCGCCGCCTTGGCATCGTCGCCGAACATCCGGTCCACGAGCGCGCTGGCCGCCTGCGCGGGATCGGCGGGCAGCCCTGCCGCCGCCTTCGTCAGCGCCGCTGCGTCCGGGATGTTCTTCGGGTCGTCGACGGCGCGTGCCGGCCGGCTCACGCCGGGCTGGGCAGACGTCCCGCCGCCGTCACGTGTCTTGTGCGGCCCCGGTTTCGAACCGCCGCCCGTGCACCCCACCACAGTGATCGCGGTGCATACCACCACAGCGACCGCATACGCGCGCCTTCGCATAGCCATCCCTCCCGGTTGGCTACCGATCATGGGCTACACAGGTACCGCCTGTCATCCCACAACTGCGCCACGAAGCACGATGCGGCGCGGCTGGTAGATCGCGGCGAGGTCGCGGCGTGGGTCGGTGTCGAAGACGCAGAAATCTGCCGGCCCGCCCTCGTCCAAACCGGGCAGGCCGAGCCATTCCCGGCCGCGCCACGACGCCTGGGCAATCACCTCGGGCTGCGGGATCCCGGCGCCGACCAGCGCCCGGATCTCCTCGCGGACCAGCCCGTGCGGCAGCGAGCCACCCGCGTCCGTCCCGGTATAGACGGGTATTCCTGCTTCGTACGCGGCGTGGATCCGCTCGCGCGAGGTGGCGAACAGCGCGCGCATGTGCGCCGCGTAGGTCGGGTACTTGGCGGCACCGGCGAGGGCGATCGACGGGAAGTTGTCGATGTTGATCAGGGTCGGGACGACTGCCGCGCCGCTCGCCGCGGCGGCGGCGATCAGGTCGTCGTCCAGTCCGGTGCCGTGCTCGATGGAGTCGACGCCCGCCGCGATCAGCCCCGGCAGGGCGTCCTCGCCGAAGACGTGGGCGGCGACGCGCGCGCCGAGTTCGTGCGCCTTGGCTATCGCCTCTTTGAGCACGTCGTCAGGCCACACGGGCGCCAGATCGCCGACGGAGCGGTCGATCCAGTCGGCAGCGAGCTTGACCCACCCGTCGCCGGCGGCGGCCTGCGTCGCGACCTCGGCGACCAGTCGGTCCGGCTCGACCTCGATGCCCAGGTCGCGGATGTAGCGGTGCGGCCGGGCGATGTGCCGCCCGGCGCGCACCAGCCGCGGCAGGTCCTCGCGCGCCTGCACCGACGTGTTGTCGACCGGTGATCCCGCGTCACGCAGCAGCAGCGCGCCGGCCTCACGGTTGAGCAGGGCCTGCGCGGCCTGATCGTCCGGATCGGGCACGTGACCGTGCAGGCCCAGCCCGATGTGGCAGTGTGCGTCCACGAAGCCGGGCAGGATCCAGCCGCCGTCGGCGACGGTGTCGGTCGCGCCGGCCGGACGGGTGAAGGTCAACCGTCCGTCGAGCACCCAGGCGTCGCGCTCGGCCTCGTCGGGCAGGAAGATCCCGCGCACATGCAGCATGCGCGCCAGATTACGGCCCGCTTTACAGGAAGTAGCCGTAGAGGTCCACGGTCAGTCCGGTGCGTCCGTGGCTGTTGAAGACGCCGAACCGGCGACCGGACAGCCCGATCACCGCCGAGTCGTCGGTGATCCGATGCCGACTGAAGGTGAGGCCGGCGGACAGCCGGTGTGGCCGTCGCGAACCGGCGAACGGCGCGAGGTAGCCGGTCGAGGTGGCGCTGGTGTCGGTGAGGCCGACGAACATCGCCCTGGCGCGCAGCGGCACTCCGTTCAGGCCGGCCCCGTAGTACGTGCTCGAGCGGCCGGACCGAAGGGTCGCCGGAGGCCGGCCGCCGATGCCGCGGGCGGTGTCGACGATGCGCGTCGGCGTGAGCACCGGATGGAACCGGTAACCACGGCGTGGCGCGAAGTATCCGACGACCTGCACCCGCGCGTCGGCACGCGTGCCCGCGAACCGCAGGCACATCCGGTTCGCCGGGTTGAGCCGCACGATCGCCAGGACGGTACGGGCGGCGGAGTTCGACGTCAGCTGGTAGGTCGTGTTCGAGCAGGCGTTGCTCAGCCCGAAGTAGCCGTGCCCGGTGACGCCGAGCGCGGTCAGGTTCACGACGGCCGCGGTAGCGGCGGCCGGCAGATGAGGGTTGATCGTGACCCGCGACCGGTTGCGCAGCGCCGCGTGGTGCCCGCCGACGCGGGTGCGGGTGTCCAGCACGGTACGCGGCGACACGGGCACGAACCCGGTGCTGCTGGTGGTGCGGAAGTAGCCGATCACGCTCGCCAGCACATTGACGTGCCCGCGGGCGTTGCGGATCGACACGGTGTGCCGACTGCGGTCCAGGCTGACGGTGACGAAAGCGGTGACACTCGGATCGGCGCGGCTCAGCCTCAGGTTGGTGGTGCCCGGCCAGCCGGTGCCGCCCTGGAACACGCCCAGGCTCGTCGTGGCGGTCGGTGTCAGCGCGGTGACGTCCAGCGCGACCGCCGTTGCGGAGCCGGGCAGGTGCGCGACGCGGAAGGTAAGGGTGCGGCCGGGTCCGAGCTTGCGATGATGGCCCCCCAGCCGGGTGCGGGTGTCGAGCACCTTGCGCGGCTTGAGAGCGATGTAGCCCGATCCGGACGCCGGCGCCACGCCGGCCGTGCTGCCGAGCGTGAGCCGGCCGTACCCGAGCGCGCGGCTCGGCGGCAACAGCGGCGTGCCGGAGTTGGCCCGCTGCTGCAGGAAGGTCTCGATCTGCGTGGCGTCCATCGTCGGGTTTGCGGAGCGCACCAGCACCGCCGCGCCCGC
>Ga0070658_10005300_pt1 | contig 10468 bp, 11 predicted proteins | sample KBSC13metaG_FD_64664 | JGI IMG/M metagenome (GOLD analysis project Ga0070658, IMG submission 64664) | Corn rhizosphere microbial communities from Kellogg Biological Station, Michigan, USA - KBS C1-3 metaG | ecosystem: Host-associated > Plants > Roots > Rhizosphere > Soil ... | reverse complement strand
CAGTGTCGGCTCGGGAACGATGAATGCGCGCGCGATCTCCGGCGTCGTCAGGCCGCCGACGAGACTGAGCGTCAGCGCGACCTGTGCATCCGTCGCGAGCGCCGGGTGCGAGCAGCCGAACATCAGTCCCAGCCGCTCGTCCGGGATCACGGCGTCCTCCTCTGCCGGAACCTGCTCGAGGAGCGGCAGCCTCTGCACGAGCGTCCGCTCCCGCCGGATGCGGTCGATTGCGCGGTTGCGGGCGGTCGCGACGATCCAGGCGCCGGGATTGTCCGGGACGCCGTCCCGCGGCCATCGTTCGGCTGCGCGAACGAACGCGTCCTGCACCGCATCCTCGGCGAGGTCGAGATCGCCGAGGACGCGGCCGAGGATCGCGATGCAGCGCGCACGCTCGTCGCGGTAAGCGCGGGCGAGGTCGTCGATTGCCTAGCGCTCCACGATCGGGCGGACTTCCACCGAGCCGCCCATGCGCGCGGCCGGGATGCGCGCTGCCACGTCGAGCGCGCTGTCGAGGTCGTCCGCCTCGAAGAGGTAGAAGCCGCCGAGCACTTCCTTCGTCTCCGCGAACGGACCGTCGGTCGTCAGCGCCTTGCCGTTCTCGACCCGAACGGTGGTCGCCGTGGCCGCCGGCTGCAGCTGCTCGCCGCCGTACGTGCCCGGCAGCTCCGAGATGGCGAAGTACTCGCCCATGATCGACTTCTGCTCGTCGTCGGACAGCTGGGCGAATGCCTCGGGCGCCTCGTTCGAATAGATGAGCAATGCGTACTTCACGTGTCCCTCCTTGGGATCGATGTCGAGAGTACGACGAACGGCTCACGCCGAAATCGACATCCTGCGAAGCAACGTCAGCGCGCCCTCCTTGTCCAGATATTCGTTGAGGTTGCCGCACTTCGGGCTCTGGACGCAAGACGGGCAGCCGTGCTCGCAGGGGCAGCCGGCGAGCAGTCGCGCCGTGTCGGCGACCCAGCCCTCGAATTGCTCGAACCCCCGCTCGGCGATGCCGACGCCGCCCGGGTGGCCGTCGTAGATGAAGACCGTCGGTTGCCCGGTGTCCGGATGGAGGTTCGTCGAGAGGCCGCCGATGTCCCAGCGGTCGCACATCGCCCAGAGCGGCAGCAGCGCGATCATCGAATGCTCGGCCGCGTGCAGCGACGACAGGAGCTTCGGCATTGCGTCGAGCCCGTCGAGCTGGCGCGCCGTCGGGATGTACCAGACCGCCTCGGTCTCGAACGTCGTCTCCGGGAGGTCGAGCGCGATCGTCGCGATCGTCGACTGATCGCGGATCTGCTTCTGTTGATACGCCACCACCTGCTCTGTCACCGCGACCCGGCCGAAGGTCAGCTCGAGCCCGCTGCGGCGCTCGACGCGCAGCGGCTCGTCGATGTCGGTCGACGTCTCCTTCTTCGCCTGGGTGTAGTAGTCGCCGCCGAACGGCTCGACGACCACGCGGCGTGCCGCAAGGTCGAGCTCGCGCACGAGCCATTGCTCCCCGAGATGGAGATAGACCGCACCCTCGTGCACCGTCGAGTACGCCCGCTCCCGCTCCACGATGCCGAGCAGCGTGCCGGTGCTCGCGTCGATGACGGTGAACGCATCGGAGCCCGCCGAGCGGAGTTGCGTGCGCGCGGCGGGATAGTCCTTGCCGGCCCAGACCCAGCCGTGCTTCGTGTGCTGCAGCTCCGGCACGTGCGGCGCGCGTTCGAGCGCTTCGTCGCCGAGCGTGGCGCGGTCGGCGTCGTCGACAGGAGCCTCGTACGCGGCCGCAGCAACGTGACCGTCCAGGATGCGCGGATTCGAAAAATCGGAGATCGCCGCCTCGACGCGACGGCCGAGCAGCGTCTCCGGCTCGCGCATGAAGTACTGGTCGAGCGCGTCCTCCGAGGCGACGAGCATCGCGAGGCCGTGGCCACGCCGGCCGGCGCGTCCCCATTGCTGGCGCAGGCTCGCCACGGTTCCCGGAAACCCGACCGAGATCGCGCAGTCGAGCAGGCCGATGTCGATGCCGAGCTCGAGCGCATCGGTCGCCGTCACGCCGAGCAGCTCGCCGGCGACGAGCCGCCGCTCGATGTCGCGACGCTGCTGCGGCGTGTACCCGGCCCGATACGGCGCGAGCCGTTGCCTTCGTTCCGTGTCGAGCCGGTCGCTCGCCATCCGGTGCACGAGCTCGACGGCCTTCCGCGACTTCGCGAAGCAGATCGTCCGAAGGTCGCGCTGCACGAGCTGCGCGAGCAAGCGCGACGCCTCGCCGAGCGCGCTCGCGCGCAGGCCGAGATCGGGATCGAGCAGCGGCGGGTTCCAGAGCGCGACGGTTCGCTCGGCGCGTGGAGCCGCGTCGCCGCCGATCACCGTCGCGCCGACGCCGAGCAGCGAGTGTGCGAGCTCGCCGGGATTCGCGATCGTCGCCGACGCGAAGAGGAACTGCGGATCGGATCCGTAGACCCGCGCGAGCCGCCGCAACCGCCGCAGGACGTTTGCGACGTGGGAGCCGAACACGCCGCGGTAGACGTGTGCCTCGTCGACGACGACATAGCGGAGGTTGTGCAGGACGTCCGCCCAAAGATCGTGCCGCGGCAGCACGCTGAGATGAAGCATGTCGGGGTTCGTGAGGATGGCGTTCGCCCAGCGGCGGATCTGCACGCGGCGTTCGTGCGGCGTGTCCCCGTCGTAGATCGCCGCGCGCACCCTCGGCACCGCCAGCTCGCCGAGCGCGCGTGCCTGGTCCTGCGCGAGCGCCTTCGTCGGATAGAGATAGAGCGCGCGATTCTTCGGCTCGCGTGCGAGCGCGTCGAGCACCGGCAGGTTGAACGCGAGCGTCTTGCCGGACGCCGTTCCCGTCGTGACGATCAGGTGCTCGCCCCGCTGCGCGGCATCCCACGCCTCCCGCTGGTGGGCATACAGCGTGTCGACACCTGGGTCGAACGCCAGGCCTTCGGGCAGCGGTGCCAGGACAGCTTCGCGCGCCGGCTCGGTTGCGAGGTACGCGAGCTCCTCGCCCTGCAGCAGGTCGTCCCAGCTCAAAGGCGGATCACGCGCTCGGCGTCGACCGCCGTGAGGTCGGCTTCCGCCGGGGCGACGACGGCGTCGTAGCGGCCCGTCGGCGTAGCGATGACGCCGCCCGCTCGTTCGACCGCGCGCGGATCGTCGTCGAGGACCTCGACCGTATAGCCGGCGAGGCGCAGAGGCGTTGCGTGAATGCCCGCGAACCCGACCTCGAGCACGCGCGCGGGCGGCGGCGGCAGCGCCGCGAGCACCTGTTCCGTCAGCTTGGCGGCGAGCGCCGGCGGGATCCTCACCGACGCAGTGTCGCAACCGCCCACGCACCGCCGAGCGCAGCCAGCGCACACACGACGAGCGAGACCGGCAGCGGGCCGGGCACCGCCTGCTGGATTCCGACGAGCCCGAGCGATGCGAGCACGCGCACCCGGCCAATTGTGGGCACCTATCCTGACGACACTGATCCCGCGTGCCCTCACCATCGCCACGTCGGACTCCGGCGGCGGAGCCGGCATCCAGGCCGACCTGAAGGCGTTCGCCGCCGCCGGCGCGCACGGCTCGAGCGTGCTCGTCGCTCTGACGGCGCAGAACACGGTCGGCGTCAGCGCGATCCACGAGCTCCCGCCGGCCTTCGTCCGCGCGCAGCTCGACGCCGTCTTCGACGACATCGGCGTCGATGCGGCGAAAACCGGGATGCTCTTCTCGAAGCTGCTGATCGAGACCGTCGCCGACTACCTCGAGGCGCGGCGCGTACCGCTCGTCGTCGACCCGGTGATGGTTGCGAGCTCGGGCGCGCAGCTGCTCGAGGACGATGCGGTCGAGGCGCTCGTCGGCCGGCTGTTTCCGCTCGCTACGGTCGTGACGCCGAACCTGCTGGAGGCGCAGTCGCTCGCGGGCATGTCGGGGACGCGCGAGGAGCTCGCGACTCGGCTCCACGAGCTCGGTGCGTCGGCAGTGATCGTCACGGGCGGCCACGGCGAGGATGCCGTCGACCACCTCTTCGACGGGAGCGTGCACGTCGAGATCCCGGTCGAGCGCCACGAGATCGCCGCCACGCACGGCGCGGGTTGCACCCATTCGGCGACGCTGGCCGCGCTGCTCGCCCGCGGCGAGCCGCTCGTCGCTGCGGCGCGGGGCGCGGCCGCGGCCGCGTCGAGTGCGGTCGCGCACGGCCTCGTCGAGATCGGTGCGGGCGAAGGCCCGGTCGACGTGCTGGGAGTCCGATGATCTCCGCCGGGACCACGCTCGCGACGATGCGGGCGCGCAAGCCGCTCGTCCACAACATCACCAACTTCGTCGTCATGAACGAGACCGCGAACGCAACGCTCGCTCTCGGAGCGCTCCCCGTGATGGCGCACGCCGGTGAGGAAGTGGAGGAGATGGCGCGCATCGCCTCCTCCCTCGTCCTGAACATCGGCACCCTCTCCACGCACTGGGTCGACTCGATGCTCCTCGCCGGCGGCGTTGCAACTGCGCGGAGGATCCCGATCGTGCTCGACCCCGTCGGCGCCGGCGCGACCGAGTACCGCACGCTGACCGCGCATCGGATCCTCGACAGCATCGATGTCACCGTGGTGCGCGGAAACCCGGGCGAGATTGCGACGCTCGTCGGCGCCCACGCGGAGGTTCGCGGCGTCGAGTCGATCGTCGCCGGTCTCGAGGCGGGCGAGCTCGCGCGCACCGCGGCGCGCCGTCTCGGCGTCATCGCGTCGGTCACCGGCCCGGTCGACCATGTCAGCGACGGTTCGCGCGTGCTCGCGGTCGACAACGGCCACCAGCTGCTCGCCACGGTGACGGGCACGGGCTGCATCTCCTCCGCGCTCACCGGGTGCTTCCTCGCGGCGAAGCCCTCCGAGCCTCTGGAGGCGGCGGCCGAGGCGCTTGCCGCGCTCGGCGTCGCGGCCGAAGACGCGGCCGAGGGCGCCGGCGGCCCGGGGACGTTTCATGCACGGCTGTACGACGGTCTCTACACGCTCGATCCGGCCACGCTCGACGAGCGCGCGCACATCGAGGAGCTGTGAGAGAGCTCGAGCTGCTCGCGGAGCTCGAGCGACGCGGGTTGATCGTCGGCGTCGAGCACGACGCAGCGCAGATCGAGGGTCTCGTCGTCACGCAGGATGCGCTCGTCGAAGGCGTGCATTTCCGCTTCGACCTGCTCGACTGGCGCGAGCTCGGCTACCGCGCGGCCGCCGTCAACATCAGCGACCTCGCGGCGTCGGGAGCCGAACCGCTCGCGCTCTTCGTCTCGTTGGCGGCGCCGCGCCTCGACGATGCGGTCGCGCTGTACGAAGGGATCGCCGAGGCCGGTGTCCCGGTCCGCGGCGGCGACACGACTGCATCGCCGCACGTCGTGCTCAGCGTCACCGCGCTGGGACGGAGCGAGCGTGTGCCGGGCCGCGCAGGCGCGCAGCCCGGCGACCACGTCGTCGTCACGGGCCCGCTCGGCGCGACTGCGGTGGGTTTTCGGCAGAGACGGCTGCCGCGACCGCCGCGGCGCATCGACGAGGGAAAGCGCCTGGCGCGCGTCGCGACGGCGATGCTCGACATTTCCGACGGGCTCGGCGTCGATGCGTCGCACATCGCCGCGCGTTCCGGTGTGCGCATCGTGCTCGATCCCGACGCCGTGCCGCTCGCTCCCGGCGCGACCCGCGAGGACCTCGCGTTCGGCGAGGATTACGAGCTGCTCGCGACGACGCCCGAACCGCTGGAGTTCACGGTCATCGGGCGGGTCGAGGCGGGGTCAGGCGTCGTTCCCCCGCTCGGCGGCTGGGAGCATTTCGTCGAGCCATGATTGGAAATGCGCGAGGTTGCGCGCACCGACGACGCTGCCGCGCGGCTCGCCGTCGACGAGCAGCACGCACGTCGGCAACGAGAGGACGTCGTAGCGCGCAGCGCGATCGGGATCCGCGTCGGCGTTCACACGCTCGACGCGAACGCGCTGCGAGATGACGTCGAGCACGGGCACGAGCCTCTCGCACGGCTTGCACCACGGCGCCCAGAACTCGAGGAGCACGGCGTCGCTCATCGTGCCGTGAACCGCAGCAGCGGCACCTTCAGCATCGCCTCGACGACGATCGAGCGACTCATCTTGGAGGTGCCCTCCGTGCGGTCGACGAAGACGATCGGTATCTCCTCGACGCGGAAGCCCTGCCGAAGCGCCCGATATGTCGTCTCGATCTGAAAGGCGTATCCCTTGGACTCGATCGCATCGAGGTCGAGCGTCTCGAGGACGCGCCGGCGGAAGCACTTGAAGCCGCCGGTCAGGTCGCGAATGCGCACGCCGAGCAGGACGCGCGCGTAGAACGAGCCGCCCCAGGAGATCAGCCGCCGCAGGCGCCCCCAGTTCCGCGTGCCTCCGCCGGCCACGTAGCGCGATCCGAGCGCGAGGTCGGCGCCGGCCTCGCACGCCGCGATGAGGCGGGGCACGTCCGCCGGGTCGTGCGAGAAATCGCAGTCCATCTCGAGGATCAGCTCGGAGTCGCCGGCGAGCACGTGCTCGAAGCCTGCGATGTACGCGCGTCCGATGCCCTCCTTGTGCGCGCGGTGGAGCACCTGCACGTAGTCGAGCTCCGCTGCGAGCCTGTCGGCGATCTCGCCCGTGCCGTCGGGCGAGCCGTCGTCGATCACGAGCACGCCGACGCCGTGCGGACCGAGCGCGCGCACCATCTTCTCGAGGTTCTCGCGCTCGTTGTACGTCGGTAGGCACACCGTCGCCTTGGGGGGCGCTTTCATCCGCGCGAGGGTACATATGATCGACGCGATGGCCGCTCTGCCGAAGAACGCCGAGCTGGCCGAGCAGTTCGATCTCCTCGCCGACCTGCTCGAGCTGGAGGGGGCCGAGTCGTTCCGCGTCCTCGCCTACCGCCGCGCGGCGACGCGGATGCGCGAGACGTCCGGCTCGATCGCCGAACTCGCGCTGAACGGGCGCGCGAAGGAGCTGCAGGGGATCGGCAAGACGATCGAGGAGAAGATCGTCCAGATCGTCGAGACCGGCGAGATCGAGGCGCTCGCCAAGCGGCGCGCGCTCGTGCCGGAAGGCGTCGTCCAGTTCATGCGGCTGCCCGGTCTCGGGCCCAAGACGGCTGCCCGCATCTGGCGGGAGCTCGGCGTCACGACGCTCGACGAGCTGAAGGGCGCGGCGGAGGGGCAGCAGCTGCGCGGGCTCGCCGGCCTCGGGCCGAAGAGCGAGGAGAAGATCCTCAAGGCGCTCGCGTTCAAGGCGACGAACCCGGACGAAGGCAGGCGGTTGCTCGGGGAAGGGCTGCCCGCGGTGCTCGCAGTCGTCTCTGTGCTGCGCGAGCATCCGGCGACGGTCCACGTCTCCGAGGCGGGCTCGGTGCGGCGGCGCAAGGAGACCTTCAAGGATCTCGACATCGTCGCGACGGCAACCGACCCCCGCGAGCTCACCGGCTACTTCACGAAGCTGACATGGGTGACCGACGTCGCTGCACACGGCGACACGAAGGCGACGGTGCTCTCGAACGAGGGCCTGCGCTTCGATCTGCGCGTCGTCCCGGCCGAGTCATACGGCAACCTGCTCCAGCACTTCACCGGCTCGAAGGAGCACAACGTGGCGATGCGCGAGGAGGCGGTTCGGCGCGGCTTGTCGATCTCCGAGTACGGCGTCACGACCGTCGAGAGCGGCGACGTCTTCAAGACCGAGGACGAGGACGCGCTGTACGAGTTCCTCGGCTACCAGCCCATTCCACCCGAGCTGCGCGAGAACTGCGGCGAGCTCGACGCTGCGCGGCGCGGCGAGCTGCCGCAGCTCGTCGAGCTGCGCGACGTTCGCGGCGACATGCACACGCACACGCACTGGTCGGCCGACGGTAAGAGCACGCTCGCGGAGATGGTCGAGGCGGCGGCTGCGCGCGGCTACGACTTCTACGCGATCACCGACCACTCGCACTACATGCGGGAGGGGAAGCTCGCACGACAGCTGGAGGAGATCGACGCGCTGCGCGATCGCTTTCCCAAGCTGCGCATCCTCGCGGGCGTCGAGGCGAACATCCGCTCGAACGGCGAGGTGGACGTGCCGGAGGAGGAGCTGGCGCGGCTCGACTGGGTCGTCGCGTCCGTCCACCAGGCCCCGGAGAACCGGCCGACCGAGCGCGTGCTCGAGGCGATGGACAATCCGTACGTCGACGTGATCGGCCACCTCACGGGCAGGCGGATCCGCACGCGCGGCCCGCGCGACGTCGACGTGGAGCGCGTCGTCGAGAAGGCGCTCCAGGTCGGCTGCTTCCTCGAGGTGAACGGCCAGCCCGACCGCCTCGACCTTCGTGACGTGCACGCGCGCGCTGCGAAGGAGGCCGGGCTGAAGCTCGTGCTCGACTCGGACGCGCACGAAGTGCGGTCGCAGTCGTATGTCGAGCTCGCCGTCGCGCAGGCGCGACGCGGCTGGCTGACAAAGGACGACGTCCTGAACACGCGCACGTGGAAGCAGATCGAGAAGCTGCGGCGGAAGCGACCGTGACTTTCCGCGACGACGGTTATGCCGCGGTCGACTGGGCGGCGCGTTATCTCGAGCGGGTCGGCGAGCTGCCGGTGCTCGCGCAGGTCGCGCCGGGCGATCTGTCGTCGAAGCTGCCCGTGTCCGCACCCGAGCACGCAGAGTCGTTCGACGCGGTGCTGCGTGACATGGACGAGCTGATCCTGCCCGCCTTGACGCACTGGCAGCATCCGCGCTTCTTCGCGTACTTCGCCGTGACTGCGTCCGAGCCCGGCATCCTCGCCGAGCTCCTCGCCGCGGCGACGAACCAGGTGGCGCTGCACTGGCGCGCCTCTCCCGCGTCGACCGAGCTCGAGCTTCGCGTCGTCGACTGGGTGCGCAAGCTGCTCGGCCTGCCGGACGGGTGGCACGGACACATCGAGGACACTGCGTCGACCTCGACCCTCGCTGCGCTGATCGCGGCACGTCATGTGACCGGCCGCAACGTCGTCGTCGCGTCCGAGCACGCCCACTCCTCGATCGAGAAGGGCGTGCGGATGCTGGGGATGGAGCTGCGCAAGCAGCCGGCCGTCGAGCTCGCGATGTCGGCCGACTTTCCGATGGACGACGTCGCCTGCGTCGTCGCCACCGTCGGCACGACGTCGTTCGCCTCGATCGACCCGGTGCGCGAGCTCGCCGGCCGAGCGCACGAGGCGGGAGCATGGCTGCACGTCGACGCGGCGTACGCCGGCTCGGCGTGGATCTGCGAGGAGGAACGCTGGTCGCAGGACGGCGTGGAGCTCGCGGACTCGCTCGTCGTCAATCCGCACAAATGGTTGATGCTGCCGATGGACTGCTCGCTGCTCTGGACGTCGCGGCCGGACGAGTTCCGTCAGGCGTTCTCGCTCGTGCCGGAATACCTGCGCACGCCCGAGGACGTCTACGCGCTGTCGGAGTACGGGCCGGCGCTCGGTCGTCGCTTCCGGTCGCTGAAGCTCTGGGCGGTCCTGCGCTGTTACGGCGCCGAGCAGCTGCGAGCGGTGCAGCGCGAGCACATCCGGCTTGCGCGCGTCTTCGCGCAGCTCGTCGAGGGATCGCACGATTGGGAGCTCGTGGCGCCGCAGCGCCTGTCGCTCGTCGTCTTCCGCAAGAACGTCTCGGACGAGGAAAACGAAGCGATCGTCGAGCGCGCGAACCGCAGCGGTGAGATCTTTCTGTCACACACGAAGCTCGACGGGCGGTACTGCATCAGGCTCGCAATCGGCAATGCGCGCACGACCGAAGCGGACGTGCGCCGGGCATGGGAGGTTCTGAACCGATGATCGTGACGACGATGAACGACATTCCGGGATACGAGGTCGACGAGGTTTTCGGCGAGGTCTTCGGATTGACCGTGCGCTCGCGCAATATCGGCTCGCAGATCGGCGCGCAGCTGAAGTCGATTCTCGGCGGCGAGCTGAAGGGGATGACGACGGCGCTCGTCGACAGCCGCAAGCAGGTAATGGAGCGGATGGTCGCCGAGGCCGAGGCGAAGGGCGGCAACGCGATCATCGCGATGCGCTTCGACACCTCCGAGATGGGCCCGCAGTGGACGGAGATCTGCGCCTACGGGACGGCGGTGCGCGTACGCAAGGTGTGATTCGCGCATGGCGGTGCCACGCGGCGTCAGAGAACGCGGAGGACGTCGAGGAACTCCTCGGTGCTGTGCAGCACGATCTCGGCGTGCTCGGCGAGCAGCTCGGGCGACTCCGGCGCGAGCACGGCGATGCGCACGCGGTGCTCGAGATCCTCGACGGCGCGAAATGCGTCGAGATCGGTGGTGTCGTCGCCGGCGACGAGCGCGCGCCGAAGACCGGCGCCGTCGAGCAGGCTCCGGACGGCCGTCCCCTTGTTCGAGCCCACGGGTGGCAGAACTTCGAGCACCTTGCGGCCGAACCGCGCGACGAGCCCGTCGTCGTTTGCGCGCCCGGCGATCTCCTCCAGCTCCAGCACCGCCTGCCGCTCGTCGGCGCGGTGACGAAAATGGAACGCGACCGAGAGTCC
>Ga0070658_10005296_pt1 | contig 10474 bp, 11 predicted proteins | sample KBSC13metaG_FD_64664 | JGI IMG/M metagenome (GOLD analysis project Ga0070658, IMG submission 64664) | Corn rhizosphere microbial communities from Kellogg Biological Station, Michigan, USA - KBS C1-3 metaG | ecosystem: Host-associated > Plants > Roots > Rhizosphere > Soil ... | reverse complement strand
CCCGCCGCAAGCGTGAAGGATCGCATCGGCGCGGCCATGATCATCGCCATGGAGAAGGCCGGCATCGTCAAGTCCGACACCGTGCTGATCGAGCCAACCTCCGGCAATACCGGCATCGCGCTGGCCTTCGTCGCGGCGTCGCGCGGTTATAGGCTCAAGCTGGTCATGCCGGAGTCGATGTCGATCGAACGCCGCAAGATGCTGGCCTTTCTCGGCGCGGAGCTGGTGCTGACACCGGCCGCGCAAGGCATGAAGGGCGCGATTGCGACGGCCGAAGAGCTGTTGAAGACGACGCCGAATTCGGTGATGCCGCAGCAGTTCAAGAATCTCGCCAATCCCGAGGTGCACCGCCGCACCACCGCGGAGGAGATCTGGAACGACACCGGCGGCAACATCGACTTCTTCGTCGCCGGCGTCGGCACCGGCGGCACCATCACCGGCGTCGGTCAGGTGCTGAAGCCGCGCAAGCCCTCCCTGCGCGTGGTCGCGGTCGAGCCGGAGGAGAGCCCGGTGCTGTCGGGCGGCCAGCATACGCCGCACAAGATCCAGGGCATCGGCGCGGGCTTCGTCCCTGACATCCTCGATCGCTCGGTGATCGACGAGATCGTGAAGATCAGCTCGACGACGGCGATCGAGACCTCGCGGGCGCTGGCGCGGCACGAGGGCATTCCGGGCGGCATTTCCTCGGGCGCCGCGATCGCCGCGGCCCTCGAGATCGGCAAGCGGCCGGAAGCTGCGGGAAAAACCATCCTGGCTATAGTGCCGTCCTTCTCCGAGCGGTATCTTTCGACGGCTCTGTTTGAGGGAATCTAGGACATGGCGGATCAACCACCGAGGCGGCCGCGAACGCTGGGCGATGCCAGGACGGAGGCCGAGGCGGCGTTCAAGAAGGTGACGGCCAAGGTCGCCGAGGCGCCGCCAAAGCAGAACGTGGCGCCGGGGATCAAGGAGCAGGTCACGCTGCGGATCGACCAGGACGTGCTGGAGCATTTCCAGGCCGGAGGGCCCGGCTGGCAGGACCGCATCAACGAGGCGCTGCGAAAGGCCGCGGGGAAGTAGACGCCAACTGCCGGATCCGGGGGCGGTCGTCCGAAACTGGCGCGCCCCTGGGTGGCGAACTCAAAGGACCTGCGACAGAAACCGCTGCGTTCGTTCGTCCGTGGCGGCCGTAAATAATGTTTCCGGCGGGCCGTGCTCGACGATCACACCGCGATCGGTGAAGTAGACGTGATCGGCGACCTCACGGGCGAAGTTCATTTCGTGGGTTACCAGGAGGCATGTCATCCCGTCTTCGGCCAGCTCCCGGATGGTGACCAGGACCTCCTTGACCGTTTCCGGATCGAGGGCGGCGGTGACTTCGTCGAACAGCATGATGTCCGGTCGCATCGCCAGCGAACGGGCGATGGCCACGCGCTGCTGCTGTCCGCCGGAGAGTTCACCGGGATAGGTGTCCTCCTTCCCCGCAAGCCGCACCTTGGCAAGCAGCGCCCGGGCGCGCGCTTCGACCTCGGGACGCTTCTGGCCGAGAACATGGATTGGCGCCATCATGACGTTCTGGAGCGCGGTCTTGTGCGGGAAAAGGTTGTATTGTTGAAAGACCATCCCGACCTTGCGACGAAGCGCCAGTTTGTCGAGCCTGGGGTCGGAAACCTCGATGCCTTCGATTTGAATGCTGCCGGACGAGATCGGTTGAAGGGCATTGATGCAGCGGATCAGCGTGGATTTCCCTGATCCGGACGGGCCGATGATACAGATCACCTCGCCTTTCCTGACCGACAGGCTGATTCCTTTCAGAACCTCGAGAGCTCCGAAAGACTTTCTGACGTCGACGCATTGGACGATGGGCTGATCCGGCGTCCAGGTCGCGGCCATGCTCTGCTCCCTCAGCGTACGCGGAACCGACGCTCGAGACGAGCGGTCCACAGGTTGATCGGATAACAGTAGAGAAAGAAACACAGCAGCGCGAAACCGTAGAGCGGCGCGAACAGCTCCGGTCTCCCGCCTTCGGCGGCGTGCACCTGTGCTGTCAGCGTGAGCATTTCCGAAACGCCGACGATCGATGCGAGCACCGTCGACATCGCGACCAGCGCATAGATGTTCATCCAGGGCGGCAGCATGCGCTTGATGCATTGTGGCAGCATGATCAGCCACATGGTCTGACGCCGCGTGAATGACAGCGATTCCGCCGCCTCCCACTGCGTCGCCGGAATGGAGCGGACGGCGCCGCGCACGACCTCGGCGACATTCGCCATGACGGGCAAGGCGAAGCCCACGGTCGCCTTGATCCAGTCCGGCAAAGGGATGGTCGTCTTGAACAGGGTGACCTGGAAAGGCACCAGAAACATCACGAAGAACAGCAGCACCAGCCAGGGCGCATTGCGGAAGAATTGAGTGACGAGCCAGCTGACAGCGGCGAGCAGCCGGGACTCCGACAACAGGGCGAGGCCCAGGCCAAGCCCGGCGACGGTCCCCAGCAACATAGCCAGCAGGGAGATCCCGATGTTGAAGACGAACCCGCGCAGCAGCAGCGGTGACCACTTCACGATGATTTGCAGTGGTGACAGCATCGTCGGTCCGGCCTGCGCCCATGCGGTGGATGCGGCCATGACGGCGCAGAAACAGAGGATCGCAGCGGACAGTGGACCGATCCGAACGGGCATCCTGGCCGGCGCGGGACGATACGGCAGGAGAACAGCAAGCCTGTTTCCGGACCCTGTAGTCTTCATCGCGCATAACCGGGGATGCGCATCGCCTGCTCCCAGCGATGCATCAGCCAGACGAGGACGCCGACAAGGATGCCGTAGGTCGCCAGCAACACGACCATCATTTCGAGGACATTCTGCGATTCCGACCAGATCTGCTTGACCGCATACAATGTTTCGGGAACGGCAATCGCGTAGGCGAGGGTGGTCGTCTTGAGCAGATTGACGAGGTTGTTGTTCAGGGCGGGGAGGCAGACGCGCACGGCCAGCGGAAGGACGATGTGGATGTAAGCCTTGAGGCGCGTGTATCCGAGCGCCTCCGCGGCTTCTATCGTCGTCCTGGGCACCGCCTCAATTCCGGAGCGGAAGATTTCGACGTTGAAGGCGGCCGCGAACAGTGACAGCGAAATGATGGCCCACTGAACGTTGCTCAGCAGCGGAACGCGCATGCCCGCCGCTTCGACGGCCGGAAGCATGGTGCCGAGGCCGAAATAGAAAAAGAAGAGCTGGACCAGCGGTGGCGTGTTGCGGAACACCACCACGAAGGCATTGACAGGCAGCCGCAGCAACATCGACGGACTGCCCTGCAGCAAGGCGCCCACAGCACCGATCATCAGGCTCAGCAGGATGGTCGTGACACTCAGAAGCAACGTCATCTTGAGCCCGCCGAAATAGCGGTCCCAGTCGTAGGCATCATAGAATACGGAGAAATTCAGCCCCGTCGATTCGTAGAGCTGTTGAAACCAGTTGGCGATTGCTTGCATGTTGCTCGACACCGAACTGTTGAGGGCGATGCCTCGTAGCAGTGCATGGGCTCGACCTGTTCGGAGCGCAAGATGGATATGGCGCTCCGCTTTGCGCGCCTATTTGTCCTTGTATTGCTCGTGCATGGAGAGCGAATACTCGGTTGGCGTAATGCCCCACTTCTTTTCCGCTGCCACGATGAAGCCGGTCTTCATCCAGTCCTTGGTCGTATCTTCGAGCAGCTTCTGAAGACTGGCATTCTCGAGCGCAACGGCGATCATCCATGGCGAAGGCAGAACGCCTTTCAGGGGCAGGTCGTAGTCCGTCTTCCACTCGTCCTCCAGCAGCTTGCCTTGCAGGAAGGTCTGATCGTAGACGTAGCCGATGCAGTTGCCCTGCTTCATCGCGAACAGGGGCTTCTCCGAGCCGTCAAACGCAACAATTTCGGGGCCGTAGGATTTGGCGACGTCCTTGTTGTACCAGGCCCCCGACGTTGCACAGACGGGCTTTCCCTTCAGGTCAGCCCAGTCCTTGATGCCGGCCTTCTTGTTGAGAAGGATGTTCACATAGTCTGAATAATACAGCGGCTCGATGGCTTGAACGACGCGCCGACGTTCCGGCCTGTCCGACATGGTCGCGATCAGCAGGTCGATCTTTCCCTGCTGAAGAAATTCGATTCTGTTTGAGGCTCCGACTGGGACGAGCTCGAGTTTGACGCCGAGGCGCTTGGCGATGTCGGCGGCAAGATCCGGCTCGATGCCGACCACGTTTCCCGTGGGATCGCGGTATCCGAAGGGTTTGTAGTCAGCCTTGACGCCGACATTCAACGTGCCGCGCTGTTTGATGGCATCGACGCCATCGGCGGCTTGAGCGCTGCCGAGCATCAGCAGCACCGCGGCACCTGCCATCATGGAACGGAGCATATTTCTCATTGGGTGACACCTCCAGGATTACAATCACGACACGCGCAGCATGTACTCTTTGCGTTACAAGGTTCGTGCCAAACGTTATGAAAAACGGGACACGGAGAATGGAGTAAGGTCGATCGAGCTTCGACCATCGGCCATCATCTCGGCGACGACGTTTCCAATGCCGGCCGAGTGCTTGAAGCCGTGACCGGAGCACGCCGAGACGACAAAGACTCTGTCCTGGTCAGGATGCCGGTCGATGATGAATCCCCGATCGGGTGTTGTCGTGTAGAGACAGGCGGCCGCCTGCGCGGCACGGGGCGTGGCGCCCGCGAGGCGCCCCTTGACGTGCATCCGGTACATCTTGGCCGACTCCGCCGGATCAACGGTGCGATCGACGGTATCGGCCGTTGTGCTGGTCTCGTACTGCTCGGTCGCCACCTTGACGCGACGGTCGCCTGGCAGTGGCGGGAAGCCGTAGAAGTAGTCGACATCCGTCGCGCCATGCATCCAGATGAACACAGGCGCGTTGGCGCGATACGGGCTCATGTCCTCAAGTTCGTACCAATGGAGCACCTGACGTTTCACCGTGAGCACACGGTCAAACGGCGCGCCGAGGAGGTGAGCGTTCCAGGCGCCCGCCGACACCACCACCTGGTCCGCCTCGAAAGTGCCTGAGGACGTTTCCACCCGAACGGCGGAGCCTCTCTGGGCGATCGAGAGAACTTCGACTCCCGTGCGTATCGTTGCGCCAAGCTGCTCGGCGCGTGTCAGTTGCGCCTTGATGCAACGCTCTGGAAAAACGTAGCCCCCGCCGGGCTCGTAATAGGCCTTCTCATTGCCCTCGAGGTTCAGGAACTGCGGGAAGCGGTGAGCCACCTCTCGCCCGTCGATCACTTCATGCGCGATGCTGAAGTCACGGGCTGCCGCAATCGAACGCGCGACGAAATCCGGCTTGCCGTGGTGCGACGTCTCGCCGACACCGGGCGCCATGACGATGACGCCGCACGGGTTCAGCAGCTCGGCGGACGTCTCGGCTTCGAGCTCACGCCAGATCCGGTGAGTATCCAACACCAGGGGCACGTAATCGCGGCCTTCGCCGACCGCCTGCCGAGTGATGCGGGTTTCGCCGTGGCTGGACCCCATCGTGTGGGGAGGGGCAAAGCGATCGAGGCCGATCGCCTTCATCCCTCGCTTGGCCAGTTGATAGAGCGCCGCGCTGCCCATGGCACCGAGGCCGATCACCAGAATATCCGCTTTCTCGCGCATCGATCGGGCTGCTCAATTGTTAGGACGGCACGAAGTCTGCTTTTAAATGCAGCTCTTGGACAAGGATAATTCATGAAATGAAGAAAATTTGCATCTTAAGATGACTTTTGCTTAAGTCATGGAGATGTTGTCGCCTGTTCCAGACCTGCGAAGCCTGCAGATCGTCGCCGCTGTCGCAGACTCCGGCAGCATGTTGGAAGCGTCACGCCAATTCGGGATGACGCAATCCGCCGTGTCTCAGGCGGTCCGGCGTGCCGAAGCGGCGGTCGGCGTCGCGTTCTTCAACCGGACCCGCAGGCCGCTCACGCCGACTCGCGCGGGGCGCATCCTCGCAAGCCGCGTTCTCGAACTGAACCGCGACTTTGATGCGCTTCTCAGCGCACTCCGGGTCGCGGCGGAACAGTCTGAGCGGGTTGATCTGAGGCTTGGCCTCGTCGACTCCTATGCGGCCACGGTCGGCGCGCACCTCGTCAAAGAACTCATGACGGGCGAGATCGCACTGAGTCTGTCCGTATGGTCGGGCCTCGCTCACTCACATGCCGAGGCGCTGATGAATCGCAAGATCGACGCCGCGATCACATGCGACGCGATGGATGACCTGTATGATGTCGAACGCTTCCCATTCTATCGCGAGCCAAATCTGTTGGTGGTGCCGCGCGGCATGGAGGCCGAATTTGCTGGCCTTGATCTGCGGGAGATCCTCACTCGACATCGCCTGGTTCGGTACAGCGAGCGTTCCTATGCAGGGGCTCAGGTCGAGCGCCATCTGAGCCGCCTCGGCATTCGCCCGCCACGGGCTTTCGAGTTTGACACCTCGGACAGTCTGGTCGCCATGGTCGCGACCGGCATGGGCGTGGCGATCACCACGCCGCTGTGTCTGTTGCAGGGGCTTGCTCACGCGGCGCAGGTCAGCGCTCTGCCTTTGCCCGGCCCTGGCTTCTTTCGTGAGCTGCTTCTGGTGACCCGCCGTGGAGATCTTTCATCCCTGGCGCCGCGGATCGCAGAGATGGCGCGAACGAGCATTACGACGCAAGCGATGCCGCGTATCCGGACGCTCGTGCCCTGGTTCACCGAGGATTATTAGCAAGAAAAAAGCCCGGCGCGAGCCGGGCTTTTGTTTGTCGTAACTCGCCTGTCTCAGCGGCGGAACATGCCGCCCATCATGCCGCCGACGACACCGCCGACGAAGGCTGCTCCGGGATCGCCGCCGCCGCTGCGATGCTGTGCGGGAGCGCTCTGGGAGGGGGCGCTGCTGGCACGCCGGGCCGGCTTCGCGCTGTCGTCGCTCGCCGTCGGCGTGGTCGCCACGATCTCGGACAGAAGGGCCTTGTGCTGGAGCTTGTTGAGATAGCCGCTCGACGGATAGCCACGTGCCGCCTGCCAGCGCTTGAGCACCGTACGGGTGTCCTCGCTGAAGGCGCCGGTGACCTTGGTGTCGAACCCAAGTCCGGTCAGGCGGCGCTGCACGTCGCGGCGCTGGCCCTTGTCGAGACCGATCTGGTCCTCGGTGAGCTGGCTGGCGTCGTCGGTGAAGGTCGCGGGATCGACACCGGCGTTGAGGTTGCGGGTCGTCGTCGACGGGCCGCTCTTGATCGCGGCGATCCGCGCCAGCGCCAGCGCCTTGAACTGGCCGTTGGGGTAGGCGGAGAGGTAGGCGTTGAGCTCTTCCGGCTTGTTGCTCTCCTTGACCGAGCGCCAGTATTCGAGCTCGACACCGTCCGAATTGACGCCGGTTGCCGCCGGCGCGATGCCAGCAGCCATCGGTGCCGCATTGGCGACCTGGGTCGTCGGAGCCTGGTTGAGATAGACCGCGCCGATCAAATTGGTGTGGCCCCAGGGCAGCTGACCCTTGTGGGTCTCCTCGTTGACCTGGGCGCGGACCGACGTCATCGCCTGCTGGATTTCGATGCCAGGCTTGGTGATGTTGTCGATGAGCGCACGGGTGAACGGGCTGTTGTTGCCCTCCTGGCCGTCGAGCGCGGTCTGGCCCGGGCCGGTGGCGAACGCGATCAGCGTGCCTTCGCCGGATTTCATCTCGGCAAGACCGCTCTGCACGTTGACGCTGCGGGTCGCGGAGTTCGACTTGATCTTGGCAGCGAACGGATTGTCGCGGCAGGCATCAAGGAAGACCAGCTTGACCTTGGCGTCGCCCATGGTCTGCTCGAGCGTCAGATCGATATTGATGGCGGCACCGAGCTTGACGTCCATCTCCGACTTGATGTCGGCGTCGACAGGCAGAAGATAGTTGGAGCCGCCGACCGCGATGCCGTGACCGGCATAATAGAACACTGCGACATCGGAGCCCTGCGCCTTGCGGCCGAAGTCCAGCAGCTTCTCCGTCATCTGGTCGCGCGAGAGGTTCGAGCCTTCGATCACCTCGAAGCCGACATTGCGCAGCGTTGCCGCCATCGCCTTGGCGTCGATCGGCGGGTTCGGCAATTGTGCGACGTTCTTGTAGGTGCCGTTGCCGACGACGAAAGCAACACGGCGGTCGGCCTTCGCGGCACTGACCGACAGTACCATGCACATCAGCGACGCGAGGAGGGTGAGAGTGCGCATCTGGAATCCCCAACAGAATCGAATTGCAGGCAGCAACAAATTGGCAACGAACTTACACGAAGTATCCGATTTGGCGCCACCAAAACGGCAGTCGTCACGTTCAACCCGCTGCTGTGTGGCAGAATGTGCACGATGGAATACCCCTCCAACGTGATCTAAATCACACGGCCACTTGGTTTTGTCGCGTGAGGCGGCGCGAGGTTCAGCGCGCGCGGGCGGGAACCGGCGAAGGCGGCTTCAAATTCAGGAGATTGCCGCAGAGGATCAGCGCCGCGCCGAGCACGGTCCAGGTATCGAGCCGCTCCGAATAGAGCAGCCAGCCGACGGTCGCCGTGAGTGGAACCCGCAAAAAGTCCATCGGCACCACGATGGTTGCATCCGCGTACCGGAGCGCGCTGGCGAGGCAGTAGTGCGAGAATGTGCCGCAGACCCCGATGACGAAGAGCCAACCCCACAGGGAGGCTGACGGCCAGGTCCAGACGTAGAGCGTCGGGAGCAAACCCACCACCATCTGCACGACGATCATCCAGAACAGGATCGACAATGCGCTCTCGGTCCGGGTCAGCGATTTCGCCAATATCATGGAGATGCTGAAGCCGATCGCGGCTCCCAGTGCGATCAGCTGGCCCGGATTGATCTCGCCGGTGGCGGGCCGCACGATCATGACCACGCCGACGATGCCGAGCACGATCGCGGATATCTTCCAGACGGTCATGCGCTCGGACAGGAATGTTGCGGCCAGCAGCGCCGTCCAGATCGGCATGGTGAATTCGATCGCGACGACCTGGCCGATCCCGATCAGCGTCAGTGCGTAGAACCAGCCGAGCTGTGCGAAATAATGGACCCCGTTGCGCGCGAGGTGCTGGGGCAGGCGCTTGGTCGCGACCGCCTTGAAGCCACCGGCTCGGTAGATGATCGGCAGCAGAAGCGTGAACCCGATCACCGAGCGCACTTCCATAATCTCGAAGACGTTGAGCTCGCGCGTGGTCTCGCGCCCGGCGACCGCCATGACCAGCATCAGCGACAGCCAGCCCGCCATCCACAGGGCAGCCATCGTTTTGGACGGTGTCGTGTTCATTGGCGCTGGTGTGGGAGGCGAGGGTCTGAGGGAGGGCCGGTATCGGCGACATCGTGGCCGTTTGCAACGGCCAAATCTGCCGGTGCAGCGATGCATGGCGGCGTGCTAAGGCATCAGTGAACAACGAGAAAAAACGGGAGATCTTCGCTCATGCACATCTTGCAGCCGGCCGAGTGGAAAAAACCGCGCGGCTTTTCCCACGGTGTCGTGGTCGAGGGGCCGGGCCGCTGGGTGGTCCTGGCCGGCCAGACGGGCGGCGACGAGACCGGAAATTACGCGCCTGACATGGCAGCGCAGGTCGGGACTGCGCTGAAGCGTATCATCAAGCTCCTGGGCGAGGCCGGCGCCGGCCCCGAGCATATTGTCCGCCTGACCTGGTACCTGACCAGCCGCAGCGAATATGAGACAGCCGGGACCGGCATCGGCGCGGCCTGGAAGGAAACGCTGGGGCGCAATTTCCCGCCCTCGACCTTGCTCTATATCGGCGGTCTGGTGGACGAGCGCGCCAAGGTCGAGATCGAGGTCACGGCGTTCGTGCCGGGCACATAAAAAATCGACCCGGCGAGATCGCCGGGTCGATTTTCAATCTACTCGTATCAGTTTAGCGCGACAGCGAGATGTTGGCGCCGCGGAACTGGCTGTCGGCGCGCATCGTGACGTTCTGCTTGTTGCCGGACGTCTTCAGCGAGATGTTGGCGTTGAAGCCGGCGGTGGAGGCGAGCAGCTCATAGTTTCCGCCCGCGCCGCGGCCCGAAAGGGAGCCGCTGATATTGCGGCTGGCCTCGGACCAGCTGCCTGCGATGGCGCTGCCTTCGGCCTTGACGTTGGCGCCGAGGTTGAACTTGTAGGCGTCGCTGGCGCAGGTCAGAGACAACTCCATCGTCGGTCCGATTGGAGCGTATTTGGCCCGGCAGCGGATTCGCTCGGTCGAGCCGTCATCCAGGGTGACCGTGCCTGAGCCGCTCCAGCTGCCTGCCAGCGGGGCGAACGGGCCGGACTGGGCCTTGCTCTCGGAGTTGGCTATTCCGGCCGCAAACATAATACCGGCCGCGATCAGCAGCCGTTGGCCCAGACCGCTCGTCACGATTTTTCTATTGGCGCGATGCTTCCCACCGCCCGCTGCACGGTATGCCTGCAGATGCTCCATTCCACTTCCCCGATCCGGCGTTGCCGCTGAGTTGACCGTTGGCATATGCACCATTGATCGAAACTTT
>Ga0070658_10005292_pt1 | contig 10480 bp, 7 predicted proteins | sample KBSC13metaG_FD_64664 | JGI IMG/M metagenome (GOLD analysis project Ga0070658, IMG submission 64664) | Corn rhizosphere microbial communities from Kellogg Biological Station, Michigan, USA - KBS C1-3 metaG | ecosystem: Host-associated > Plants > Roots > Rhizosphere > Soil ... | reverse complement strand
ACCAGGGTGCCCTCTCCCGCGCGCCCAAACCGCTGTGCAGCCTCGTTGAGCCAGGCGACCGCGCCGAGCACATTCACCTCAATCATCTGCTCGTCTTTGCCGAAGTCGTACTCGTCCGGCTGCAAAATCGGCTGGACACCCGACGAATAGATGACCAGATCCAGCCCGCCGAGATCGTGCGCGATCTTTTGAAAGAGCGCCGGAATACACTCGGTCTCCAGCACATCATGGGGAAAGGTCAGAGCGATACCCGCGCCGCGTTCGGCATTGAGGCTGCCGGCGATACGCGTCAGTTCATCGGCGCGCCGAGCGACGAGCGCCACTTTGCATCCGCCTCGCGCCAGTTGTCGCGCCAGTTCTTCTCCGATTCCCGATGAAGCGCCGATAATCAGCGCGCGTTTCCAGGGCCAATCCGTCAATTTGTAAAATCTTTCCACCTGCGGTGTAACCTGTCCCGTCAGGACTGCGTATGATACTATAACTCATCGAGTGGCTGCCGCTATTGTACCCCGCAGTCAGGCTCTCCTTCATCTATACGTTAAATTTCGTGTCCGTTGCGGCACAGGAGTCCTCTGTCACAGACGTTTCCTACGACAGCGGATCCGGAGGAAACTTTCCATGTTCCAGCACGCTGTCGCTCGACGCCCCCGGCATGGGTTCACGCTCATCGAGCTGCTCGTCGTCATCGCCATTATCGCGATTCTCGCCGCTATTCTTTTTCCCGTATTCGCCAAAGCACGCGCCAAAGCCCGTGAAATCGCCTGCATCTCCAATCTGCGCCAACTCGGGATGAGTATCACCATGTACGCCGAGGATTGCGATGGTCTCTATCCCTATGCGGTCGATCCTGCCGACTATATGACGCCTGAAATATGGGCGAACTCGGGCGACCCGACGATCCAGGCATTTCACGATCAGATCCCGTTTATCACGCACATTAACGATGCGCTGGCACCCTACGCCAAAAGCAAGGAGATGTTTCACTGTCCGGCGGATTTCGGCTTTGACATCGAAGATTTCACAGGACGGCAGATCGACCCCTTCGGAACGCCGAAGAATGCCTCTCCCAGCAGTTTCAAAAAGTTCGGCACAAGCTACTACTACCGGACAGAGATCGCGGCCCGCCACGCCGGAGAGCAAACCTTCCAGCGACCGGCGGAAGTCAATGTACTGTTTGACGGAGCCGGCAAATGGCATGGCACCGATATTCCCCCCGCTTTACGCTACAATGTGGGTTTTGCGGACGGTCATGCCAAGAGCGAGACCTTCGACCAACTCCAGGCCATCTGGGCGCAGCGTCTCTAAGCGTGGCCTGAGAACTGAAAAGTCCGCCGCAAGGTGGAAATTCTTGTGGTATAATAGGTATGTAGTCGAAACGATGTCGCTGTGTTGTATAAAGACCCGGAGGATGAATTACAATGGCAAAGAAAGATACCTCAAAGACGAACGTTACGGCCCGCGCCGCCCTGAAGGCAAAGCAGTCGATCTGTCGCTTCTGCGGCAAGACCCCGGAAGTCGTCCGGGTCCTGACCCCCGCGGGTAAGGCCCAGATGTTCCGCAAGTGCTGCGCCTCTGCCGGTATCGCGGCGTAAGTCTTTGGTGAATTTTAAAAGCGCCCTGCGGGTCTCGATCGAGACTCACAGGGCGCTTTTGTTATGCTTCAGACAAGACATCCATGGCCTGATCCAGGAGATGCGTTATCCACACAAGGTGGAAAAGTACAGTCATGGCACTTTGCCACCTGGAATGCAGTTGGGCCGACGAAACGTCGGATCCAACTACAACGGGGCGACGATCGAACGAACGGCTCCGTCCCCATACAAGATGGTGACACGGTAGTAGGCCGCCGTCGAAGGTCGGCTAAAAGTCGCCTCGGCGGGCAGATCGCTCACGACCGTCTGGCGCAGTTCATTTCGCCTGCGATCCAGCAGGGCAAACTTCATACTGGCAATCGGGCGCGGATCTCCGGCCCACATGATGCGCACCATATTGCCCGGCAGTCGCACCGCCTCGATCGAATCCGAGAGCGACACCGGATTCTGAACCGCCAGCTCCTGGCCAACCGGCGCAGGAATGACGACCCCACCTGCGTTCACCGTCGGTTCGACAGCCCCATCGCCCAGGAACGGATTGTACAACTGTCCGTCGGGACCCAATACCAGCGCCCCGCCCTGATTGCGGTAGGGCGCGCCGTTATTGTAGAAATTGGGGTTCATGCCGTACAGATAGGGATTGTTGCCATACAAAAAGGCCCCATACGCACCATAGTTGTTTCCGTTGAACGTGGACCCGTTGGTGGCCCGTACCTGTCTGGCCATACCGCTGGTCATGTTCAATATTCTTCCGGAGGCGCTATTGATGCGTCCCTGAGAATGCGCAGCCGGGGAAGCCATCGCGATTGCCGCGGCCGCCAGCCCAATGCGGGTGATATTTGTCAAGTTTCGGATTGCCATTGTCTTACCCTCAAACTATTCAGTTGCCTGCGGCGTATCCGCCGCCTCATCTCGCCTTCACGAGCGAATTTCCACTGAACCTTCCGCGTAAGTGTAGAGATGTAAGATAGACGCCACCCCTCCTGATAAGGTTCCCTTATTATAACAGACTGACAGCTATTCTTAATTAATCATGGGAATAACACGCCTGCTTTAGGGGTAAAGGTGATTTCAACGTCTCGATTCCAGTTCAGCGTTCAGGTGGACAGTCTCCCCCGACTTCAGTTTCACCTGAGCGACCTTATTGCCGGCACGCACCTGACATGCGGTCCCATGAGTGCTAAGGATAACCGCTGAGGTAAGGGCGCCCTGCGTCCAGTGCATCTCTACCACGTAGCCTCCGCGGGCGCGCAGACCCGTAACGCTGCCGGTCGGCCATGTCGGCGGCAACGCAGGCAACAGGGCGATTTCGCCCTCGTGGCTCTGCAAGAGCATTTCGGTGATCCCGGCGGTGATGCCGAAATTGCCGTCCCACTGCTGCGGAGGATGGTTGCCGATGAGATTGGGCAGTGTCGCGTCGGTCGAGAGCAGATGGATCAGCTGCTTATGGGCGTTGTCGCCATCGTGCAGACGCGCGAAGAGCGCGGTGCGCCAGGCAAAGGACCATTCGCGTACGTCGCCCGTGTCCCCACGCGCCAAAAGCGACTTCTTCGCCGCTGCCGCCAGTTCGGGAGTCTTCACCAGGTTGATCTGCTGACCGGGAAAGACCGCGTAGAGATGCGAGGTGTGCCGGTGATGGTCGTTGGGATCGTCCCGGTCCTCCATCCACTCCTGCAACTGCCCCCACTTACCGATTTTCGGAACCACCAGCGCATCCCGCATCCCGGCGACCTTGGTGCGGTACTCTCTGTCCAAGCCCAGCGCATCCGCCGCCTGCACATAGTTGTTGAACAGATCCCACACGATCTCCTGATTGTAGCTGACCCCGTCCTCCGTCGGGCCGTGCTCGGGCGACCAGCCGTTGGGCACCACGAGGCGACCGTCCGGCAGCGCTTTCAGGTGGTCCTCCCAGAAGCCACAGGTCTCTTTGAGCAGAGGATAGGCGCGTTTCTGGAGGTAGCTCTTATCGCCGCTATAGGCATAGTGCTCCCAGAGATGGCGGCAGTACCAGGCGTTGGCGGTCTTGTCCCAGTTCCACCCCATGCCTCCATAGATGTTATGCGAAGTGCGGATCGCCCAGCCGCGCACAGGCGCGCCGGAGGCCAGTCTATACTCAGGTTCAGCCTGGGTCGCCCTGCGCCACGGCTCCAGTTGGCTCTCCACGAGATCGATAAACGGCAGGTGGCACTCCGCCAGATGCGTCGCTTCCGCGGGCCAGTAGTTCATCTGAATATTGATGTTGGCGTGGTAGTCGCAGTGCCAGGCCTGGTCGTTGCTGTCGTTCCACAAGCCTTGCAGGTTCGCGGGCAACGATCCGGGCCGGGAGCAGGAGAGGAGCAGGTAGCGGCCATACTGGAACAGAAGCGCTTCCAGTTCCGGGTCGTCTCCTGCGGTGTCCAGGGCTTTGCGTTGATCGGTCGGCAGGAGACGGCGTGCAGCGGGAGTCGTGCCTAGATCCAAGGTCACGCGCCCGAAAAGCGCGCGATAGTCTTTTCGGTGCGCCGATTTTAGCGCTGCGTAGTCCTTCGCCGCCGCTGCCTGGATCTGCCGCGCCACCTCAGCACGCGGATCCGCGCCACGCCAGCCTTTACTATGGTCCATGACATAGTTCGTGCCGCACGCCAGCAGGAGCGTCAGGCTGTTGCAGTTTGCAAAAGCGATCTTCCCGTCCGCCACCCGTACCGAACCGCCTTCGTGGAGGATCCACACCTGCGCCTCATACTGAAGGCCGTTCGCCAACGCGCCATAACTGGTGATCCACGTCTCATCTACCGTGATCTTCCCACTGTGCATATCGGTCAGTTCCAGAGCGCCGGTGTAGGCGCCTGGTTTATCCGCGGTCAGATGCACGACCACGACCTGATCCGGGGCGCTGGCAAAATATTCGCGTCGATAGTTCACCTTCCCGACACGATAACGCACCTCGGCCATCCCCTCCTGCAGATCGAGTGAACGCCGATACAGCGTTGCCGCCTCGTGTCCGGGCAGGGAGATGTGCAGATCCCCGAACGCCTGATAGCTGCCCATCGTGCCGTAGTCGCCGGTCGGGTTTTCATCGCCGGTCCAGAGGCTGTCTTCATTGAACTGGAAGCGCTCCTGCGCCGTGCCGCCGAACACCATGCCGCCCATTCGCCCATTGCCGATCGGAAGCCCCTCACCCATCGCGTTTTTCGCAGGCTGGGTATACCAGAGCGTCAGGGGAGAGTGCGGAGCCACCTCCGCGGCCTGGAGGGATGCAGCGCCCGCAGGAACCGCGACCGCCGCCGCCATCAGCGCCACCGCCTGCCGCCTCGAAATCTCCTGCTCACTCCCATTCGCCCCGGAACCGACATGCTCACTCATCATATTCGCCCTCCATTCGCTCTTCCTATTCGGTCGCCAAGGGCGTTGTTCCTGCATCAGGAAAACACGAAGCAGGAAAGGAAAGAGAAGAAAATGCCAGTGCGGAGCAGGAATACAGAAAGAAAGAAATACAGAAAAAATGCAGAGGAAATACAGAGAGGAAGAGGCAGCATGCAATATTCATTGCCATCCGGAAAGATTGGTAACACGCAATATGCCCGCTTTAGCGGGTAATCGGTTGCGAAGCAGCCTCCAGCGCCTAGCTCTAGCCCCGCGTGCCTCATTTACAGGTGAGAAAGCGCAAAGAGACAAAGCGCCGGGTTGGAGCTTCGTCTCTTTGCGCTTTCTCTGCGTCCTGGCAGATTTCTTACGGCTTCTTTTCGGGGTTTTGAGGGGCAGCTTTCGATGCAGGAGTGTCGAACGGATTGCCGGGCTGGGGTGGCTCGGTGTGGCCGTAGATCGTGGTATCGGGGAAGTAGGCGAACCAGCCATACCACTGGCTGAGATGGGCGTCCAGGCGATCCAGCGCCTTTCCCGCCAGCATTCCCTCTTCGGCCTTGCCCTCGATGCTCCAGCGCGTTCCGGTCTCTTTGTCGTAGTAGGCGAGAGAATCGTCCGGCATTTTGCGGGCTTCGAAGGTGAGGGTTTTGCCGTCCAAAAGACGCGAGACGGCGGTGGCGCTGACTGTTTTCGGGTCGAAGAGAATCGCGGCGGGTGTCTCGTTCAGCTTATCGTTCAGAACTCCGCCCGATTCTTGCAACGTCTTGATCGGATAGGCGCGGCGCAGGGTCGTTCCGGTCTGCTTACCATCCGCATCGCGCTTTGCCAGCGTCACTCCCAGCACCTTATCGAAAGGAGGCAGTCGCAGATCGCCGCGCGTCATCGATGCCGGAAAGAAGGCCATTCCGAAGCGCGTGTTCCCACGCTGTACGACCTGACCTTTGGGGCGATAGTGTTCGCTGTATTCGGTATCCGGGGACATCACCAGAGTGTCCGGATGCAGGCGTTTCCATTCGCCCCAGGTGGTGTCGAGGAGCGGCTCCGGGGTCAACTCTTTGCCGAGCAGGGGGCCGTTGATGAACTGGCCGCTGACATGCAGAAAGACGCTTGCGGACTCCCGGTCGCACAGCGTGACCACGCCGTTGTAGAGGCCGAAGAAGTCAAGGTGGACCGGCTTGCCGCCCAGGTTCAGGTTGTAGCGAATCCCGGTGTTGCAGACGCTGCAGTAGGTGATCGCGAACCAGGAGTCTCCTTTCGGCGTGGTCACCTTGTCGTTGATGATATGGTGCCAGCCGATGTAGCGCGCGGGATAGGCGCGGCTCTGCCCCTGCACGGTCACGCCGAGCACGTAGTCGGCGGGATCGATGGTATCGGCGGCTTCGGAGGCTTTAACCATCTTGGGCAGATCCAGGGCATGAAAGGCGACGACCTTCCGGCCATCCCAGAGCTTTTCGGGCTGAATCCCCGGAATGAAAGGACCTTTGGTGATGCCCATGCCGGGCAGCGGCGCCTTGGCGGCATCCGGCGCTTTGGGAGTCTCCTGCGCGGCCAGGCTGGAGCCGAGGAGCAGGGAGAGCGCGACGGTCAGGCTGCCGAGCAGGCGGGGGAAAAGTGTTGGCTGGTGCATGGCTTCAGTCCTCCCGGAACCAGACGCCGGCGTTGGGGGCGAGCGATTTCCGATACGCGGCTCCGCTGGTGCTGGGCGCCAGCCAGGAGTTGGGGCCACGGAACCATTTGGCATGGCCGTCCGCCAGGAGATAGACCGATCCCTGGCTATGTTTGAAGCGGGCCGCGCAGTAGACCACCGCGCCCCCTTGAGCGGCGGGCGCTCCGGCAGGCGTTCCTGATTCCAGGCCGGTGCAGCCGGTGGTCCAATCGTCTCCGGCAATCGCGGGGCGCGTGCCCATCCCGTGCGCCACCAGAACGACTGTGGCGGGCGCCTGAAATTGCGGCAGACCGGTGAGCGCGGGGCCGGGGAACCAGGCGGCGAGCCCCTTGTTATACATCGGGAGAGCGTTGCCGTTCGCGGCGTAGCTCATCGCGGGAGTGACCTGCGCGGCCGGGAACGTCGTCGGCGACGCGTCGCCGGGCTGCATGGGCACCGTAGTATTGGCGAAATCGGGGCAGATATAGAACGGCTTCTGAACGCCTGTTCCCGTCTGGAATCCGAAGCCTGCCGCGCCGACTTTTACGTAAGGCTCGACCAGATCGTACCAGGTCGTCGTGGTCGCACCTGCGTTGGAAGCACCCCAGGGCAGCATCTCGTCGTAGTCGCCCGCATACATTAAAATTGCCAGTCCCATCTGTTTGTTGTTGGAGAGGCAGCCGGTCTGACGCGCTTTGCCGCGCGCCTGCGCGAAGACAGGGAAGAGGATGGCTGCAAGAATAGCGATGATGGCAATAACCACAAGCAACTCAATCAGCGTGAATCCACGCCGTTCCGAACGTACCATGAGTTCTGTTCCTTTCAAAGGGGAGAAAGCGAGTAATGACAAAACAGTATCTCAGGCGAACATTAAACCGGCCTTAAACCCGAATTAAACTTCCTTAACCTGTCACTGCCTCTGTATCCCTCCTCGCGGAAGCAACGGGATACAGAGGCATCTCTTACACTCCATAAACCACCGACCACGAACCTATCCCATGAGCGGTTTGTAAGGGGCGGATGTCTTGGGGTTAACCCCAAGACGCTTCGAGAAGCACTCCGGGGCAAACCGTTGAAGTTGTAGTGATGGTTTTAGCGCCGCCGTCTGAAAAGACGTTCGAACCAGGATGAACGAGGCGCCGGATTTCCTTCCAACTTTTCGGAGGCCCGTAACATCTCTTCCGGTGCAGAGCCGACCGGCCTCTCCCCCACACCACGCAACAGTTCTTGCGCCTTTGAATCGGAGGTGCTGGCCCGCAGGAGGATCTGTCTTTCGCAACGAGTTCTGATCTCTCCCAAAACCTTCTGAATCGCTTCCTGCGCAGATCGAGGGATCTCTTTTTGAAGCAGTTCCTGACAATAGTGCTCCACCGAAGGGGAACGATAGTCCAGGCATATATCCTCGTGTTCGCCTGGTTTGCCTGAGACGACGATATGGAAGCGGATCTTGATGAAAGCCTCCAGCGTATCCAGTTTCGTGGTCAAGGACAAAAGCTGATCTGTCAGCAGGCTGATAGCCACCGCATCTTTGTCACCAAACTTCAGGAGCGCTCTTCCCGCTGCCTCTTTTACCACCCAAACATGATCCGTCAGCGCAGGAATCAGCAACGGAATTGCCTGCGTCTCCTGCATCTCAGCCAGTGCTTGGGCGGCACTGCAACGAACAAGATGATGGTCATCATGCATCGCTTCCAGAAAGTAGGGAATTGCCCTCACTTCACGATGTCTGCTGAGCGACTGGATGACACCAGCGCGGACTTAACCATCAGGATCCTTGCGAACATCCATGAGAGCTGCAATCGCCTGTTCCTCTCCAAAAAGGAGGTAAAAGAGAGGATGGAGACCGCCGCGCGGCGCACCCATTCGTCGTTATCTTGAAGCGCCTCAATCACCAGGGGGAGTATTGGATGTTGTTTAAAATGAGATACGGCCAATATAGCGTTGTGTCTTACCGATTTATCTTCGTCTTTCAGGGCCAGCACGACCGATAAAAAACCTCGATCATCCTCTAGCCTTCCCAATAACTGTACAGCATACTTACGCACCCCAGGTTTTTCGCCCGCGACGCCTCCAGAGCCGGTAATACTGCGGACTCACCGAACCCCGCGAGCTTTTCTATGAGTCTCGGCTCCTCCCCATAACCTGCATTAAATTCAAGAAGAGGGATGATAACGCGTGGGTCGCCACTCTGTACGAGAGTTTGGTGGACCTGCTCCTGCGTCTTGGCCTGGAGCATCGCTTGTTGTGATCCGCCCAGGAAGTCGGTCAAAACTTGCCCCCACGTTATCGGAACAGTTCTATTACGATGATACTCTTCCAGATATGCTTGCAGCCATAGAATATTGCGTCCGACCGCATCCCGCATCTCGTGAGATTTTTCACTCTTTCCGGATGAATCTGCGTCATGTCCAGAGAGGTTCATCTCAACGTTCTCCTTCCGCCCTCTCCCCTGTATTTTTCCTGGCTTCTTTCCTTCCTGTATTCCTGCTCTGCATTGGCATTTTCTTTTCTTCTCTTCCTTACCCGCTCCGCCGTTCCTGCTCCTGGCGGCGGCGGAAGGAGTTCATGGAGGCGAGTTGGAACATGGCTCCGAGGAACATGATGCTCATGCAGACGAGGAAGGCGTGTTTCCAGTCGTGGAAATGGGGAAGGGTTTTGGTTTCGAGGGCGGGATTGCCGTGGAGGGTGGTGCGGGTGAGGAGATCGAGAAGGGGGATGGCGAGGAGCGGCGCAATGGTACCGCGCATTCCGAAAAAGGTGGAGTGGACCGCCTGATACTGGGCGGCGCGACCGGGCTCCGCGAACATCAGGGTGGTGTTGAGATAGCCGATATCGATACCGGAGGAGGCGATGCCGTTGGCGGCTCCGGCGAGATAGAGCCAGGCGACGCTTGGGCTGAAAGCGTAGATCAGAGGCGTCATACAGATGATGAGGCAGGCCAGGAGGACGGTGGTCAGGGAGCCGAACCGATCCATGAAGCCGCCCCAGAAGAAGAGGCTGACCAGAGAGAGCGCCCCGGCGATGTTCTGCATCGTGGCGATCTGGGTGGGCGTGATATGGAACTGATCCACCTGATAGATCGGATAGTAGGTGTTGGCGACCAGGTTGCCGAAGCCGGATACGAAGACGCTCACCGTGAACCACCGGTAGCCTTTGTTGTGGACCAGGATCGAGAAGGTCTGGCTGAGAAACTTGCCGATGGGTGGCGGCGGGGCCGCGGCCGTGCTCGATTGCGGGATTTTCAGGCGGCTGAAGGCGTAGGCGGTGCCGACGCCGAAGATGCCGCCGATAAAAAACATCCAGCGAAAATCCAATCCGTGGTACTGCTGCCACAAACCCATCACACGCGCGGTGAGCAGCATCGAGGCCGCCATGCCGACGCGCACCAGACTCATGAGCCTGCCGCGCAACCTATCCGGATAGATGTCCTTCATGATGGCGGTATAGGCGGGCGTCGAGACGGAGAAGAGGATCGGGGTCAGGACGATCAGGCTGACAAACATCTCCCGACTCACCGCTCCTCGCACGATAAAGGGAGTCAGCAGAAACATCCCGCGGGAGATGAGCCAGGTGATGGTCACGAACGGGAGTTTGGAGCGCCCCTCCATCTGCCGCGCCCAGAGGGTGGCGAAGAGGTAACCGACCGCAGGCGCCGCCGTCGCCAGCGCCATCTGAAACTTGGTGGCCTGAAGATGACCGCGCGCGAGTTGGAGGGCGAAGGTCCAGATGGCGCCCTGGTAGATTCCGGCGCAGATACCGGCGGACGCGTCCCAGCACCAGTTTTTCCAGACATCGTCCGGGATCACGCGTCCCATCTGATTGCGTACCCAGACCGCCGGCCCACGCATCGGCGCGGGGATTCGCTCACGCAGGGGCCGCGGTTCCGATGCTGACACAGGCT
>Ga0070658_10005288_pt1 | contig 10481 bp, 12 predicted proteins | sample KBSC13metaG_FD_64664 | JGI IMG/M metagenome (GOLD analysis project Ga0070658, IMG submission 64664) | Corn rhizosphere microbial communities from Kellogg Biological Station, Michigan, USA - KBS C1-3 metaG | ecosystem: Host-associated > Plants > Roots > Rhizosphere > Soil ... | reverse complement strand
GCACCCGGGCGCGGTCGGCGGGCTGGAACTTCCGAATTTCGAATCGTTTCTCGTGGCTCATGGGGCGGAGTAGTTGTGAAAGAGTTCGGGGGCGGCGTCAAACTTACGCTTGCATCAGGGCTACAAGGTCCGCATCCCAAGGGAAGAGTTCCCGCCGAAGGGGCGCCTACTACGTAGCGGCGAATTTATTCGCCGAACGTTGGCCGCGATCCACGTGTCGAGCCTTGTTTCGGCGCGGTTTCGAAGGGAGTTAATCGACCCTGCTGCCAAGGTTCCGCGAATAAATTCGCGGCTACGTAGACGGACCTCTCCGATCCCGTCAGTCCCAACTCCTCGTTTTCCTCTACCGATTAACGCCGCGGGACGAAATTGGCACGGACCTCCCGATACAGATCAAACATCCGCGAAAAGACCTGCTCCCAGGAATACTGCGCCGATACCAGGCGGCTGACCCGCTCCCCGCTGTGCTTCAAATCCTCCCGGCTCGTTTCCTCGATGGCCGTGGCGAGGGCGGCGGCGGAGTTCTCCCGCGCCCAGAGCGTCTGGTCGCTATGGATGATCCGGTCCATGTAGCTGCCATGAATGCCGATGACCGGCGTGCCGCAGGCCTGCGCCTCGAGCGTCACGAGGCCAAACGTCTCCTGCACCCCTGGATGCACGAACAAATCGGCGGCGCGATAGAGCGCGGCGAGGCGGGGCGCCTCGGCGCAGTATTGCAGCCAGGTCACCGCGTTGGAGCGGTCGCGCAAGGCCTGCAATTCCTTGCGCTGCAAGCCATCGCCCACGACGAGCAGGTGGAACCGGCCAGGAAACCGGCGTTCCAGCCACCGGAAAGCGGCGAAAAGAGTGCGGGTATTCTTTTCCTGCGCCAACCGGCCCACATAGAGAAGCAGCGTTCGGTCAGGCGGAATGCCCAGTTCCGACCGCACGTCTTCCCCGGGAGCGGCCTGCGGATGGAACGTGCCGGTGTCCACGCCCAGGTCGGTGGGCGCGAGATTTCCGACTCCCCAACTGGCCAGCAACTCCGCCAGGGCCGGTGAGGGCACGAGGGTACGTTCAAATCGATTGTAGAGGCTCCGGATATAGCGCCGGGAAAAGTCCATGAACATCTCAGTGATCAAGGGCCCGCAATACTTGCGCGCGGTGCGCACATACGCCTCGGGGAAATGGGAATGGTAGAACCCGACCACCGGAATGCGCAACGCCGCTCCGGAATGGACGGCCTTCCACGCCACCTGGTAGGGGTCCCCGCATTCGATGATGCCGGGCCGCTCCTTCATCAGGATCTCCTCGATCCGCTCCAGCCGCAGCAGGATGCGATAGCGCGAGGTGTGGGAAATGAGCGGCGACTTGATCGTGTAAACGCGCGCCCGATTCTCCTCGGTCATGGCATCGCGCTCGCCCGGTATGATGAGCACATGCTCGTCGCGCTCCGTGCGCTCGCGAATGTGCCGCACCTTTTCCGCGACGTAGCGTTTCACTCCCCCGCTGACCGGGGAATAGAACTGCGTGAGGTCGCAGACCTTCAATGATCAGTGCTCGAATTGCGCGAGATACTTCTCAGCATCGAGCGCGGCGGCACAGCCCTGGCCGGCGGCGGTGATGGCCTGCCGGTAAACGTGGTCGGCCACATCGCCGGCGGCGAAGACTCCGGGCACATTCGTCTTCGTGCCTTCGCGCTGGAGCAGATAGCCGTTTTCGTCCATGTCCAGCTTGCCCTTGAAGGGCGCGGTGTTCGGCGTGTGGCCGATGGCGACAAAGACGCATTTCACTTCCAGTTCGCGCTCCCCGCCGCCTTTCACATCCTTGATCTTCAGCGCCTGCATCTGGCCTTCGCCATCCGCCACATACTCGACCGGCACGGCATTCCACACGGGCTCGATCTTCGGATTGGAAAGCGCGCGGTCGGCCATGATCTTCGAGGCGCGCAGAGCGTCCCGGCGGTGCACCAGATAGACCTTGCTCGCAAATCGCGTCAAGAACGTCGCCTCCTCCGCGGCGGAGTCTCCCCCGCCGACCACAGCCACCGGCACATTGCGGTAAAACGCACCGTCGCAGGTCGCGCAGGAGGTGAGCCCGTTGCCGATCAATCCGCTGGGATTCTTGTCATCGCGCCGGGTTTCATTGGGGAGGCCCAGCCATTTCGCGCTCGCGCCGCTGGCCACGATGAGCGTCCGGGTCTCGTGCCATTCGCCGCAGATCTTCACCCTCAAAAAACCATCCTTCGGCTCGAACTCCTCCAGCGTGTCATAAGAAAAGCGCGCGCCGAACCGCTCGGCCTGCGACTTCATGTTCATGATCAATTCCGGCCCGTTGATCCCCTCGGGGAACCCTGGGAAATTCTCCACCAGCGTCGTTGTGGAAAGCTGCCCGCCAGGCTCGTGGCCTTCGAGGACGAGCGGCGACAGATTGGCCCGCGCCGCGTAAATCGCGGCGGTCAGGCCCGAGCATCCAGTTCCAACGATGATGACTTTTTCCATAGGGGACGCTGAATTAAGCGGGTGCGCCCATTCCGTGCAAACGCAGAAAGCAGACTTGCGCGGCGCGAAGGGTGCTGACACAAGAGGCGCACATGCACGAAGGGAGTATCACCATCCGCCTGCCCGCCGACCCGAAGGAGATCGAGCGACTCAACCGGATTGTCCGCCAGTTTGGCGATCTCCACGAGGTGCCCGGCCGCACGCTCTACGCCGTGAATCTCGCCCTCGACGAGCTGGTCACCAATGTCATCCTCCACGGATACGAAGACCGCACGGACCAGGAGGTGAAGGCCCACCTTACGGTGCAAGAGGGTGTCATCACCGCCGAAGTCGAAGACGGCGGCCGCGCTTTCAATCCGCTCGATGCGCCCACGCCGGACCTGAACGCCGCGCTCGACGAGCGTGAACTCGGCGGCCTCGGAATTCATTTAGTGAGAAGCCTCATGGACCGCGTGGAGTACCGCCGTGAAGGCGAAAAAAATGTGCTCACGGTTCGGAAACGAATCCGCTAGAGTCCCAGCCCTTCCTCCCAAATCGGAGCCCACATGCAGATCAAAGAAGACAAACAAGGTGAGATCTTGATCGTTACGGTCAGCGAGCACCTCGACACATCGACTTCGTCGATCTTCGAGTCTCGTCTGCTCGGGATGGTGGATCGGGGAGAACGGAAGATCGTCGTGGACTGCGGCACGCTGGAATACGTGAACAGCGCGGGCCTCAAAGTTTTTCTGCTCGCGGCCAAGCGTCTCGAACCGCTCGGCGGCAAGCTCGTTCTCTGCGCTCTCGCCCCGAGCGTGCTCATGATCTTCGAGATGATCGGCTTTACGCGCATCATGAAGATCGTGTCCACCCTGGACGAAGCGATCCGCGTGCTCAAAGGCGACGCTTCGCCTGCCTGATCCGCGTCCCGAACCACTTGTATCCCGAAAATACCTCCTGGATGGCGCTCGCCGGATGAAGGCGACGCTGTCCACGCGCTTGATCGTCTGGGTCGGCGTGCCGGCCGCCGTCGTCCTTGGCGTCGTGGTCTGGAACGCCTCGCGCCGGAGCTTCGACCGCGTGGCCGCGCAGACCGAGGAGCTCTCGCGCCTCATGGCCCGCACCTATGCCGCCGAGCTGGAGGATAATCTCGCCGAGGTGCGCAAGATCCCGGAGATGATCGGCCGCGCGCTCGAAACCGGCCATTTCGATACCCCGGAAAAAGTGGAGCGCTTTCTCCGCGAAGTGCTGGAAAAGAACCCGGAGATCTACGGGAGCTGCATCGCGTTCAAGCCCCACGGCCTGGACCCGGAAGTGACCGCCTACGCGCCCTACTGGTACCGCAGTGAGGAGGGTCCGAAGTTCGAGCAGCTCGCCAAGCCCGATTACAATTACTTCCAGTGGGATTGGTATCGTCTCCCGCGCGACGCCGGGCACGCCATGTGGACGGAGCCGTACTTCGATGACGGCGGCGGCAACACGATCATGATCACCTACTCGGCGCCTTTCCGCCGGGAGGACGTGTTCTGGGGGATCGCCACGATCGATATCGCGATGTCGCAGCTCATGGAGCAGGCGGCAAAGGCGCCGGTGGGCACGACCGGCTACGTCTTCATCGTGAGCAAGCAGGGCCGGTTTCTCGCGTATCCCGACGCGAGCAAGATCATGCAGGCGTCCATCCAGGATTCGCATCCGGAACTCGGCAGGCACATGCTCGCGGGCGAGAGCGGCTTCCTGCGCACGCGCGAGCCGTTGCAAAACCGGCAGGCGTGGATCGCCTATGCCCCAGTGCAAAACGGCGAACTTTCGCTGGCCATCGTCTATCCCGAAGCCGAGGCGCTGGCCGAGGCCCGCCAGCTCCGCGTGGAACTCCTGACCACCGGTTTTGTCGGATTGATCGGCCTCTTCGGCGCGCTCATCTTCATCGCCCGCTCGGTGAGCAAGCCGATCCAGCAGCTCGCCCGGGCGGCCCAGCTCGTGGCCGATGGCGACCTGGAGCAGCGGCTGAGCGTCACGTCCCCCACCGAGGAAGTGCGCCACCTCACGAACGCGTTCAACAAGATGACGCGGGATCTCCAGATGCGCATGCAGGAGCTGCGCTACACCACCACGGTGAAGGAGCGTTTCGAGGGCGAACTCAATGCCGCCCGCAGCATCCAGATGAGCCTCGTGCCCAAGAATTTCCCCGCCTTCCCCGGCCGGCCCGAATTTGACGTGCACGCCCTGCTCCGGCCCGCGCGCGAGATCGGCGGCGATCTCTACGACTTTTATTTCCTCGACGAAGATTGCCTTTGCTTCCTGATCGGTGACGTGTCGGGCAAGGGCGTGCCCGCCGCGCTGTTCATGGCCGTCACCAAAACGTTACTCAAAGCAAGCTCGTCACGGAGCATTTCCATGGCCCATCTCATGGAGCAGGTGAACAATGAGCTTTGCGAACAGACCGACTCAGGCATGTTCGTCTCCCTGATCTACGGCCACCTCGATGTCAAAACAGGGCAGCTCGAATTCACCAACGCCGGGCACCCCGCGCCCTACCTGATCGGCACGGATGGCGGCGTGCGCCCGCTGGCCGGCGAGAAGGATGTGGCCGTCGGCGCCATGGCCGGGCTCGAGTACCATTCCAACCGCGTCCAACTGGCGGTGGGCGAAACTCTCTTCCTGTTCACCGACGGCGTCCCGGAGGCCCTCGACCGCAGCGATCACTTCTACGCCAATTCGCGGCTCGAAATCGTCCTGCACGATCTCGCCGGCCTGCCGGTGGAAAAAATGACACGCGGGGTGGTGCGCGACGTGCGAACCTTCTGTGGTGAACGCGAACAAAGTGACGACATTTCCGTAATGGCGGTGCACTGGCTGGGGCCCACCCCCTCGAACCCATGAGCCGCAAACGCTACCCCTCTCCTTTGAAACACCCAAAACACATGGCCGTCAAAAAAAGCGATATCCCCCATACGAAGCACTTCGTCCTCGATACGAACGTCCTCATCCACGATCCGCAATCGATGTTCCATTTTGAGAACAACATCATTTGGATCCCAGTGGAGGTCCTCGAGGAACTCGACCGGTTCAAGGCCGAGTCGACCACGCGCGGCGCCAATGCCCGCGAAGTGCATCGACGACTGAGCGAACGCTTCCGCAGCACGGAGCAGATGCGCGCGGGGGTGAAACTGGAGAACGGCGGCACGCTCCACGTCTTCATAAACCCCGCGCTCAAGCACGAGGGCAAGGACTGGAAACTGATCGAGGAATCGCCGCGCAGCCGGATGGCGCTCAACCTTTTCCCCGATCTGGAATCGACCGACAACCGCATCCTGGCCAGCGCGGCGTATCTGGCCGATACCAAGGCCGCGGGCGCGATCCTCGTGACGAAGGATCTGAACATGCAGCTCAAGGCGCGCGCGCTCGGCCTCGAGGCGCAGGATTACCGCACGGATCGCGTGGAGGACAACGACATCCGCCGCACCCAGCGCCGGAGCGGCGCGGAAGAGCACGCGGCCATCGATCTACCCGGCCACACCATCCAGGCCTTCGCCAGCCAGGAGCGCATCACCCTGCCGCATCTGGAGATGCTGCTGCCGAACCAATATGTGCTGCTGCGCAACGAGGAGGAACCCACGCATGGCGTGCCCGCGCGGCACCTCGGAGAAGGGGTCTTCGTCAAGCTCCACCACGATCATATCAACATCCGCGGCGGCCGGAACCTGCAGGCCGCCAATCTCGGGCAGCGCTTCCTGCTCGATGCGCTCTATGATCCGTCCGTCACGCTCGTCACCGTTTACGGCAAAGCGGGTACGGGCAAGACGTTGCTCAGCGTCGGCGCCGCGCTCGAGCAGGTGCAGATGGGTGACTACGAAAAGATGCTCATCACGCGCGTGATCATGCCCACCGGCCGCGACATCGGCTTCCTGCCTGGCCGCATGGAGGAAAAAATGCAGCCCTGGGTGCAGCCCGCCTACGACGCCCTGGAGCTGCTTCTCTCCCGTCCGCGCAAGCCCGAGCATTTCGACCAGAAAAAGCAATCCAAGCGCAAGGCGGGCGACCATGCCCCGCAGCATCATACCGCGTCGCCCGCGAACGGCCAGGGCAACAAATTCGCCCGTCCCTACGAACCGCTGATGCAGGCGGGCGTCCTCGAAATCGAAGCCATCGCCCACATCCGCGGCCGCTCCATCCCCCGCGCCATCTTTATCGTGGATGAGTCGCAGCAGCTCACGCCGCACGAGGCCAAGACGCTCGTCACGCGGATGGGCAAAGGCTCAAAGATCATCCTCATCGGCGACCTGGCGCAGATCGACAACCCCTACGTCGACGCCCACACCAACGGCCTCGTGTTTACCCGCAACCGTCTCCAGGGCCAGCCTTTCATGGCCCACGTGAACCTGTTCAAGGGCGAGCGCAGCGAGATGGCCGAGGTGGCGGCGAATCTGATGTAGGCACCTTCCAAATTACGCGGATCCAAGGATCGAATGCGTGTCTCGCGGCCATGGTTCGGCGAATAAATTCGCCGCTACGTGGACGGACCCCTCCGATCCGGTCGGTCCCATTTCCTTGCTCTCGATGCTTCGGCGAGTGAATTCATCATACGAACAGAGCGCTTCCAGCGCGGCGCGCCGATTCATTATGCCGAAGGCGTTGAATAAGTCAGCCCAGGGTTGCGAGGAACGAGCTACCCTGGGTATTCGATGAAGTATGCGGCCAACTCTGAAGGAGTTGCAGAAGTCTGCGCTACCAAGGAGATCGTTCCTCCGGCGCGGCCTTCTTCAACCACCTTCGGGGTTGGCTCGTTTTTGTGGTGCGGCACCCAGGGTAGCCTCGCAAGCTCGGCAACCTTCTCGCCCACCCACCAAACACTCCTATTCCCCTCCGCCTCCTCGCTGGGCTGGTTTATTCAATGCCTTCGGCATATCCCGAGCCGGTAACCAGCCTTGAAATGATTGCGTGATGAATTCGGACGCCGAAGTGCAACGCCAGCGGGCGCTCATCCAGCAAAAGCTGCACGAAGTGGCGGAGGAGACGGGGTACGCCAAGCAGACGGTGGAGTGGGTCTACTGGGTGGTGGTGGCCCGTAGCAGCGCACCCCATCCCAAGGAAGGAGACCGGGTCGGGGTGAGCGCGGAAACTGTCTGTGACCAGCTCATTCGCCAGGCCAACGATTACAGCCCCGGGATGCTCCGAGCCGCTCTCGAATACAACCGCCTGTTTCGCAGCGAAAACGTGGGCGAAATAGTGACGAGCCTCATCGAGCACGACCTCCTCAGGCGCGAGGCCGACGACTATTTCACGGACTTCGACGAGATCTTCGACGTGGAGAACCTGGGTCCCTATCTGGCCCGCCGCGGCATCAAGCAGCGGTTCATGGCGCCCGGGGCGCAACGCCGGTTCGGGTTGATCCTGTGCGCGATCGGCATCGGCCTCACGCTCGCGCGCTCGCTGGATTTCGGGAGCATCCCCAATCACTGGATCGGCCCTGTCGTCTGGTTATCGGGTTCCCTTTTGGTGTTCTTGTCCAGGAGCAAGCCCGGCTCGATGACGCCACGAGTGGATTGACTGGGGCGCTGTCTGGGCGACCTTTCGGACGAATCATGCCATTTCCATTCAGCGTTGAGGACCGGATCGAAGTGCGCATCGATTCCCCGGAGCAGGCTCCGCGCGTTGCGGAAGGCATTGAGCAGTGGTTGCTGCTTCTCGCCCCAATCGGCATTGCCGGCGTGTTACTCTTGGGATTTGTCGTGTGGAGTGCCGGAAGGGCTCCATTCCGAGCCTGTTTTGAAGTCGCCGCCATCCGCGGGCTCGCCGACGGCGCCGCGCGTGAGTATGATTCCCTACGCTCTCGATGAAACCTCCCGTGAATCGGACGGTCGAGTTGCACGGCCAGATCGACGACGAAATGGCCAACGTTGTCATCGCTCAAATGCTATTCCTCCAGATGCAAGACTCCCGTGCCCCCATCACCGTCGATATCGATTCGCCGGGCGGCAGCGTGACGGCTTCGCTCGCCATCGTGGACACCATGGATTTTCTGACGCCGATCGTAGCCACACGTTGTCGTCACATGGCGGCGGGCACCGCGTTGCTGATCCTCGCCAACGGCCGAAAAGGGCACCGCAGCGCGCATGCCGATTCCGATTTCCAAATGGTCCGACTCGTCGGAGGAACGATCGCTGGATCGCCGTCCGAAGCACGAATATTCATCGAACGATTGCAGCGGCGGCTGGCGTCGCTCTTTGCTCGTGCGAGCGGCAGGTCGGCACAGGAAATCACTTCGCTGATGAACGACGAGACGTTCTTCTCGGCCGATGGGCTTCTGGCATTCGGCATGATCGATCGCGTGGAGCCGTGAAGGAATTGAATGCACATCGATCACGGTGAACGACCAATGCCCGCCGAGTACCTCATCATCTCCACCTCCTTGCGCCCTGGCAGCCTCAGCCGCCTGCTCGGGCAATTCCTCGCCGCGGAATTGGAAGGAGATTACATCGATCTGCGCGACTATCCGCTGCCGCTCTGCGACGGCGAGACGGCTTACGATGATCCGAACGTCGCGCGGCTGAGCGAAATGATCACGGCGGCGCGCGTGGTCTTTCTCGCCGTGCCGATCTACAACTACGACGGCAACGCGGCGGCCAAGAACCTCATCGAACTGACTGGCAGCGCGTGGAAAGACAAGATCGTCGGTTTCGCTTGCGCGGCCGGCGGACAATCCAGCTACATGTCGATCATGGGCCTGGCCAATGACCTCATGCTTGATTTCCGCTGCATTATCCTGCCGCGTTTCGTTTACGCGACGGGGGGCGATTTCGACGACGGCCAGATCACCAGCCCGAAGATCCTCCAGAGGCTAAAAGACCTCGCCAGAGAGGCTCGCAGCCTGCGCTACCAGCCATGAAAGAAGTCTTCCGCAGCCGCGACGGGGCCCTCATCGGCTTCTACCAATCCATCCTCGAGGACGCGGACATCCCGCATCTCGTCCGTAATGACCCCGCGCAGCCGGCGGTCATCGGGAATCTGATCGCGGCCATGCTGCCCCTGCCCGACTTCTGGCCAGCGCTGTGCGTGCTAAACGATGACGACTACCCCGAGGCGATGCGCCTGCTCAACGCCGTACGCGACGCCGCCGCGGCCCCACCGCAGGACCGGAAATGTCCCGAGTGCGGCGAGATGGTGCCGGGCAATTTCAGCGAATGCTGGAACTGCGAAGCGCCACTGCCGACGGATGACTCTCCCACTCGCGAATAGGCGATCTTCCTCTCCCTTCATTTTCATCTCCCTTGGAATGGCGAGAGGTCAGTTTCCTACCCGCAGCGTCGCAGGCCAGCATTCGTGGAATGCTCGACGAGCGTAGCGACGGCGTTATGGAGTGCGTGCGATTTCTCGCCGCTTTGGGTTGCGGCGGAGCCGCGCTGGCGGAACTTCGGGCGACGTTCTCCTTCGGATAGAAGGATGCTGACTCCGAATACCTGCGTCGCTCCGCGACAGCCCAAAGCGGCGATAAATCGCACGCGCTCCATAGCGCTGCCGCTATCGGCCATGTTCCTTCCCGACGAGAGCCTATGGGTTTCTGACCTCCGACTTCCCGACCTCTTTCTTTGCCCGGCAGGAGATGAAGAGGGAGATGTCTAGCCAGGGCAAGCGAGTGTAACGAGCACCGCCTTGGGTCAATTCCCCAACGGCGCACGACAAGATGCCTGTGGTGCCCCGTTGGGGCGGACGCGCTTTTCGACCGCGTGACCCAAGGCAGCGCTCGTTCCTCGCTTGCTTTCTCGCCCACCCACCGAACACTCCTATTCCCCTCCGCCTCCTCACTGGGCTATCGTGCGTAGGGCCTTTGGCCCAATCGGAGGCGAACGAAAATGTGCAGAACACGCTCCAATGCTCAGCCGCGCACCGCCACCGCCTTCGCGCCCTCCATCGCCTGCCCGACGGCGCGCAGGAGGGATTCCGCACTGAGCGGCTTGGTGAGCGAAATGACCGCCGAATCGGAGGGCGTCCGGGCACTCTCGGAGCCTTCCATGAGGCCGCTCA
>Ga0070658_10005287_pt1 | contig 10486 bp, 9 predicted proteins | sample KBSC13metaG_FD_64664 | JGI IMG/M metagenome (GOLD analysis project Ga0070658, IMG submission 64664) | Corn rhizosphere microbial communities from Kellogg Biological Station, Michigan, USA - KBS C1-3 metaG | ecosystem: Host-associated > Plants > Roots > Rhizosphere > Soil ... | reverse complement strand
ACCGACAAGCATCGGAGCGTCGACGGCACTCCTGCGGGTGGCGGCGCCGGGATGGTGCTGAAAGCGGACGTACTCGCCGCGGCGATCGACAGCGTCTCTGACGGCCGTCCGATGCTCGCGCTGACGCCGCGGGGCACGCCCATGACCCAGCGCCGGATCCGCGAAATCGCGGAGAGCGAAGGGGTCATCCTCCTATGCGGTAGGTTCGAAGGATTCGACGAGCGCATCTTCGAGGCTCGGGCGATCGAACCGGTCTGCGTCGGAGACTTTGTCCTCTCTGGCGGAGAGCTCGGAGCCATGGCGATCCTCGACGCTTGCGTAAGGCTGCTCCCCGGGGTAATGGGCGCGGCCTCCAGCGGAGAGGAGGAGAGCTTCGAGCAGGGTCTCCTGGAATATCCGCACTATACCCGACCAGTGACATGGGAAGGGCGCACGATCCCCGAAGTGCTGCGGTCGGGGGATCATGCGAAGATCGCGGCGTGGCGACACGAACGAGCGGTCGAAGATACACGGCTACGGCGGCCGGACCTGATCGAGCGCCACGGGGGCGCATCGCAGGCACCGCCCTCTGGCGCGCGGCGAAGAGACACGAAGGCTGACAAGACATGAACCTGATCGAGACCCTTGAGCGCGAAGCCATTGACGCGCTGACCAAGGACAAGCCCGTTCCAGAATTTCGCCCCGGCGACACGCTGCGCGTGGGCGTCAAGGTGATCGAAGGCGACCGCACCCGCGTGCAGGCGTTCGAGGGCGTATGCATCGCCCGCGCCAACAAGGGCGTCGGCTCCAGCTTCACCGTTCGCAAGATTTCGTTCGGCGAGGGTGTCGAGCGCGTCTTCCCGCTCTATTCGCCGATCATCGACAAGATCGAGGTCGTGCGCCGCGGCGATGTCCGTCGTGCCAAGCTTTACTATCTGCGCGGCCGCACGGGTAAGGCGGCTCGCATCGCGGAGCGCCGCGACGTCCGCCGCGACGTCCCCGGTGGTCAGAGCGCCGAGACGGAGGCAGCTCAGTAAGCCTGAGCGCCTTTAGGCAAAAGATCGTGAGGCGGGGCCTTCGGGCTCCGCCTTTTCTTTTGCGCGAACGACCGTAACGTGCCGCGATGCGTACCAAGATCGCCTGTCTTCTCCTGATCGCCGCCGTTGCCACGCCCAGCTGGGCGAGTGACATTCCCCTCGAGCGCGTCTTCTCGAGCCCGGCGCTGAGCGGGCCCACGCCGCGCAAGCCGAAGCTCTCGCCGGACGGCCGGTTCGTGACGCTGCTCAAGAACCGGGCGGAGGACAGGGATCGTTACGATCTTTGGGCGATCGACACGTCCACGGGCTCCGAGCGGATGCTGGTCGATTCCAAGAAAGTCGGGTCGGGCGGCCCGATCTCCGAAGAGGAGAAGATGAACCGGGAGCGGGCGCGGATCGCCGGCACCAAGGGGATCACGGACTACGAGTGGGCTCCCGATTCCAAATCCGTTCTGGTCCCGATCGATGGCGATCTCTACCTCGCGACGCTTGACGGGAACGTCCGGCGCCTCACCGACACGAAGGCGACCGAGATCGACGGCAAGGTTTCCGAGACGGGCCGGTACCTGTCGTTCCTGCGCGACAAGAACCTTTTCATCATGGATGCCGCCACCGGGCAGGAACATCCGCTCACGACCGACGGCGGCGGATCGTTGAGCTGGGGCGCAGCCGAGTTCGTCGCACAGGAGGAGCTCAACCGCTTCACCGGCTATTGGTGGTCGCCCGACGATCGGTACATCGCGGTGGCGCGTGTCGACGAAAGTCCGGTCGCGATCGTGAAGCGAGCGGCGATCGGCGCTTCGGGCACCGAGCTGATCGAGCAGCGCTATCCCGCTGCCGGCACCAAGAATGCGATCGTCGACCTCTATGTGATGAAGCCGGATGGTCAGCGGGTGAAGGCGGATCTCGGCTCCAATCCCGACCATTATTTAGCACGTGTCGATTGGGCGAAGGACGGACGCAGCATCTTCGTCCAGCGGCTTAGCCGCGACCAAAAAAAGCTCGACATGCTTCGGGTCGATCCGGCGACCGGGCGATCTTCAATCCTGTTTTCGGAAAGGTCCCCGACGTGGCTGAACCTGACCGACAATTTCAAACCGCTCAAGGACGGCAGCTTGATCTGGTCGTCCGAGCGAAGCGGCTTTTCGCACCTCTATCGCTGGAAGGCGGGCAAGTGGACGCAGCTGACTCGCGGCGATTGGGCCGTGGAGCAGGTCGCGGGCGTCGATGAAAATGCCAAGCGCGTCTACTTCACCGGCACAGAGGAAACGCCGATCGAGCAGCAGCTCTATTGGGTGAACTACGAACGTCCCTCGGCGCCGTCCCGAGTGACCGAATCAGGCTGGTACAATCGCGCCGTGATGGACAAGGGCGCGACGCACGCCCTGGTCACGCGATCCAATCCAGGCCAGCCTTCGCAGACCTATCTTGCGGATGCGGCGGGCAAGCGGCTCGCCTGGGTCGAGGAGAACGCGCTGAACGCATCCCATCCTTACGGACCCTATCGCGACAGCCATGTGACGCCCACGTTCGGGCAGATCACCGGACCGGACGGTTCCAAGCTCTACTACCGTATGCTCTCGCCGCCGCGGCAGGCTGGCAAGCGCTATCCGGTATTCGTTCACGTCTATGGCGGTCCGCACGGCCAGTTGGCCACCGACGAATGGTATCGTGACCTGCCGCTCGAAGAGGCCCTGGTCGACCGCGGCTGGATCGTCTTCTCGCTTGACAATCGCGGCACCAATCGGCGCGGCACGAAGTTCGAAAATGCGATCTATCGCTCGATGGGTAACGTCGAAGTGCAAGATCAGTTGGCTGGCGTCGAATGGCTGAAGCGCGAGCCTTTTGTGGATCCCGCCAAGGTCGCGGTCATGGGCTGGTCCTACGGTGGCTACATGACGCTCAAGCTGCTCGAGAAGGCGCCTGGGGTGTTCGCGGCGGGAGTGGCGGTGGCGCCGGTCACCAAGTGGGACCTGTACGATACCGCCTATACCGAGCGGTACCTTGGCAACCCTGCGATCGACCCAAAGCCGTACCAGACGTCAGGCGCCCTGGACGACGCGCCGAAGATCGCCGATCCGCTGTTGCTCGTTCATGGCATGTCGGACGACAATGTGGTGTTCCAGAACAGCACCGAGCTTTACGCGCGGCTGCAGCAGTCGAAGCGTCCGTTCGAGATGATGGCATATCCCGGCGCCACCCACGCGATCGCCGGCGAGGGGCCGCAGACTCACGTGTGGACGACCATCACGCGGTTCCTGGACGACAAGGTCCTGAAGAAGCCTTAGTCGTAGCGTTCGCCCTTGATGGCCTCGCGGTCGATCAGGCGGCCGTAGAGATGCCATGTCGAATAGCCGAGCCACGGCAGCACGAAGGCGAGGCCGACGAAGAGCGGCGCCGAGCCAAGGATCAGCAGGCCTGTGACGATCATGCCCCATCGGAACATGAGGCGCTTGTTGGCATTCGCCGCCCGCCACGAGGCGGACAGCGCCTCCGACGCCGTCACGTTGCCGTCGACGAGGAGTGGGAGCGATGCGACGCTTAGGGCGAGCACGAACCAGCCGAAGATCACGCCGACAGCGGCGCCGAGCACGATCAGCGCCCAACCCTGGACCGTCGTGAAAACCGCGGCCAGGAACGCCCCGATCGATGTCGGCGTCCACAGGCCGAACAACAGCCCGTAAAGCGCTCCAGCGGCCAGGAGCCATCCCAGGAAGATGAGGAGCAGAAGGCCGGCCACGATCCCCATGTCGTCCGCTGACGGTCGCTTCAGCACATCGAAGAAGTGCGACCAATTGTGGTCGGGGTTTCCACTCTCGCGCCGGCGCGCCAGCTCATAGAAGCCGACCGCCGCCACCGGCCCCAACAGCCCCACGCCGGCAACGACCGGGAAGAAGTAGGGCATGAGCGGCTGGTTGGTCGTCATGACCACCGCGGCAATGCCGATCAGCGTGTAGATCAGGCCGGCGAAGAAGATGTCCCCCCGCATGGCGAGGAAATCGTTCAAACCGTGGGTGAGAGAAAGGCGCAGATCTGCTGCGTCGATGGTGCGAACCGGAATGCTCCGGGTACGGGCGGCTGGCGTGCCGCGCATCGTTTTGGTCGCCATGACACCTCCTCAAGAGCGTGCCGTCCGGCGCAACAGGCGCCGGGCGCCTGTCCGCTTGATAACACAAGCTTGCCGAGTCGGTCAGAGCCTGACGCGCGACATCGTGATCGTGCTGTCGGGCGCATATTGCGGAATGGCGTTTTTCGGCCGCGCGGCGGCGAGGGCTCTGCCTTCTGGAGGAAGGCTGAACCGAAACGAAAACAGCTCGGCCTCGATCGGCCTCCGATCCGCGAGAAGGAACTCGACGACCAAGCCCTCGCAGGAGCGGCCCATGCACCGCAACAGCGGCTTTTCCGGCTCTCCGGAAGGAGGAATGGGTTCGACCGAACCCGGTAGTCCCAACGCGAGCAGCTTCGTGTCCTTCGCGAACCGGATTGTGACCGCATCGCCGCCGCCGGGTGACAAGGATATCCTGATGCGTCGGCCCTTGCCGGCTGGCTCGCTCGCTATCAGGCGAGCATTCGCCACGGGCGCCGAGAGGAAGGGCGCCTTCGAGATCCAGCGAGTGCGGGCGTTATATGGCAGGACGTCCTGACGCCAGTCCCCGGGATAGGCCCGCGGGAGTGGCGCTTCCTTTGCCGCAATTCCCCAGGAGGCCGCGCCGTGATCGGCATCGCGGAAATAATCGATGCCCAAGGCCGCCGGACGCTCGGCGCTCGAGCGGGGAAGAAACAGCGCTGCGGACCACAAGGCGGTTGCCGATACCAGCAAGAGTCCGATCGCCGGTCGCAGTCTCGTACCCCTTAGCTCAACGACGGCGGGGAGGGCGGCCAACGCGCCCAGCGGCGCCACTGCCCAGAGGGGACCATCGACAAGAAGCGTCTCAATTCCGGCGAGCAGTTCCCCGAACATCACGAACTGCACCACGGTCGCGATCGTCGCGAGGAGTGTCGCTGCCCCGGGGGCCCGTCTGGCGGAGGTAATCCCGATCAATGCGATTGCGGGGGCGAGAATGAAGAAGATGATGGCACCAGGCATGGCGATACTGACTGCTGCGCCGATCAACAGGATCAGAAGCCAGACGGCGGCCCGGATGCGGATTCGGTCGACGTTGCCCAATCGTGCCCAAAGGGCCGTCATCGCCGCGAGCAGGACCGCATAGACGCCCAGGTACGAAACGAGCGGATAGGCTCGCCAGAAGTCGCCCGGTCTCAACAGAGATGCAATGAAGGCGACCAGCGCCGCCGCTGCGATGCCGCCGATGGCGATCCCAGCTGCGACTGGCAGAGCTTTCGTGAGAGCCTTCTCTCGCCAGGCAAGAACAAGAGCTGTGATCAGCAACAAGGCTAGCGCAATTGCCGCCGCCACGAGCGGCAATCGGATGAAGGCGCGTCCGGCAATGTCGGTGAAGACCGTCTGACCCCCGCCAGCCTTCGTCGGGTCGGGTGTGGCCGCCATTGCCCGGGTCAAAGCCAGCACTTCGTTGCCGAGGTGATAGACGCTCGAGCGGTTGAGCGCGGCCACCGTATCGCCGGATGAATGGTAGCGAGTCTCGTTGCCGATGATCCCGAAGTTGAGAAGCGTCCAATGCGTTGGCTTGAACTCGACGACATCGGTTGTGTTCGGGATCAGCTTTGCGAAATCGGTGCTTAGTGAATTCGCATAAGGCCGATGCGAGGCCCGACCGAAGAGCAACACCGCCGCGCCGTTCGGCTGACTGGTCTCGAACATCAGCGCAGGCCCCGATACGCCCCGCGCATCGATGTTGATGAGCGAATTCACCTGTTTGGCGATCGGGTCGCTGCGAACGAAGGCCGAGGAGCCGTTCAGCCCGAACTCCTCGCCCTCGTTGAACAGCAAGGTCACCGGGCGGGGAGGCGGCGATGCATGAAGGATCGACGCGACCTCGAGCAAGGTCGCGACGCCGAAGCCGTCATCGCCTGCACCGGGGCCGGTCGGCGTGCTGTCGTAATGCGCGTCGAGCAAGAGATGAGGTCCCGGTCCGCGACCGGGGATCGTCGCCACGACGTTCCGAACCCGCGAGCAGCTTGAGTAGCGGTATTTCAGGAACGTGCTGCAATCGACGGCCTCGTGGACCTCGGGCCGAAGCCCCATTCCACGCAGCTCCGCCATGAGACGCTCGCGAACTGCATCGTCCGCGACGCTGTCCACGGGATGCGGGCGTTCGTCGCCAAGGATGCGTTGAAGCCGGGCCAAGGCCCGGTCGGTGTCGAATTGGCCCGGCGCGACATGTGCTGGAGGCGAGGGCGGGATCATCGTCACGCTTTTGACTGCGAATCCGAGCATCAGGAGAGCGACGACGATCACTCCCCGAATCGAGTCGCGCGCTTCGACCATCCCCTGACCCCCCTTGGCGGCGGCGGATAGTGACAGCTTTGGCCGCGTTGACAATCACTCGGACGGCGCCCACTTCGCCCCTCTTCAAGCGGACAAGGAAGCAGGCGCAAATGGGCTATCGGGTCGCGGTCGTCGGTGCGACAGGCAATGTCGGACGCGAGATCCTCAATATCCTTGCAGAGCGCCAATTTCCGCTCGACGAGCTTGCTGCCGTTGCATCGGCCCGGTCGACCGGGGACGTCATCGACTTCGGCGACAGCGGCCGGGAACTCAAGGTCAAGAACCTCGAGCATTTCGATTTCTCCGGCTGGGATATCGCGCTTTTCGCCGCCGGGTCAGACGTGTCGAAAATCTATGCGCCAAAGGCCGCGGAAGCCGGGTGCACCGTCATCGACAACAGCTCTTTGTTCCGAATGGACCCTGATGTCCCGCTGATCGTGCCCGAGGTGAATGCCGATGCGCTCGCCGGCTATCGGAAGAAGAACATCATCGCGAACCCGAACTGCTCGACTGCGCAGCTCGTCGTCGCGCTCAAGCCGCTGCACGACGCCGCAAAGATCAAGCGCGTCGTGGTCGCGACCTACCAATCGGTGTCGGGGACCGGCAAGGCGGGCATGGACGAACTGTTCGAGCAGTCTCGGAACATCTTCGTCGGCGATCGGAACGAGCCTGTCGTTTACCCCAAGCAGATCGCGTTCAACGTGATCCCGCACGCAGGCGACTTCCTGGACGACGGTTCGACCACCGAAGAGTGGAAGATGGTCGTCGAGACCAAGAAGATCCTTGACCCGGCCATCAAGCTGACGGCGACCTGCGTGAGGGTCCCCGTGTTCGTCAGCCATTCCGAGGCCGTGAACATCGAGTTCGAAAACGAACTCTCGGCCGACGAAGCGCGCAACATCCTTCGCGAAGCGCCAGGCGTGATGGTCGTCGATAAGCGCGAGCCGGGCGGATATGTGACCCCGGTCGAGGCGGTCGGCGAATATGCGACCTACGTCAGCCGCATCCGCGAGGATCCCACCGTCGAAAACGGGCTCAGCCTGTGGGTGGTCAGCGACAATTTGCGAAAGGGCGCCGCGCTGAATGCCGTACAGATCGCCGAACTGCTTGGACGCAAGCATTTGCAGAAGGCTGCCTAAGACCTTAGCCTGAGCGCATTCCTTCAAGGGGGTGTGAGATGCGCGGTACGATCTGGGTGAGCTTCGCGATCGTCGCGCTTTGCTCTTGCAAACAGGCCGCGGGCGACCATGCGGCAGTGACGCAAGCCGAAGCGACGAAGATTGCCGAGCAGGCCGAGGCCAATTTCACCACGGGCAAAGTGGATGCCGTGATGCGCCAATATGCCGACGGCGCGGTCATATTCGATGCTTCCCATCCGAACTACAGCACCGATCGAAAGGTGCAGACAGGCTGGGCCAAGGACTTCGTCAGCATGCAGCCCGCCGACTATCGCGTTCCCGATCGACAGATCCAGCTTGTCGGGCCTGACGCTTTCGTGAGCTCCGGAACGGAGACTTTCTCGATTGCCTCGGGATCAGCCAGGCCGACCATCAGTGCGCGTTTTACGGACGTTTTTCAGCGGCAGGGTGACGGCAGCTGGAAGATCGTGCACGAGCATGTCTCGCTGCCGCCGGCGCCCGCCGGCCAGCGATAACGACGCGAAGCGTCAGGGCATGTCGCTCCAATAGCGCAGCAGATTCTGCTGGATCAGCTGCAAGCGGCCATAGTTCTCGACGTCCATCTTGAGGCCTTCGAGCGCGGCAACTTCGTTCAGCTCATAGAGCATGTTGCGACGGAACGGGTCCTGGATCCGGCTCTGGATGAAGGTAATTGCGACCAGCCGCTCGCCGCGTGTGACCGGCACGACCTGGTGGAACGTGTCCGACGGATAGACGATGGCCTCGCCGGGCTTCAGCTTGAACGTCAGCTGGGCATCTCCAAGCCTGAGATGAAGCTCACCGCCGTCGTAGCTTTCAGGCTCACTGAGAAAGATCGTGCAAGAGAGATCGCTGCGAATGGTTACGCCGGGAAGCTGGATGAAGGCGGAGTCCGCATGAGCCCCGTACTTCATTCCGGGCTTGTAGCGGGTCATCATCGGAGGTGCCATCGCGACCGGAAAAGCGAAGTCGACGAATTCGCGAGCCCGCATGAGAGCGCCGCCGAGCAATTGGGAGCTCTTCTGATAAGCCGCTGGATCGTGCAGCTGCTCGTTTTGCTTGGCGGTATTATGCGGATTGCTGATCTTGCCATCCACGAATGGCGCCGACGCCGCGATCTGGCGGCACTGTTGAACCTCCGTGTCGCTCATGATTTGCAGGATGCGATACATCAAATTCCTCCGGCCCTCGCGATGGCTTGGGCGAGCAACGGTGAGTTTCGAGCTGCGGATCGAAGCATGCTCAAGGCGCCTTCGATATACGAGCCAAATTGCGCGGCAACTTCGCCGATCAGGTCGCGCCTCAGCTGAGCGCTATAGTCGTATTCCAGCGCCTTCGAATAGCGCCTCATCAGAGGCCCTTCGGCGACTGAGCGGATTGTTTCCGGGGCCGCGTCAAATCCGAAGAAGGTCGAGACGCGGGCCAGTCCGCCGGGCATGTTCTCCAGCATCGCGTCGAAATCCGCCCACTGGATCTTACGATCGGGCATTGCTCCGGCAGCGGCTTCGAGACCCGTCATCTCGCAGGCCCAGGCGATCGCCGCGAGCTCCGCGTCGTTCCGCGCCGGGCCCAATGTCGACACACGAGCCTTCAGCCGCAGGGCGCGCGATGGGGCGAGCGCGTGAAGTTCTTTGACGCTGTTCTCCCCGGCCAAAATGCTGGCGATGTAGTTGCGCGGCGTCGCAAACATGAACAATGCGTGTTGACCGGCGGGCACCAACTCCGAAGCGATTTCGCTGACGAAGCTCGTCGCTTTCACGCATGCGACCTCGCTTGGCGTGAATGTGCGCGACATCAGCTTTGGTGCGGGTCCGATATACCCCGCCCGTATCTCCGGAGGGCTGAGCGCGAGGTCTCGAAGCAGTCGCGGTTCGCGCAATGCGAGGACCCCGTCGAGCTCACCCAGGAGGCGCGAGACCAGGGTCGAGCCGACGTGGCCGATATGGAATATCCACCGCGCATCCGATCGCAATTCGCCGGCCGCAGCGGCCTCGATTTCCGGCCATGGAATGAGCTGCGCGTCGACTGCCTCCTGCATCAGCCGATCGTCGAGGAAGCTCGCCTGACGATAGGATTCTCGATCCATCGCCACGAGGCGGGCGACTCCGCTCGTAGGGTCGAGCGCCTGGGCGAGCCAATGGGCATCGCGACCAATCTCGTCTCTGGTCGGGGCGCTGGACATGGCGCCCCTTAGACGCGCATTGCCGCCGGGGCCAAGGGAGGACTCGAATGGCGGAAGAGATGACCGGCGGATGTGCTTGCGGCCGGATTCGCTACACCGTTCTGATCCACGATGATGACGCCTATCTTTGTCATTGCCGAATGTGCCAGCGCTCGACCGGCTCCGTCTCGGTGGCGTTCACGTCGGTCAAGGCCGCGGAAGTAAACTGGAGTTGTGAGCCGGACTGGTACGACAGCTCGCCAATCGGGCGGCGTTCCTACTGCCGGGATTGCGGGACTTCGCTTGGCTACAGGTTCAAGGAGGGCAGCGACAATATGGACCTCACGGTCGCTAGCTTCGACGACCCATCCCGCTTCAAGCCCCGCCACCATTTCGGCGCGGAGAGCATTAACAGGGCGTGGCTCAACACCGAGGGGCTTAAGGAAGTCCGGACGCAGGACTATCAGAAGCTGGTCGACAAATGGATCGAGGCAACGGGCAGCTTCCCCGGATGATCGAAGCGAGCGCGAATTATTGGACGGCTTCCGACGGCGTACGGCTTGCATATCGCGAGCTCGGCGAGGGAAGGCCGGTCGTTCTGCTCCACGGGCTGTTCTCGGATGCGAACGTCAATTGGATCAAGTTCGGCCAGGCCGATCGCATCGCGGCGCGCGGGTTCAGAGTCATCATGCCGGACCTTCGAGCCCATGGCCTGAGCGACAAGCCGCACGGTGCCGAGCATTAC
>Ga0070658_10005285_pt1 | contig 10487 bp, 7 predicted proteins | sample KBSC13metaG_FD_64664 | JGI IMG/M metagenome (GOLD analysis project Ga0070658, IMG submission 64664) | Corn rhizosphere microbial communities from Kellogg Biological Station, Michigan, USA - KBS C1-3 metaG | ecosystem: Host-associated > Plants > Roots > Rhizosphere > Soil ... | reverse complement strand
TTTATAGCAACTATACAGTTAAATCTGACGAAAATAATAAAGCAGAGATCAGCACAATCAATACCTTTTTGGATGGAAAAAAACCGGATTAATTTTTAGTTGATTAGTTAATTTGTTTAAAAGTTCAGGAAAGTTAGGAAACTCATTGTTGTGTATTACTATTTATAATCATTTCCCCGGAGACTTAAAAGTTAGCCGGGGTTTTTTTATAAGAGCTAATCAGAATAGAATAAATTGCAAAAGAGTCTTTAATCTAAATTTTTTTTAAAGGTTATTTTTATGATTGTAAGGTTAATGAAAACTTTATGTTTATTGATTTTGATAGGCATTTCCGGTTGTAAACCAGCAAAAAAATATACAAGGCCAACGATAGAGATACAAACAAATTTTGGTGATATTATTGTGGAATTATATCCTGAAAAAGCACCCAAAACCGTTGCTGCTTTTTTATCTTATGTAGATTCAGGCTTTTATAAAAACAGTTCGTTTTACAGGGTGTTAAAAGCAGAAGACCAGCCGTCAAATTCCCCTAAATCAGATCTGATACAAGGCGGTATATGGCAAACAGATTACAAAAAACAATTAAAAGTCCCAGGAATTCCTCATGAAACTACCCAACAAACCGGTATTCTTCATAAAGATGGAGTCATATCTCTTGCGCGGACAAGCCCGGGAACCGCAAGCACAGAATTTTTTATTTGTATCGGCAACCAGCCAGCTTACGATTATGGTGGAAACGCAAATCCGGATAAACAAGGCTTTGCAGCCTTTGGAAAAGTGATTGAAGGTATGGACGTGGTGAAACAGATTCATAAACAACCTGATAATGAAACCAATTTTACACCTGCTATTCCAATAAAAAACATTAAAAGGCTGTAGTAAATTATAGTGGCTTAAAAAAAATATTCAAAATTTGTTTGTTTGCGCCAGCAAACCTTTAATCAGAAAATCCCTCGAAACAACTTAGCATAAAAATTGACGCTCAATAAATTCTTTCATTCTACATTTGCAGATTAAATATTTAAGGCAATGTGGAAAATGAAATTACGTTGTTGAATATTAAACTTTAAGCGTGCAGAAAAATATTAATAAAGTAACCGGAGTAGGTTTAATCATTGCTTTAGGAATTGTTTACGGAGACCTGGGAACTTCACCACTTTATGTATTCAATGCCATAATCAGGGACAGGGTAATTACCCAAGAACTTATATTGGGAAGCGTTTCCTGCATTATCTGGACCTTAACTTTGCAAACTACCATAAAGTATATCACACTTACTCTAAAAGCGGATAACAATGGGGAAGGCGGCATATTTTCTTTATATGCCCTGATAAGAAGGCAAAAAAAATGGCTGGTATTTCCGGCAATAATCGGTGGCGCTTCTGTGCTGGCAGATGGAATTATTACTCCTTCAATTACCGTTACTTCAGCCATCGAAGGATTGAAACAAATTTCTTTATTTAGCGATATCAGTGGAAATACGATTGTCTATATTGTAATCGGGATCCTTATTGCCTTATTTTTTGCCCAACAGTTTGGCACGGCATCTATTGGAAAATTATTTGGGCCGATTATGTTTTTTTGGTTTTTAATGCTCGCAGTTTTAGGATTTATGCATCTTTTTGATGGCCTGTATATTTTTAAAGCCTTAAATCCTTATTATGGTATTAAGCTGCTAACAGTTTATCCAAATGGCTTCTGGATTCTGGGGGCCGTATTTCTTTGTACCACAGGGGCAGAAGCGCTTTACAGTGATCTTGGCCATTGCGGCCGCGGCAATATTCGTGTTTCCTGGATATATGTGAAAACTGCTCTTATTATTAATTACCTCGGTCAGGGCGCGTGGTTGCTTTCGCACCATACTGGCAAAACATTTACAAAAGAAATTATTGATAATGGTTTCAATCCGTTTTATGGTATTATGCCGGAAGGCTTTAAATTAACCGGGATCATTATTGCAACCGTTGCTGCTATCATTGCCAGCCAGGCTCTTATCAGCGGGTCTTTTACGCTTATCAGTGAAAGTATGCGCCTGAATCTTTGGCCAAAAATGAAAATAAATTATCCTACCGAGGAGCGCGGCCAATTGTATATTCCGGGGATAAATACGCTGTTATTGTGCGGCTGCCTGGGCATCACATTGTATTTCAGAACCTCATCCAATATGGAAGCTGCTTATGGCCTGGCCATTACTTTATGTATGTTGGCAACTTCTATTTTGTTTGCAAATTTTTTGGTATCGCGAAGGGCGCCGAAAATAGTAATTTATCTATATCTGGCGGTTTATCTCAGTATTGAAATGAGTTTTTTAATTGCCAATCTTGAAAAATTTCCACATGGCGGATTTGTAACTTTAATTGTAGGCGGTGGTTTATTTACCGTTATGTACGTATGGTTCAGAGCGAGAAAAATCAAAAACAGGTACATTGAATTTGTGCGGCTCGAGCAATATTTACCAACAATACAGGAGTTAAGCAATGATCTTACAATTCCTAAATATGCCACTCACCTGGTGTATTTAACGAGCGCAAATAATCCTAAAGAAATTGAGCATAAGATCATTTATTCTATTTTAAACCGGAAACCAAAACGGGCAGATATTTATTGGTTTGTACATGTCGATACACAGGATGATCCTTATGCCGCCGGTTATACCGTTGAAACAATCATTCCCAACGAAGTGATAAGAGTTGAGCTGCGACTGGGTTTCAGGATGGAGCCAAGAATCAATCTTATGTTTAGAAAAGTGGTGCAGGATATGGTTGCCAATAAAGAAGTGAACATTACCAGCCGTTATGAAAGTCTTCAAAAAAATAACATCGTCGGTGATTTTCAATTTATCGTAATGGAGAAATTTTTATCACAGGATAATGAATTGCCTTTTTTTGAAAAACTGATTATGAAATTATATTTCTGGATAAAAAAGATCAGCCTTAGCGAAGAAAGAGGTTTTGGTTTGGAACAAAGCAATGTAACTGTTGAGAAATTTCCTTTGATCGTAGCGCCAATCCGCAAGTTGCAACTAAAGCGCGTTTTCACTGAAGGTGAAGAATAGGAAACCTTTTGAAATCATTTTTTCAGAATCCTTTTTCAAGGAATATTTGTTCAAACGAAAACTGCTATAATAAATGGACGAACCGGAAATAAAATATAAAGTTTCAACAAGAAGAAAAGTGATGCGGTGGGCTACTGTCATCGTTTTTATATATGCATCTGCAGGAATTGCTTTATATTATTTACAGGAAAAATTCCTGTTTCATCCTGATCCTTTGCCGAAAGATTTTGAGTTTAAATTCAAGCTTCCTTTCCGGGAAGCGAACATCCCGATGAATGCCCGGGATACAGTAAATATGATTCAGTTTTATCCCGCAAATGTAGTTGCCAGGGGAGTTGTATTGTATTTTCATGGAAACCGCGGAAACGTGATCCGTTATGAAAAGTATGCAAATAATTTTTTAAAAAATGGCTATGAAGTCTGGGTTCCGGATTTCCCAACTTATGGAAAAACAACAGGAAAATTATCAGAAGAAAATATGTATTTGCAGGCGAAAGAAGTTTATAATCTGGCCCATTCAAAATTTTCTGCTGATAGTATTATCGTGTATGGAAAGTCGTTAGGCACTGGCGTTGCAGCTTATGTAGCTGCGAAAAAAAAGTGCCGGATGTTAATATTAGAAACTCCTTATTATAGTATCCCGGATCTCTTCAGCAGTTATGCGCCCATTTATCCTACAGGAAGAATGTCGCATTTTAAATTTCCGGTAGGAGACTATTTGAAAGATGTAAACGCGCCTGTATTTATTTTTCACGGAACTGCTGATGAAACTATTCCTTATCGCGGCGCCGCAAAATTGAAAAAAGTTTTAAAGCCCGGTGATGAATTTATAACGATTGAAAATGGAAAGCATAATAATCTGGATGATTATCCGGTTTTTCATCAAAAGCTTGATTCAGTTTTGAATTTGTAAAATTGAATGACGCAAAGAAACTTTTTTTGAAGTTTTTTTATTTATTGCTTGATACAACTTTAAATCCTGCAAAATAATAATTGTTCGCCGCGCCAATTAATTCAAAATTGAAATAGTAAGAATCAATAAAATGCTGGTACGCCATAAACTCGTGAGTAGGCACTACAAATTCATCAAACAAAATAAGATCTCCTTGTTTTAAAAACGGCGCAAGGCTTGTTAATACAAATAAAGTGGATGAAAAAAGATCTGCATCAAGCATTAAAACCGTCTTTTTTGTACTATCAAAATCTTTTAAAAATCCTGGCAATGTTTGCTGAAATAATCCCTGGAAAAATTTTCCTCTTTCGTCTTTTATTTTCGGAATATCATTGTTGGTATTGAAAGTTCCTTTTTTAAATTGCCCAAAATCTTCAGGCAATCCTGTAAAAGTATCGAAGCCAAAAAATCGTGATTCCGGGTTAGAATTTTTTGTCATCCACCAGTTAAATGAATGGCCGTTGGCAACGCCAAATTCAAGATAATTGATCGGGTTTTCAAGGCCTTGTTTTTCAATTATATAATTGTACAAATCGAAGCGTTTGTTATAATCCCATTTCGTTGGGAAATCATTAAACTCAGTTTTTTCATGAACGTTTGCCCATTTGGAAAGCTTGTTCATCCATAGTAACTGCGACAAAAATCCATTCATCCAGGAAAATAAAACGTGAAGTTTCAGACGGATAAAAGTGGTTTTTAAAAAGCGGATTATTTTAAATTTCATGGCGCAAATATCGGTTCTATGATTCGGTAAAACCAAGAAGGTTTTTTCAGACATTTTCATATCACGAGCTTTATTCAAAACCTTCCTGGTTTTATTACAAAACTTATGATTCTTTCAACTCCACCGAAGTTGTAGTTACTGAAAGCTTATACTTAACGCCAATCTTCAGCGCATAATTTTCTTTATCATGGCTAACAGGAAAACCGAAACAAACAGGATAATCGTATTCCTTCACAATATCTTTTATAACTGCTTCTGTTGTTTGCCCGAATGGAATTGTGGTGTCTTTCATCTCAGAAAATCTTCCAATGATCAACCCTTTCAATTCTTCAAGTTTGCCACTTCGTTTTAGCTGATACATCATCCGGTCAACATTATAAATATATTCACCGATATCTTCAATAAATAAAATTTTATTTTTTGTTTTGACATCAGAAGAAGTGCCAATGAGATGCGCCAAAAGTGATAGATTTCCTCCCACTAAAATCCCTGATGCTTTGCCGTTTTGATTCAAGATATTTCCTTCAACCACATAGTCTGCTTTTCTTCCAATTAAAGCATCATGCAGGCTTTGTACGTATTTATTTTTATATTCTTCATCATTAAAAGCAGCAGCCATCGGAGCATGCATAGACGCAATTTTATAATGCTTATAAATGTGGCTGTGCAGAGCTGTAATGTCACTAAAACCAATGATCCATTTTGGATGTTCTTTAAATTTTTTGAAATGCAGGCGATCAATGATCCTTCCGGTTCCGTATCCGCCACGCGCGCAAAGAATTGCTTTTATAGATTCATCATCCAGCATTTGTTGAAGGTCTTGAAGCCGCTCCTCATCCGTTCCGGAAAAATAATTAAACTGGTGCCCAAGCGTTTTTCCTGTAACTACTTTATAGCCCCAATCAGTCAGGGTTTCAATACAGGTTTGTGCTTTTTCTAAAGGCATAAAACCTGCAGGACATAAAATGCCAATTGTGTCGCCGGGTTTTAAATAGGGAGGAATTGTGGTCATTATAAAAAATTTTTTCTGTTTTTTGTTTGCCTGCGGCGGATGATTTTCATCTTATAAACATTCAAGAAAAGTTCCATCAACACTGACTTTGAGATGATGCTTCATTCCACATTTTAATGCATAATTTTCTTTGATGTGCCCAACGGGGAAGTCAAAGCAAACCGGATAATTATACTCCTTCACTTTTTCCAAAACCATTTCGGTAAGTGTTTTTCCAAACTCTTCGCCGGGATCATCTGGCTTTATCCGAAATCCTCCCACGATCAAACCTCTTAAATTCTTCAATTTTCCGCTTCGTTTCAGGTTCCACAGCATACCATCTATCTTGTAAAGATATTCACCTACATCTTCAATAAATAAAATTTTTCCTTTGGTTTCAATTTCAGAATCACTTCCACACAGGAGCTGAATGATAGATAGATTTCCCCCGATCAGTACCCCGGTTCCTTGCCCATAGCGGTTTTCAGGATTGGCAGGCGCTTTATATTGCATTTGATTTCCTAAAAGGCACTGTCTTATAGAATCGATGGAATCAATTTGGGTTTGATCAGCTTTTGAAAAATCATCAGGAAAACTATTGCACATTTTTGAATGAATTGTTGCAATTCCAAAATTGCTGTTGATGTGAAGATGAAATACCGTCGCGTCGCTAAAACCAATGATCCATTTTGGATTTTTTACAAAATTTTTAAAATTTATTTTATCAATAATCCTTACTGCTCCATAGCCACCTCTGCCTAGCATAATTGCTTTCACCAAAGGATCGTCGATCATTTGCTGGAAGTCTTTTGCCCGTTCTTCATCAGTGCCGGCAAAAGTAAAATCGCGTGCACCAACCGTGGTGCCCAAACGAATATTAAAACCCCATTCGATCATTTTATTCATGGCAGGGGCGCATTCTTCAATGCTGATAAATCCTGATGGACAAGCAATTCCAACCAGGTCGCCTTTTTTTAAATAAGGCGGAATGTTTTGTTTAAAGTCAAGGTCAGTATTTGGTTCATTACCAGTAAAAGCCGTGCTCACAGCAGCTATTGGAATTATTGTTGATAAAAAATGTTTGCGGTTCATATTTTCATGTGATTTCAACGGGGTAAATTATAAATTAAATCCCAATCCGGCTTTATGCGCTTTTTATTTAGAAGTGTCAAATTTATAATAATAAGACGCTTTATGAGCAACACTTTTTTTATATAGTTTGCCTGATGGCACTTGGTTTAGTATTAGACACAGGAAACATCAATATTCAATAACAATGATTCAACAATTTTTCCTCCTTCCAATCCTTCTTTTCAGCATTGCCTCAATTGAGTTAATTTTGTAAATTCTATTTTTAAAAATTAATGCTGAAATAATTAATGACTTCTCCTTCAAGATATTTACTTACAGCGGCTTTGCCTTATGCAAATGGCCCTGTCCACATTGGCCACATGGCCGGCGTGTATTTGCCCGCTGATATTTATGCAAGATATTTAAGAGCAAAAAAACTGGATGTAAAGTTTGTTTGCGGCTCCGACGAACATGGCGTTCCTATTACGATCCGTGCGATGAAGGAGAATGTTTCGCCACAACAGGTTGTTGATAAATTTCATGAAATTATCAAAGATAGTTTTGAGCAAATGGGAATTTCTTTTGATATTTTTTCAAGAACTTCCAATGAAATTCATCACAGAACCGCTCAGGATTTTTTTCTGAATCTGCATGAAAAAGGTTTGTTTGAAGAAAGAGAATCCGAGCAATTTTTTGATGAAGAAAAACAAATATTTCTGGCGGATAGATATATTGTCGGTACCTGCCCGATTTGCGGAAACCCAAATGCTTACGGCGATCAATGCGAAAAATGCGGATCATCATTAAGCCCTGAACAACTCATCAATCCACGAAGTGTTTTAAGCGATGCCGTTCCTGTAAAAAAGAAGACAAAGCATTGGTATTTTCCTTTACAAAATTATGAGAACTTCTTACGGCAATGGATACTCGAAGATCATAAAGAGTGGAAAAATAATGTGTATGGACAATGCAAAAGCTGGCTTGACAATGGTTTGCAGCCGAGAGCGATGACACGCGACAGCAATTGGGGCGTAAAAGTTCCTTTACCGGATGCGGAAGGAAAAGTGTTGTACGTTTGGTTTGACGCGCCGATCGGTTATATTTCTGCTACAAAAGAATTGATAAATAACTGGCAGGATTACTGGTGCAAAGACGATACAAAGCTTGTTCATTTTATCGGAAAAGATAACATTGTTTTTCATTGCATTATTTTTCCTGCGATGCTAAAAGCGCATGGAGATTTTATTCTTCCTGATAATGTTCCCGCCAATGAATTTTTAAATATCGAAGGACAAAAAGTTTCTACCAGCCGCAACTGGGCAGTTTGGGTAGATGAATATTTAAAAGATTTTCCCGGTCAGCAGGATGTGCTTCGTTATGTGCTTTGCGCGAATGCGCCGGAAAACAAAGACAATGATTTTACCTGGAAAGATTTCCAGGACAGGAACAACAGCGAGCTGGTGTCTATTTTCGGGAATTTTGTGAACAGAACTTTCGTTCTGATGCATAAATTATGCAACGGAAAAGTGCCGCCGTTGCATTCTGCAATCGTTGATGATGCTGATAAAAAAATGATTGAAGAATTTGCCCACACAAAAACTAAAGTTGAAAATTTATTAGAGCAATACAAATTTCGTGAGGCATTGTATGAAGTGATTGATCTTGCACGAAAGGGAAATAAATATATGCAGGATAAACAGCCCTGGATAGAAGCGCGCACGACGACGGATGACGGACAACCGACAACTGAAGCCCAGCAAAAGATTGATAACTGCCTTCACATCTGCTTGCAATTATGCGCCAATCTTGCCATTTTTATCAATCCGTTCCTTCCTTTTACAGCAAAAAAAATGATCCACATGATGAAGGTGCTTGAAAGAATGCTGGAATGGGAAAACGGAGGAAAATTAAAATTATTAAGTACCGGTTATTCTTTGAGGGCTCCTGAATTATTGTTCAGAAAAATTGATGATGCAGAAGTGACTGCACAGATTGACAAGCTCAATAGTGGACTTGCTTTGAGCAGTGAAAAGGCAGCCGAAAAAGAAATTAATAGTGATGCAATACCGCTTGTTAGTGCAGAAAAGAAGACCGAAGAAGATAGCAATACTTCCAATCTGAAAACAGAAATTACTATCGATGATTTTGCAAAAATTGACCTGAAAGTTGGGACGGTTCTTTCTGCTGAAAAGGTGGAAAAAGCCGATAAATTATTGAACCTTCAGATTGATCTGGGTTTTGAAAAAAGGACCATTCTTTCCGGCATTGCAAAACATTTTTCTCCTGAAGAAATTGTTGGAAAGCAAGTGGTTGTTGTTGCTAATCTAGCTCCACGAAAAATGCGCGGCATAGAAAGTAAAGGAATGATCTTAATGGCAGAAGATAAAGAAGGAAAATTATATTTTGTAAAACCTGAAAGTGTGATTGAGAACGGAAGTGAAGTAAGATAAATATAACTTTCAATGTCTAGCTTCTTACTTAAATCCATTTAATACTTCTGTTTGTAATTTCTGTAAAAAAATATTGAAATAAGTTTGTTTGCGGCTTGTCAAACAAATCATTTATCCTCAAAAAATAGATTAATTTCGGTTTGTAAAATAGTTGTTTAACTAACTAAAATTTTATGCTACACAAAAGAAATATTAATAAGGTAACGGTTTTGGGAAGCGGAGTTATGGGAAGCAGAATTGCTTGTTTATTTGCGGGCATTGGCGTAAAAGTTTTATTGCTTGATATTCCTGCGCCGGATAGCAAGGATGCGAAAAGTAAAAATAAGATTGTGAATGATGCACTTGCTGCGGCCGTAAAATCTTCACCTTCTCCTCTTTATTCCAAAGAAGATTTAAAGAATATAGCTACCGGAAATTTTGAAGACAATATGAAAGATATTGCTTCAAGCGATTGGATCATTGAAGTTGTAGTGGAAAGATTAGATATTAAAAAGCAGGTTTTTGAACAGGTTGAAAAATTCCGCAAACCCGGCACGCTCATTACTTCCAACACTTCGGGAATTCCTATTCACCTGATGGCAGAAGGAAGAAGCGAAGATTTTAAAAAACATTTTTGTGGAACGCATTTTTTTAATCCGCCGAGATATTTGCGATTGCTGGAAATCATTCCAACTGAGTTTACTGATCACGAAGTCGTTGAATTTTTAATGCATTACGGCGATTTGTTTTTGGGTAAAACAACGGTTTTATGCAAAGACACACCCGCATTTATTGCCAACCGGATCGGGGTTTTCAGCATCATGTCTATTTTTCATTTGATGGATAAATTGGATTTAACTATCGATGAGATCGAAGCACTGACAGGCCCGATAATTGGCCGCCCAAAATCAGCCACTTTTCGCACGGCTGATGTTGTAGGCATTGATACTTTGGTAAAAGTGGCTCTTGGTGTTAAAGAAAGTTGTCCCAATGATGAAGCAAAAGAAATCTTCGCGATCCCTTCATGGCTTCAAAAAATGGTAGATAATAAATGGCTTGGTGATAAAACGGGGCAGGGATTTTTTAAGAAGATAAAATCCGCTGATGGACAAAAAGAAATTCAAACCCTTGACCTGAAAACGTTTGATTATGCGCCAAGGCAAAAGCCAAAATTTGCAACCATTGAAACTGCAAAACCAATTGAAGATCTTAAAGAGCGAATAAAGATTTTATCAAAGGGAAAAGATAAGGCTGGCGAGTTTTAC
>Ga0070658_10005284_pt1 | contig 10488 bp, 7 predicted proteins | sample KBSC13metaG_FD_64664 | JGI IMG/M metagenome (GOLD analysis project Ga0070658, IMG submission 64664) | Corn rhizosphere microbial communities from Kellogg Biological Station, Michigan, USA - KBS C1-3 metaG | ecosystem: Host-associated > Plants > Roots > Rhizosphere > Soil ... | reverse complement strand
CGGCATGACGTAGGGATTGCCGTTCGGGTCGAAGTTGTCGGTGGTCCAGCGCAAACCCTGCACCTTCGACAAGGCATCGTCGGAGACGAGTCCCTTGAGCCCCGTCAAGAAACTCTTGTATTGCAATGTGAACAGGCCGGTCCACATCACCGCAATGTCGGGGCCCGTTTTCGAAACAGCCGACGCCTGCAGTAGTGAGAAGTAGTTGTCAGCGGGCTGGCTGACCACCTTGATCGTCACGTTCGGGTGGAGCTTTTGATACGCGTCGACAAGGTTCTTCGTGGCGGTGGCGTTCTGCTCGGTACCGTAGTTGTGCCACAGCGTCAACGTCACAGGTTCGGACGAGATGCCGGCGGACGTTCCCGATGATGTCGTTCCTTTGGACGTGGAATTCGCATCCGACTTCGAGCTGCTGCTCGAGCAGGCAGCTACGGACGCGACCAATGCCAGTGCGGCGGTCGCGATCAATATCCTTCTGTGCAACTGTCCTCCTCGGTCGGGCCGGTCTCGTCGGCCGGTGCGATGCACGGACGCTCGATCACGAGCGCCCGACAATCGGTGGTACGAACCTTCGGTGCGCGGGTGTCGGTGCCTGGAGAAAATCCAGGTCGCACCCTTGATCTGCTTGTGTGACATGAAGTTGATAGAGCGCCGGCCAGCCGCGAAGGTGGTCGGACACTGACGGCGTCCACGCTTCTCGACGCTGCTGTAGTTCCGCGTCGTCGACTTCGAGGTCGAGCCGACCCGCCGCGACATCGAGGTGCACGATGTCGCCGTCGCGCACCAGCGCTAGTGGACCGCCGACCGCCGCTTCAGGCGCGACGTGCAGTACGCAGGTGCCAAAAGAGGTGCCGCTCATGCGCGAATCGGTAACGCGCACCATGTCGCGGACGCCGGCCGCGGAAAGCTTCCGTGGGATCGGAATCATGCCCCATTCCGGCATTCCTGGTGTGCCGACAGGCCCGCAGCCTGCGAGCACCATGACGGTGTCGGGCGTCACGTCGAGGTCGGGGTCTTCGATACGGCGCCTCATGTCGTGGTAATCACGAAAAACCAGAGCCGGTCCGCGATGATCGAAGAGATTTTCGGACGCCGCGCTGACCTTGAGCAACGCACCTCGGGGAGCCAACGATCCTTTGACAGCAGCGAAAGCGGCGCCCGCATACAACGGCTCGGTGAACGGTCGGATCACCTTCGGTGCAGCGGGATCCGAGATCGCCGGGCGGCTCGCGAGCTCGTCGGCCCATGACCGGCCGCTACCGCACATCTGGTCAAGTTCGAGTACGTCGCCGAGTTCACGCATAATCGCAGGCACGCCCCCGACAGCATGAAGTTCTTGCACGAGGTAACGCCCCGACGGTTCGAGATCGACGAGCACCGGCACAGGCGCCGCGACCGAGACGATGTCATCAAGGGTGAATGTGCGACCCGCTCGGCCTGCAATTGCCAGCAAATGCAGCACGGCATTGGTCGATCCCCCACATGCGCTGAGCATGCGAACCGCGTTGCGCAACGCGGCGTCGCTGACCAACTCAGACGATCGAACGCCGTCGAGCACGGCGGCAACTGCACGGCGTCCGGATTCATGGGCCATTGCCATGCGATGCGGATCGTCGGCTGGCATCGTGGCCGAGCCGGGAAGGCTGAAGCCGAGCGTTTCAACGACGACCGCCATCGATGTGGCAGTACCCATCGTGTTGCACGAGCCGAGACCGCAGCTCAAGCAATGCTCGAATTCTTCCCAGCCCGCGTCGTCAAGGCGGCCCGCCCGATGGTCGTCCCACGCTCGCCAAAGATCGGTGCCGGTGCCCACGCGCGTGCCGCGAAACTCTGACACCGGCCGTGCGCCTCCGGTGACGACGACGGTCGGCAGATCGGTACTGAGCGCGCCCATCAACGCACCGGGCACGCTCTTGTCGCAGTTGGCGAGCAGGACGACGCCGTCGAGCGGGTACGACCGCAGGTACTCCTCGATCTCGATGCTGAGGAAGTTGCGATACAACATCGCAGTCGGCTTCATCAGGTCTTCGCCGAGAGACATCACCGGAAACGCGACAGGAATCCCACCCGCATCGCGAATTCCGGCGGCGACCTCGGGAACCAGGTCACGCAACGGGAGGTTGCAAGGGTTGAGATCGCTCGACGAATCAGCGATCCCGATCACCGGCCTGGTGTCATCGGGGCGGACGTCGATACCGACGGTGCGCAGCGCGACACGATGTTCCACGGCTACCTCGTCGTCGCCGTGGAACCACTCCGCGCTGCGCAGGGTGAGCCGCCCCCCAGGCATCATGGCGCCGGAACCCCGAGTCCGGCTGCACCCGGACCTGACTGCTTGGCTGTCGAATCGGCACGGGCCATCCACTCAATCGCGACCTGCGCGCGGTGCACTTTCTCGCGAGCAATGAGAATCGCGTCGGCTTCTAGATGCAGGCCTGCCGGATAAAGCGGCTTCGAATTGCGCAGGCCGAATTTCGCATACAAGGGCGCCGAAACAGCGACCAAGTCGGCTAGTTGCTCACCGCGCACCACACCACCCATGGCGTCGGGCGCTTCGACGTAGAGATCGAGCGGAAGGTCGGTAACCGCGCGCATCTCGGCGAGTTCGCCGAGGGTCAGGTCGCTAGGCAGATTGATCGTCGACGCACCGAGTTCGGCGATCAACTGCAAAGTGATCGGGTTGGACGGCGCAACGACGGCCGACATCTTCCACACCACCTCGGCCGGAATCTCGCCGTCCTTCTGTGCGTCGGCAAGCACCCTTTGCAGGCCGAGATCCGCGACGAGAAACCCGCGGATGCCGCAGTCAACAGCCCGGAGCACGTCTTCGACGGCGTAGCGCATCTGCCTGATGCCGCGGATGCCTCCGTTCATCGTGGCTCCGTCACCGGCCCGCGATTGAGCACCCAGGCCCCATTCCTCACGAGGCCCGACGAACAGCGAGACTTCAAGTCCCGCGTCGCGACCAATCACGGCCATCTCGCGCAACTCAGCTTCGCTGAGCACCATTGCACCGCTGCCCTGCGAGACCCGGTTGACGACAACGCCACGCTGCGAGGCTTCGCGGATGACCGCGGCAAGGACCGCAGGCCCCTCGACCGACGGAATCTCGATCCGAAAGTCGGCTCCGTCGGGGAAACGTGCCGTGCTCAAAGATGAATTGAGCTCAGGAGCTGCCCCGCGGTGCTCAAGTAGGTCGTCTGCGCGCATCCGTCGTCCTTTCAGTTCTCGACCAGCAGCACGCTGGGCCGAGTCAATCCGTCACATTCGACCGTTGGCCAGTTGCCCGTCTGGGTCAGCAGTTCGAGGCCGTCGTCATCAAGCAGGTAGGTATCTTCATCCTTCGCACCACCGGGGAGGCTCGGATTCCAGGCGAGTGCCGTCTTGGCTTCGAGTGGCTGATCCCACCACTCGCTCGCGCGTTGGCCCGGGGTGATCTCGAATTCCCTTTGTGCGTAGCCAATTGGGCCGCCTTGATAGTGCTGGCGCCAAGCCTGCGCGTGCCCCTGCGCGGCATAGGCGCCATCGAGTTCATCGAGAACCGCGCCAGCGGTGACGCCGGGAACGCAGCGCTTCAACACACGCGCGTGAATCCTTCGCACGGCGTCGAGCGCACCTGACAATTCGGCGGCAGCCGCCGGCCGTGCCGCGTAGCGGGTAAGCGCAACGTGCAGGCCGCCACGACTCGCCACCAGAACAGCCATCACGACGTCGTCGACCGCGCTGCCCGTCGCGACCGGATGCCGAAAACGACGAACGCGGTCATCGCCACCGACAAGAAGGACAGGAGCGCAAGCGCCTACGGTTTCAGTGTTTTCGGCTATCCGCCCCGCAATCACGCGGTCGGGTTCGCCCGGGCTCCACTGCTTCAACGCCTGCTCCACCGCGGCCGCTGAATCGCGCGCGAGTGCACGCATCGCATCGACGTCGGGTGCCGTGAGCGCCATACGGGTGGCAACCAAGTCGTGGCTGGCATCGACGCCGAACGCGACGTGCCCGTCGGAAGCGATAATCGACGCAGGCTTGTCGAGCGCGCGCTCGGCCGCGCCGACGAACGCATCCGGCTCCCACCATGGCACCGCCGTAACCGGCCAGCCGAGCTCAGCGAACGGACCCTCGCTTCGCAACCGCGGTGCTTCGACCTCGGTGGTCAGGACCTGCACACCCCCGTCGCTGTTCGCGGCCGCTTCGGCTGAAACCACGACCCAGACGACGTCGATCGCCGCAGTGCGATCGACCGGAGGATTCGCACCGCCGGTTGCCCATGCAACGGCCGCCGGCGAACTCAGCACGATACCCGGCGCTCCCGCGCGGCGCACCACGTCACGCAGCCGCGGTAATGCGGCGGTTGCACGCTGGGCGGCGACGGACATCGGAACCCTCGGTTCTTATGGCGTTCGGTATTATCGAACGCCGTTCGTGTATTTAGGACAGCCAACCAAAGCTCGATGCCTGAGTCAAGTAGATGGCAGGACTGGATCTCGTTCAGGAACATAACGATTTGTGACACGTCCATTGGTTCGATCATGGCCTTCAGGCCAACCGGTTCCCGCGCGCCTCTTCCTATTTCGTTCGGAATAGCGGTAACGTGTGCGGCTATGCCGAAAGATGAGGTTGCACCTGGCTACACCGTCGGCAGCGTCGTCAAAGCGTTGCGACTCGTCGACCTGGTGGCCGCCGGTCCCGCCGACGGGCTGACCCTGAGCGAGCTCGCCCGTGCAATGGGTGCGTCGAAAAGCACCGCATACGGCCTGGTCCGTACCCTCGTCGACTTGGGTTACCTGCGTGGCGTCGAGCCGGGGCCACGGTATGCACTCGGCATCGCCTTCCTCCGGTTGGGCGACCTCGCCGGACGACAGCTGCCGCTGAGTGAAATCACCGCGCCGGTCCTGCAGGCACTCAGTCGCGAGACCGGCCTCACCATCCGCGTCGCCGTCGTCGACGACGGTTACCCCGTGTTCGTCGACCGCGTCGATGCGCTTGGTGCGGTGCGGTTCTACGCACCACTCGGCGTCCGCGAATTGCCTCATACAAGTGCGGCGGGCAAGGCGATCCTGGCGACCATGTCCGACACTGAGGTGGCACGCATCGCGAAGGAATGTGGGTTGCCGCAACGCACCCGCAAGACCATTGCCGACCTCCACACCCTGGAGGCCGACCTCAAGGTGGCGCGGCGACGCGGATACGCGATCGACGACGAGGAGGACGTCGAAGGCGTTTTCTGCGTTGCCGCAGCCTTCTTCGACCACACCGGCCAATGTGCCGGCGCCCTTTCCGCGACAGGGATCAAGCTCGACCTGCCTGGCTGGCGTGTCGAAGAACTCGGCCACGCAGTACGCGCGAACGCCGAGCAGGTCACGAAGTTGCTGGGTGGCAGTACACCGACATGGGAGGCCTGAATGCGCGCGTTGGTGGTACGCCGGCCCGGTGATGTTGGGCTCGACGAAAGGCCCGCGCCGTCCGCCTCCCAGAACGAAATTCTGGTGCGGCCCGTGCTGGTAGGTGTGTGCGGCACAGATCTCGATATCGTCGAAGGCGCCATCGATCCAGCGTTTATCCGATACCCGATCGTGCTCGGCCACGAGTGGACCGGCATCGTCGAATCGGTACCCACCGTTCGACTCGAGCCCGGTATGTCGCCGCCGCCCGCCGTCGGCACGCGGGTTGTGGTGGAAGGAATCGTGCCATGTGGCCACTGCGCCGAATGCGTCGCGGGAAACACGAATCGGTGCACTACCTATGACGAATTCGGCTTCGTCCGCGACGGTGCGGCCGCCGAACTCGTCGTCGCGCCGACGCGCCTGGTGCACGTCATCGGCGACAAGGTGGCGACCGAGTCGGCGGTACTCGTCGAACCGGCATCGGTGGTGTTGCGCGCCCTCCTTCGGGCGAAACCCTCGCCGGGCCAACGGGTATTGGTCATAGGCGACGGCACAGTCGGGTTGCTGGCTGCCAGGCTTGTGCGGCTATGGTCACCCGCATCGGTGACTTTGCTCGGGCTGCGCACTGACCAATCCGCGCTCGCGTCCGCTGCGGGCGTCGACCGCTTCAGCACCGATGAGTCCGCTGCCCGCGAACGATTCGACCTCGTGATCGAGGCCGCGGGTGCTGCGCAATCGACGACGCTTGCGCTCGGCGCCGCCGCGCGCGGAGGTACCGTCGTCCTACTCGGATACCCGGGCAAGGACGTGCGCGTTCCGCTTCCGGTTGACGACCTGGTCAACGGCGACACCGCGATTATCGGCAGCTTCGGCTATACAAGCACAGCGTGGCGCCAGGTAGTCGCTCTTCTCAACTCGGGCCGACTCGATCTCAGCTTCCTGGTGACGAATCGCTTTGCCCTTAATGACTGGGAAAACGCGATGAACACAGTGCGGGGCGGCGCGGGCGTGCGCGCCAAGGTCGTGCTCGACCCCACCGCGTAATCTCCGGCTGATGTCTTACGGCTAAGTTGTCGTGAGCTATAGGGAAAGAGCAACGTGAAAGACCGATTTCATCTCGGAGAGCGGCAGGAACGCGACAGCTCCGCATTGGCGTCGGCGGGTGCGAGCGAGCCCTTCAACAAAGTTGCGAAGTTTGCGAGCGCATGCCGCGATCCGCGCATCGTAAGAACTAGCGCCTCGGTTCGGCTTGCTTTCGCGAAAGACGCCTCACATTTTTCACTTACGCCACAGGCAGTTGCGACTCCCACGAACGCGGCCGACGTGGCTGCGATGCTGCGCGCGACAGGAGCAGGCAGCGTGTCGCTCACGTTCCGATCCGGTGGCACGAGCCTGAGCGGGCAAGCCGTTACCGACGGCGTTCTTATCGACACCCGCAGATACTTCCGGCACATCGACGTGCTCGATGATGGTGCTCGTGTGCGGGCTCAGCCAGGTGCGACCGTACGGCAGGTGAACGCCAAACTGGCCCCCTTTGGCACAAAGCTCGGCCCCGATCCGGCGAGTGAGATCGGTTGCACGATCGGCGGCGTGATCGCCAACAATTCGAGCGGCATGGCCTGCGGCACCGCGTTCAACACGTACCGCACGATCGAATCGCTGGTACTGGTGCTGCCAAGCGGCACGGTGATCGACACTGGTGCTGCCGATGCCGATCGGCACCTGCGTACGACAGAACCGCTACTCTACGAAGGCCTGCTGCGGTTACGTGACAGGGTGCGGGCCAACCCCACATCGATGCGAATTATCGCGCAGCAATTCAGTATGAAGAACACGATGGGCTATGGCGTCAACTCATTTGTCGACCACGACGAACCGATCGAGATCCTGACTCATCTGGTCGTCGGTAGCGAGGGCACACTCGCGTTCGTAGCCGAAGCGGTCTTCCGCACCGTCCCAATCCTTCCGCACGCGGCCACCGGCTTGCTTGTGTTCAACAACCTTGCAGACGCCACGAACGCACTTCCCGCCCTTGTCGGCACTTCACCCGCGACCGTCGAGCTGCTCGATGCGACCTCGCTGCGTGTCGCGCAACGAGACGCCCGGGCCGATCCCGTAATCCGGCAGATTGCCGTACACAACCACGCCGCGCTACTGCTCGAATACCAAGAAGCGGACGCCGAAACACTCGCCGCTCGCTGCTTTGACACGAAGCCGCTGCTCGACAGCCTGCCGATCCAAGCGCCCACGGCGTTGACGACCGACAAGCAAGTCCGTGCGCATCTATGGCACATGCGCAAGGGACTTTATGCTGCGGTTGCTGGAAACAGGCCTTCAGGCGGGAGCGCCCTGCTCGAAGACATCGTTGTGCCGGTTGCGAGCCTTGCCCATACCTGCGAGGGCCTCGGCGATCTCTTCGCCAAGCATGCTTACCGCGACACCGTCATCTTCGGCCACGCCAAGGACGGCAACCTTCACTTCATGCTCACCGAGCGGTTCGACGACCCCGCGTTGCTCGAGCGCTACCAGCGGTTCACCGACGACCTCGTCGATCTGGTGCTGGGACAGAACGGCTCGATGAAGGCCGAACACGGAACGGGACGCATGATGGCGCCGTACGTTCGCCGCCAGTACGGCGACGAGCTGTACGACGTCATGCGCGAGATCAAGCAACTCTGCGATCCTCGTGGAATTCTCAATCCCGGCGTGATTATCGATGAGCGACCACGCGCGCATCTTCAACATCTCAAAACCACGCCCACCGTCGACACCGAAGTCGACCGATGCGTCGAATGTGGCTACTGCGAGCCGGTTTGCCCGAGCCGAGATCTGACGACCACGCCACGCCAGCGCATCGTGCTACGCCGCGCGATGGCTGACGCCACGGCGTCCGGCGACCTTGCACTTTTGCATGAACTCCAGGCCGACTACGAATATGACGCGGTCGATACGTGCGCCGTCGACGGCATGTGCCAGGTGGCGTGCCCGGTAAACATCAACACCGGCGATCTCGTTAAGCGCCTGCGGGCGGAGAACGCCGGACGCGTCACCGCCGCCGCGTGGCGGTCGGCGGCCAACAACTGGTCGGCCGTTACGCGCGGAGCCGCGATCGGGCTCAACGTCGCCGCGACACTGCCTTCTCCCCTGACCACCGCGGCCACGCGAGCGGCTCGCCGCGTCGGCGGTGCAGACACCGTGCCGTTGTGGACACCTGACCTTCCGCGCGGCGGTCACCGGCGCAAGCCAATAGACAGTCTCGCCCCAGTCGCCGTGTACTTCCCGAGCTGCCTCAATGCAATGTTCGCGCCGGCCTGCGCGGGACCCGGCACCGGACCCGGCGTCGACGCGGCGGTCCTGGCGCTGTGCGAACGCGCCGCCATCGATTTGGTGTCGCCTCGCGGTATCGGCGGATTGTGCTGTGGCACACCCTGGCAATCGAAGGGTCTAACCGCCGGTTATGAACGAATGCGCGAACGGACGCTGTCGGCGCTGAGCGCCGCGACGCGGAACGGCACCCTTCCGATCGTGTGCGATGCGGCCTCATGCACCCAGGGGCTCATCCATCTCACTGAGAGCGCGGGCGTAGCGACGTCAGCGGAGACATCGTCGTGGAAGATTGTCGACGTCGTCGAGTTCGTTGCCCAGCATGTGTTGCCGTCACTCAAAGTTCGGCACAAAGTCGCGACGTTGACGCTTCATCCGACGTGTTCGTCCGTGCAGTTAGGCATCGGTGATTCGCTACTTCAAATCGCGCAAGCAGTTGCCGACGACGTTGTCATTCCTGAAGATTGGGCATGCTGCGGGTTCGCGGGCGACCGTGGAATGCTACATCCCGAACTCACCGCTTCAGCGACCCGACCCGAGGCAGCGGCTGTTGCCGAAAGGAATTCTGCTGCTTACGCCTCGTGCAACCGCACGTGTGAGATTGGTATGAGCCGGGCTACCGGCCACAACTATCAGCACATTGTAGAACTACTGGAGTTTGCTACCCGCAATCCCGACGCTGAATAGCTTTCAGGCCCGCGGTCGCGAACGTGACGGCGTCCGTGCCGAGGCCCGGCCGGGCGAGGTGGTGCGCGGTCGTGTGGTCTTCTGGGCGGACGCCGCCTCGGCTGCGGCCGCAGCAGCAGCGGCGACACGCTCGAGGTGCACCTCCATGGCCCGGCGAGCAGCCGCGGGCTTGTGCGCGGCGATGGCATCGACAATCAGGCCGTGGCCCTTCAGTGCGCTTTCTGCGACGTTTGGAAGGCGGACGGTAACGGCACGGCTCTCGACGCCCAATGCGTGCAAGCTGGCAAGCTGGCTGGCGAGAAACTGATTGCCGCTCGCCTCGGAGATAAGCCGATGCAGCTCTACGTCGTGCTCGGCGAACTCGTCAGGCATGTGAATCGTGTCGTGGCTTAATCCGATGCACTGCCGCATCTGGGCAATCTGATCATCGGTAGCGCGCTCCGCCGCAAACGCGGCGATCGCCGGCTCGAGAACGAGCCGCGCTTCGAACAGCTCCCTCAATGCACCCTTGGCCATCGAGAGCACAAACTGCAAAGGCTGCAACAACTCGCCGGTGAGCAAGGAACGCACGTAGGTTCCATTGCCATGCCGCGTTTCCAAGATGTTCATCGCGACGAGCGCATGGATCGACTCGCGCACCGTCGGACGGCTGATGCCGAGCATCTCGCTCAGCTCACGCTCGGCGGGCAGCCGATCCCCCGGCCGCAGGCGGCCGCTGATAATCAGATCCTTGATCACGCGTGTAGCGTCGCTCGAAGCGGACGTTCGAGCCAACCTCGAGAACTGCGCGGTCATGTTGCGAATCCCTCCGTCGGACAAACTCCGCATGGCGCCATTGGCGAAGCCGTTCGTGCGCCGCCAATGGGTATCACGCCACGAAAGATATCGCCTTCGGCACCGACCGCCTGCATCACCAGCGCACGATCCTGAGCGCGTCGTCGAACGCCTCGAGCGTTACCTCGACGTCAGCCGCTGTGTGGGCGGTCGACAGGTACCAACGACCACCAGGTAGGGCGAAGATCCCGCGGTCGAGCAGTGCCACGACGAGCCGGTCATAGGCGTCCCAATCCGCGGCGGCAAACTCGTCGTACGTATC
>Ga0070658_10005283_pt1 | contig 10488 bp, 10 predicted proteins | sample KBSC13metaG_FD_64664 | JGI IMG/M metagenome (GOLD analysis project Ga0070658, IMG submission 64664) | Corn rhizosphere microbial communities from Kellogg Biological Station, Michigan, USA - KBS C1-3 metaG | ecosystem: Host-associated > Plants > Roots > Rhizosphere > Soil ... | reverse complement strand
ATCCCGAAGTGGAAGTCGGGCTGCGTGGTCTGCCTCTACTCCTGCCCCGGCAGCAAGGTGGGCAACGCCCGCTACACCGTGCGCGACTGGGTGAAGGGGACGACCCGCTTCCGGGTCAAAGCCGGTGCCCCGCTGCCCGAGGACGGCGGCCGGGTCGCCATCATCTTTCGCCTGAAATGAAAAACCCCTCTCCTTCAGGAGAGGGGCAGGGGTGAGGTCGCGGGCCTCGGACGCCGCCCGCAGGGACCGGCGGCGGTCCTACTTCCCAGCCACTGGCAACAGGTGGCTGTTGCGGCTCATGTAGTCCATGCCGATCATGCCGATCATCAGCGCCAGCCAGAAGAAGCCGGCGGCGGCGGTCAGGACCGTCATCCGCGTGCTGTAGCGCAGGTGCATGAAGAAGACCAGCACCAGCATCGCCTTGGTGACCGCGATCGCCATGGCGACGAAGTTGTTGAGGATCCCGAGGTCCACCTCGGCGGCCAGCACCGTCAGCACGGTGCCGACCATCAGGGCGCCGAAGATGATCAGGTAGGTCCGGACGGGAGTGATGTGGTGTTCAGCCATGGTTCGTTCTCCGCAATGCGATCCCCGGCCTCATCTGTGGAGATGCGCGCCCAGGAGGTAGAGCAGGGGGAAGAGGAAAATCCAGACGATGTCGACGAAGTGCCAGTAGAGGCCGGTCATCTCCAGCGGGTTGAAGTACTCCGGGTCGAACTTCCCCCGCTTGGCGAAGACCGCCAGCACGCCCAGGATCAGGATGCCGATGATCATGTGGGTGGCGTGGATACCCGTCATGATGAAGTAGAGCGAGAAGAAGATCTCGGTGTGCTTCTGGAACTGCGGATCGCGGCTCTCGATCTCGCGGAGGGCTTGCGGCTTGATGTGCTCCGGCTCGAAGTTGAAGGTCGGCCCGGGCACGTGGTGCTCGACGAACTTGTCGTGGTACTCGATGGCCTTGACCCCTAGGAAGGTCAGGCCCAGGAGCATGGTCAACCCCAGGAAGAGGACGATCAAGCCGCGCCGGTTGACCTGGGCCGCCCAGATGGCAAGCGCCATGGTCAAGCTGCTGCCGATCAGGACCGCCGTGTTGAAGGCCCCCAGCGGCACGTTCAGCGAGGAGCTGGCCACCGCGAAGGCGTCCGGATACATGTTCCGGTAGATCACGTAGGCGGTGAACAGGCCGCCGAAGAACATGATCTCGGTCACCAGGAAGAGCCACATGCCGAGCGTGGAGGACTCCTTCTGCTGCTCCATCGTCTCGAACTGGTGAGCCGGGTGGCGATGGCCGTGCCCGTGCTCGTGACGATCCACCAGAGGGGTGCTAGCCAAAGTTCGCCTCCTGCGTCAAGCGGTTGTGGACCTCTTCGCGGTTGTACGTGTAAGGCGGATGCGTGACCACCGGGGTGACGTAGAAGTTCTCGGTCGGCGGCGGCGAGGGGGTGTCCCACTCGAGGCCGACGGCGCCCCACGGATTGTCGCCGCTCTTCTCGCCGAACTTCAGGGACCAGGCGAAGTAGAGGATCGGCAGCAGGTAGCCGACGCCGAGCACCGTGGCTCCCGCGGTCGAGAGCACGTTGAGCACCTGGAACTCCGGCGGGTACGACCAGTAGCGTCGCGGCATCCCCATGTAGCCGAGGATGAACTGCGGGAAGAAGGTCAGGTTGAAGCCGACGAACACCAGCAGGGCCGAGAGCTTGGAGGGGAAGGTCGGGTAGAGCCGGCCGGTCATCTTGGGCCACCAGTAGTGGAGGCCGCCCAGGTAGGCCATGATCGTGCCGCCCACCATCACGTAGTGGAAGTGCGCCACGATGAAGTAGGTGTCGTGCACGTGGACGTCGATGCCCAGGGTCGCCAGCATGACGCCGGTCAGGCCGCCGATGGTGAACAGGCCGATGAAGCCGAGGGCGTAGAGCATCGGCGTCTGCCAGGAGACCGAGCCCTCGTAGAGGGTGGCCGTCCAGTTGAACACCTTCACCGCCGAGGGGACCGCCACCAGCATCGAGAGCACCGAGAAGATGGTGCCCGCGTAGGCCGACTGGCCGGCCACGAACAGGTGGTGGCCCCAGACCAGGAAGCCGAGCACGGCGATGGCCACGCTGGCGAAGGCCACGACGCGGTAGCCGAAGATCGTCTTGCGGGAGAAGGCGGCCACCAGCTCCGAGATCACACCCATGGCCGGCAGGATCATGATGTACACCGCCGGGTGGGAGTAGAACCAGAACATGTGCTCGAAGAGCACCGGGTCGCCGCCCAGCCGCGGGTCGAAGATGCCGAGATGCAGCAGGCGCTCGGCGGCGACCAGCAGGATGGTGATGGCGATCACCGGCGTGCCGAGCATGATCACCAGGCTCGTCGCGTACATCGACCAGATGAACAGCGGCAGCCGGAACCAGGAGAGGCCCGGGGCGCGCATCCGGTGGATGGTGACGATGAAGTTCAGGGCGGTGAAGATCGTCGAGAACCCGTTGATGAAGATGCCGAGCGCGGTCGCCACCACGTAGGTGTTCGAGTAGGTGGTCGAGAACGGCGTGTAGAAGGTCCAGCCGGTGTCGACGCCGCCGTTGACGATCGACCAGAGGGTGAAGATGCCGCCGATGTTGAAGACGTACCAGCTCGCGAGGTTCAGCCGCGGCATCGCGAGGTCCTTGGCGCCGACCATCAGGGGGATCAGGAAGTTGCCGAGCACCGCCGGGATCGCCGGGATGAGGAAGAAGAAGACCATCATGATCCCGTGCATGGTGAACACCCGGTTGTAGGTGTCCGGCCCGAACAGGTCCCCCTCGGGCGTCAGCAGCTCGAGGCGGATGAGCCCGGCGAACAGGCCGCCCAGCGCGAAGAAGGCGGTCACCGAGAACAGGTACAGGATGGCGATCCGCTTGTGGTCGAGCGTGAACAGCCAGGATTTCCAGCCGTACTCCGCGTTCAGGTAGTTCGGCCGCTCGAAGGCGGTCTCGCGAGTGGGGACGTCGGGGATGCTGCGTGAGCTAGTGATATCCATGGCTTGTCTCACTTCTGCGGCGGCTTCTGCGCCGAGCCCGTGGTCTGCCCCGCGGTGTTCAGGGGCGAATTGGCGTCCATCTGCGCGCTGGAGGTGTTCGAGGCTCCTCCGGCGGCGGGCGTGCCCGCGGTGGGCGTGCCGCCCGAGCCGCCGGCCGGCGCCGCGCCGGTGGGGCCCAGCGAACGGACGTAGGAGATGAGCTGCGTCAGCTGCTCCTCGGTGATCTGACCCTGGAAGGTGGGCATCACCGGGTCGTAGCCGGCCACGACCTTGGCCGTGGGGTTGAGGATCGACTCGCGGACGTAGTTGTCGTCCGCCACCACCGTGCGGCCGTCGGCGAGCTTCACCTGGCTACCGAACACCCCTTCGAGGCTCGGTCCGCGCTGGGTGATGCCCGGGGAGGCCCGGTGGCAGGTCACGCAGGCGAGCGAGTTGAAGAGGTCGGACCCGGAGGCGACCATCGACTTGCCGCCGGTGCCGCCCGCGAGCCAGTTCTCGTAGTCGCGCGGCTCCATCACGATGATGCTGCCGATCATCCGCGAGTGCTCGGTGCCGCAGTACTCGGCGCAGAACAGGTGGTAGACGCCCGTCTTGGTGGCGCGGAACCAGAGCGAGGTGTAGCGCCCGGGCACCACGTCCTGCTTCACCCGGAAGGCCGGGACGTAGAAGCTGTGGATCACGTCCTCGGAGGCCAGCTTCAGCTTGATCGCCTGGCCGAGGGGCATGTGCAGGGTGTTGATCTCGCGCTGCCCGTCGGGGTGCTGGACCTTCCACATCCACTGCTTGCCGATCGCCGTGTACTCGACGGCGTCGGCCGGCGGCCGGTAGAGCTGGAAGAAGACCCGCGTGCCCCAGGCGAACATGACGAGCATGATCCCCAGCGGGATGACCGACCAGAGGATCTCGAGCCAGAGGGCCGCGCGCTCCTTCTGGCCCACCTCCTCCGGGTGGCGCCGGCGGTAGCGGGCCATGAAGAAGATGATGAGCCCGGCGATCAGCACCGTGAAGAAGAGGCTGACCAGCACCCACGCGGCGTAGAGGGCGTCGACGTCGTGCGAGAGGGCCGAAGCGGAATCAGGGAACAGGGGGAACGTCGATTTCATATCAGGCGGCTCCCAAAGGCCCGGGCTGGGCGGCCTCGCGCCGCCGCAGGAGGACGATCATGAGAACGAGGCCGATCACGGTCGCGAGAGCGGCCACGCGCATGATGTTCAGCGTGATGGCGCTGTAGCGGCCGATCGCCGGGTCGTAGTGAAAACAGTAGAGCAGAACCTGGTCGACCAGGCCGCCGATCTTGTTGCCGGAGGCCTCGACCAGCCCCAGCCGCAGGTCGCGCGGCGGGTACTCGATGCCGAAGAAGTAACGGGAGACCTTGCCCCCGGGGGTCAGCAGCACGATGCCGGCGGCATGGGCGAACTGCTGCTTCTCCGGGTCGTAGACGTACTGGAAGCCGACGGCGTGGGCGAGCCGCTCGATCGAGGGCTTGGCGCCGGTGAGGAAGTGCCAGCCGGCTTCGGTGCCCGGGCGGCTGTAGCGCTTCACGATGTCGCGCTTCTTCATCATCGCCCGCTCCGGCGTGTCCGCCGGGTCGATGCTCGCCACGATCACGTCGAAGTCCTTGCCCGGATCGAGCGACAACGGCCGGAGGCCGCTCTCGGCCGCCTGCATCACCATGTCGCACAGCATCGGGCAGCGGTAGTAGGCCAGGACGAGGACCGCCGGACGGGAGCCGAGGTAGCTCCCCAGCTTCACCGGGCGCCCGGTCTCGTCGAGGAAGGGGAGGTCGAGCGGCACCTGCTCGCCCAGCCGCTGGTCGTAGCGCACGGCTTTCAGCGGTCCCGGCATGGCGCTGGAGGGGACCACGCTGGAATCCGCGTGCGCGGCTCCGGCCGTCAACAGCAGGGCCGTGAGGGTCAGTCCAGGGATCGGGCGGATCAAGGGTTCCTACCTTCTTTCTGCGTCTCGATGAAAATCTACCGGCCCGGCGGCGCGGCGTTCGGGACCGGGGCCGGGGTCGACTGCTGGACCTGCGCCGGGTTCTGGTTCGACGGAGCGCCGGTGACGTTCACGGGCGCGGGGGCGGCTCCCGTCGCCGGGAAGGGCGCCACGCCGCGCTGGACGATGGCGTCGATCGCCACGTCGACCGGCACGCGCAGGGTGCCACCCGGCTGGTCGACCCAGGCGGCCCGGCTGACCTCCTGGTCCTCCCGGGCGCGCATGTCGGCCATGTCCTTCTCATCCGAGACCTGCAGGCGCGGCTCGGGCGGCGGCGGCTGCGGAAGCTTCTGCATCGGCGTGAGCTCGACCTGCTCGTGGTCGCCCAGAGCCTCGAGCCCGCGCATGAAGCCCCAGATGACCACGTCGCTCACCAGGACGATGACGACCAGCCAGACGCCCGTCCACAGGATCCTGCGGAGGTCGATCTCGCGGTCGAAGTCGCCGGTCTCGATGCCGTGCCGCTCTTCGTCGGCGTAGCGGTCGGGCGCGCCGCCGACGTCGGTCTTGCGGTCGAGCGTGCCCTCGCCGTGCAGGCCCGTCTTGGGGCGGCCGTTGGGATCAGTGGTGCTGGTGGCCATGAGCGATCGCCTCCGGCAGGTAGGGGTCGTTGATCGGGAGTAGGGGCCGGGTCTTCAGGGTCCGGGCGAAGAAGAAGAGCCACACGCCGCCGATGAAGAGCGGGGCCGCCAGGTAGAGCCCGTAGGACAGGCCGAAGTGCCGGTCGTGGAACGCCGGCTCGACCTGCCAGAAGAGCTCGACCCAGCGCATGAACATCAGCCCCAGGGCCACCACGGCGAGCATCCGGCCGTTGCGCTTGAGGTCGCGCGACAGCAGCAGGGCGAACGGCACCGTGAAGTGGAACAGGGCGATCAGGAGCGCGATCCAGCCGAAGCTGCCGCGCACGCGGGGCAGGAAGAAGGAGATCTCCTCCGGCAGGTTGCCCGCCCAGGTGATCAGCCACTGGGAGTACGAGAAGTAGGCCCAGATCATCACGAAGGCGAACATCAGCTTGCCCCAGTCGTGGAAGTGGCGCGACTGGTAGATGGCCGCCATCGGCTCGCTGCGCGACAGGAAGAGCGCCATCACGATCAGGAACGCGAAGGCCAGGAGGGCCTGGCTGGCGATCAGGTAGAAGCCGTAGATCGTCGAGAACCAGTGCGGCTGCAGCGACATCAGCCAGTCGACCGAGGCGAAGGTCACGGTCAGGCAGTAGAGGATGAGCCCGGGAGCGGAGATCACCCGCATGCGGCCGAGCAGCGAGACGTCCGCCCCTTCGTCCTGGCGCCGCGACAGGCGGCTGAGCGAGAAGGCCAGGGCCATCCAGATCAGGAAGTAGACGATCTGCCGGACGTAGAAGGCCCCGGTGTTCAGATACGCGTGCTTGAGCTTCAGGATCGGATCGGCCGCCGCCTCCGGCCGGGCCCACTCGTAGAGAGAGGGCATGCCCAGGGCGGCGATGGGGATGAGGAGGACCAGCATCACCGGCAGCACCCGGGAAGCCGCCTCCAGGACCCGGCGGATGACCACGGCCCAGTCGCCTCCCGAGAGATGTCCGACCATGGCGAGGGCGAGGCAGCCGAGCGAGAGGCCCGTCCAGTAGACCCAGCCGACCAGGTAGCCGCGGAAGAAGTACTCCCGCGACAGGAAGAACCCGAGCACGGAGAGGACCAGCCCGAGGCCGCCGGCGATCAGCCCGAGAGTCTGCAGGCGGTCGACGGCGGCCGGAGCGGCGAAAGCCGAGGAATTGCTACGGCGGATGGAGTCGGTCGTCATGGTTTCTCGCTCGCGGGAGTCGTTCCGTGGGAGTCGCCGCCGGCCGACGCTTTCGCCAGGTCGGCCTGGACGCGCTGCTGGTCCGCGGGAGGCAGCTCCGCCAGACGCGCGTTCTGGCTGTACTGGAGGGCGCGGATGTAGGCCGCGATCGCCCAGCGGTCGGCCACCGGGATCTGCGGCGCGTAGGTCGGCATCACGCCGTAGCCCTCGGTGATCACGTTGAAGAAGTAGCCGATCGGCGCCGTGCGCAGCCGCTCGATGTGATACGAGGTCGGCTGCTTGTAGCCGCGCTGCACGATCATGCCGCGCCCCGTGCCCACGCGGTCGTGGCAGGGGGAGCAATAGATGTTGAAGCGTTCCTGGCCGCGCAGCAGCAGCTCGCGGGTCACCGGGAAGGGCATCTGGGCGACCGGCTTGTTGTCGGGGCCGAGGCCGGTGAAGGCGAAGCCCTCGCGCAGGTCGCCGCGGGCCACGGTGTGGGCCGGGATCGGCCGCGCGCCCTGGCCGTCGGCGAAGAAGGTGCTGGGGCCCAGCGGCTTCACCTTGTGCTGGTTGTGCATGTTCTGCCGGCAGCCGGAGGCCGCCACCAGGAGCAGGCAGGCGGCCCCGAGCCGGAGAGTCCTGTCCTTAGTGTTCAATGTCGGACACCTCGCTCGCATTCAGGCCGGTCAGGAAGCGCCGGGTGGCGTCGGCATGGAACTTCGGGTCCGCCGCCTCGATCACCAGGAAATAGCGGTCGCGCGACGCCAGGGCGAAGCGCGGCACGTTGAACACCGGATGGTAGGGTTGCGGCAGGCCGTTGATGAGGATCATGCCGATCACCGCCGACAGCGCCGCGCCCAGGATGGTGCACTCGAAGGTCGGCACGATGAAGGCCGGCCAGCTGTGGAACGGCCGGCCGCCGATGTTCATCGGATAGACCAGGAGCTGCGACCAGTACTGGAGCGAGTAGCCGCCGAGGCCGCCGAGCAGGCCGCCGATCAGCACGATCAGGGGCACCTTCGAGCGCGGCAGGTCGAGCGCCTCGGAGACCGCCTCGATCGGGTAGGGCGTGTACGCGTCCACCTTCTGGTAGCCCGCCTTGTGCACCTGGTGGGCGGCCGCGATCAGGGCGTCGGGCGTGGGAAACTCCGCCATCAGGCCGTAGGTCTCCGGCCGGGGGTCGCGGACCGAGCTCATCACACCACCTCCGTGATTTCATCCCCCGCCTCGCCGCCGGGGACGATCGTCCGCATCTCGAAGATGGAGATCGCCGGCAGGATGCGGATGAACAGGAAGAACAGAGTCAGGAACAGGCCCATCGTGCCGATGAACGTCCCCCAGTCCCAGATCGTCCCCTTGTAGGGGCCCCAGGAGGCCGGGAGGAAGTCGCGGGTCAGGCTGGTGACGACGATCACGAAGCGCTCCAGCCACATGCCGACGCTGACGATCAGCGAGACGATGAACAGCCCGATCGGCGAGGTGCGGACCTTGCGGAACCAGAGCGCCTGCGGCGTCAGGCCGTTGCAGAAGATCAGCGCCAGCCAGTAGGCGCTGTAGGGGCCGGTGACGCGGTTCCAGGCCATGTAGCGCTCGTAGGTGTTGGCGCTGTACCAGGCGAAGAACAGCTCCATGATGTAGCCGTAGAAGACGATCAGGCCGGTGGCCAGCATCACCTTGCCCATGTTCTCCAGGTGGCGGATGGTGATGAAGTCCTTCCAGCCGAAGGCCACCCGCAGGGGGATCGCCAGCAGCAGCACCATGGCGAAGCCGGCGTAGATGGCGCCGGCGACGAAGTAGGGCGGGAAGATCGTCGCGTGCCACCCCGGGATGATGCCGATCGAGAAGTCGAAGGACACCACCGTGTGCACCGAGAGCACCAGCGGGGTCGAGAGGCCGGCGAGCAGCAGGTAGGCCGTCTCGTAGTTGTGCCAGTGCCGCGCCGAGCCGCGCCAGCCGAGCGAGCCCATGCCGTAGAGCACGCGGGCCACCTTGTTCTTGGCGCTGTCGCGCAGGGTCGCGAGGTCGGGGACCAGGCCGATGTACCAGAACACCGCCGACACCGTGGCGTAGGTGGAGACCGCGAACACGTCCCAGATCAGCGGGCTGCGGAACTGCGGCCAGAGGTTCATCGTGTTCGGGTAGGGGAGCAGCCAGTAGAAGAGCCACGGCCGCCCCAGGTGGAGCACCGGGAACATGCCGGCGCAGGCCACCGCGAACAGCGTCATCGCCTCGGCGAAGCGGTTGATCGAGGTTCGCCACCCCTGGCGGAAGAGCAGGAGGATGGCCGAGATCAGCGTGCCGGCGTGGCCGATGCCGATCCACCAGACGAAGTTGATGATCGCGAAGCCCCAGCCGACCGGCCAGTTGACGCCCCAGACCCCAACGCCCTTGGCGAACAGCCAGGTCACCGAGGCCAGGAAGACCATCAGCAGCGCGAAGGCCACGGTGAAGCCGAGCAGCCACCACTTGGGCGTCTCCCGCCGCAGGATGACGTCGCTGATCTTGTCCGTGACCGTCCCGGGCGTATGGCCGGGCGCGACGATCGGCACCTCGGCCGGCTTGGGCGGCGGCGGGGGAAGTTTCTCAAGCGTGGCCATGCTCAGCTCCTTCGGCCGGTTCCAGAGCGGGGTTGGGGTTGCGCAGCTTGGCGAGATAGGTCGTGCGCGGGCGCGTGTTCAGGTCCTCGAGCAGGCCGTAGTTGAGCGGGTCGGCCTTCCACTTGGAGACCTCCCAGTCCTTGGCGTTCTGGTCGCCGAAGACGATCGCCTGGGTCGGGCAGGCCTGCTGGCAGGCGGTCTGGAGCCAGTTCGCCGGGATCGGCTGGCGGTCCACCTTCGACTGGATCTTCGCCTCCTCGATGCGCTGCACGCAGTAGGTGCACTTCTCCATCACGCCGCGCATGCGCACCGTCACGTCCGGGTTGTTGACCAGCTCGAGCACCGGCGTGTCCTTGTCGCTGTAGCGCAGGAAGTTGAAGCGGCGCACCTTGTAGGGGCAGTTGTTCGAGCAGTAGCGGGTGCCCACGCAACGGTTGTAGACCATGTCGTTGAGCCCCTCGTCGCTGTGCGACGTGGCCGCCACCGGGCAGACCACCTCGCAGGGAGCGTTCTCGCACTGCATGCAGGGGAGCGGCTGGTTGTGGATCTGCGGCTCGTCCAGGCTCCCGGAGAAGTAGCGGTCGACGCGCAGCCAGTGCATCTCGCGCCGCGCCAGCACCTGGTCCTTGCCCACCGACGGGATGTTGTTCTCCGCCTGGCAGGCGACGATGCAGGTGCTGCAGCCGGTGCAGACGTTGAGGTCGATCGCCATCCCCCAGGCGTGGCCGTCGTAGCGGTGGAGCGGATAGAGGGTCTCGTCGCGCGCCGGCACCTCGCGGTCCTTCTGGATGAAGTTCGGGTCGCGCTGGAACTCCGCCAGGGTGCCGGTGCGGATGACGTGCCGCGCCTCCTGCTGCTCGGCCGCCTCCTCGTCCTCGTGGATGATGGTGCCGCGCATCGCGTGGTGGTTCTGGGTGCAGGCGATGATGTGCTCGCCGCCGAGGCTGCGGACCGCCAGGCCCGGGGCGCCCCAGAGGGCCGCGGTGGTGCGCAGCGGGTAGGCGTTGAAGCCCATGGCCGTCCCCTTGCCGGCCCGCTGGCGGCCGTAGCCGAGGGTGAGCACCGCGGTGTCCTCCGCCACGCCGGGAAGGATCCACGCAGCCGCCTGGATCTTGCGGCCGCCGAGCGAGACCTCCA
>Ga0070658_10005282_pt1 | contig 10489 bp, 10 predicted proteins | sample KBSC13metaG_FD_64664 | JGI IMG/M metagenome (GOLD analysis project Ga0070658, IMG submission 64664) | Corn rhizosphere microbial communities from Kellogg Biological Station, Michigan, USA - KBS C1-3 metaG | ecosystem: Host-associated > Plants > Roots > Rhizosphere > Soil ... | reverse complement strand
AGGTTCCACGGCCCCATGATCTGATGGGTGACTTCATGCTTGAGGACGAACAGATGTTCCTGGTGGGCCATGGTCAGGCCATTCGTCGATTTCTGGATGCCAAGATTGGGCAGCAGGAGCAGCATCTCACTGCCGTTGAAAAAGCCTCCGCTGCCGCCGGCGCCGCCGGCCATTCCATAGTCGTTGGCATTGGAGAAAAACATGACGCGATAGGTTTTCGGCTCGGGCGCGGCGTCCAGCCCCAGGGGCAAGGTGCGGACCGCGACCCGCGTCGCTTCGAACACCGAGGCCAGGTCGCGCACCACGCTGACGGGGAGCTTCACGTCGGAGGTCATTTCGAAGTGCGGGCTGGCGTAATTGGTCGCGCCCGTGGCGCGGTCTTCGGAGACGATTCGCACATCGAAGTTTCCGGCGACCGCTTCCGCCGGCCAGGGGTGCGGATTCTGCGCGAAAGCCGCCACCGCAGCCGCGAGCCAGAGAGGCAGCAGGAATCTCACAACCTTGGGTAGTAGACGAGATAGGAGGTCGCTTCCATCTCCTCGTAGCGCATGCGGCGATTGCGCGCCCGCTCATCCCAGCTCTCGCTGAAGATGACCTCCCCGCGTGCGTTGTTATATCCGTTCATCACCGAGGCGTGCATAAAGCCTTCACGGGTGGGCCAGGTTTTCCTCTCGGTTGCATCAGCCCTAGGAAGCTGGGCGGTGGGATCGGCGGCGAAGCGCTCGGCGAAGGCGCGGTGCACGTATTCGCGCTGCTCGTCCCAGCGCCGGAAGACGATGACGGGGAAGCCGGCGTCGATGCTCTGCTGCGCGCGGGCAAACTCGAAGCGCGTACCGTGAAACATGCTCATCCCGGCCTCGTGCGCGGCGGCTTCATAGACCTCGCGAATGTGTGATTTCTGGGTGCTCCCGTAGCGGATGCCCGCGCCGGCGGCGAAGTCTTCGGTGTCGAGCGTGAGCCCTGAGGCGTGCATGACCATGGCCAGCGCGGAAACACCGCAATACGCCCGGTCTCCTTGCGGAAAGACCGGCAGGCCATCGATGATCTTATCGCCGGTCGAGGTGGTGTGGACGTTGCCCGCCAGGGTGCGCGCCTGCACGGTCCGATCAGGCGCGCGGCGCCAGGCGTCGAGAAGTTGCGGCGCATCGGCCGGGTCGCGGAAAAGAGTGAGTTTGACGAGTTGATCGGGCCACAGCGTGAGCCGCGCGCCGAGCCCGCCGTATTGGTAGATCACCGCTTTGTGCCGGAGCCATTGGGTCGAGCCGAGCGTGATCTCGCGACCCGGGCCGCCGAGCGCATCCAGTTCCTTGCGCACCGCCGCGGAGGTGTCCGCGTAGAGCCTGGCGAACTCCGGTCCCCGAGCTGCCGCGACCGCCTTTTGCTGATCGTCAGGAACGTAACCAAACCAGGCGCCGGAATCGAGGATAACGATGGTGAGTGAGGTGATCTTCCCATTGTCAAAACACCCCGAGACGGAAGTCACGCTACGGCCAAAAACTTTCACCGGGTAGAGGCAGGTGCGAAAGAGCCTGGCGCCCTGGGTCAGCGGTTGGGACCAACCGCGCGGCGAGGAGACGGCTTCCCACACCTCCGTCGAGCGCACGGCTGGCGTGAAGTCGACCTCCTGGACCTCCTGGGCATGCACCGCCGTCGCGACCAGCGCGGCGGCGAGCCAGGCACGCCTCATGGCGCCGGCGTAAACTCGACGATGACTTCACCCTCCCGGGCCGGGGTCGCGCGGATCTGCGTCTTCTCGTAACGGAATACTTTGGTGTCGTGACCTTCCTCCCTGCCGGGATGGCCGGTAAAGGCGGCAATGCCTTGCGAGACGCGGGTGAGAAGGGTGCGGCGATCTTTTCCGCTGTCGCGGAAGACCACCCGGAGACTGGTGAGGCGGTCGTTTGATTTCACGGCTTGAACTTCAGCGGCGGGCACGCCGAAGACGACAGCCTTGTCGGTGAGTTTCCGGGTCCCATCCGCCGCGGGAGCCGACCACGGTCCCGGAAGATCCGCACTCGGGGTCCAACTCGCGGGGTCACCGGCGAATTTTTCGACGCTCCCGGCCGTCCCGAAAATGCCGGTGTTGACGGTCTGTGGAATGGCCCAAGTGGTGGCGACCAGGGCGGCGCTCAGGGTGAGTGAAAGAAGGGTTTTCATGGTTCTGTGGGGTGGGGTGGGCGCGATGCCGGATGACCCGCGCGAGCTTCGTTCCGAGCGAGATTATGGTTCAAAATGGGCCCTACGCCAAGTCACCTTTTTATCAACACCGTTTAATGCGATTTAACAAACTATCGAGCGGCGAATGGTGCCGCTGGTTGCCCGGATTCCCCGAATCTCTCCCGGAATTGGGACTCGCCGGATGGCACGCTCTCCACGAAGGTCTCTCCCGCATGTCCGCACCGTGTTCTGTTGTCGAACTTCTCCAAGCCCTCGTGCGCATTCCCAGCGTGAATCCGCATGGGGATCCCGGCGGGGACGGAATTGTGGGCGAAGGCAGGATCGCGGCCTGGCTCGAGGAATTCCTCCGGGGCCTCGGTGCGCAAGTGGAATTGCGCGAGGTCCTGCCGGGACGGCCCAATGTGGTGGCCCATTGGCCCGGAGACCGCCCCGGAAAACCGCGCGTCCTGTTTGCGCCCCATACGGACACAGTGAGTGTGCTCGGTATGAGTATCGACCCATTCGCCGGCGACGTGCGCGACGGCAAGGTGTGGGGCCGGGGCGCGAGCGATACCAAGGGGCCGATGGCGGCGATGCTCTGGGCGATCCGCGAGATGCGGGAACAGTTGCCCGGGCTCGGACACGAGATCTGGTTTGCGGGGTTGATGAGCGAAGAAGCGGACCAGTTTGGGTCGAAGACACTGGCCTCCGAGGAGCGGTTCGACTTTGTCATCGCCGCCGAGCCCACCGGGCTGGAGGTGGTGCATACGCACAAGGGGAGTGCCTTCCTGACGCTGCGGACTCGTGGCAAGGCGGCCCACGCTTCGCGTCCCGAATTGGGGGAAAATGCCATCGTCAAGATGCTGCGGCTGCTGGCTTGGATGGAAGACGTGCTGGCGCCCGAATACGCCGCCTTGCGCGATCCCGTGCTCGGTTCTCCGACGATCAGCATTGGCACGGTCCGCGGCGGCTCGAAAACGAATATCATTCCGGACGCCTGCGAGGCGACGGTGGATATGCGCCTCATCCCGGCCCAGTTCACGCCCGGATTCGGAGAGGCCCTCGCCGCGCAGTTGCGGGCCGTCTGCCCGGATGTGGAAATCGATTTCCCGCTCGCCCCTCCGCTCTATACGGACCCCGCGCATCCCCTCATCGTGAAACTCGGCGAATGCGGCGCGAAGCCCGTCGGCGCGCCATGGTTCTGCGACGCCTGCTTCTTCGCCGAGCGGGGCATGGCGGCCATTGCCCTCGGGCCGGGAACGATCATGCAGGCCCACACCAAGGACGAGCACATTGCGGTTGCGGATTTGGAGAAAGGCGTGGAGTTTTTTAAGAACTTTCTCGCGAAGCTATGAACGACGAATTTCATCCGTGCAGGTCGAAGCATTGCGTCGCTTGTCTTCGTCTGAGCGTTTCGACAAGGGGTTGCGATTCCTGCGCATGACGCGCGAATGGCTGGCGCTGGAGTGCGGCGGCGCAATCCCGATTGGACTGAGGATCAGATTTCGAAAGAAACGCGGCGGCTGATCGACAATGTCAGATACTGAATTGCCGTGGACCGCGAAATGATCGAGACGGAGGTCGACCGCTTGGGATTGCGCGAACAGTGGCTTGTGTGTCAGCCATCGAAGGACTAGCTTTGCGGCCCTTTTTCCCATGAGCCAGCCCCAAACCGCCATCACTCCCCGCCGCGACGAAGACTTTCCTGAATGGTACCAGCAGGTCGTCCGCGCGGCTGACCTTGCCGAGAACAGCGACGTCCGCGGTTGCATGGTCATCAAGCCGTGGGGCTATGGGCTGTGGGAGAATATTCAGCGCGTGCTGGACGGCATGTTCAAGGCCACCGGGCACCGCAACGCCTACTTTCCCCTTTTCATTCCCATGTCCTACCTGGCGAAGGAGGCGGAGCACGTCGAAGGTTTTGCCAAGGAGTGCGCCGTGGTCACGCATCACCGTCTCGAAGCGGACGGCAAGGGCGGTCTGCGTCCGGCGCCGAGCGCGGAATTGACCGAGCCCCTGGTCGTGCGCCCGACGAGCGAGACGATTATCGGCGCGAGCTACGCGAAGTGGGTGCAGTCCTATCGCGACCTGCCGATTCTCATCAACCAGTGGGCGAATGTCGTGCGCTGGGAAATGCGGCCGCGGCTTTTCCTGCGCACCGCGGAGTTCCTCTGGCAGGAAGGGCACACCGCGCACGAGACCAAGGAAGAGGCGATCGCGGAAACGGAGCAGATGCTGCGTGTCTACGAGACGTTTGCCCGCGACTACCTCGCGCTCCCAGTCTTCACCGGCGAGAAGAGTGAATCCGAGCGGTTCCCCGGCGCCGTGCAGACGCTTTGCATCGAGGCCATGGTCCAGGATCGCAAGGCGATCCAGGCTGCCACCTCGCATTTCCTCGGGCAGAACTTTGCGAAGGCCAGCGGCATCAAATTCCAATCGCGCGAAGGCAAGGAGGAGCTGGCTTGGACGACGAGCTGGGGCATGAGCACGCGCATGATCGGCACCCTGATCATGGCGCACGCCGACGACGATGGCCTGGTCCTGCCGCCGCGCATCGCACCCAGCCAGATTGTCATCCTGCCGATTACCCCGAAACCCGAGACGCGCGACGCGGTCCTCGCGGCGGCTGACAAGCTCGCTACCGAACTGCGAGCCCAAACCGCGTTTGGCGAAAAGATCAGCGTGGAAGTGGACAAGCGCGACATCGGCGGCGGCACGAAGAGCTGGGAATGGATCAAGAAAGGCGTGCCGATTCGCGTGGAGATCGGTCCGCGCGACCTGGAAAAAGGCAGCGTGGCCGTCGCTCGGCGCGATCGCGGACCGAAGGAAAAGGACTTCGTGGCCAACGGGGAATTCGTCGGCCAAGCCGCCGCGATTCTCGAAGAGATCCAGGCTGGACTGCTGGCCCGCGCCACGGCCTATCGGGATGCCAACACCGTCAAGATCGATACGAAGGACGAGTTCTATGCCTTCTTTACCGCGAAGAACGCGGGCAAACCCGAGATCCATGGCGGTTTCGCGCTCGCGCACTGGAACGGCTCCCGCGAAGTCGAGGAGAAGATCAAGGAAGACCTCAAGGTCACGATCCGCTGTATTCCGTTTGACGCTCCCGAGGAGGACGGCCGCTGCATCCTCACCAATGAGGCGAGCAAGCGCCGGGTGGTCTGGGCGAAGTCCTACTGACCGCCGACGTCGCGAAACGAAAACGGCCCGGATTGCTCCGGGCCGTTGTGTGATCGTTGGAGACCAGGCGTCGAGCCGGTCTGGTTGAAGATCGTTACTTGCCTTTCATCTCATCCAATTTGGCCGTGAAGGGGCCCGGGCCGCCTTCCTGGTAACCGAGTTGGCCGACCTTCTTGCCTTCGGAGTTCAGGACGATGATGGTCGGGTAGCCCTCAATCTTGTACTGCTTCTGGAGCTTGTCATTCTGCTCCTTCACTCTTTTGGGCAGTTGCTTCGTTTGTGGAAAATCCACCGTCACAAGCACGAGATTGTCCTTCGCGTATTTTTCGAACTCCGGCTTCGAGAAAACTTCTTTGTGGAGCTTGATGCACCAGCCGCACCAATCCGAGCCGGTGAAATCGAGAAGGACCATTTTCTTCTCTGCTTTGGCGTCGGCGAGCGCCTTGTCGAGATTGTCGCCCCAGCCGCCAGCGGCGAAAGAGACAGAGGAGCCCACGGCCAGAATGGCGCAGGCGGCGAGGAATCGGGTCAGGAACTTTTTCATAGGTCCACGTATGACGCCGTAACCCGGTCAGATGTTCAGCAATTTTCTAATGGAGAGAAACATCCACCAATCGGATTGCGCATCCTTGAGGGCAATGGCGCCGGCTACGGCTAGTAGTCCACCTAATACGGCCCGCCGGGTCGGACGCAGGTGGTCGATGAAAAAGGAGAGGACGATGGTCATCAGGGGTGAAGTGGCGACGATTGGGAGTACGATTCCGCTGGCCGTGCTTCGGAGCGCCCACTGATAGCAGCCTACGCCGATCGTAGGTCCGGCGAGAGCATTGGCCGCGACCATGGGCCACGCATTCCGCCAGCGTTCCCGGGGTGTGGAGTCGTCCGCCGGTTGCCCGGCCCGGCGAAAGAGTGCGAAAGCGAGTGCGGTCATGAGGATCCCACCGGTGACCCGCTGGTAGGCCGCCGTCCCGCCGTCGATGGGGAAATGGGTGAGCGCGGCGATCGCGTTGGCTTTGCGGCTCAGAACGGCTCCTCCAGCCTGCCCGAGCGCGGAGCCCAGGCCAAAGAGGGCGCCGATCCAGAAGATGCGCCGGTCCACCTCCATGCCGCGGTCGGGTGCCAGGGCAACGGCTACGCCGACCAGGATGACCGCCGCGCAGGCAAGATCGACCGGTCTCAGGCTGGTGCCGAGCCACAGCCACTCGATGAGCGCCGCGATGGGCGCGGCGAGGCATTGGGTGATGAGGATGGAGAGGCGGGGCCCGATCCGTGGCAGGGCGCCGAAGAGCGCGATATCTCCCAGTCCGAAGCCGATGATGCCGCTGAGGAAAAACCAGGGAAATGAGGCGCCGCGCAGCCCCTGGCCGAAACCGTGGGCCCAAATCGCGAGCAATACGGTCCCAATGGCGATGCGTCCCAGGTTGGCCGCCGGTCCTCCCAGGACCCGCGACGAACGCGCCGCAAAGATCACCGACAATGAAAAGAAGATCGTGGTGAGGAAGGACGGAAGCATGCGCGACGGGAGCCGCGCAGTAAGCCGCACAGTGCGAGGGAGCGTAAAGTGATTTGCGTGTCATGTGGCTGGATTCGATTCGCCAGGGTGGATGGGAGGAGCCATATTCGGCGGGCCATGCTGATCCTGCGCTTTTGTCTCGCGTTCTGTTTGTTCCTCGCACCGCTCGCTCCCGTCCACGCCGGCCTGAAGGTGAAGGCGGACGAAACCATTGCCGATGGGCTGGTGCTGCTCAGTGCGGAATTCGGCCTCCTCGAAGAATCGCCGGACGGCACCATCATCATCAAGTCCGCCGACACCATTCCGTTCAAGGAAGGGCAAGCCTACGGCTGGCGCCTGCGTTTCCGCACCGAGCGGGAAAGCGTGGCCTTGCGTGAAGAACTGCAACTGCCCGCCAAGCCGAAGTCATGGGAGACTCCCGATGGCGATGCCGGACGGAAATTCAAAATATCACCCGACGGCCGCACGGGCACTACGGAGGCGGACGCACTGCTCGATGGCGGCGTCCTGATGAACGCATGGAAGATCGGCGACGGTGACCCGACGGGCGACCACGTCCTCCGGCTTTACATCGAGGGCAAGTTGGTGCGCACCTTCAAATTCAAGGTCGTCGCTCCCAAATAGCGAAGCAGGTCACTGCCGGAGGAAGCGCTCGAGCGCGCCGCCGAAGAGATCGTGCACGTCGCGTTCAATTTCCCCGCGAGTGGTCTCCCAACCGGTGGCGGCGAGGTCCTCGTATTTGTCCGCGAGCACTTTTGAGAGGATGGTGCGCGAGTGCTTCCACTTGTAAACGAGCTGGTCGAGCACGCGGCAATCACTGTGTTGCGGCGTCATGCTCAGCCCGATGAGCTCGAGGCGCATGCGCGTGATTTCTTCGATGATCGACGGATTATTCATGAACCACCAGCAACCGAAGACGTGCAGATTCCGGAACTTGCGCGCCGTGACACAGAGCTCATGCTGGTTCTCCCGGGACAGCATGGTGCAGAGGAACTTGTTGTCGGGAAATTCGGAGCAGAGATTCTCCACCGCCACGATGTTGGCCTTGCCAAGGCTGTCGCCCGCGAGGCGGAGCAGGGGATTGACGTTCCGCTTCACGCCGATCATCAGCGCAAAAGTCTGCCCGTGCTCCTGCCCGTGCGGCATGATGGCGTGCTGGATGAGTTGCGCCACCGGGGTGTGCGCCGGGAAGGCGAAATCCGGCGTGAGCGAGACCATGCAATATTGCGCGTTGATTTTCTTCGTCCAGTCGCGGAGGAAGCGCCGCACTTCGTCGAAGGTGTTGCCGGCGAAATCGGCGGTCACGTCATAGCCCCAGTCCCGCAACTTCGGCACGGTGTTGTCCCAATCCACGAGCAGAGGGTCGATGCGCAGCGCGGCGACGAATCGTGGATCGCGATTAAATCCGCGCTCCCACACCGGACGCTCGAGATCGTCGAAGGGCGAATTCGTCATGCACACCTGGCGGACATTGGCCATTTCCAGGCAGCGGGTCGTAAAGTCTTCCACCTTCCATTGTGCGAAGTGTCGTCGCAACGCGGGCAGATCGCGCTTTTTCACATCGAGCCCCAAGCTGTTCAGGACCGTGAGCACGCCGCGGCAGGCTTCCGAGATGGGCGAATGATCGATGAAAAGCGCCTGCCAGATCGCGTCCGCTTGCTGCTGCTTCGTCAGCGCCCAGAACTTGTCATAGGGCATGTCGAACTGCCGAAAACTCTCCGCGATGAGGTAGTGGTAGATGAGCAATTCATCGATGCCCCAGAGCAACAATTCGCCGAACGCCGGATCGTAAAGGTGCGTGTGAATGTCGAAAACCGGCGTGTTTTCCACGACATCGGCGACAGTTTCGCGAAGGGCGGCGGGGGCAGGCATGATCTCCATGTCAATGGAGAGATGGGAAAAGGCCAAGGCAATTTCGGCTACCACTTCTCCAGTTGTTGTGGGAAGAGGCACCGGGCGCAGTCGGTGGCGTCGCGCATGCAGAAATCCTCGTAGATCTGGAGGAGGCCCTGTTGGAGCGCTGCGAACTTCAGGAACTCGTGCTGGCGTGAGCTTTCGCCGAAGAGTCGCAGCGCGGCCACTTCGACCCGTTGATTGGAGAGGGGAGCGCGCAGGTTCTTGAAGCCGATCCAGCGTTTCTCATCCTCGGCGACAGCCAGGGGAAAGAAGACGTTGGCCAGCATTTCCGTCACGCGCGATTCACCGACGAGCGCCATCCGACGCGCGGCTTTTTTCGAAGTCACCGTGTAGTGAAAATCCCAGTATTCGTCGGTGAGTGCGGCGAAGTATTCGAAAATGGCGCCCGGCTCGCATTGGTCACGCAAGCCGCGAATCTTTGGCCAATGTTGGACCATTTGCGCCAGTGCGGCGAGGCGGCGTTGCGGATGATTCATTGGTCGCTGCCCGCTCATGCGCCACAAATTTGGTGCGATTTTCAAACGTTCATACTCGGCCCGGCACGGCCACCATTGCTCCCAGAGCCCACGCAGATAGCTGCGGGTGGGGGTGTCGAATCCGGCGAGATCGTTGGGCAGAAATCCGCTGATCCCGAACAGCAGCGCATCCGCGTCGGCCTTGCGGAGCAGGCGAAGCGGCAGCCGCTGCGCGAGAAGCGTAAATGGCAGTTTGTTGCTCTTGTAGCCGAGCGTGGCCGCCAGGGCCTGGAAGAGCGCCTCGTCGGCGCCGTGGGATTCCGTGGTCCGGGCGAGCGCCGCAGCTTTGCGCCGGAGGCGGAATTGCGCGGCGCCGAGCAGCACATCCTTCGCCTTCTCTTCCGGCAATTCGCGCAACGGTCCGGCGCAGCGTCCGAGCTTGGCTTCCGGCAGCGAAGACGGGACATCATCGGTGAGTTGTGTGAGGTCCAGCAGGACTTGGGGCACCAGGCGGTGCTGTGCGGTGCGGGTGAAGGATTCGCCGCCACCGGTGCGCGTGAAGACATGCAAAACCACCGACTCGTAGTTGGGATTGGTGGCGTGTCCATGCCGCTCCCAATCGCGCGCATCGGGATCGAATTCGATGCAACCGCGCTTGGGCTCTCCTTCGCCGAAGGCCACCGCGGCTTCGGCGAAGTCCGGCCCGGCCTCGCGATTCCACACCCCGAATTGCACAATGCGCACCGGCTCTCCCGTGGTGGAGGTGAATTCCCGGCCGAAATCGCCCGCGAACCAATGCGCCTGCAACTCGAGTTCCGTCCAGTGGCGCGGGAGTGACAGGAGCGGCTCCTCGCGGACCAACTCCGACCGCAGCGTGGCATAGCGATCTCCGGGGTTCATGGACCGATGCTCCCTTGCCGCCGGACGAATATCAACGCTTCGCTGGCTTGACTCGCGGGGTTGCGGGCGCCGGCGTCGCTACCGCGGCGGTGGGCGGCGGCTCGGTCATGGAACGCAACAAATCCACGGCCGGCAAGTTTGGCTGCGCGATGGTCATCTTCTGCGCCAGGGCACGCGCATCCGCCTCGCGTCCCGCGGCCTTGAGTTGGATGATCTCATGAACTGCCACCCGCATTGCATCCTCCGTTTTACCGTAGTATTCCCGGGCCAGCTCAAAACTCGCGAGTGCGGCGTCGCGATCGTTCACGGTAAGCTGAAGCAATCCCAGGCCTTCCATGATCATTCCACTGTGGTCCTTCTTTGC
>Ga0070658_10005281_pt1 | contig 10491 bp, 10 predicted proteins | sample KBSC13metaG_FD_64664 | JGI IMG/M metagenome (GOLD analysis project Ga0070658, IMG submission 64664) | Corn rhizosphere microbial communities from Kellogg Biological Station, Michigan, USA - KBS C1-3 metaG | ecosystem: Host-associated > Plants > Roots > Rhizosphere > Soil ... | reverse complement strand
GAACTCGAACACCTTCTTCATCTTGGTGTCATAGTCGTGGTCGTCGATGTTCGGACGCATCTTGATCTCCTTGATCTCCTGCGTCTTCTGCTTCTTGCGCTGCTCGGCGGCCTTCTTCTGGGCCTCGTATTTATAGCGGCCGATGTCGAGGAACTTGGCGACGGGCGGATCTGCGTTGGGGGAGATCTCGACGAGGTCGAGCCCGACCGATTGTGCCTGCTCGAACGCTTCGCGGGTATACATTACGCCCAGGTTTTCGCCGTTTTCGTCGATCACCCTGACCTTCTGGGACTGGATGAACTCGTTGTAGCGGGGACCGCTCATCGGCGGTGGGGGCGCCATTCCTCGGCGCGGATAGGGCGGTGGTATAGCGAAGACTCCAATATTGTTGTTGGTCAACTCGGCGAGTTAGGCACTCGTTCCGCGGATGAAAAGTCCGCGTGAACAAATGTGAGTCGTTTTTGCCGCGACCTGTGGCGGCTGCGCGTCAGGGTTCGCGAAGGTCAGGCGGAACGGCCTCGGCGCGGATCATCGCCACGGCCTCGTCCACGCTCATCATCTTCTGATGGTCATCGCTTCCGAGCCGACGAAGCGCGACCGTGCCTTCGTCGGCCTCGCGCTTGCCGACGACGAGCAGCAGCGGGACCTTGGCCAGCGAGTGCTCGCGAACCTTGTAGTTGATCTTCTCGTTGCGAAGGTCGGTCTCGACTCGGATGCCTGCGTCGGCGAACCTGGCAGCGACCTTCCCAGCGTAGGCGTCGGCGTCCGAGACGATCGTCGCGACCACGGCCTGCACCGGCGCCAGCCAGACCGGGAACTTGCCCGCATAATGCTCGATGAGAATGCCGATGAAGCGCTCGAACGTGCCGAGGATCGCGCGGTGGAGCATCAGCGGATTGTGTTTTTCGCCGTCGGGCCCGACGTAGGTCGCGTCGAGCCGCTGCGGCATCTGCGGGTCGAGCTGCAGCGTGCCGCACTGCCAGGTGCGCCCGATTGCGTCCTGAAGGTGGAATTCCAGCTTCGGCCCGTAGAAGGCGCCCTCGCCGGGCAGGATTACATAGTTGAGGCCCGTTTCCTTGAGCGCAGTCTCGAGATCGGCCTCGGCGCGGTCCCACTCCTCGTCCGTACCGATGCGCTGGTCGGGTCGGGTCGCGAGCTTCACCTGGTAATCCGCGAACCCGAGGTCGCGGTAGACAGAATCGAGCAGCGCGCAGAAGGCCTTCGTCTCCTCGACCAGCTGTTCGTGCGTGCAGAAGATGTGCGCATCGTCCTGGGTGAACTGGCGGACGCGCATGATCCCGTGGAGCGCGCCGTGCGGCTCATTGCGGTGGCAGCAGCCGAATTCGGCGAGCCGCAGCGGCAGCTCGCGATAGCTGGTGATCCCCTGCTTGAAGACCTGGATGTGGGCCGGGCAGTTCATCGGCTTCAGGGCCATCAGCTCGGCGTCGCCGGTGATCACCGGCTTGCCCTCTTCGGTCCCCGGCACCTCGTCGGGCACCACGAACATGTTCTCGCGGAACTTGCCCCAATGGCCCGAGAGCACCCACAGCTTTGAATCGATCAGCTGCGGAGTCTTGATCTCATTGTAACCGGCGGCGTCGAGGCGGCGGCGCATATAGGCTTCGAGCTGGCGCCAGATGATCCAGCCCTTGGGGTGCCAGAAGACGCTTCCGTGCGCTTCGCCCTGGAGGTGGAACAGGTCCATCTCCGCGCCGATCTTGCGATGGTCGCGCTTGCCCGCTTCCTCGAGCCGGACGAGATAGGCGTCGAGCTGCTTCTTGTTGAGCCAGGCCGTGCCGTAGATTCGGCTCAGCATCGGATTCTTTGGGTCGCCACGCCAATAGGCGCCCGACACGCGCGTCAGCTTGAATGCGTTGGGGTCGAGCTTTCCGGTCGACGCCAGATGAGGCCCGCGGCAGAGGTCGACCCACGCGTCCTTGCCGTCGCCCGTGCGGTACATGGTGATGGTCTCGCCCTCGGGCAGCTCCATCACCCATTCGGCCTTGAACGCCTCGCCCTGCTTTTCGAAAAATTCGCGGACCTGGTCGCGGGTCCACACCTCGCGCACCAGCGCCTTGTCAGCGGCGATGATGCGCCGCATCTCCTCCTCGATCGCCGGGAGCTCCTCTTCGGTGAACGGGCCGTGCTCAGCCGTCGGAGCGAAATCGTAATAGAAGCCGTCGTCGGTCGCCGGGCCGAAGGTGATCTGCGTTCCGGGGTAAACGTTCTGCACCGCTTCGGCGAGCACGTGAGCATAATCGTGCCGAACGAGCTCGAGCGCGTCCGCCTCGTCGCGCGAGGTGATCAGCGCGAGGCTCGCGTCGCCCTCGAACGGGCGCATGATGTCGCGGACCTCGCCGTCGATCCTCGCGGCGAGCGCGGCCTTGGCGAGGCCGGGCCCGATCGCCGCGGCGACATCGGCCGGCGTCGAGCCTTCGGGCATCTCCTTCACCGACCCGTCGGGGAGCGCGATCTTGAACATCTTGGTCATGGATGAGCGGCATGTAGCGATGCGCCGCGCCCCTCTCAACCGCCGGTTTTCGGTATCGACAGTAAAGCTCACTTGACAAACAATCCAGGCCGTGTGTAAAGCACCATTGTCAATTCGACAAAGGAGCTTAACATGTTCGCCGCGAAATGGAATGAACTGACCCCCGCGCAGCGTGCCCACACGCGCCGAGTCCTGTGGCTTCTGCTGGCGTATGCGATCGTCCTGCCGCCGCTCGTCTGGATTCGCGCCAACACCGCCATTGCAGGCTACATCCCCATGCTGATGGCCGTGGCCGCAGCCTTGCCCGTGCTTGGCATCTTCGCGAGCTGGGGCCGCTACCTGTCGGATGAGCGCGACGAATACCAACAGAGTCTCGCGCTCCGCCGAATCGCCGTGGCTACCAATGCGACCATGGGCGCCGCTGTGGTTTGGGGATTCCTGCAGGCGTTCGGCGCCATGCCGCTTGTCGAGGCTTATTGGATTCCGCTCGTGTGGGTGTTCATCCAGGGCTTCCAGGCCTGCGTGTCGCGGTCGCGGACTGCGGAGGAGTAGGACATGGAGAACCGCCTCCGCGTCCTCCGCGCCGAGCGCAGCTGGAGCCAGCAGGATCTCGCCGAGCGGCTCGAGGTGTCGCGCCAGAGCGTGAACGCCATCGAGACCGGCAAATACGATCCGTCGCTTCCGCTCGCCTTCCGTATTGCGGAGCTCTTCGAGCTGCCGATTGAGGAGATATTCGTCTCCCCGGCCCGGCGCCGCTCAGGAGCGATCTAGGCCGTCTCCACCCGCCCCAGCGCTTCGTCGATGATCTGCTCGGCGCGGAGGAACAATTGCGTGTCGACGACCACGCCGGCTGCCGCGGCATTCTCTCGCACCTGGCCGGGCCGCGAGGCGCCGATGATCGCCGAGGCGACGTTGGGCTCGCGAAGCACCCAGGCGAGCGCGAATTGCGGCAGGGTCAGCCCCGCTTCGTCGGCGATCGGCTTCAGCTCCTGCACGGCGCGGAGCACCTGCGGCTGCATCAGACGGTCCATGAACCCGCCCATCTCCTCGCTCGCCGCGCGCGAATCCTTCGGCGGCGGCTTGTCGGGATCGTACTTGCCGCTGAGCACCCCCTGGCCGAGCGGCGACCAGACGATCTGCGAAATGCCGTTGGCGGCGCAGAGCGGGATCACCTCCTCCTCGGGCTCGCGCCAGAGCAGCGAATATTGCGGCTGGCTGGAGACGAACTTGGCGACGCCGGTCATGTCGACGGCCGCCTGGATCCGCTCGGCGGGCCATTCGGAAAAGCCGATGTAGCGTGTCTTGCCGCTTTCGACGGCGCGCGTGAGCGCCTCCATCGTCTCCTCGAGCGGCGTGTCCCAGTCGTAGCGGTGGCATTGATAGAGATCGACATAGTCGGTCCGAAGGCGCTCCAGCGACGCATCGAGCTGCTTTTCGATCTGCGATCGTGACAGTCCGCGATCGCTGTCACTCATCGGGAAATAGACTTTCGTCGCGAGCACGTAGGAATCGCGGCCGCGGCCCTTGAGCGCCTCGCCGAGGAAGGTTTCCGCGGCGCCGCGCCCATAAACGTTCGCCGTATCGATGAAGTTGATTCCCTGCTCAAATGCCTCGTCGAGACAGGCGCGCGCCTTGTCCGCCTCGACTCCGACGCCGTAGGTCAGCCAGGATCCGAGGGAAATTTCAGATACTTCGAGATCGCTGTCGCCGAGCTTGCGATATTTCATCAGAAGAGCCTCCTCCGCTACAGCGCCGTCCGTGACCAGGATCGAACATATCGACGTGGGCGGCCGCTCCATCGCTTATCGGCTGCGCCGCGGAAATGTTCCAACCCTCCTGTTCCTGCCCGGATATGCGTCCGACATGGAAGGCGCCAAGGCAGTGGCCCTCGATGCCTTCGCGGACCGGCACGGCGTTGCAATGCTTCGCTTCGACTATTCAGGCACGGGTTCGAGCGCCGGCTCCTTCGAGAGCGGCACGCTCGCGCTGTGGCTCGAGGAAGCGCTTGCGGCGCTCGACCAGCTCACCAGAGGCCCCGTCATCCTCATCGGCTCGTCGATGGGCGGATGGATCGCGCTTCATCTTGCGCTGCTTCGGCCCGAACGGGTTCAGGCGCTGGTCGGAATCGCCGCCGCGCCCGACTTCACCGCGTGGGGCTTCACCGAGGAGCAAAAGGCGGCGCTGGCGCGCGACGGAAGGATCGAAGAGCCCAATACCTACGGCCCCGAGCCACACGTCGTCACTCGCAAGTTCTGGGAATCGGGCGAGCAGCTACGCCTGCTCGACGGTGAGATCGCGCTCGATTGCCCGGTTCGCTTGCTTCACGGCGAGGTCGATCAGGAGGTCCCGGTGGAGGTGGCGTTCCGCCTCATGCGGGCGCTCCGTTCATCCGATGTCCAGCTCAATGTGCTCAAGGGCGGCGGCCATCGCCTGTCGGAACCGCACGAGATCCGCGCGATCCTGGCCACCGTCGAAACCCTGTTGGAGCCATTCGCTTGATCTTTTTGCTCGCCGCCCTCGCCGCCGCCGCTCCGCCGACCGCCGCCACCTGCCCCGACCTCCTGACCCCGGAGGCGCTGGTATGCAACGCGCTGCAGTCGGAGAAGAGCGGCGATCACGCAGGCGCCGCCCAGGCATTCGAGGAAGCAGCGAAGGCATCGCCCGGCAAGGATCCCAAGACCGCGCGCATGTTCGCGGCGGCGGGCAATCTCTGGATCGCCGCCAAGCAGCCCGGCAAGGCCGCGCTCGACCTCGACCAGGCGCTCGCGCTCCCCGGCCTCGAAGCCGAGCAGCGCGGCGAAGCGCTGCTCGACCGCGCCCGCGCCGCCGAGGCGCAGAACGACCTCAAGACGGCCCGTGCCAAGCTCAACGAAGCGGCGGCGACGATCTCGGACGATCCATTTTATTGGTATTTCTCGGCGGCGGTCGCGATCCGCGAGAATGACCCGCTGACGGCGCAAGCGGCGATCAGCAAGGCGCTGACGCTCGCGCCGTCGGATCCGACCATCCTGTTCGAGGCGGGCCACGTGGCGGAGATGGCCGGCGACGACGCCAAAGCGCGCGGCTACTGGATGCGCGCCGCCGCCGGCGACCCCGACGGCGAAGTCGGCAAGGCCGCCGCCAAGGCGGTCGAGATGCTCGGGGTCACGCCGACGGTGAAAATGGACAGCGCCCCGCCTAAATAGGCGCGATGCGCTTTCTCCATGCCATGCTCCGGGTCAGCGATCCCGAGGCGACGATCCGTTTCTTCAGCCTTCTCGGCCTCGAGGAGCGCCGGCGGATGGACAACGAGGCGCGCCGCTACACCCTCATCTTCCTTGGTGTTCCAGAAGATGACGGCGGCGAAGTCGAGCTCACCTACAATTGGGACGAGGCCGGCTATGACGGCGGCCGCAACTTCGGCCACCTCGCCTACCAGGTCGACGATATTTACGAGACGTGCCGGCGGCTGATGGACGCCGGAGTGACGATCAACCGGCCACCGCGCGACGGCCGGATGGCGTTCGTTCGCACCCCCGACAACATCTCGATCGAGCTGCTTCAGAAGGGCGATGCGCTCGCCCCGGCCGAGCCCTGGGTGTCGATGCCGAACAGCGGGCAATGGTGATGCTCGAGATCGTGCCGGTCCCGGCGTTCGCCGACAATTATATCTGGCTCGTCCACGACGCCGAAAGTGGCGAGACCGCGGTCGTCGACCCCGGCGATGCCGCCCCGGCTCTCGCCGAGGCGGAGCGGCGCGGCTGGACGATCGGGCAGGTCTGGAACACGCATTGGCACCCTGATCACACCGGCGGCAACCTCGCCATCAAGGAGGTGACCGGGGCGACAATCTGGGGTCCGGCGCAGGAAAACATTCCCGGCCGCGACGTCGCGCTGAATGAAGGCGACGAAATCAGGATCGGAACGTACACCGGCAGGGTCATCGATGTCCCCGGCCACACCCGCGGCCACATTGCTTTGCTCTTCGATGACGATCGCGCCGCATTCGTCGGCGACACCTTGTTCGCGATGGGCTGCGGACGGTTGTTCGAAGGCACTGCGGAGCAGATGTACCGCTCGCTCGAGCGCCTTTGCGGCCTTCCCGCCGACACGCGCCTTTACTGCGCGCATGAATATACGCTCTCGAATGCGCGTTTCGCGCTCCATGCGGAGCCCGGCAATGCCGCCATCGCAGAGCGGCTCGAGCGGGTGAAGGGAATGCGCGACGCGGGGCAGATCACCGTCCCGACGAGCGTTGCCAAGGAACGCGAAACCAATCCTTTCGTTCGCGCCACTGACTGGCAGCAGTTCGCTCGCTTGCGCGCCGAGAAAGACAGCTTTCGTTCATGAACAAAGGCGCTTCGAGACGGCTGCGGAACAGTTGAGGAGGTAAAGATGCGCATGTCTCTCCTGATCGCCGGCGGCCTGCTCGCATCCTGTTCGATGGGGCCGCCCACCCCGCCAACTCCGCCCACCTCGGAAGGCATGCATCAATATGATCTGCTGCTAGCCGGCAAGGTTGCCCAGCGGCCCACCAGTTGCGTGCCGACATACAGCAGCAACGACATGGTCAGGCTCGATCCGCAGACGCTCGGCTTCCGCGTCGGCGGCGGCACGAGCTACGTCGTTCACCTCGGTCCAGGCTGCGAGGCGTTGATGAATCCGACGGCAACCCTTGTCTCGCACCAGCCCGGAGGCTCGGGCCTTTGCACTCACGATATCGAGCGCGTCATCGATACGTCGGGCTTCCCGATCGGCAGCTGCAGCATCGAGGAAATCGTCCCGTACGTTCGGCCGTAGCGGCTACCGGCCGTAGAGAGCGTCGAGGCGCTCGCCGTACACTTTTGAGATTACGTGCCGACGGATCTTCATCGAGGGCGTGAGCTGCTCATTCTCGATGGAGAACGGCTCGTCGGCGATGATGAACCGCCGCACCTTTTCGATCACTGACAGGTCTGCATTCACCCGGTCCACCGCCGCCTGCAGACGCAGGTGCAGGTCGCCGGCCGACGCGATCTCGGGATCGGGCACGAGCAGCGCGACAAGGTGCGGACGGCGGTCGCCGTAGACCATCGCCTGGGCGATTTCCGGCTGCAGCGTCAGAATGCCCTCGATCCGCTGGGGCGAGACATTGTCGCCCTTGTCATTGACGATCAGGTCCTTCTTGCGGTCGGTGATGACGATCCGGCCCTTGTCGTCGAAATGGCCGACGTCGCCGGTCGCAAGCCAGCCGTCGCGGAGCACCCGCGCCGTCTCTTCCGGGTTGCGCCAATAGCCGTGCATGACGTTCTCGCCACGCACCATGATTTCCCCGTCCTCGGCGATCCTGACCTCGGTGTTCTTGACCGGAACGCCGACAGTATCGAGCCGGATTCCGACGCTCGGGCGATTGCAGCTGATGACCGGCCCCGCTTCGGTCTGGCCGTAACCCTGGAGGAAGGTGATCCCGAGCGACTGGAAGAAGATTCCGACCTCCGGATTGAGCGGCGCTCCGCCCGACACCCAGGCCTTCTGCCGCGCCCCGACCTTGGCCCGCACCTTTTTGCGGAAGGTGAGCGAAAGGACGCCGTCCATTGGAAGGTCCCAGGCCTTCACCCGGCCGTGATACTTGTCCGCGCCGATCTTGAGCGCGCGCTGGAGAAGATACTTGGCGAGCCCGCCCTGCGCCTCGATCGACTTCAGGATCCGCGTTCGAAGCAGCTCGAACAGGCGGGGAACGACGACCATGATCGTCGGCTGCACTTCCTCGATGTTCGCAGCGAGCTTCTCGAGGCTCTCGGCGTAATAGATCTGCGCCCCGAGTGCGATCGGGAAGTGCTGGCCGCCGCTATGCTCATATGCGTGGCTCGCCGGCAGGAACGAGAGGAACACCTCGTCATTCCATCCGAAGTCGGTCGAGATGATCTCGGTGCAGCCCTCGAGATTGTGGAGGATCGCGCCGTGGTGCTGCTCGACGCCGCGCGGCGCGCCGCCCGTGCCACTGGTGTAGATGATGCAGGCGAGCTGGTCGCGGCCGATGCCGGCGACTTGTTCGCGCAGCGCCGCCACGTCCGCATCGGCGGAGGCGAGCTTCTTCCACGAGTGGCACTTCACCCAGTCGGGCGCCTGGCCGGTGCGTAGGGTCTCCATCGCGATCACATGATGACATTCGCTCGACGTGAGCACCGCTGGAATCAAGTTCTTCGCGAGCTTCTGATTTGAAACGATCGCCGCGCGCGCGCCCGAATTGCCGAGCACATGGGCATGATCGCGCGTGGTGTTGGTCGTGTAGGTGGGGACCGTGATGCAGCCCGCGGCCATGATCGCAAGGTCGGAGATCAGCCATTCGGGCCGGTTCTCGCTGACCAGCGCAACCCGGTCTCCGGGCTCAAGGCCGATCGCCTTCAGCGACGCAGCAAGCGCGGTCACCTGGCGAGCGGTGTCGGCCCAGCTTATCGAGCACCATTCGTCGTCGCGCTTTGCCCACAGGAACGGCGCGTCGCCTTTTTCCTCCGCGCGCGTCAGAAATAGCGAGACGAGATTCTCAAATCGTTCGAGCTGCCGAGCCAAAATCCCCCCGTTTCCGCGCTTATTGCGAAAGCGCGGCGCCTTCGCTGCGCGGATCGGCGCCGCCGACCCAATGGCCGTCGAGCCACTCGATCGCATTCGCCTTGAACGTGCCCGACGGAAGCGTCTTCACGACTGGATGGCCGAGCGCCTCCAGCTGCGGAATCATCGCCTCGAGGAACGTGCCTTTTTCGACATAGACGTCGCCCGGCGCGACGATCATCGGCAGCGCGATTGCCTGCTGAGCCGGCAAATGGAAGTCGATGACTCCGATGATCGTCTTGATCACCTGCGCCGGGATCGTCGAGCCGCCCGCTGCGCCGACGGCGAGAACGATATGGCCGTCAGGGCCGTAGACGATCGTCGGGCTCATCGAGCTGCGCGGCCGCTTTCCGCCCTCGACGCGATTGGCGACCGGGCAGCCGTCTTTCTCCGGAACGAAGCTGAAATCGGTCAGCTCGTTGTTGAGATAATAGCCGTTGACCATCAGGCCCGAGCCGAACGAGCTCTCGATCGTCGAGGTATCCGAGGCAACATCCCCCCACTGGTCGACGGCGACGAAGTGAGAGGTCCCGCGTTCGGGCTGCGGTGCAGGCGCACAGTTCGCCGGCGCACCGGCCGGCATTCCCGCCTCGACAGTCGCCAGCGTCGTGGTCGGCGAGATCAGCGACGATCGCCCGGCGAGATAGGCCGGGTCTATCAGGCCCGCGAGCGGGACGTGCACGAAGTCGTCGTCGGCGAGATACTTGTCGCGGTCGGCATAAGCGAGGCGCTCGGACTCGGCGATCAGGTGCCAGGCGGTGGGCGATTGCGGCCCCAGCGCCGACAAATCGAACCGCTCGAGCTGCTTCAGTGCCGCGAAGACAATGAAGCCGCCCGATGTCGACGGGCCCATGCCGCAAACCCGGTAGCTGCGGTAAGTGCCACAGACCGGCGGCTTCTGCTTGGCTTCGTACGAAGCGATGTCGCCGGTCGTCATCGGCGCCGGGTTGTGCGGAGCGTTGGTAACCGCCGCGGCAATCGCCTGCGCGTTCGGCCCGACGTAGAAGCTGTCGGCCCCGAGCCGCGCGACCTGGTCGAGATAGGCGGCAAAGGCCGGGTTTTTGACGACCGTTCCGACCGGCTTCGGCTGTCCGTCCGCTTGGTAGAAGATTTCCCGCGCCTGGGTCGAAAGGGCGCCCGTCGCTGGATAATGCAGAAGGGCGTTGTAGAGCCGCGGCGTGACCTTGAACCCGTCACGAGCCAGTCTGATCGCGGGCTGGAAAAGCGCCGCCCACGAGACCTTGCCGTAGCGCTGGTGCGCAAGCGCCATCATCCGCAAATTACCGGGAACGCCGACGCTCTTGCCGCCCGGTTGCGCGTCGCTGAACTGCATCGGCTGCCCGTTCTTGTAGAACCAGGTGCCGGCGGCCGCGGCGGGCGCTTTCTCGCGGCCGTCGAAAGTGACCGGCGGCGCCCCGCGCTGCGAATAGACG
>Ga0070658_10005278_pt1 | contig 10494 bp, 7 predicted proteins | sample KBSC13metaG_FD_64664 | JGI IMG/M metagenome (GOLD analysis project Ga0070658, IMG submission 64664) | Corn rhizosphere microbial communities from Kellogg Biological Station, Michigan, USA - KBS C1-3 metaG | ecosystem: Host-associated > Plants > Roots > Rhizosphere > Soil ... | reverse complement strand
AGGAAGCGACCAAGCAGATCGCCGAGCTGACCGAATTCAGCACCGGCGGCGACCCGGAGATGGCCGAACTCGCCGCCGCCGAGCTGCCCGCGCAGCGCGAGACGGCCGAGCGGCTCATGGAGCAACTCAAAGACGAGCTCGTCACCGCCGAAGACAACAAGATCGACAGCTTCTTCCTCGAAATCCGCGCCGGCACCGGCGGCGAAGAGGCCGCCCTGTTCGCTCGCGACTTGTACGAGATGTACCGCAAGTATTGCGAACTGCACCGTATCAAGTTCGAAGTGAACGATTTCAGCGAAAGCGAACGCGGCGGCTTCAAAGAGTGCATCATCAACATCAAGGGCAGCGGCGCCTACCGCAACCTCCAATACGAAGGCGGCGGCCACCGCGTGCAGCGCGTGCCCGAGACCGAAACCCAGGGCCGCATCCACACCAGCGCCGCCACGGTCGCGGTTCTGCCCGAGTTGGAAGACGTCAAAATCGAGGTCAACCCGAAAGACATCGAAGAATTCGGCTGCCGCGGCGGCGGCCCGGGCGGGCAGAACGTTAACAAGGTGGAAACCGGCTGGTTCATCCGCCACAAGCCCAGCGGCATCAGCTTCAAGATGACCGAGCACAAGAGCCAAACGCAGAACAAGGAACGCGCCTGGGCCCTGCTCCGCTCCACGCTCTACCAGGCCGAGCAGGCCAAGCAGCACGCCGCCCAGATGGGCGCCCGCAAAGCCATGATGGGCAGCGGCGACCGCAGCCAGCGCATCCGCACCTACAACTTCCCCCAAAACCGCTGCACCGACCACCGCCTGGGCGGCGAAGAAGGCGGGTCGAAGAACTTCAACCTCGACCAGATCATGCAGGGGCATCTGGAGGAATTGATTGGCGCGCTGATTGAACTGGATAAACAGCAGCGGTTGGAAGCGTTGTAAGGCGCAACAATTGCGGCCGTGTCAGGTTAAACCCGTTTTCGGTCGGCCCCACCCAAGCATTTTCATTGACCCTCGGCAAGGTACTGGTTAATTTGGCCCGGAACCTATACGTATACGTTGGGTTTTCGTGCGAGGGTAACACGTCCGGCCGAGGCGTGCGGCTGGTTCATTTCGAGAAGCAAAAACATGGTTTACGACGCAAAATCGAGCGTGCGGTGGGCAGTGGCGGCGGCGCTGGCGGCGAGCATGGTGCCGTGCGCGGCCAGGGCGTCGACGTGGACGGGGGCCGTCAGCAACAGTTGGAGCACGTCGGCGACCGGCAACTGGACCGGCGGCGTTCCCCAGGCGGCCGGCGATGTTGCGGATGTGACTGCCGACATTGGGGCGACAACGACGATCACGGTCGACTCGGCGATCAAAGTCGGCACCCTTAATATTGGTGATTCGACGTCGCCCTACGCGGCGTATGTCATCTCGCCCGGCAGCGGCACACTGACATTCCAGAGCAGCAGCGGGTCGGCCGTGCTAAAGCAAAATGCGCCGGGCAACAGTAATAGCACTGTCGGCGCGTTCATCCTCGCCAGCAATCTCGATATTACAGACGCATCGACCGCGCAGTTTACGCTGAACGGGGCGATTTCAGGCACCGGCAACATCACCGTCACCTCAAGCAATAAGGGCCGCGTCTATCTTTCGGCGCCGGCGGGTGGCAGCAGTTACATCGGTAACCTGACGATCAACGGCGGTTCCGTGCTGAGCGGTTCGGTGGGCGACGCGGTTTTCGGCAACACCAGCATCGCGACTGGCTACCGCACCATCACGGTCAATAATAACGCCACGTTGCAGCTCAACGGCAATCTCGGGCTCAGCGCGAACCGCAAATTGGTTTCCGGCACTGGCGGCTCGATCATCAACATGAATTCCAAGACGCTGACGGTCGGCACGGCTGATCAGTTGTCAGGCTCGACCACGATGGCGATCGGTTCGGCCAGCGCTTCGATTTTCACGGTCAACAGCACGAACAGCAATTTCACCGGCACACTCAGCCTCGGCACCGCCAACGGGCTGACGGGCGGTGCGAACACGCTGAACCTGAACGCGGCGACGGCGATCAACGGCAATGTGACGATCGCCGGCACAAGTTCGGCCGTGGTCGGGGCGGCCGGCTCGCTCGGCAACAGTTCAGTCGTCTCGATCTCGAACACCACGGCCGCCTTCAACACGTCCGCCCAGGCCGGCTACACCGAAACGGCCGGCCAAACCGTCAAAGGCGTCGGCACGTGGACGGTGGCTTCCACCGGCACGACACACTTGGCCGGCATCACGTCGATCGGCAACTCGCACAACTCGGGCGGCGCGGCCTCTACGCTGACGATCACCGGCGGCAGTATTTCGCTCGAAGGCGAGACGCAATTCGACCTCTTCACCGCAGCCGGCTCGGCCGATCTCCTGTCAGCCCCCAGCGTGGGCTATGGCGGCTTCCTGCGCGTTGCCAACCCCACCAGCATCGCGTTGGCGGATGGCGAAGCGTGGCAATTGTTCAACGGCACGCGCGTCGGCACGACGACGTTCAACAACACATTCGCCTACAACGATCCGAACCTGCCGACGCTCACATCGTCGCAGAAATGGGTTTTTGACTATGGCACCGGCACGCTCAGCATCACGGCCGTGCCCGAGCCGGCGAGCGCCGCGACGCTGCTGGCGATCGGCGGCCTCAGCGTGCTCAGCCGACGCCGTCGGTCAGCAGTCCGTGCGTAGCTTGTAGGGCGGGATGAAATCCCGCCGCTATGTTCGATCCGAGCATCGGCGGGATTTCATCCCGTCCTCCAAAACTTTCGCCGGCGGACCTGGTTCGCGTCGCGCAACGCGCGATAACGATAATATGATGCGATGGCCGACAGCGGAGGCAAAGCGATTTATGTGCATCGAGCGTCGCTCTGGGGCGGCTTGGGTCTGATTTTCGCGCAAATACCGATCTATCTCAGCCGGCTCTTCGATGAACCTTGGGAGACGATGTTGATCGTCCTCGGCGGGGCCGGCCTGTTGAGTTCTGTCGCCGCGGTGATGTATGGCAATCAGACAACGAAGCGTCTAAACCAGCGGTCTAAACAGGGGCTTTGTCTCGAATGCGGCTACGACCTGCGCACGAAACCGGCAAAGTGCCCGGAGTGCGGAACGGCCAATCCATACCTGCTTGAAGAACAGCCGACACATGAAATCCATTCGCCAGCCCCTGTTGTGATCGACCCGCTTTTTTCTCGGTTCATGCGAGCGTTGATTTTCCCGCTGCTGCTCCTGCCGCCACTGGCGACGATGGGCTTGGTCGGCACCTGGTGGATGCGTCAGCCGGGCCTAATCCCAACGTCGGCGATCTGGTGGGCGGCGGGGATCATCCTGGTGGTGATGATTCCATTTGTTTCCTTGGCGGTGTTCCTCAATAGGCGTTTCGCGCCGCGCACGGTCGCCAATCGATGATCGCCGGCCGAATTTTTTGGCCGACACGGCGTTGCGGCGGCGGTACAACGGAACAGTTGCGGACTGGCCGCGAGGCTCTTTGACAATTGAACTGCTCGGTAGCGTTTGCCGAGGGCAATCACTCCTTCGGCGAAGGGGTTGTTGAAAAAACAAACCCAATTTTCGGCCGAGGCGTTGGCCGGGCCAGGGTTTATGATTCAGCCGGTCTTCGCTCGTGAAATGGCGTCGACGGCAGAACCATGCTCGAAAAAACAAAGCCAATTTCGGGCCTAGCCTTTGGCCGGGCCAGTATTTAGGTCGTAGGGCACGCTATTGCGTGCCGTGCATACCGCGGCACGCAATAGCGTGCCCTACATGGAGAGCAGCAATCGTTGGACCCGCGGATTGGCGGCGAAGAACGACTCATCCTGCCCAAACCGCCGGGTGCATTCGAACTGCCGGCAACTCAGCGGGCGATCGTCGTAGATGCTGCAGCGATCGTCGTCGCCGAGAAATGGACATCGGCCGTTTTTGTAGGCGATGACTTGAACGGTTCGCGTGGCACCGTCGGCGTCGTTCAGCAGCGTCGTTGTCGACCACGGCATGAATCGCCGCCGCTCGTCGTCGCTCTGCAACAGCACGGCATAGGGCCAGGCGCTCTGCTTGCAGCAGGCCGCGTCGCACCGCTCGCACGGGCTCGGGCCGACGATGGCGATGCGGAGGATTCTCGGTGCGATTTGCGGCATCAGACGACCTGCTTCAGATCGAGTTGTTTGATCTCATGCGGGTTGAAATCGATCCGCTCTTCGAAAATCCCGCCGAGGCCGGCTTTGCTGAGGGCGATCACCCAGCCCTGCTCGATGATCAGGTCCTCGATCACGCGACCATTCGCGAGCGTCGCCCGGCAGACGGCGGTGTACTTGCGCTTCGGGCAGCCGAGATCGACGAGGTATTGCCGCCACTCATCGGGCAGCACTTTGGCGAGGCGGTTGCGCGGGGGATTCTTGCTGTGCATGGTTCTTCGTAGCTGCGACGCCTGCGTCGCCCGGACAGCATAACACGCTCGGCGGGCGACGCAGGCGTCGCAGCTACGAAGGCGTTACGCGATGTTGCACGCCTGGTCGTTCACCTCGTCAGCCGCGTCGTCGGCGGGCCAGACGCCGGGGATGTCGGCGCTGTACCACTTGTCCAGCGTGCGACGCCAATCGGCCAGGCTGCTGACGGCGATGAAGTCGCTCTTCACCTCGGCCGCCTGCGGGTGGAAGCGGGCGTACTTGATCCCCTGCTTCCGCATCCGCCGGCCGGCGAGTTGTTCGCCGTGGAGCTTCATCGCTTCGTCGAAATGCTCCTGCAGGGCGGCCCGCTGATCGGGAACGGTGGGCGGTGAGAGCTGCGTGAACGGGTCTTCCAGGAGTTTCGCCGCGTCACGGAAGATCCACGGGTTGCCGATCGCGCCGCGGGCGATCCAGACGGCATCGACGCCGGTCTCGCGCTTCATCCGCGCGGCATCGGCGGCGGTGAAGACGTCGCCGCTGCCGAGAAGGGTTTGGGAGGGATAATGCTGTTTGAGCAATTTCAGCGTCTGCCAATTGGCCGGGCCGAGGTAGCGTTGCTCGACCGACCGCGCGTGGACACGAGCGGCGGCGAAGCCGAGCCGCCAGGCTTCGTCGAGCAGTTGGATCAGTTCGTCGGCAGCCTCGTCGCCGTCAAAAGATTGCCGAAGGCTCACTGTCAGCGTCGCCGTTGGCAGGCGCTCGCGGACCGCTCGGAGGATCGAATGGCCCCGCTCCACATCCCGCAACATATGGCCGCCACGGGCCTTGTTTTTGATCTTCTTCACCGGGCAGGCGAAGTTGAGGTCGACGACATCGTACCCGCGCTCGTGCAGGATCGCGGCCGCCGGCGCGACCGTCTCGGCCTCGCTGCCGATGACCTGGCCGGCGACGGGGTGGTCGGTGTCGTCGATGTCGATCGACTTCTTCAGCCCCAGCCCGCCGCTGAGCATGATCGTGTCAAGCAGCGCTTCGGTGACGGCATACGGACACCCCCGCCGCCGGGCCACGCCGCGCATCGCCCGGTCGCTGTAGCCGGCCAATCCCGCCTGCACGAACGGGATGGGGAGCTCGATGGGGCCGATCTTCATCATCGCGTCATCTTAACACGCCGCCGTTCTGTCGGTAGATTGCCGCGATGGATCGCCCCCGCCGAACATGGATGTTCGCCCTGCCGTTGCTGTTTTCCGCCGCCGCCTTCGCCGCCAAGCAGGAATCGATCGATGACGTGCTGCGCGACCCGTACCTGAAGAAGGTGACGGTCGGCATCAAGATCGTGAAGCTCGGCGAATCGGCCGCTAATTCCAAAACCGTGTACGAACGCGAACCGACCAAGCCCATGACCCCCGCCAGCAACTTTAAGCTGCTGACGACGTCGGCCGCCCTCGACGCGCTCGGACCGGATTTCAAGTTCCAGACCAAGCTCGTGCAGAAGGGCCAGACCCTCGCCCTCGTCGGCGACGGCGACCCTTCGCTCGGCGATGCCGAACTGCTGTCGAAGGTGCAGTGGAAGAGCACGACGGAGTTCGAGAAATGGGCCGAAGCCCTCGTCGCCCGCGGCCTGAAGTCGGCCGACAAGATCGTCTACGACGACAGCATTTTCGAAGAGCCGTTCGTGCATCCGAATTGGCCGAAGAACCAGTTGCAGAAGCGTTACGTCGCGGGCGTCGCGGGGCTGAACTTCAACGCCAACTGCGTCGACTTCTATCTCAAGCCGAACGGCGAAGGCCAGCGCGTCGATTTCACGATCGACCCGCCGACCACGTACGGCACGATCGTCAACAACTGCGTGCAGGGGCCGAAGAATGCCGTCTGGCTGTCGCGCGCACCGGGATCGAACGAACTGGAACTCCGCGGCAGCATCCCTAAGGCCAATGACGAGCCGATCTCGGTGACGGTGGACAACCCGCCGCTCTTTACGACGACCGCGCTGCGCGACGTCTTCACCAAGGCCGGCATGACCATCGGCGGCGAGATCACCCGCGACCCCACCGTCCGCAGCAATCTCGCCGACTGGCAGACCCTCGCCGTCCACGAGACACCGATCGCCACCGTCCTCGACCGTGCGAACAAGGACAGCATGAACCTCTACGCCGAAGCGCTCGGCAAGCGTCTCGGCGCGCAAAAGAGCGGCGTCGGCAGCTGGAAGACCGGCCCCGCCGCCGTCGGTGCGTTCCTGGAATCGATCGGTATCGATAAATCCCAGTTCGTCCTCGACGACGGCTGCGGCCTGAGCGACGCCGACCGCATCTCCCCCGCCGGCCTGGTGGCGGTGCTGGAACACGAATACTTCTCGCCGCAGAAGGACCTTTTCCTGAACAGCCTCGCCGTCGCGGGCGTCGACGGCACACTCAAGGACCGCTTCAGCGGCTCCCTCCGCCAGCGCGTGATCGGCAAGAGCGGCTTCATCAACGGCGTGAGCGCCCTCAGCGGCTTCCTCAAGGCCAAGGACGGCTCGATGTACGTCTTCTCCATCCTCTTCAACGGCATCGCGGCCGGAACAAACAGCAACGCGAAGAAGCTGCAGGAAAAAATGATCGCCGCGATCGACGGCTAGGTTCCCGTAGCCGCTGAGTCGCCTTCGGGACCAAGGTTTTGAAGGGACGCAGATGACGCAGATGAACGCGGATAAACGCAGATAAGAGAGTTCATTTTCTATACTCTTCATCTGCGTCCATCCGCGTTTATCTGCGTCATCTGCGGCTAAACCCAACCCTCTCCGCGTCTTAACGCCCCGTTAAATTCCATTAACGCCGCCGCTCCGGCTTGGTAAACTCTCCGCACGAGGAATGTCCGTATGAAACCAATGCTTCGCGCGCTCTGCTTATTTGCCTGCATGTTTACCGTCGTCGGCTGTGCTTCCAGCGGCGGCGATTTCAGCCGTCAATCCTTCACCTACAGCGGCGAGAAGCGCACCTACGCCGTCTACAAGCCGAAGGATTACAGCCCCCGCAAGGCCTACCCCACGATCCTCTTCCTCCACGGCCTGTTCGAAAGCGGCAACGACGGCGAAGCCAACACCAAGGTCGGCATCGGGCCGGCCATCGCCAAGCACCCGGAATGGTTCAACTGTGTCGTCGTCTTCGCCCAGACCAGCAGCAGCTGGCGCGACGACGAGCAGCTCCCCCTCGCCCTGGCCACGCTCGATGACGCGCAGAAGCACTACGCCATCGACCCCAACCGCGTCGTCGTCACCGGCCTGTCCACCGGCGGGCACGCCGTCTGGAAACTCGGCGCCGAACACCCCGAGCGCTTCGCCGCCCTCGCCCCGCTGTGCGCCTACAGCGATTACGACGACGTCAACCGCCTCACGCACTACCCGATCTGGGCGTTCCACAACCGCTACGACATGTTCGTGATGAGCAGCAGCACCGACGGCATGTGCGAAAAGATCAACGACGCCGGCGGTAACGCCCGCAAGACGATCTACACCGCCATCGGCCACGATTGCTGGGACCGCGCGTACGACGACCAGAAGTTCGCCCTGTGGCTGCAGAACCAGCACCGCTGATTCGCCCGCAGATATATCTACAAAAACACGTCGGCCGGGCGGAGGGATGCGGTTGCATCGCTCGATCGCCCGGCCGATGGTCGCTTCCAGTTCGCGGGTGTCGTAGGTGCGCGACGTCAGTACGCCGCAGAGCGGCAGCCCTGCGGCCTGCAGGATCGTGCGCACGTCGTCGTCGCGCGTCTGCCGCTCGGGCTTGGCGTGCGAGGGTTCGTCCAGTTCGATCGCCACGAGCGGCCGCAGCGTGGCGACGTCGCAGACGACGAAGTCGACCGTCTTCGCCGCCACCTTGTTCCGCCACGCTTGCAATGTCGATGCCTGGCCCGGCTGATTCGGCGGAAACCAGAGCAGTTGCCGCAGCGACACCTGCGCCAGCACATGCCCCCGCGTCCCCACGACCCGCTGCAACACCCGAAAGAAATCCGCCTCGGCGTTGGAGACGAACTTCTTATTCACGATCACCTTCGGCACCGCCGCCGCCGGTGACGCGCGGCCCGAGCCGCCGAAGAGGTTGGCGAGGAAACCGACGAGGCAGCCTTTGGGTTCAGTCATGGTGTAGGGTGGGCACCGCCCACCAGGTCGATGCGGTGGGCGGTGCCCACCCTACCCGCTGATCCTCGCCCACCCGCCAGTCGCTCTGCTAATTACTTTGCTCGGTGACGTCCGTAAGGCTTGGCACGAGATGCCAGAGCGGAGAAGGCTTGAGCTTCGACATGTCTAGGACGGAAAAAGAATAATCAACCTTTCCGGCGCCCTTTGTTTTCGTTGCTGCACTAATCGCGGCCTCAAAAGAGGAATCATCTTTTGGAAGGAAGCCGCCTGCCTGTAGAGGCTTGGCGCTCGCGAAAGTTGAAGCACCGTTGATCGTGCAGTCGAGAAAGGCCGATTTCCCATTCGCCCAGAGCAGGGAGGGTGGCACTTTGCACTGGTAAAACTGACAATCGGAGATTGTGTTCCACTGATCATGAAACAAGCCCGTGTTGTCTTTCGCCGCATCATCGGTGAGCGATCGATCCGGGATCGCCACTTGGACAAACGTGCACCGTTGCAGTTTGATGCCGTAATCAATCTTCGTTAGTGAGTTGAAAGCTGAATCGACAATCAGGCAGTCGGAGAAGTCCCATTTACTGCTGAACCCGCCCTTCCAAAACCAGCCGCCGGTCTTCACAAACTTGCAGTCGATAAACAGGGCAAATGAAGCAGTAACCGATGCGGTGTAGTCGCACTCGATTGAAACATTTTTGAAAACGACCGGCCGATCCGGTGAACCTTTTATCTCGAGTTTTCCCTGCGACGCGCGAAGCACCCCGTTGGCCAGGACGAAACCGGGCTGGATGACAACGTCTCCGCCCTTCGATTCGCCGCCACGTACGTGACCACAATTGCCGATCTGCACGGGGTTAGAAACGACGTAACCTGTCCCGTCGTCGGACCACGTTCCCTTGCCTTCAATAAATTTGGCCGCGAACGCCAGCTCTTTTGGCGATGCTTTCGATGACAGCGCGTCGGTCGCCGTTTTCATTCGAGCCACTTTGGATTTTTCCGAAGCGGTATTGGCTGGGTCGCCATACGCCTTGGCAGCATCTTTGATCATCCCGGCGTTGCCCAGGACAAGACAGCTGTCAAAGTACGCGCTCAAAGACCGTTCGCTGAGCTTCTGTAGCTTTTCCTTGGTATCGCCGGATGCCGCGCCGACAGAAAGCTCGTTTTGCGCGAAAGAAGCCGCTTGAAGATACCACCCTCGCCTGAAAAGCTCGTCGCAGTAGCGGGCGACCAATTCCGACTCGATCAGCCCGCCCGCTTGAAACTGCTCTTTTGTCACTCCCGTGGCTTTCAGTCGCCTGTATTCAGACAACGCGAATGACGAGCGTGAACTGTTCCTCGCCTGATTAAGGGCGCTAATCCGAAGTTTGACGCGCTCCTCGGGAGCGACCAGCGGCGCTTCGGAGGGGAATCGCTGAGCGAAAGCGTCGGCGACATCGAACGCCTTCTGGATTTCATTCTTGCTGACGGCCGTTTTATAGCAGCGTTGCATCAATGTCTTCGCATCGCGAAGCAGGGCGTCAGATTGATCGGATAGCGCCGAAACAGAAGCAGTATCCAGCAGCACGCTGGCGGCCTGCAGATAATCGCCTGAAGACTCCAGTGTCTGCGCGTAAGACGAGCTCGCCTGGACGAGCATCTTCTTCGCGTCATCAACGTTCTTATCGCCTACATTGGCCGTGCTTGCATTGACATAATTGCGCAACGATTGAATCGCGGGGGCAAACTCTTTTCTTCGTAACTGGGCTTTCGCCTGATCGAGCGGAGCGATCGTTTTTTCTTGTGAATAGACGCCGGCAGATAGCGAACTCATCGCAACGCAGGCAATCAGAAAGCGAGCCGCAACGGACACCCCAGGCTTAATTTTTTGAATGCCGGCATCGGGAAAACCCCGGCGAGTCTGCAAAACGGCGACGAAATTTGGCGACGAATGCGGTTTCTTCCCCATGGTCAACACGATATCCCAACGCCGGTGAGCGTCAAAACGATGCGGATGGGCTCGACACCGCTT
>Ga0070658_10005276_pt1 | contig 10495 bp, 8 predicted proteins | sample KBSC13metaG_FD_64664 | JGI IMG/M metagenome (GOLD analysis project Ga0070658, IMG submission 64664) | Corn rhizosphere microbial communities from Kellogg Biological Station, Michigan, USA - KBS C1-3 metaG | ecosystem: Host-associated > Plants > Roots > Rhizosphere > Soil ... | reverse complement strand
TCGACCGAGAAACCCTTGGCATGCTCGGTGAAATATTCGGCGGGCTTGCGCCAATTGTAAGGGCCGCTGTTCTGGAGCGAGATGCGGTTGGACGAGGCCATGTATAGCCGCGTGCCATCCTCCTGCTCGATCAGCTTCTCGATCCCCTCGTTCAGGATCGGCTGCGGCACGCCCTCGTTGCGCGGCACCCACACCACGATCGAAGGGTGGTTGCGATAGCGCTTGAGCACGTCCTTCACGTTGGCGAGGAACAGAGGCACGTCCTCGGCCTCGATATTGTAATCCTGGGTCGACTCCCAGAAATCGTTGAACACCATCAGCCCATATTCGTCGGCGAGCGCGTAGAAATTCTCGCCCGTATCCTGGCCCATCCAGTTGCGGATGATGTTGAGATGCGCGTCGCGGTGGAGCTTGAAATAAGGCTCCTGCCGGTCACGGTCGACGCGCTTCATGAAGTCGTCCATGCCGACCGATCCACCGCGCGCGGCGATCCGCACGCCATTCACGCGCAGCACCAGGAAGGGCGAAAGCCTCTCGTCGCCCTGGATCGGGGTCACCGCCGCCGAGGCTTCCGCGCCCTCCGCGAAACTGTAGGCCCAGGCTTTGGCCACCTCGTGGATCGCCTCATGGCGATGGTCGACGATATGCCGGTCGCCGTCGCGTGCTTCGGTCGGGTCGACAAGCACCCGGCGCAGCGCGCCGTCATGGTCGATCAGCGAAAGCTCATATGTCACCTCGCGCATGCCGAAGCGCACATCCTTCGCGTCTGACGTGCCCGCGGCAAGATGGAGCATGTGCAGATCGGGCGCGCCGTAATTGTTCGGCCACCACAGCTTGGGATTATGCACCGCCAGCTGCGGGAAGTCGGCAGGCGTCAGCCGCACCAAAGTCTCCCCCGGCGCGATTGTCACCGATTTGTCGACGCGCACATCGTCGAACGAGGCCGTCAGCGGGATCGTCACCGTATGGTCGCTCACATTGGTGAGCGGCACCTCGATCATGATGTTGGCAAGGCTGGTATCGCTGCCATGAGGCAGATGCGTGATCACTTGCGCGTCACCGATCCGGACATCGCCCGTGGCTGACAGATCCACGCCTTGCCACAGGCCGCTATTGCGGTCGCGCACGGTCGGAATCCAGTCCCACCCCTCGGTCGCTTCGAAGGTCGGGCCGTCGAGCATCATCATCCCGCCATTCTCGCCGACACCCGAGGTCAGCGATTCCTCGGATGTGATGCCGGAATGGGGCGGGGGAGAGACGCGCACCGCAATCGCATTGCGCTGCCCCGGCACGAGCTTGCCGGTAACGTCGAAGCGGCCGCGAATGAATGCGCCTTTCATGTCGCCGATGCGCGCGCCGTTGACCCAGATTTCGGCGGCGTAATTAGCGCCATTGAAGGTCAGCGCCAGATGCTTGCCCGCCAAGTCGGCGGGCGCATCGATTTCGGTCCGGTACCAATAATCCTGATGCGCGAGCGCCTCCGGAATGGCGAGATTGTTCAACCCATAAGCCGGATCGGGATAGACGCCGCGATCGACGAGGGTGGTAAGCGCGGTTCCGGGCACGGTCGCCGCATACCAGAGGCCGCCGCCGAAGCCCGCCCGCGAGATTGCGGCGCCATCAGGCGCGCGCAGTTTCGACCCTTCGGCCATGTGCCAGCCTGCGACCGTCCACACATTTGGGGCACGCTGCGCCAGCGCCGGGCCTTTGGGTTCGGGCTTGGCGACCGGCTTCTGGAAAGGGGCATTGCTCTTCGGCAAGGTCCAGGCCGGCTGCGGCTTCACCTGACCCTGCATCTGGCGCACCTGCACCGGCCAGATCGGGCTCGACGATGTGAAGACGGTCAGCGCCGGGTCCGGCGCCCTGGCCGCGAGCTTTTGCACGTCGGCTGCGGAAACCGCTGCGCCGCTATAATTGAAACCCGCCACACGTCCGCCGAATCCATCGCCGCCGAGCCGCGCCTCGGCCGTAAGCTGCGCCGCGCCGGCGGGACCGCTCGCTACCTCCTGCCCGTCGACGAACAGGTGCCCGACTCCCTTGTCGGCGCTCGCAACGAGGAAGCTCCATTTGCCCATCGGCAGGCGGGTGCCGCTCTTGACGATACCGGCCGGGGTGATGAGCGCCGGCGCGCCATCGATCAGCGCCAGGAACAGGCCGCCTCCGGGTGCGCCGATCCCCGCAATCGAAACCGTGCCTTGCGGCACCACGCGTGGCTCGACCCATCCCTGCATCGTCCAGCCTTGCGCCGCGGCCAGGCTCGTCCCCGGCGCGACATAGGCAATTCCGCCAGCCATGATATCGGTATTGAAAGGCCCGATCCTCGCCGGGTCCGCCGCCACTGCGATGGTCGAGGCCGACACCCCCATCAGCAAGGCCGTCACGCGTGCGAAACCCGTCATCTGTCTCTCCCTGGCGCATGATTCCGTGACCATGCGCTCCCGCCGCTTCAGAGCATGTTCGCGGGAAATCACAAAATGATTTTGCTTATCAACCCGCGCGGTGGCGTTCGCCGCTTAGGATCGCTATCTCATTCCCCATGCTGTCGCAAAAGGCTCGCTACGCGCTGCGCGCGCTTCTGCATCTGGTCGAGCATGGTTCGTCGCGCACGATCCAGGTCGGCGAAATGGCCGAGATGCAGATGATCCCGCGCAAATATCTCGAATTCATCATGGTGGACCTCAAGAAGGCGGGGTTGGTGACCAGCCGGCGTGGTCCAGGCGGCGGTTATGTGCTCGCACGCGCACCGAGTGAAATCAGCTTCGTCGAAGTGATGCGTGCGATCGATGGCCCGATCGCGCTGGTGCCGTGCGCCAGCGAGAATTTCTACCAGCGTTGCGACGATTGTCATGACGAGGCGACCTGCGCGATCCGCAAGGTATTGCTGCAGGTCCGCTCGAGCGCAGTCGCGATCCTGGAAAATACCTCCCTCGCCGACGCGGCAGGGGTCGAATTGGCCGCGGAAGCGTTGTCGATCGCCGGAGCCTGACAGGGGCTCGCGGGAAAGACGCGGAGCGGGGATCCCAAATCACGGAAATTCCGGAAAAAGTTCTGCGGGCTTGTGGCGTCACAAGAAAAGCTACGGCGCCGAGATCGGATAACCCAATTGCCGAGTAGGAAATAGTGTAATAGCGGTCTCTCACATCCTGGAGGGAGGTATTATGCACCGTCGCGGAATGATGATCGCCTTCGCCGCCTTCGCAAGCGGCTTGAACCCGGTTGCTGCCCACGCGGCCGCCCCGGTCGAATTGCTCAACGTCAGCTATGATCCGACGCGTGAACTCTATCGCGACATCGACGCGGCGTTCGCGGCCGACTGGAAGGCCAAGCATGGCCAGGCAGTCACGATCAAACAGAGCCATGGCGGCTCGGGGGCGCAGGCACGCGCAGTGATCGACGGGCTTCAGGCGGATGTAGTGACGCTCGCTTTGGCGGCGGATATCGATGCGATCGCCGACAAGGCGCATGCGCTGCCTGCCAATTGGCAGTCGCGCCTCGATCATAATTCGACGCCTTATTATTCGACGATCGTCTTCCTGGTCCGCAAGGGCAATCCGAAGGCGATCCACGATTGGGACGATCTGATCAAGCCGGGCGTCAAGGTGATTACCCCCAACCCCAAGACCTCGGGGGGCGCGCGCTGGAATTATCTCGCAGCCTGGGGCTACGCCCAACGCAAGACCGGATCGGTCGCCGGCGCGCGCGATTACATGACCAAATTGTTCCGCAACGTGCCCGTGCTCGACAGCGGCGCGCGCGGTGCCACCACCACCTTTGTCCAGCGCGGCCAGGGCGACGTCCTGCTCGCCTGGGAGAATGAGGCTTTCCTCGCGACCAACCAGCTCGGCAAGGGCAAGTTCGAGATCGTCTATCCGTCGATCTCGATCCTGGCTGAGCCGCCGGTCGCGGTGGTCGACAAGGTGGTCGATCGCAAGGGCACGCGCGCCGTCGCGGAAGCCTATCTGAAGTTCCTCTACACGCCCGAGGCGCAGAAGATCATAGGCAAGAATTATTACCGCCCGCGCGATCCCGACGTGGCCGCGCAGTTCAAAGCGCAGTTCCAGAGCCTGCCGCTGCTTTCGATCGACAAGAATTTCGGCGGCTGGAAGCGCGTCCAGGCGGCGCATTTCAATGATGGCGGCGTGTTCGACCAGGTATTCGAAGACGCCAAGAAATGAACGGGTTGGCGGGGCCTGGGAGGGCCCGCCGCTCCTGACGAAAGGGACAAGATCATGATACGCCAGATTTTGCTGGCGAGCGCCTCAGCGCTTGCCTTCGCCGCGCCCTTGAGCGCGCAGACCAGCCCCTCCGGTGCCGAACAAGGTTCGGGCCTCGACACGGCGGTCCCCGCCGATGCGGCGACCGCGCCGCCGACGCCGGTGGCCAAGACCGGCGATGCGGTGCTCGATCGGCTGAACGAGCTCGAAGCCAAGGTCGCCGCGCTGGAAGCGCGTAACCGGCAACTCGAATCCGCCGCGGCCGAAACCGAGACCCGCGTCCAGAAGGTCGAGGTGCGGGCCGCCAAGGAAGTCCAACCCGGTCCTGCGCCGACCTTTGCCGACGTCACCGACAGCTTCACCTTTCACCCGCGCGGAACGTTCCAGATCGATTACGCCGCCTATCACGGCCGCGCCGGCGGCTATGATTACAATAACGGCACCGATATCCGCCGCGGCCGTTTCGGCTTCGACGGCACCGCCTGGAAGGTCTGGAAATACCGGATCGAGGCGGAGTTCGTGAAGCAGAACGTCAACCTGCTCGATGCCTACATCCAGTATGCCGGCTTCAAGAATCTGCTGATCACTGTCGGTCAGCACAAGGCGCCGTACGGGCTGGAAGCGAACAGCACCGACGCGCTCAACACCTTCCTTGAGCGCGGCATGTTCACCAACGCGTTCGGTGCGGTCGGGGCCGAACGCCGCGTCGGCGCGAGCGTCGCTTATTCGACCGGCAAGATTACCGCGACGGTCGGTCTGTTCGGGGCAGGTGAGGGCGTGCAACGCAATGCGACCACGCCGGACGAGGCCTATAGCGTCAACGGCCGCGTCACGTTCGAGCCGATCAACGATACAGGCCGGGTGGCGCACCTTGGCGGCTCTGCCTTTCACGTCAGCCAGCTCGCGAACAAGAGCGTCACACTTGGCGATCGGCCGGGAACCCGCGTCGACAACGGCCTGATCGAATCCGTCACTTTGGGCCCTGTCACGAGCGGCACCGCGCAGACGCAGGGTGTGCGCGACGCCACTTATTGGGGGACCGAAGGGGCGGTGGTATTTGGCCCCTTCTCCGCGCAGGCGGAATATGGCCATCTCAACGTCGATCGCTATGGCGCCGTGCCATCGGGCAATTTCGATGGCTATTATGTGTTCGGCACCTTCTTCCTCACCGGCGAAAGTCGCGGCTTCAAGGGCGGCGTCGTCGATCGGGTGAAGCCGTTCAACGATTTCAATCCGGGCGCCGGCCATTGGGGCGCTTTCGAGCTTGCCGCGCGCTACGATCGGATGGACCTGACCGATCATGCCATATCGCCGCTGCCGCATCTGGCGACGTCGTGGACCGGCGGGCTCAACTGGTATCTGAACCCCAACACTCGCTTCATCTTCAATTATATTCGCTTCAAGGGCACCAACTCACCATTGGTGGTTGCGCCGGCCGCGATTAATGGCACCACCGCGAAAGGTGACGCCTACGCAACAAGGCTGCAGTTCGACTTCTGATGGCAAGCAGATCATTGTCACTGTCGCGCAAGCGCCGGGGGGGGCATTCGCCTCTCCCCGGCCTTCGCCTTACGCTCACCGTCACCATCCTGTGGTTGACGATCCTGCTGCTATTGCCGCTGGCCGCCCTGTTCGCGAAGTCGGTCGCACTGGGCCCCGCGCATTTCGTCGAAGCCGCCTTCTCGCGCCGTGCGATCGCTTCTTATGAACTGAGCTTCGGGGCGGCGTTGGCGGCCGCGGCGGTGAATGCCGTCTTCGGCTTGCTCGTCGCCTGGGTGCTGGTGCGCTATCGCTTTCCCGGGCGGCGCCTGCTCGGCGCACTGGTCGATCTGCCCTTCGCATTGCCGACCGCGGTCGCGGGCATCGCGCTCACCGCAGTCTATGCCAATAGTGGCTGGGTCGGAAAGCCAGCCTCCACCATCGGCCTGCAACTCGCCTATAATCCGATCGGCGTGGTGATCGCGCTGACCTTCATCGGCCTGCCGTTCGTCGTGCGCACGGTCGAGCCTGTGCTGGCGGATCTCGGTAAAGGCATCGAGGAAGCCGCCGCGACTTTGGGTGCGCGTCGCTGGACGATCTTCCGCCGTGTGATCCTGCCCGAAATCTTCCCCTCCGTCGTCACCGGCTTCGCGCTCGCCTTCGCGCGCGGCGTCGGCGAATATGGATCGGTGATCTTCATCGCGGGCAACATGCCGTTCCAATCGGAAATCGCCCCTTTGCTGATCGTCACCAAGCTTGAGGAATATGATTATGCCGGCGCGACCGCGATCGCGACGGTGCTGCTTCTGGCGAGCCTGCTGCTGCTGCTTCTGATCAATGTCTGGCAGGGGCGCGAATTGCGCAGGCGCGCGGCATGAGCGCCAAGAACAAGGCGATCAGCGAAAGCATCATAACCAGGATCCTGCTGATCCTGGTTGCCGTGACCTATGTCGGATTGCTGCTCGTGCTGCCGCTCGCGTCGGTATTCAGTGAGGCGTTTCGCCACGGCCTCGCCGCGTTCAAGGCGGCGGTGGTCGAACCGGATGCCTGGGCCGCGATCAAGCTCACCCTGACCGTCGCCGCCATCTCGGTTCCGATCAACATGGTATGCGGGGTCGCCGCCGCCTGGGCGATCACCAAGCACGATTTTCGGGGCAGGAACCTGCTGATCAGCCTGATCGACGTGCCTTTCTCGATCTCGCCGGTGGTCGCGGGCATGATGTATCTGTTGCTGTTCGGGGCGCAGGGCTGGTTTGGCGACTGGCTGCTTGCGCACGACATACGCATAGCGTTCGCGGTCCCGGGGATCGTGCTCGCGACCTTGATCGTGACCCTGCCGTTCGTTGCGCGCGAACTCATCCCGCTTATGCAGAGCCAGGGCCGCGAGGAAGAGGAGGCGGCGCTGACGCTCGGTGCACCCGGCTGGCGCATCTTCCTGTGGGTCACGCTCCCCAATATCCGCTGGGGTTTGCTCTATGGCGTGCTGCTGACCAACGCCCGCGCGATGGGGGAATTCGGTGCGGTCTCGGTCATCTCTGGCCATATCCGCGGCGAGACCAACACGATGCCGCTGCAAGTGGAGGTTCTCTACAACGAATATAATTTCGCTGCGGCGTTCGCCGTCGCGTCGCTACTGGCGGGGCTCGCGCTCGTCACATTGGTGGTGAAGAGTTTGCTCGAATGGCGTCACGGCGACCAGCTCGCCGCCTCGGGACATTGAATGACAATTACCGTTCGTAACATCGTCAAGGGTTTCGGTCATTATCCGGCGCTCAAGGAGGTTTCGCTCGAAATCGAGGACGGCGCCTTCGTCGCCTTGCTGGGCCCCTCAGGCTCGGGAAAGACCACCTTGCTGCGCATCATTGCCGGGCTGGAAACCGCCGAGAGCGGGCAGATCTTGTTCGGCGGTGAGGACGTCACCGATCGCGCGCCGCAGGATCGGCGGATCGGCTTCGTCTTCCAGAATTATGCTTTGTTCCGGCACATGACGGTCGAGCATAATATCGCCTTCGGTCTGGATGTGATGAAGCGCGGTCAGCGTCCCGACAAGCCGGCAATCAAAGCTCGCGTCGAGGAATTGCTCGAACTGGTCCAGCTGCCCGGCTACGGCAAACGTTATCCGGCACAGCTTTCGGGCGGGCAGCGCCAGCGCGTCGCGCTCGCCCGCGCGCTCGCCCGCGAACCCAAGATTTTGCTGCTCGACGAGCCGTTCGGCGCGCTCGACGCCAAGGTTCGTCGGGAGCTGCGCAGCGCGCTGCGCGAAATCCACGATCGTGTCGGCCTCACCTCGATCTTCGTCACGCACGATTATGAAGAGGCCTTCGCGCTCGCCGACAAGGTCGCGATCCTGGGCAGCGGCAAGATCGAACAATATGATACGCCCGATGCGGTCCAGGGTAGCCCCGCCAATGATTATGTGCGCGAATTCCTGAGCTGATCGATCATTCCCGCCGCGTGGAATGGACCATCCAGCGCGTGCAAATCGGGCGTCGCGGCCCGTGTGGACATGACGAGCGATTTTTCCTGCGCTAAGAATCAAGCGAGGAGAAGGCGATGATCGAAGTCCAGCTGAACGGCCAATTCCCGCCCGGCTATCGCTCCGCCGAGCGGATCAATCTGTCCGAACTGATGCGCAGCGGAACCGGGCGTCCGCCGCAAAAGCCCACGACGCGAATCGACAATGCGCGCCTGCTTCAGGCGAATGCGACGTCCGAAGCCGATTTCCTCGCGGAACATGGTTTCGTCCTGCTCAAGGCGCCGACGCGCGTGACCGACTGGGACGCTTCCGAACAGGTCACCGCGCGCTACCTGCCCGAGGTTGAGACGATCATCCGCGAGCGGCTTTACCCGGGCCGGGACCTCATCATCCGTCAGCCGCCCAGCCCGATGCGCCGTGGCGCGGGCACGTCGACACCGCAATATGGCTTGGGCGTCCATTCGGATCACGGTACCACCGCGGACGACTTTCAGCGCAATGTCGAGGCCTTCACCACACCCGAAATGGGGGCGCAGTGGCGTGCTTCGTTCGAGAGCGAGCGTGTCGAGGAGTTCCTCTCGCTCGATTTCTGGCGGACCACCAATATGGCTGGCCCGCTCAGGCATATGCCGCTCGCTCTATGCGATCCGACGTCAATCGATCCTGCCGATATCATTCCGACGGCGCTCGAGGGCATCGCCCCGGGCGGAGCGCTGACCTACCATGTCAGCCTGGCGCATAATGAGGATCAGCGCTGGTATTATTATCCGGACATGACCCCGGACGAGCTACTGGTTTTCAAGCTCTTCGAGCTGAAGAAGGACGAGCAATCGCAGCCCTATCGTGCCTGCTTCCACACCGCTTTCGAGGATCCGACCGCGCCCGCCGACGCCCAGCCGCGCCAGAGCTGCGAACATCGGGTGTCGGTGCTGCTGTTGAGGGACTGAGGTCGTCGGGAGCGCGTTGGCGCGGTGATGTCAAAGCCGCGCGAACCGCGCCTCGATCGCATCCCAGATCATGGCCGGCGTATCCGTCCCGTTGAACCGGTCGATCGCCACGATTCCGGTCGGAGATGTCACGTTGATCTCGGTCAGATAGCCCGCAATCACGTCGATTCCGACGAATATGAGCCCCCGTTTCGCCAGTTCCGGGCCGAGTTTGGCGCAGATTTCGAGCTCCCTCGGCGTCAATTCGGTCGCCGCACCCGTGCCTCCAACCGCCAGATTGGACCTGATTTCGCCTGCTTTCGGCAGCCGATTCAACGCGCCAGTGGGCTTTCCGTCGACCAATACGATGCGTTTATCGCCCTTCGAAACGTCCGGCAAAAAGGCCTGAACCATGAAAGGTTCGCGCCAGACCTGCCCGAACAATTCGGTCAACGCCGCAAGGTTGGCGTCCTTCTTGCCCACGTGAAACACCGCCGAACCGGCATTTCCGTACAGCGGTTTGACCACCACCTCGCCATGTTCGGCATGGAAAGCGCGCGCTTCCTCCAGCCGGCGGGTGATCAATGTCGGCGGCATGAACTCCGCATAATCGAGCACGAACAGCTTTTCGGGCGCGTTGCGCACCGCAGCGGGGTCGTTGACGACCAAAGTCTGTCCCTGAATCCGCTCCAGAAGGTGCGTCGCGGTGATGTAAGCGAGGTCGAAAGGGGGGTCCTGACGCATCAGAACCACGTCCACATCGTCGGCCAGATCGATCGTGCGGACCTCTTCGAACCGGAAATGATCCCCCGCCACGCGCTGCACGGTCACCGGATGCGCCGGCGCGGTCAGCCGTCCGTCGCGATAGGACAGGTCGCCCGCCGTATAATGGAACAGCTTATGCCCGCGCTCCTGCGCCGCCAGCATCAGCGCGAAGCTCGAATCGCCCGCAATGTTGATCTTATCGAGCGGGTCCATCTGGACCGCGACGCGCAGGCTCATGAGCTTCTCCTTGGTGACCGCACCTAGGTATTCGACTCTGTCTTGTCACCCGATCCAGGCATTCTCGATATGGCGAAGCGTGCGTCCAGGCGCGATCAGGATCACATCCACGCGCATGTCATCGCCCATCTCCATGTAGCGCGGGGCGAGATATTCCGCCGCTGCCGCCACGCGTGCGAGCCTGAATTGGTCGATCGCGAAGTCGAGTTCCTCACCGGTTTTGCGTCGTTTCACTTCGACGAAGGCCACCAGATTTCCGCGCCGCGCGATCAGATCCACCTCTCCTGCGGGCGTCCGCACCCGCCGCGCGAGGATCCGCCAGCCCTTCAGCCGCAGCCACCAGGCCGCTGCGGTTTCGCCGACCCGGCCTGCTTTCTCGGCCTTGCGGCGGTCCCTCA
>Ga0070658_10005275_pt1 | contig 10496 bp, 8 predicted proteins | sample KBSC13metaG_FD_64664 | JGI IMG/M metagenome (GOLD analysis project Ga0070658, IMG submission 64664) | Corn rhizosphere microbial communities from Kellogg Biological Station, Michigan, USA - KBS C1-3 metaG | ecosystem: Host-associated > Plants > Roots > Rhizosphere > Soil ... | reverse complement strand
CATGCGAGATTACTTACTCCGTGATACTCTTCCGCAAAAGAAGGCTGCCGCCATGCCTACGACCCGCAGGATATTTTGCATTGAAGCCGCCACTTTACTCATTTCCCCCTGGCTTCCGGCGCAGTCACTTCACCCGCAGACATCCACTGCTCGCCCTGACGTCGCCGCCATCGACCACGATCGCATTCTCGGTGCAGCGCAAAGTTATCTCGCGCAGGTGCCCACTCCGCTCACCACGTTGCCCTGTAAGCGCAGCCCCGGCAGTCCGCAGGATTTCTACTCAGAGGCGGAGGACTACTGGCCCGATCCTGCCAAGCCGACCGGACCTTACGTTCAGCGCAGCGGACCGCCTAATCCGGCAGCCTTCACAGCGCACCGCGATGCTCTGCTCAAATTGGCCATTGAGGTGCCGACGCTTGCCGCCGCTTTCGTCCTCACCAAAGAAGAGCGATATGCGGAGCATGCCATCCGGCATCTTCGCGCGTGGTTCGTTGATCCTCGTACCAGGATGACGCCAAGTCTTCTTTACGGGCAGATGATTGTTCCGGCAAAAGAGGGCCGGTTTGAAGGCATTCTGGAGACTGTTCATCTCGCGGAGGTAGCTCAGGCTATTCCCTTCCTTGCCAATGCCGAGGCTTTTACCAAGGCGGATTTTGATGGGCTGCGAAGTTGGTTTGCAGCCTATCTCGAGTGGCTTAACAGTTCGCGGCTGGCGGGACTTGCACGCGACCAGAAGAACCATCATGGGAGCTCGTGGCTGTTGCAGGAGGCTGCATTCAGCCGTTTGAATCTTGCTCTGAATCCAAATGCGGACGATACCCCGCTTAGTGTGCTTCGACACCGCTACCAGACAGTGACGATTCGCGCGCAGATTGCGGCAGATGGGACGTTCCCGCACGAACTCACGACGGCGAATCCCTACCGGATGTCGCTTTTCAATCTGGATATGCTGGCTGCATGTTGTCTTCTGCTCTCCACTCGATTTGAGAGCGCGTGGGAGTATGAGTTGCAGGATGGGCCGGGAATGCGGGCGGCGATGGCGCGGCACTTTCCCTACATCCAAAATCGAGGAGCGTGGCCCTATGTCGCCGATGCGGAATATTTTGGCGACCTTCCGCTACGACAGCCGAGCTTGCTGTTTGCAGCACATGCTTATACGCGGCCAGAGTATGCGGATCTCTGGAAGACGCTGCCGGCAGATACTGTGATTGCGGAGCTACAGCGGACATTTCCTATCCGCCAGCCGCTGCTTTGGGTGACTCGGTCGAAGCCATAAGCCTGTCTGCAACGTCCAGATCGATTACGGCTTCGCTTCAAATACGAGGTTGAAAGGCGTCTGCGTAGCACGCCGGAACTGCGTAAAGCCTCCCGACCGGACGACCTCGCCGATGCGCTTTTCGCCAGCCTGCGCGCCCAACGCCAAGCCTACCTCTTGTGAGATTGAAGCGGGAACACAGAGGAGCGTCGAGGCTGAATAGAATACACGGCCTATCGGATTGAGATTGGCCTCGGTTGCATCTTCGGCAAAGGGCTCGACGATCATCCAGGTTCCGTCGTTCTTCATGGTCGAGTGTACGTGCGCCGCCGCTCCAATGGGATCGCCCATGTCATGCAGGCAATCGAAGCAGGCTGCAAAATCGTAATCATGTCCCGGGTAGTTCTTTGCCGACGCGACATCGAAATGCAGTCGATCGTCGAGGCCTTCACGTTTGGATTGCTGGCGGGCGAGCTCAATGGATTTGTCGTGATAATCGAAACCGAAAAATTCCGAATTTGGAAATGATTTTGCCATCAGGATCGTCGATGAACCCAGGCCGCAGCCGATGTCGGCGACTTTCGCTCCGCGTTTCAGCTTCTCTTCCACTCCGTCGAGCGCCGGTATCCATTGTGAAACGAGATTTGCGATATAGCTGGGACGAAAGAAGCGCTCCGTGCCATGAAAGAGATCGTGATGGTGTTCATGCCAGCCGATGCCGTTGCCGGTTCGAAACGCATTCTCAACCTTCGATTCGTCGGTGAAGCAGGAGGAGACAATCTGAAACGCCCCGGGCAGAAATGCCGGGCCGTTCTCGACTGCCAATGCCAGTGCCTGTTCCGGCGGCAGCGTATATCTCGCAGTGTCTGCGTTGTAGGTTACGTAGCCGCTGGCTGCATTCGCATTCAGCCACTCTCGCACATAGCGCTCGCTGGTTCCGGTGCGAGCGGCGAGCTCCGCTGAGGTGATCGGCTTGGAATCGCCCATCGCTTTGTATAAACCAAGTTTGTCGCCGAGGACGATGAGGACGGCGTGCATTGCGGCACCCATGTCCCCCACGGCACGGACCATGAACGCATGCAGTTTTGATTCATCGATTGGAAGAGATGTACCCAAGGATCCCATAAGAGCCTCCTTTGGGGACGTATTTTAGGCCTCTGAAAGGACTACTTACAAGAGGGCAGGTGTCTTATATTTTTGGAAGAATGTGGCGGAGTTTTGTTGGTTTGCGGAGCTTACGTGCTGCAGACATTCAGCGGAGACGAAGTGAAATCTTCGTCTCCGCTGAATGTCGGTCAAGCCTTTTGGGTTGCGCGATGCTCTTTCACGATGGCCAGGTACTTCCGGGCGGTCTCAGTGATGACCTCGGGTTTTCCTGCGGCCATGGCCTTTGCATCGACGAGATCTGAGCCAACGCCGAGGGCGAAAGCTCCCGCGGACAGGAATTCGGCTGCGGTCACCAACGAAACACCGCCCGTAGGAATTAATTCGACCTGCGGGAGAGGGCCTTTGAGCGCGGTAAGGTACTTCGCGCCGCCCATAGCACTGGCCGGGAAGACCTTCACCACGTCCGCTCCGGCCTGCCATGCAGTCACGATCTCGGTAGGGGTGAGGGCGCCGGGAAGCACCGCGATGGAGTAGCGATGGCACATATCGATGGTCTGGAGATTCAGCGCCGGGCTGACGACGAACTTCGCACCTTCGAGGATGCACATGCGAGCGGTTTCGGCGTCGAGGACGGTGCCGGCTCCGATGAGGATGTCGGGGCGCTGCTCAGCGAGCTTGCGCATCACCTGGATAGCTCCGGGGACGGTCATTGTGATTTCGAGGACCGTAACGCCTCCGGCCGCGATTGCTTCAGCGAGTGCAAGCGCTTTATCGACGGACTCGGCACGGAGAACGGGAACCAGGCCGATCTGGCGAAGGGATTTTAGGACTTCTTCTTTACGCATGAGTTTCTCTCCTGATTCCTAAGCCTGTTCGTAGACTAAGGCCCTACGCTAATCCGATTTTTTTTATCGCAAGACTCTTGCGCCGCTGCCCTTCATGACGCGCTGGACTTCGTCGAAGGTGGCCATAGTGGTGTCGCCGGGCGTGGTCATCGCCAGAGCGCCGTGGGCGCAGCCGCAGTTGACTGCCCAGTCGGCACCCTTTTCGTTGAGAAAGCCGTAGATCAGGCCGGAGGCGAAAGAATCGCCGCCGCCTACACGATCGAAGACCTCGAGGTTGGGCATTGGCCTCGCTTCGTGGAAGACTCCCTCGTAATAGCAGACAGCGCCCCAGTCGTTGATGCTGGCTGTTTTGGCGTGGCGGAGCGTCGTGCCAACGGCTTTGAAGTTGGGGAAAGTTGCAACCGCCTTTTCGATCATTCGGCGGAAGCTGGCGGTATCGAGCTCGGCCAGATTGTCGCCTACGCCTTCTATCTCGAATCCGAGCGCCGCGGTGAAGTCTTCTTCATTGCCGATCATGACATCGACGTAAGAGGCCAGTTCGCGGTTCACTTCAGTCGCGCGGGCTTTGCCGCCGATCGACTTCCATAACGAGTCACGATAGTTCAGATCGTAGCTGATGATCACACCGTGCTTCCGCGCGGCTAGCATTGCCTCTTTAGCGACTTCGGGAGTGGTCTCGCTGAGCGCGCAGAAGATGCCGCCGGTGTGGAACCAGCGCGCGCCTTCGGTGCCGAAGATCTCGTCCCAGTCGATCTCGCCCGGCTTCAACTGGCTGACCGCAGTGTTGCCGCGGTCGGAGCATCCCAGGGCGGCGCGAACACCGAAGCCACGCTCGGTGAAGTTCAAACCGTTGCGCGTGGTGCGGCCTACGCCGTCGTATTTCGTCCAGACGATATGGGACTGATCTACTCCACCTCGCAGCATCAAGTCTTCGAGCAGACGGCCTACGGGATTGTCGGCCAGCGCGGTCACAATCGCCGTCTTCAGTCCGAAGCAGCGACGCAGGCCGCGAGCGACGTTATACTCGCCGCCGCCCTCCCAGACGTTGAACTGGCGCGCTGTGGCGACTCGGACATCGCCGGGGTCGAGCCGGAGCATGACTTCCCCAAGGCTCACCAGGTCCCACTTGCACTCTTCTTTCGGACGAACAACCAAGCTGCCTTCCGTCTTACCCGCCATTGATCTCAGCTCCTATTTCAAATCCGCAATGGCCACGCCGTCCATGTCGTCGTATGCCTGATTTTCTCCGCCCATGCCCCAGCAGAAGCCGTAGTTCTTTGTGCCAACACCGGCGTGGATCGACCAGCCGGGCGAGACCACAACTTCCTTGTCGGCCACTACGAGATGGCTGGTCGCATCCGGCGGCCCCATCAGGTGGAAGACGCGGTGCGCGGGATCTACATCGAAGTAGAAATAGACTTCGCTGCGACGCATGTGGGTGTGCGCGGGCATCGTGTTCCAGTTGCTGCCGGAGGCCAGGAGGGTGAAGCCCATTACCAATTGGCAGCTCTTGATTCCCTCTTTGTAGATGGCCTTGTAGATCGTCCGCTTGTTGCAGGTTTCGACGCTGCCTAGTTCGAGGCCCTTGAGATCGGCGAACTTCACCATTGCTGTTGGATACTCGGCGTGCGCGGGATAGCTGAGGAGATAAAAATTTGCCGGCTTGGCCGCATCCTTGCTGGTGAAGGAGACGTCCCTGGAGCCGCGGCCAACGTAGAGGCAGTCGAGCTTGTCGAGATCGAAGGTCTTTCCATCGACCGTGACCGATCCGGCTCCGCCAACGTTCAGAACACCAAGTTCGCGGCGCTCCAGAAAATAGTCGGCGCGGAGTTCGGGCTCGGTTTCGAGCTTCAGCGCGGCTTTCGTCGGGACTGCGGAGCCGATGACCGTGCGGTCAAGGTCCACGTAGGCAAACTCAATCTGGCCAGGCTGGAACAGTCCTTCAAGCAAAAACGTGTCACGCAAATCTTCGGTATTCATTAACTCATACCGAACGGCATCGGCCATCTGATACAACCTCATCGCTTTATCTCCTTTATCTATTCCATTCAGTATAAGAGTTCAGTTGCGAAGGCCGTGCATGAGCATCTCGATTTCTGTGCGATCTTCGCCACTCGGCGGCAACAGTGGCAAACGAGGTATGCCGCCGAAGTAGCCGTTGAGATCGCAGCCAAACTTGATCGCAGCTACGCCCGATTTTTCCTCGAGTCTCTTTGCCGCATCTTTCAGTCTCGCCTGCTTCTCTTCCGCGAGGCCCCGATCGCCGTCCTTCCATGCGGCAAGCACTTCGTAACAGGCCTGGGGCGCACAGGCCGCAAATGCAGGCATTGCGCCGACGGCTCCAGCCAGTAAGGCATCGAGCATGGTTGCGGTGCCGCCCGCCAGGATTTGGAAGCCCACTGTCCTGGTACGGGTCTTCAGCGCGGTTCCGGATGGAGACACGGCAAGCGCTGCTCCGCCACCGGTCAGCGTGTCTGCGGAGACCATCGTTCCTGCTGATGAAGCTTGCTGGCGGGCCAGCATTCGCCCGGTCACCGCCGCAAAGACCGATGTCACGGTCGTGTCGTGCTTCACGTCGGCGGTTGCCTGCTTCAGCAGCGCAATTCGCTCAGAAGTTGGGCTGCGCTCCGCCAGACCGATGATTTTTGGGTGCGCCGCAAGCTCCGCAACTATTTCGACTGAAAGAGATCCCGCCGTAGAGCAGAGGATGACCGGAATTGTGGAACGATCCGCCACGGATTGAAAGTACGTCAGCAGTTCCTTCGTCTGTCGCGCTTTGTCAGCCGCGTGGACAAACGACGGCGGACTGACGAGCACTGCGTCGTATGCGAGAGCGGCGGCGTGATCGATCAAGGCGAGCGTGGCCAGAACGCTGTCGCGGGAGACGCCGGCCAACACCACCTTCTCTGCGGCGGCAGCCTCGATTGCGGTTTGCAGGGTTTGGCGCGTCTCTTCATCAGACAGCATCGACGGTTCGCCATATTCGCTCAGCACCGCAAGACCAGCCGCAGGTGTCTTCGAGTAGCAGGCGACGTTGCGTTCCAGCTTACGAAGATTCAGGCGGCCATCGGGATAAAACGGTGTGGTCAGAGGAAGTTGAAGACCTTCAAGCAGCATCTTTCCATTTTAGAGCGAAGCTAGCTTACGGGCTGGATGAGCAGAGTGACTTCGGTAGAGTGCTGGAGGATGCCGCCGGTGGGACTGGTGGCGGTACCAGTGACAGTGATGGTGTAAGTCTTTGCAGGAGCGGTGGACTCACCGGCAGTATTGATGCGGCTTCCGCAACCGGAGCAGAGCGTGAGGGCACTTACCAGAATCGCGAACGCTACGAGTGTTGTTTTCCTGCTGCGGCGCTTCAGACGGAGAGTTATGCCCGTGATTGGCAGAAGGAAAAACGAGAGGAAGGGTAATGTTCCAGAGTTGCGATTCATCGCAGTTGTTTGCGGGGTATTGATGGTGAGGATAAAGGTATTTGGAGTGGTACCCGGAGGAAGATAAGGAGGATTGAAGGAAGCGGTGGCCAATGGAGGAAGGCCTGTTGCCGATAGAGTGATGGGACTCGCCAGAGTTGAGCTTTGGATCTGAAGCGTGAGGTTGAAGTTTGCAGTGCCTCCCGAGGGAATCGTCTGCGTCGTTGTTCCGGACGGGGTGAGGGTGAAATCGGCAGCAGCAGAACTGGGAATGACGGTGATGAGGATGGGGGCTGAGGCGCTGGAAAGAAAGTTTTTATCGCCTGTGTAAGAGGCGGTCAGCGTATGGGGGCCGGGGGAGAGGATGCTTGTAGTGAAGATCGCATCACCACCGGAGGAGACAAGGGACTGGAGCGGCGTCGATCCGTCCAAGAGAGCTATCGTGCCGGTTGGCATTCCGGTGGTTGTGCTGGCGGTGTGAGTGGTCAGAGTGAATGGATTGCCCGACGTGATGGATGTTGCGGATGACGTGAGACTGGTAAGGGTTGGGGCTGGATTGATGGTTACTTTGGCTGAGATGGTGGTAAGAGCGTAATTTTTTGCGGCTGAGCCCGCGATTGAGGCTGAGATTGGATAGGCGCCTACTGGAGAAAACGGGCCAATCGTAGCGGTGAAGGTGGTGTTGAGGTCGTCATCATCTTGCGGAAGAGCGCCGGTAAGGGTTCCGGTAAGCGTTGGGATCGATTGGCCATAAAGAAGGGTGATGGGGTCAGGCGCGGCGGTAAGGGCTCGGGGTGTTATGCGAAAGGACAGCGGCTGGCTTTGAACCGCGGGATGAGTTGGATCTTCCGTGTATGCGGCGACGACACTGTAAGAGCCTGCGGTCAAGGCGCTGATATCCAAGTTGGCGGTGCTGGCATTAATAAAAGCGGTGCCGAGCCTCGTGCTGATTCCCGTTGCGGGATCGATAAGAGCGAACTCAATGGAGCCAGTAGCTGTAGGCGAGGACAAAGTTGCGGTGAGTTGTCCCGTGCCATAAAGCATCGTGGTTGGAGCGGTCAGAGTCAGTGAAGTAGCCGGCGTGAGAGTGAGCCCGGCGATGGTGTGGATGGCTGGCGCGGGTTGGGCGTCGAGTTGGCGGACGCGCTGGTTTGCAGTGTCGGCGAGGGTGAGAAGGCCAGTGGAAGACAATGTAACTGCCCGGGGGGAGTCGAGCGTGGCGAGGATGGCGGGGCCGCTGTCGCCGGAGAAGGTCTGGGTGCCGGTGCCAGCAACCGTCGTGATAGCTCCAGTTACCCCGTCGATGCGACGGATGCGGTGATTTTCAGTATCGGCTACGAAGATATTTCCGGCGTTGTCGATGCTTAGTCCATGGGGCAGAGCCAGGGTGGCGGCAGTGGCAGACTGTGAGTCACCGGAGAATCCCGGGGCGCCTGTGCCTGCAACGGTGGTGATGATGCCAGTTGCGGCGGTGATCTTTCGGATGCGTTGGTTGTGGGTGTCGGAGATAAAGAGGTCTCCCGCGGAATCGAGCGCAAGGCCTGCGGGAGAGTCAATGGTTGCAGCGATAGCCGGGCCACTATCGCCGGAGAAGCCTTGGGTTCCGTTGCCGGCGATGGTGGTGATTTGGTTAGTGGTCAGGTTTACTTTGCGGATGCGGCTGTTTTGGGTGTCGGCTATGTAGAGGCTGTGATCTGTATCTACAGCAAGAGCGGTAGGAAGATTGAGTTGCGCGGCATTCGCTGGCCCGTTGTCGCCGCTAAAACCTGCAGTCGTGCCTGCGATGGTGATGATGATGCCGGTCGTCAGATTTAGTCTTCGGATTCGGTGGTTGTGGGTATCGGATATGTAGAGATTAGCGGCGTCGAGTGCGACACCTTGCGGGGAATCGAGTCCGGCCATAATGGCGGGGCCATTGTCGCCGGAGAAGCCCTGGGTTCCGGTTCCGGCGATCGTGGTGATGTTTCCTGCTGCATCTACTTTGCGGATGACGTTATTGCTTGTTTCTGCGATGTAGAGGTTGCCTGCGGAATCGTAGGCGATAGCGGAAGGAAGGACGACCGGGAGAGCGGTAGCGCGAGATTGAGCGCAGGCAAAAGTGGCTGTTAGGGACAGAAGGAGAAATAACACTATCCCTAGCAAGGTGGGACGGTGAGGCAACGGTGGCATAGTGCTCTGCTGGCCCATGGGGAGTGTATTTTGAGGCTACATCAGGAGAGCCTCGTTCACGAAACTACTCCGCAACGGTGCGGTTGCGGAGTTGGCCCAGCTTGCTGATCGTGATGACGACCTCTTCGCCCGGCTTCAACCAGCGCTTCGGCGTGCGGCCCAGCCCCACGCCTTCGGGGGTTCCGGTGCTAATAATGTCTCCGGCTTCGAGCGGAGTGAGGCTGGAGAGATGCGCGATCAGCGCGGGAATTTTGAAGATGAGGTCGCTGGTATTGGAGCTTTGCAGCGTCTCGCCATCGATGGTGAGCGAAATATCGAGAGAGTGCGGATCGGGGACTTCGTCGGCGGTGACAATCGCGGGGCCCATCGGGCTGAAGCTGGGGAACGACTTGCCGAGTGTCCACTGGCTGGTGGCGAGCTGAATGTCGCGTGCGCTGACGTCGTTGAGAATGGTGTAGCCGAAGACATGCTGTCGCCAATCCTCTGCGGCGATCTGGTAGCCGGGCTTGCCGATGACGACGGCGAACTCGGCCTCGTAGTCGGGCTGAGTGCTGATCTTCGGGAGGATGATCGGCGCGTCCGGACCCACGATGGAACTAGTGAGCTTCAGAAATACCGTCGGGACTTTTTGAACAGCCATCTTCGATTCGTCGGCGTGCTTCTGATAGTTGAGTCCGATGGCAAAGATGCGCGGTGGCCGCGGAATAGGTGCGTGCAGGGTGACATGCGAGAGCGGAAAGCGCGGCGCATTGGCCAACCTGGACTGGACTTCGTCGAGAGCGCCTTTGCCAGCTTCGATGATATTTCGCACCGAGCGGTAGCCGAGAGACGAGAGACTCACGACCTCATCTTCCCCACCCTGATTGGAGACCAGCAGGCCGGGAGTGGGCACGCCGCAGTTGAGCAGTTCCGCAGGAACAGAGGTACCGAGGGTTCTGGGCTGCGCGTTCGTGAATTCGGGCTTCGACGAGTAGGTGACTAGCTTCATTCGGAGGTGCTCCAGGCTGCGCCATGGGGGTAGGCGAAGCGGGTGAGAGATTCTTCGTGAATTTGAATACTGTAGCCCGGCTGCTCCGGCAGAAGATAGTGGCCGTTGCGGATGCGGACGGGATCGACGAAGTGCTCGTGCAGATGGTCGACAAATTCGATAACGCGATTTTCGAGCGACGCGGAGACGCTGAGGAAGTCAAAAGCGGAGAGATGTTGAACATATTCGCAGAGCCCTACGCCACCGGCGTGGGGACAGACGGGAATGTCGAATTTGGCGGCGAGGAGGATGATGGCGAGGTTCTCATTAACTCCGGCTACGCGGCAACTATCGAGCTGGAGGACATCGATGGCCTGGGCCTGAAGCAGTTGCTTGAACATGATGCGGTTGTGGACGTGCTCGCCAGTGGCGATGCGTACGTCAGGGACCTCGCGGCGGATACGGGCGTGGCCGAGGATGTCATCGGGGTTGGTGGGCTCTTCCATCCACCAGGGGGCCAGTTCTGCGAGCTGGCGCGTGCGGGTGATGGCATCGAGGACTCCCCACTTCTGGTTCGCATCGACCATCAGCTTGTTGGTCCAACCGATCTCTTCGCGGACGATATGGCCGCGGCGAAGATCATCCGCAGGGTCGCCACCGACCTTTAGCTTGAAATAAGTCCAGCCATCGGCGAGAGCCTCCCTGGAGAGGCGCCGTATCTTCTCTTCGCTGTAACCGAACCA
>Ga0070658_10005274_pt1 | contig 10498 bp, 10 predicted proteins | sample KBSC13metaG_FD_64664 | JGI IMG/M metagenome (GOLD analysis project Ga0070658, IMG submission 64664) | Corn rhizosphere microbial communities from Kellogg Biological Station, Michigan, USA - KBS C1-3 metaG | ecosystem: Host-associated > Plants > Roots > Rhizosphere > Soil ... | reverse complement strand
TCCGTCAGGGCGAGTCGCCTCGTCGTACGGTTGAACAGCCGAGTTCCCAGCTGGCGCTCGAGATTTTGGACGCTCTTGCTCACAGCCGCCGGCGACACCCCAAGCGTCTCCGCGGCTGCCGTAAAGCTTCCTGCGTTGGCGGCCTTTACGAACGCGATCACGTTTCGCACGCTCTTCATCGGGATTTGGTACCTTCAACTTTTCGTTGAAGGTATTGTTCCCGCATCAAGGCTAATACTCAAGAGTAATCCCGACTACCATTACCCGCGCCCCTGAGTAAGCTGGCCTGCGCGATATGGCAGAGAAAAGGGTATCGATCTGTCGGTCGAGTTTTGAACGCAAATTGCTCGGTAAAAGGGAGATCGTCATGCGAAGCTTGGTCAATCGGAGCTGGAAATCACTGGCGCTGCTGTCAATGACAGCACTGCTGATTCTGAGTGCAGGTCTGAGCCATGCGCAGAAGAAGGAGGTGAATATCGCGTACCAGTTGATAAATGGGCCGTTTCTGGCGGCCATTGCCAATGGCAGTTTCGAGCAGGCCACCGGCTACAAGATCAACTGGCGCCAATTCGATTCGGGCGGAAAAATTGCGACTGCGATGGCATCGGGCGACATTCAAATCGGGCCCTTTGGATCGAGTCCCATGGCTTCCGTGATGAGCCGCGGCTTCGATCTGCAGTTGTTCGGAATCCTTGACGAGATTCGGGAGGCAGAGGCCCTGGTGGTGCGCAACGGGTCCGGGATCAACAAGCCCGAAGACCTCAGGGGTAAGAAGATCGGGGTGCCGTTTGCTTCGACCACGCACTACCACCTCTTGTACGCGCTCGAGCTCTGGGGGATCAATCCCGGCCAGGTGGAGATTCTCAACATGCAGCCGAATCAGATCGCAGCCGCGTGGGCTCGCGGCGACATCGATGCCGGTTTCGCGTGGGGTCCGGCAGAGGCCAGGATCAAGGAGACCGGGAAGGTGCTGATCGACTCCGGCGAACTGGGTCGGAAAGGCAAGCTCACATTTGACGGCTTTGCGGTTGATCGCAAGTGGGGCGAAGCGAACCAGGAATTCATGGCCAAGTTCGTCAAGGTTTACACCGACGCAGACGCCGCCTACCGTAAAAACCCGAAATCCTGGACGCCGGATTCCGCGCCGGTCAAGGCGAACATCCAGATGATCGGAGGCCAGGCCAAGGATGTGGTGCAAGAGGTCGCTGGCTACTACTATCCGACACCGGCAGAGTTGATCTCGCCTGACTGGCTCGGCGGCGGCGTCAACAGCCGCGCAGCCAAGGCGCTGAAGGATACTGCCGAGTTTCTCAAGGCGCAGGGAAAAATCGACAACGCCTACAGCGATTACAGCAAGTTCGTCACCACGAAGTACGTCGAAGCAGCAATGAAGCTCAAGTAGAGCCAATCGAGCTTCGTCCCGGGAACGCACAAGAATCGTGAACGATCTCCACGTAAAGGGCGTCAGCCTCGTCTTTCCGGGGCGGCGCCCGGGAGAAGAGGTCCACGCGCTCGAGAACATCAACCTCACCATCAAGAGTGGGGATTTTGTTGTCGCGCTTGGTGCGTCGGGCTGCGGGAAGACGACGCTGCTCAACCTGATGGCCGGCTTCATATCTCCGTCAAAGGGCGAAGTATTGTTGGACGGCAAGAAGGTGACGGGCCCCGGGTCCGACCGCGGCGTGGTATTTCAGAAACACGCATTGCTGCCCTGGCTCAACGTGATTGAAAACGCGGAATTCGGCCTGAAGCTCCAGGGAGTGGCGAGTGAGAAGCGGCGCGAGATCGCCGCGAGGAATTTGGCGCTCGTGGGGCTACAGGATTTCCACCGGCACCCGATTTACCAGCTCTCGGGCGGGATGCAGCAGCGAGTAGGGGTCGCGCGCGCACTCACCTGTGACCCGGTCATGCTGCTCATGGACGAGCCGATGGCGGCGCTGGATACACTGACGCGCGAAACGACCCAGGAGCTCCTCGTGGACGTCTGGGACAAAACCCGAAAGACGGTCTTCTTCATAACGCATAGCGTCGAGGAGGCGCTGTTCCTTGCCACCCGGCTGGTGGTGATGTCCCCCCGCCCAGGCCGCATTACCCATACTTACGAACTGGCCTTTCAAAAGCAATTCCTGAAATGTCGCGACGCGCGCGCGGTGAAGTCGGATCCCGAGTTCATCAGATTGCGGGAAGTGGTTCTCGGCATCATCTTTGGCGACATCAAGGCGCTGAACGCCGCCAAAGGGTCTGCCGGTGTCTAGCGGAAAACGACCTTCGGTAGTCCCTGCGGCGCAGAAAGCAGAACGCGATACGCGATCGGCAGGGCCCGGCGAGCAATTCGGCGCGCCGGGTCAAGGCAGCAGCACGTTGATCAGCGTGGCCACCATCGTCGCGCTTCTTCTGTTGTGGGTCGCGGTCACCGAAGCAGGGCTGATAAGGCCCGTCTTCCTTCCGTCGCCTCGAGCCGTGCTCCAGAAATTCCTTTTGGTCGCGACCGAAGGATTCTCCAGATCGACCCTCGCCGAACACACTCTCACCAGCCTGTACCGTGTATTCGCGGCGTTTTTCGTCGCCTGCGTCACCGGGATCCCTATCGGCATCATGATGGGCGTAAGCCGGGTCGCGCGCGGGATCTTCGATCCGCTGATCGAGTTCTACCGCCCGCTCCCGCCGCTCGCTTATTTGCCGCTGGTGATCATCTGGTTCGGGATCGGTGAATTTTCGAAGATCTTGTTAATTTATCTTGCGATTTTTGCCCCCGTAGCGATCAGTGCGAGGGCCGGGGTGCGGTCGGTCTCGATGGAGCAGATTCACGCCGCGTACTCGATGGGGGCAACACGTTTCCAGGTCGTATGGCATGTCGTCCTGAAATCGGCGCTGCCTGAGATCTTCACGGGCATGCGCATCGGCATCGGTGTCGGTTGGACCACGCTGGTTGCCGGGGAGATGGTGGCTTCCACCCGCGGACTCGGCTTCATGGTCCTGAACGCCTCCGAGTTCCTGGCTACCGATGTGGTCATCATGGGCATCATCGTCATCGGATTCTTTGCCTACATTTTCGATCTCCTGATGCGCTTCCTGGAGCGCGTTTTCATTCCATGGAAGGGCAAGCTGTAGGCCGCGTCGAGGATGCTCGGCCGTGCCCGTGTTTCGACAAAACCACTTCAGAAAAGACTACGCAATTCATGAAACACACACCTTTGTACGACCGGCATGTGCGCGACGCGTCCACCGTCATCAACCTCAAGGGATTCACGCGCGCCATGCACTACCGAGGGCATGTCGCGGAGCACCGGGCGACGCGCGAAGCCGTCAGCCTGTGCGATGTCTCTCATATGGGCGAGATCGAATTCGAGGGCCCGGACGCGTTGGCCCTGGTGCAGAAGCTGATCACCAACGACGCTTCAAAACTCTCGGTCGACCAAGCCCTGTATTCCGTGATGTGCAATTCCGAAGGATTCGTCATCGACGACCTGGTGTGCTTCCGGCTTGCTGCCGACCGCTTTGTCTGGGTCGTCAACGTGACCAAGACCGACGAGGACTATCAATGGGTGCTTCGGCACTCGGTCGGGATGAACGTGAAGGTTCGCAACGTGTCGACCGACACGGCGCTGCTCGCGCTGCAGGGACCGCGGTCGAGAGAGGTGCTGCAGCGCATCACCAAGGCGAATCTATCGGGGCTTCAATACTACGGGCTCGCACAAACGACGCTCCACACCCGGCATGCGGAAGCGCCCTGCATCGTTAGCCGGACCGGCTACACCGGCGAGCGCGGCTACGAAATCATGGTCTCCCGCGACCTCGCGCCTTGGGTCTGGGACGAGCTCCTGATGGTCGGAAGGCCGCTGGGAATCGAGGAGCACGGCGTGGCGGCGAGGGAGAGCTTGAGGACGGAGGCGGGATACCTGCTGAACGGAAACGACATGGATGCCCAAACTAACCCTTTCGAGGCCGGGCTGGGCTGGGTGGTCAAGCTGACGAAGGACTTCGTCGGAAAAGAGGCCCTGGCGCAGATCAAGAAGAGCGGGGTGCGCCGAAAGATGGTGGGGCTCGAATTCGATGGGCTGCACACCGTGCGCAACGGCTATCGGATCTACGCCGCAGGCAAGGACATCGGACAAGTGACGAGCGGCCCGCTATCCCCAAGCCTGGCCGGCCGCAATCTCGGACTCGGGTACGTCGACACCGCCTATGCCGAATCCGGCACGGAAGTGGAGGTCGATATACGCGGCCGCAGATTCAAAGGACGTGTCGTTGCGACACCGTTTTGCCCGCGCAGAGCCAAGGAAGAACCCGCGATCAAGACCTATTCACCGTACGACCTGCGGTTCAGCGAAAACCACGTATGGGCGCGACTCGAGGATGGGCGCGAGGACGTGGTGACGCTCGGCATCTCGGATTTCGGCCAATGCAGCCTCGGCGATATCCTGTGCGCGGATCTGCCCGGAGTTGGAGAAGCGGTGACCAAGGGGATCGCCGCAGTCTGGCTCGACAGCTACCGTAAGCCACTCGACCTCATCCTGCCGGTGACGGGCGAAGTCGTCGAGGTCAACGAAGCGCTGCTGCAGCAACCCGCGCGAATCAACGCATACCCCTACGCGCACGAGGGCATACTGAAAGTGCGCGTCGAGACGACGCACGAGTACCAGCAGATGATGGATTTTGCGCAGTATGCGAACAGGGTCCGGCAGCTGCGGCAGTACGACGAATGGTCGAAGGAACGGCGAATGACCTGATCGGTTGCGATGGCCTTCCTCACAATCCACGTGTCCGGCAACCTCGATGGAGAAAGCACGCTGCTGTTCGGTGTGACCGGCCCAAGCGGAGGCGAAGCGTGACGGCCAAGCTGATCGACGGCGTGGAGATCGCGCGCCAGGTCCGCGCCGACTGGAAGCCCCGGGTGGAGAAGCTTGCCGCCCAAGGGCTGACGCCCGGCCTCGCCGTGATCATGGTCGGGGAGAATCCGGCATCGGCGGTTTACGTCCGGAACAAGGTGCGCGCCTGCCGCGAGATGGGAATCCATTCCGAAGAGCATCTCTTCCCCGAGTCGGCGACGAGCGAGTCGGTGCTGCGGAAAATAGAGGAGCTGAACGCCCGATCGACCATACACGGTATCCTGGTCCAACTCCCGCTGCCGCCGCAAATCGAGGTTAGGCGCATGCTCGAGTCGATCGCGACCGAGAAGGACGTCGACGGCTTCGGCTTGTACAACGTCGGCGGGCTGGTCACCGGAGGCACTGTGTTCCCGCCGTGCACGCCCTATGGCGTCATGTGCCTGCTCGAGTACAGCGGGATCCCGATGAGCGGCGAGAACGTGGTCGTAGTCGGTGCGAGCACGATCGTCGGCAAGCCTATGGCGCTGATGCTGCTCGCGAAGGACGCCACGGTCGCAGTATGTCACGTAAAGACCCGCGATCTCGCGCAGTTCACTATCCTCGCCGACATTCTGATCGTGGCGGCGGGCAAACCCAACCTTATCACCGCGCCGATGGTGAAGACCGGCGCAGTCGTGATCGATGTGGGCATCAACCGCCTTGCCGACGGAAGGCTCATCGGCGATGTCGACTATGCAGGCGTCGTCGAGAAGGCGTCTTACATTACGCCGGTCCCCGGCGGTGTGGGCCCGATGACCGTGACGATGTTGCTCGTGAACACGATCCAGTCCGCGGAGCACGCGCTGGCGCGGGCGAAGACCGCGGTTGCGTTAGTGACCTAAGAGACTCCCTTCTGCCGCGGGCAGTGAAAAAGTAGGTCATCGTTTGCATTTGCGCGTCGGCGTCGGAGCCGCTCCGAGGGCTTAGTGAGGCTTCGGCGGCTTGGGCGAATCCGCACCTCCCTCCTTGTCCTTGGGCTCCTTCGGCTTGTCGCCGCCGCCTTCCGGCTTGGGCCCGGTCTCACCCGGCGTGGACGGTGCTGCGGGTGACCTGCCCGGGGATTCTCGGTCCATTCATAACTTGGAAACGGCTCCCAGGTTGGTTGAATCGTAGCGCAGCTTGAATTCGTGGGGTGTGAGGTACTTGAGGCTCGAATGCGGACGGACGCTGTTGTAGTGGCGCCGCCAGGTCTCGATGACGACGCGGGCCTCCTCGCGGCTGCGGAACCACTCGAGGCTCAAGCATTCGTCGCGGAACTTGCCGTTGAAGCTCTCGTCGGTGCCGTTCTGCCAGGGCTTGCCAGGGTCGATGTGCGCGGTGTGGATGCCGGAGTCGACCAGCCACTTGAGGATCGCGCGGCTGACGAATTCGGGGCCGTTATCGGAACGCAATGCGGTTGGCGCCCCGCGAAGGCTCACCAGGCGCGAGAGCACCTCGATCACGCGGTTGGAGCGGATGCTTCCGGCAACGTCGATTGCGAGGCATTCCCGCGTGAACTCGTCGACCACGGTCAAGCATTTGATCTGCTGGCCACTGGCACTCGCGTCGAACACGAAGTCGTAGGCCCAGACATGGTTCGGTGCCTGGGGTGGCAAGGGACGCGGCCGCCCAGTCGCCACACGGCGGCGCGGCCTGCGCCGCGGCAGCTGCAGTCCGGCGGCCATCCAGAGCCGATGGGCGCGCTCCGGACCCATGTGATGGCCGTCGCGGCCGAGGAAGATTCTGATCCGCCGATAGCCATAGCGCGGATATTTCGCCGAGAGATCGCGCATCGCTGCGATCGCCGGCGCATCCCGTTGCGCGAGGATCGACTCGTAGCCCATCATCGACCGCGCGACTCCGATCAGCCCGCATGCACGCCTTGCCGAATGGCCGCGCTCAACAAACAGCGCCACCTGCTCCCGACGTGCCTGCGGGCTCACCACTTTCGCCGGTTGATCTCCTTCATCGTGTCGATCACCATCTCGCGCTCGGCGAGCATGCGCTTCAGCTTGGCATTCTCCGTTTCGAGCGCACGCAGTCGTTTCACGTCCGCAGGCTCGAGCTGGCCGAAGCGTTTGCGCCAACTGTACAGCGTTTGATCGCTCACCTTGTACTTCTTCGACACCTCAGCGACGGAAGTGCGGTCTGCTTCGCGAAGCATGGCAACCATCTGTTCTTCGGTGAATCGGCTCTTCTTCATGTGCTCCCCTTTAAGAGCAGGAGCCATTGTCTCAAGTTACGATTGGTCCGAAAATCCCGGGCAGGTCAGGCCGCTCGCGTGTGCGCTTTCGCACTGCCCGACCGGGCCGCCTTCTTCACAATGAAGCCGCGGCGCAGTGCCGCTGCGCAAGGAGATCGGACTTGACCCGGCATCGCCCTGCCGTGCTCTTCGGGCTCTTGGTCCTTGCCGCGTGGTCCGCTGTCGCGCTCGTGGACGCATGGCTCTTCCGCTCCCAGGTCGGCTTCGACTTCTACCAGTTCTGGGGCATCGCGCTCGCGCATGCGCAGCTTCCGGGCGGAAATCCCTATGCGTCCCCGGAGCCGTATGCTTCGGTGCTGAACGCGATGGGGGCGGGGTCGCCGAGCGCGCGCCTGCACATGATGAACGGCTTCCGTCCTTCCCTGCAGCCGCTGGGCACGCCGTTCTTCTATCCATGGTTCGCCGTGCTGCCGCGCAGCTACGATGCGGCGCTCGGGGTCTTCGGCGTCCTGCAGCACGTGGCAGTCGCAGGCGCGGCCCTGTTGCTGTGGCGCGCACGCCGGCTCACCGTCGCGAGCGCGTTGCTCGCGGCGGCGCTGGCCGAGCTCACCTTCAACCCCTTCGTGCAGGACGTGAAGCTGGGCAACGTGAACTCGCTGCAGCTCCTGGCCATGGCCGCGATGGTTTGCACGTCCGTGGCGAACCTGGAGCGCCGGTCCGTCCCGCTCGACTTCGCGCTCGGCGCGCTCGCCGTCGCGCTCGTCGCATTCAAGCCGAATACCCCGTGGATCGCGCTCGCGCTTGCCGTTCACGTGACCGCGGCTCGAGGGTTGCGCGGCCTCGGCGGTGTCGCCGCCGGCGGAGGCATCGCCGGCCTGGCCGCCCTGGCGTTGGGTGCCGCCTACTTCGGCGGCTGGAATGCGTGGACGGACTGGCTCGCCTACGCGCGGCGCATCGAAGGCGGCGGCACCTTGAGCGAAGGCAACCTTTCGCTCGCGCTCATGGTCGCGCACGGACCGGGGGCGCAGCGCATGGTGCAAGGCGTCTGCCTGGTGCTGGCGCTCTTCGCGGCGGCCGCGTTCGCGGTGGCGAGCGCCATGGGCTCGCGGCGGGATGCCGTCATGCCGGCGCTTTGCAAGGCGGCGCGCGACCCGGGCTTCGCGATTTCGTGCGCGGTCGTGCTCACGTTCGCGACCTATCCGCTCGTGTGGGCGCATTACCACGTCTGGGCGCTCCTGCCGATGCTGTGGCTCGTCCGCGCGCCCGCGAAGTGGAACGGAACCACTCTTGCGATCATCTTCTCGTACGCGGCGTTCTCGCGCCCCGTGCTTCAGCTCTGCGCCGCGGTCGACGCGACGCAAGTCCTGGCTTTGCTCGTCACGTTCGCATGGCTGCCGCTGGTGGCCGCGCTGCTGCTCGAGCTGAGGGACAAGCGCGACGAGGCGATCTCCCCGACCGAAGCGATCGCGCAACCGGTTGGAGGCGTGCCCAGTGGCCGATAGAATCGAGGCCATGGCCGCCCCGCCCTCCCATGCCTACAGCGTCCCGGCTTATATCGGCGCCGGCGGCATCGCGACCGGCGCGCATTACGCGACGACCATCGCCGCCGTCGAGCTCGGGCATGCGTGGCCCGTTGCCGCGTCGGCCGGCGGATTCCTCGTCGGCGCGGTCGTGAAGTACCTCCTCAACTACACGGTCGCCTTCCGCAGCCGCCACGCGCATGCGGAGACGGGAGTGCGCTTCGTGCTGGTCCTCGCCGCGCTGCTCGCCGCCAACGCCGCGATCTTCTGGCTGCTCAATGCGCGGCTCGGCATGAACTACATGGTCTCGCAAGTGCTGACCACGGGCGCGCTCATCGCTCCCGGCTACTTCGCGAACCGCCGCTGGGTGTTCGTGCGGTGCTGAACGGCCAGCGCATCGTCGTCGTCATGCCGGCGTTCCGCGCGGAGCACACGCTGCGCGCGACATACGACGCGATTCCGCACGACATCGTCGACGACGTGCTGCTGGTCGATGACGCTTCCGACGATCGCACCGCGGAAGTCGCGCGCAGCCTCGGCATCCATACGTTCGTCCACGCGCGAAACCTCGGGTATGGCGGCAACCAGAAGACGTGCTACGCGGAGGCGCTCAAGCTCGGCGCCGACGTGGTGGTCATGCTGCACCCCGACTACCAGTACGAGCCCAAGCTCGTCACGCCGATCGCCTCGATGATCACCTCGGGCATCTACGACGTGGTGCTCGCCTCGCGCATCCTGTGCGGGACCGCACGCTCCGGCGGCATGCCGCTCTGGCGCTATGCGGCGAACCGGATGCTCACGCTCGGGCAGAACGTCGCGCTGGGCTCGAAGCTCTCCGAATTCCACACGGGGTACCGCGCCTTCTCGCGACGCGTGCTGGAGTCCCTGCCGTTGCTCGCCAACTCCGACGACTTCATCTTCGACAACGAAGTGCTGGTGCAGGCCGTGGCGGGAGGCTTTCGCATCGGCGAGGTCTCGTGCCCGACCTCCTACCATCCGGAGGCGAGCTCGATCAATTTCTGGCGCTCCGTGCGCTACGGCCTGGGAGTCGTGTCGTGCTCGCTGCAATACGCGGCGTGGCGCGCCGGCCTGGTGAAGCCGCGCTTCCTCGAGTCGCGTCCGGAAGACCGCCTCGCGCCCGGCGAAGGGCCGCGCGCCGGATGGCACCAAGGTCCCATGTCCGTGCCGGTGTCGCGGCCGTAGTGTCGCAGGCTGAGTCGGGCTTCCCCGCCCGACGGCGGAGGGGCCATGACCAAGACGAAATTCCCGCCCGCGGCCATCATCCTGGGCGGGATGGTGCTCGGCATCTTCGTGGGCTACGCGATCTTCGTCCAGTTTCCCGACAAGAAGACCGCGGCGCAGGTGGCGGGCTACATCTCGATCGGCTCCGACGTCTTCCTGCGGCTCATCAAGATGCTGATCGGGCCGCTCGTCTTCTCCACGCTCGTGGTCGGCGTCGCGCACATGGGCGACGCGTCCTCGGTCGGGCGCGTCTTCGCCAAGGCCCTCGGCTGGTTCATCACGGCGTCGCTCGTCTCTTTGCTGCTGGGGCTCGTCCTCGCCAACGCGCTGCAGCCCGGGCATAACCTCGGCCTTCCGCTCCCCGATATCGGGGCCTCCGCGAACCTCGCGACCGCGAAGTTCACCGTGAAGGATTTCGTGACGCACCTCGTGCCGAGATCGTTCGCCGAGGCGATGGCGAACAACGAGATCCTGCAGATCGTCGTCTTCTCGATGTTCTTCGGCGTGGCGCTCGCCGCGATGGGCGAGAAGGCGCGCGTGCTGGTGGCCGCCATCGACGAGCTCTCCCACGTCATGCTGCGCATCACCGGCTACGTGATGAAGCTCGCCCCCGTCGCCGTGCTCTGCGCGATGGCCGCCACCGTGGCCGTGAACGGGCTCGACATCCTGCTCAAGTTCGCCGTGTT
>Ga0070658_10005273_pt1 | contig 10498 bp, 12 predicted proteins | sample KBSC13metaG_FD_64664 | JGI IMG/M metagenome (GOLD analysis project Ga0070658, IMG submission 64664) | Corn rhizosphere microbial communities from Kellogg Biological Station, Michigan, USA - KBS C1-3 metaG | ecosystem: Host-associated > Plants > Roots > Rhizosphere > Soil ... | reverse complement strand
GGGAAGGCGTTGAGCTCGTTCGGGGATGTTTCGGACTGGCTGAATCGGCAGCAGGCGTATTACGGGGCGGCGGGCGATCGTCTAAGTGCGGAAGGGACAGCTGTAACCGGACGCATCACGAATTTGAAAACGGAGATTGCCGGGTTGCGGGATGCGGATATCGCGCAGGATGCGACGGACCTGGCGGCGGAGTCGACGGCGCAGCAGGCGGCTTTGGCGGCGCAGGCGGCGATTCCCCGGAAGAGTTTGTTCGATTATTTGGGCTAAGAATTTGGGCCGCAGATGAACACAGATGAACGCAGATAAAGAATGGATGGAGCGCGGGGGGCAGCCGGCCGTCGCGTTCGATTTTCGGCGGCCGGATCGGATTTCGAAGGCGCAACTCCGGGCGATCCATCAGTTGCACGATAACTTTGCCCGGGCTTTGGCGTTTAGTTTATCGGGGTATTTGCGGTCCTATGTAATCGTCAACCTGGTCAGCGTGGAGCAGCTTTCGTATTCGGAGTTTCTGGAGTGTTTGCCTTCTCCGACTTGTCTGGCGGCGCTGGGACTGAAGCCTTATGACGGGAATTCGATTCTGGAGCTGAACTCGGCGCTGGTGTTTCCGGTGATCGAGATTCTGCTGGGCGGGAACGGGAAGATTCAGTTTCAGACGCAACGCGAGGTGACGGAGATTGAGCAGGTGCTGCTCGGCGGATTTTTTGGGCTGGTACTGCGCGATCTGCATGAGGCGTGGAAGGCGGTCACACAACTGAACTTCACGATCGACCGTTTGGAGACGGAGCCACAGTTCTTACAGATGATGGCGCCGACGGAAGCGGTGGTGGCAGTGGCAATCGAGATCCGGATTGGCGATGCGGTGGGAATGATGAATATCGCGATGCCCTCGATCATCGTGAAAATGATGCGGCAGAAATTCGATCAGCAGTGGCTGCTGCGGAAGGCTGCGGCGACCGAGGCGGAGCAGATGCGGGTGATGAAGCTGATCGAGCCGGCGGAGGTGAATTCGGAGGCGATTCTTTCAGGGCCGCGGATGCGGCTGCGGGATCTGGTCGATCTCGACGAGGGGGATGTGCTCGGGCTGGATTATGCGGCGTCCCGGCCGCTGGATCTGCTGCTGGGCGGAAGGCGAAAGTATCGGGGCGAGATGGTGGCGGCGGGTCCGCGGGCTGCGTTTCGGGTGAGCGAACTGTGCGGGGAGGCGGCGTCATGACGGCGTGCTGCCCTGAGTTGCAGGTCGAGTCGCCGTGGCTCGGGGAGATTCGATGGAACGCGGCGGAGGAGTTGTTTTTTCCGGGCGGACTGCCGGGGTTTGAGCGTTGCCAGCGGATGGTGCCGGTGGAGATTCCGTCGCAGCGGCCGTTGATTTATCTGCAGAGCGCAGAGGATGCGCGGGTGTGTTTTGTCGCGATGCCTGCGCCTGCGGTGTGGCCGGAATTCTCGCTGCAGATTTCCGAGGACGACCGGGGGGCGGTTGGGCTCGCGGAAGATGCGGGGATCGGGACCGACGTGATGTGTCTGGCGCTGCTTCTGCCCTGGGGGCGAAGCGTGCAGACCAATCTGGATGCGCCCATCGTGATCAATCTGCACAACGGACGGGGCGTGCAGGCGGTTGCGCCGGCGGGCACGGCGGGCTTATTCCGGCTCGGGGAGAACGGCTGGGAGGCGGCGTGCTGATCGTGCGGCGGCGGGTGGGGGAAAAGATTCTGGTGGGCGGGTCGGTCGAGATCGAGATTGTGGAGATTTCGAAGAGCCGCGTAAAGCTGGGCGTGCGGGCGCCGGCGCATGTACCGGTGGTGCGGAAAGAAATGGCGACGGTAGCGGGCGAAAACCGGACCGCGCTCGAGCTGGTGGCGGGCGAGGGCGTGGGAAACCTGATCGGCAGGCTCAACGAAATTCCCGTGCGGCCGATATGAACTTCCGGAACGATACAGCGGGTATCGCGACGGCGAGAACCCGCACCCGGCATGATGACGGGCAGGTATCCGACAGGAAGTGACCATGTCCATTTCGGTACAAACGAATGTCGCGTCGCTGAACGCGCAGTTTTACATCAGCCAGAACCAGCGGTTTCAGAACACCGCGATCCAGCAGTTGTCGTCGGGCTACAAGATCAATTCGTCGTCGGATGATCCGGCGGGGCTGGCGGTCGCGAATCAGTATGCGGGCGAAGTGACGCAGTTGACGACGGGCGTGCAGAACGCGACCGACGGCATCAGCGCGCTGCAGATTGCGGATGGCGGGCTGAACAATATTTCGCAGATTCTGGGGCGGCTGCAGATTCTGGCGTCGGAATCGGCGTCGGGAACGTTTCAGGGAAACCGGGCGACGGTGAATGCGGAGTATCAGGGGCTGCTGGTTGAAATCGATCGCCAGGCGGCGAATATCGGGCTGAACGTTGGCGGCCTGAACAACACGAACCTGACTGTCTATACGGGCGGCGGAAGTTCGCAGGCGAATTCGCAGGTGACGGTGGAACTGGCGGGCGCGAATTTCGCGGTGGACTCGTCGGCGCTCGGCATCTCGGCGACGAGCGTGGCGGGCGGCGGAACCGGGATCACCGGCAACACGGTGAACCTGAGCGATACGGCGAGCCTGTTTCTCACGGGGACGAGCCAGAGCTTCACGTTCCATGTGAATACGGGTTCGGGCAATCAGGATGTGACGATCTCGGTTGCGGGCGGAAGCGGAGGGATCAACGGGACACAGGTGGTCAGCAGCCTGAACAACCAGTTGCAGGCATACGGGATTACGGCATCGATCGGGAGCGACGGAACCGTGCAGTTCGGCGGCGGAACGGCGTTTACGGTGACGACGACCGCGGCGGGCACGGGCCCGATTTCCGCAACCGGCACGGCGGTAAACAGCGCGAATTATTCCATCGATACCGCGGTGACGGCGATTACGGCCGGTACCGAGAAATTCACGATTCAGAACGCGGGCGGAACGTACAATATTTCGCTCGATTCGACGACGGGCGCATCGCAGGCAACGGCGCTGACGGCGATCAATACGGCGCTGGCGGGATCGGGGATTTACGCCGTGAAGAACGCGGCGGGCACGGCCATTACCCTGCAGAGCACGAGCGCGTTCAGCGTAAATGAAACGCAGCTCGCGACCACGGGTACCGGAGCGTTTAGCGCGCTCGGCGGGCAGGCGGTGACGGCGGCTTCGACAACGGCGTCATCGACCGGCAATGCGCTGGCGGCGCTGACTGCGCTCTCGGCGGCGATCAGTTCGCTCGGGCTCGTACAGGGCCAGGTAGGGGCGGGCGAGAACAAGCTGCAGTATGCAACGAATCTGGCGCAGTCGCAGATCACGAATGTGTCGGCGGCGGAGGCCGGGATTCGCGATGCGGATGTGGCAGCGGCAGCGGCGAATCTGACGAAGGCGCAGGTGCTGCAACAGACGTCGCTTGCGGCGCTGAGTCAGGCGAATTCGGCGCCGCAGGCGGTGCTTTCGCTGCTGAAGAACCTGTAATGAGGAGCTGAGGAGCGGACCGGCGTCCAGGTGACGGCGCCGGTCCGCGTTTTTAGAAAATGTCGACGAACCTCGCGACACCAGTTACATTCACGGGCCAAAGTAAATTCGCGGACAGCCTGCAGCAGGTGATCCAGCGGGCGGTCGGAATTGCGTCGCTGCCGCTGGCGACGGATCAGGCAACGCTCACTTCGCTGAATGCGCGGCAATCGGCATTGCAGAGCCTCGGCAACGATTTTTCGTCGTTGCAGGGCGCGGTGGGGCTGATCGAGACGGCGCTCCAGTCGAACTCGCTGGCGACGTCGGTTTCGGATGGATCGGTGGTGAAGGCGACGCTCGGCGCGGATGCGGCGGCCGGTACGTATTTGATTCATGTGGACAGTCTGGGGGCATACTCAACAGCGCTCACTCAGGCGGTCAGCACATCGGATACGTCGCTCACGCTGACAGTAGACGGGACGCCTCTGACGATTGCGCCGGCATCGGGGTCGCTCAGCGATCTGGCGAGCGCGATGAACACGCAATCGAACGGGCTGGTGCAGGCGGCGGTGGTGAATGTGGGGCCGAATGGTGCGCCGGATTTCCGGCTTTCGCTGACCGCCGCGAAGCTCGGGGCCGTGGCAATCGACCTTGCGGATTCGAGCGGCAGTCTGATTGAGGAGTCGCATGCCGGGTCGGCGGCGACGTATGAAGTGCAAGGCAGCGCAACACAGCTTTCGAGCGATTCGCGGACCATTACGCTGGCGCCGGGGCTGACGGTGGATCTGCTTGGCGCGAGTGCGTCGAGCGATTTCACCACGGTGACGGTGCGGAATGACGCGTCGTCGCTTGCTTCCGCGTTCGGGGTGTTTGCGCAGGCGTATAACCGGGCGGCCGGCGAACTGGCGCAGAATCACGGTCAGAGCGGGGGCGCGCTCGAAGGCGACAGCCTGATACGAACGCTGAACGGCGTGCTGCAGCAGCTCGCGGGATACAGCAATGGAACGCCGGAGACCTCGCTCGCGAATTTCGGGATTTCGTCAGGAACGAATGGACAGCTTTCGGTGGATACGGCGGCGTTCACGGCCGCGGCGAACGCGAACTTTGCCGGGCTGGCATCGACGATCGGCGGGACGACGACGGGCGGATTTCTGCAGGCGGCGACGAATGCGCTCAACAGCGTGAATGACCTGACGACGGGGTCGATCCAGGTGGAAGAGAATACAGGCCGGGATCAGATCACATCGCAGAACGCGAAGATTGCCGATGAGCAGGCGAAGATTGCGCTGCTGCAATCGAATCTGACGGCGCAGATTGTGAAGGCCGACGCGGCAATTTCGGCGCTCGAAAGCCAGCTTTCCTATGTCAATGGGCTGTTTTATTCGATTACGGGGAACAACAACAATCCGAATGGCAATACTGGCTGATCTTCGAACTGAACTTCGGTCCTGCGTAGCAGCGGGCGATTGGGACGGGGTGGTGCGGCTGGTGGCGCCGCTTGCGCCGGCGCCAGCGGAATCGCTCGACGAACACCGGCGTGAGCTCGAAACCATTCTTGCAATGGCGCGCGGGCGGCGGCGCGAACTGGGGGCCGCGCTGGCGCGCGCGCGCGCCGCGAATGGTTTCACCCGCCAGGGTTTTGGCGCTTCGCCAGGATTCTGACGCCCCTTCTCTTCCCTTCTCTGCGATTTTTCAATCAGTTGTCCGCGGGCCTTCGATTGCGATTATCCGCCGCGGCATGCATGTCGATCTGGGCGCTTACCTTTCTTATCTGACTCGGCGGCAGGAGGTGGTCGCGTCGAATATCGCGAACGCCGATACGCCCGGCTATAAGACGCACGATGTGGGGATGCCCGGCGATTTTTCGACGGCGTTCGCACAGTTCACGGCGTTACCGGAAGAGACACCGGGGCTCGTCTCGCGGAATGACGGCAACAACGTGAGCATCGATCGGGAATCGCGGCTGCTGGCGGAGAACGATATCCGGTTCAATCTGGCGACGCAGCTTCTGCGGGGGGAAATCCGGACTTACAAGATGGCGATCGAGGAAGGGAGAGATTCGTGAGCCTGTTCAGCGCGATATCGGTGAGCGCGTCGGGGATGGAGGCGCAGAGGGTTCGGGCGGAGCTGATTGCCGGGAATCTGGCGAACGCGGATACGACGCGGACGCCGGATGGCGGTCCGTACCGGCGGCGGGATGCGGTGTTTACGACGGCGCCGGTGGAGGGTTCGTTTGCCGATAACCTCGCCGCGGCGGGCGTGCGGGTGGCTTCAATTTCGGTGGATGCGAGCGATCCGGAACGGCGGTATTTGCCGGGGCATCCGGATGCGGATAAGGACGGGTATGTCGCGTTTCCGAAAATTCATCCGCCGGAGGAGATGGTGGATCTGATGGGGGCGTCACGCGGGTATGAGGCGAATGTGGCGGCGATTGCGACGGTGAAGGACATGATTGGGCGGGCGCTCGATCTGTTTAAGTAGGCCGCTATGCGGATTGATTCATTTGGGGCAATACCAGCGGTAACGGATTCGTTGCGGCCTTCCGGCGGTGGGTTTGCCGAGGCGATTCGGGATGCGATTGACCGCGTGGACAACGCGCAGGCCGGTGCGCAATCGGCGGCGGCGGATTTGCTGGTGAATGGACGGGGTGATGTTCATACGGTGGCGCTGGCGGCGCAGAGCGCGGAGCTGTCACTGGAGTTGTTTCAGCAGGTGCGGAATAAGTTTGTTTCGGCCTATCAGGAAATCATGAAAATGCCGATGTAGGGAGTGTTGTGATTGGTTGCGCCGGGCGGAAGCCCGGCGGCAGGGCCGAAGCCCCGCCCCACAGCTTGCTTGAAATTACTGGAACTGGTCAATGGCTCAGATCATTCGGATCTGGAACTCACTTAGTCTGGCGCAGCGGGTGTCGCTCGTGATTGCTCCGCTGCTCGTGGCGGCGATTGCGGCCGGCGTGATTCGCTGGCGGCATGATGCCGCGTTTCGCACTCTCTATTCGTCGCTCGCCCCGGAGGACGCAGCGGCGGTCACGCAAAAAATCCGCGAGGCGGGTATTGAGTACAGGCTCGACGATACCGGGTCGGCCGTCTCAGTGCCGGAGGACCGTCTCGCGGAAGCGCGACTGGCGCTGGCGGGCGCGGGGATGCCGCGTTCGGGGCGGATCGGGTTTGAGTTGTTCGACCGGACGAATCCCGCGGCCAGCGATTTCACCGAGCAGGTGAATTATCAGCGCGCGCTCGAAGGGGAGCTGGAGCGCACGGTCGCGACGCTTGATGAAGTGGCGCAGGCGCGCATTCACATTACCGCCGGGAAAGATTCCGTGTTTCTCGACTCGCGGGAGCCGGGCAAGGCGACGGTGGTGCTGCGGCTGAAGCAGCCGATGCGCATTCATCCATCAAGCGTTACGGCGATTGCGAATCTGGTGGCAAGCGCGGTGGAGGGGCTGGCTCCCGATGCGGTTTCGATCATCGATGACAGTGGACGCCTGCTGAATCGTCCGCGAACGGGCGATGGTGAAGTGAACCTCGACTACCGGCAGCAACTCGAATCGGAGATGCAGGGGAAGCTGAGCGCGGCGCTCGAACCCCTGCTCGGACCGGGGAAGTTCCGGACAGGCGTGAATATCGACTGCGATTTCACCAGCGTGGACCAGAGCGACGAAATCTACGATTCGTCGCAGGCGGCGACGACGTCGACTCAGACCACGGAGGAATCGAATAATGCGGCGCTGGCGGGCGGCACGCCGGGAACGGCGTCGAATCTGCCCGGGCCGCCGCCGAAGGCGACGGGGGGGACGTCCGGTACGGTGCGGCGGACGGAGAACGTTTCGTATCAGCCGAGCCGCACGGTTCGACACACTGTATCGCCGAAGGGAACGATTCGGAAGATTTCGACTGTGGTGCTGGTGGACCATACTTCGCACTGGGAGGGCGCGGGGGCGAAGGCGAGGCGCGTGGTGACGCCGCCGAGTGCGGAGGTTTTGAAGGCCGTGCGCGAGGTGGTGGCGGGGGTGGTGGCGTATAACGAGCAGCGAGGCGATCAGATCACGGTAGAGTCGCTGCCGTTTGAGACGCCGGTGGATATCGGGCCTCCTCCGGCGGCTGCGCCGGGTACGCAGCAGACGAAACCGGGGCTGAATCGGCAGCAGACGGTCGTGTTCGGTATTGCCGGAGTAGTTGTGTTGCTCGCGATTGTGGGCGCGCTGTTTCTGATGAGGAAGAAGGCGCCGGCGGTAGAGACACCGGTTGCCGCCGATGCCGCGGGCGAGCTGCCGGCGGCGGACGTTCCCGCGCTAAAGGCTTTGGACGAAGCGAATCTCGATCCGGCGCAGCTCGAAGCGGAAATCCTGAACCGCCTGAAGATTCCGGCGCCCAGCCGCGCGACGGAGGTACTGATCCGGCACGTGCGGGAACAATCCGGGAAGGATCCTGTGATCGCGGCTAATGTGCTGAAGGGGTGGATCGCGGAGGGCCGGGGGAAAGTGACATGACCGCGGTGGCGACGGAAGTCAGCGGGATCCGCAAGGCGGCGATTCTTCTCATTCTGCTGGGGGAAGAAAACAGCGCGGGGATTCTGCGCGAGCTTAGTGAGATGGAAGTGCAGCAGGTGGCGCGGGAAATCGCGCGCGTGGATTCTTTCACACCCGAGCAGACGCAGGGGACGCTCGAAGAGTTTTATCAGATGACGATGGGGCACGAGTTCGCACAGCGCGGCGGGCTCGATTATGCGCGCAAGATGCTGCACAAGGCGTTCGGGCCGGAGAACGGGAAGAAGATTACGGACCGGCTGATCATGATGATCGGCGGGGAGTATGCGCATCTGGATGTGCTGCAGAAGGCCGACCCGCAGCAACTGGCTCGGTTCATTCACAATGAGCATCCGCAGACGATTGCGCTGGTGCTGTCGCACCTGAACGCGACGTCGGCGGCGGGGCTGTTGTCGTCGCTGCCGCCGGAATTGCGGCCAGAGGTGGCGTTGCGGATGGCTAACCTCGACGAGATCACGCCGGAGATCGTGAATAAGATCGCCAAGGTAATTGGAGACAAGCTGCAGGCGGTGGGGCAGTTCAGCCGTGAATCGTATGGCGGCGCGCGGGCGATCGCGGAATTGTTCAACCAGCTCGACAGCGCGACGAGCGATGAAATTCTGAATGCGATCGAGGCGCAGAATCCGAATCTGGTGGAGACGATCCGGCAACTGATGTTTGTGTTCGAGGACATGCTGTCGATCGATACGAATCAGTTGAAGGAGATTCTGGCGCGGGTGGATCGCAAGGTGCTGACGCTGGCGCTGAAGGGAACGAGCATGAAGCTGCGGGAGCATTTTTTCTCGACGATGTCGGCGCGGGGCGTGGATATGCTGAAGGACGATATCGAGTCGATGGGGCCGGCGAAGATCAAGGACGTGGAGGGAGCGCAGCAGCAGATTATTGCGACGGTTCGGCAGCTCGAATCGGAGGGCGTGATTTCGCTGAAGGGCGGGGCGACGGAGCAGTATGTGGTTTGAGGCGGTTGAGTTCCTGGTGGGCATGGCTTCAGCCTTGCCGCCGGGCTTTTGCCCGGCGCGGACTACGTGAAACAGTTGGGCTCGGGCGCCAACGCGGCGTCTGGAGTTGCCTGAAATATTCCGGGAGCTCCGCGCCGAGCGGAAGCTCGGCGGCAGGGCCGAAGCCCCGCCCCACAAACCTGACCTTGAGGTTTGGATAGTGAGGTTGAGTGGTGAGGTTTGGGTGGTGAGGTTTGGGTGGTGAGGTTGGGGATAAGGGCTGAGGATAGTCGATATGTTGTCTAAGGTGCTGAAGGGCGCGGAGGCGCTGAGCGTTCAGCCGATGAGCTTTGCGGATGCTTCGGGGACGGGCGCCCCGGCGCGGCGTTCGGTCCAGGCGGATGCGGGCGCGACGGATGAAACGTATTTGATGGAGAAAATCCGGCGGCTGGAGGCGGAAGGGGCCGCGGTGGAGAAAGCGGCGGTAGAGCGGGGGCGGCGTGAAGGAGAAGAATCCGCGCGGGCGGCGATGACGCCGATCATCGAACGGTTGAATGCTTCGCTGGCGGAGGTGATGGCGCTGCGTCCGGAGCTGCGGCGGCGGGCCGAGAAGGATACGGTCGAGCTGGCACTGAAGATCGCAAAGCGTGTTCTGCATCGCGAACTGAGTGTGGACGAGAATGCTCTGAATGCGCTGGCACGGGTGGTGTTCGATCGCCTGGCGCGAATGGAATCGTGGCAGATGACGGTACATCCGCGCTTTGCGGAGTCTGTGCGCGGCGCCCTGCCGGCGAATGCGCGAATTCAGGCGGATGAAGCGTGTGAGTTCGGCACGCTGCGGGTTCGTTATGAGGACGGGACGATCGACGCATCGGTGGATCAGCAACTCGCGGAGATCGGGCGTGGGATTGCGGACAGGCTGAAATGACTGAACTGGATCTCCGTCCGTGGGCGGCGGCGGTGGAGCGCACGGATCCGATTCGCGCGTCGGGCGAGGTGGTGGAACTGGTGGGGCTGCTGGTGGAATCGCGCGGGCCGGCGGCTTCGGTGGGAGATTTCTGCGAGATTCGCACGCGCGCGGGCGGTGTAGTGCGGACGCAGGTGGTCGGGTTTCGGAACGGACGGGTGCTTTCGATGCCGCTCGAAGAGACGGGCGGGCTGGGCCTGGGCGATGAGATCGTGGCGCGCGGCGGCGAGAGTCTGGTGGAGGTTTCGCCGGAGTTGCGCGGGCGCGTGATCGACGGCTTCGGCATGCCGATGGATGGCGGCGGCCGGATTTCGTCGCCCGAGTTACGGCCGCTCTACGCGCAGGCGCCGAATCCGATGGAGCGCGAGCATATCCGGGAAAAGCTGGAGACCGGGATTCGCGCGATCGACGGGTTGCTGCCCTGCGGCAAGGGACAACGCATCGGGATTTTCGGCGGGAGCGGCGTCGGGAAGAGCACGCTGCTGGGGTCGATGGCGCGATCGAGCTCGGCGGATGTGAACGTGATCGCGCTGATTGGCGAACGCAATCGCGAGGTGCGGGAGTTTATCGAGCACGAACTGGGGGCGG
>Ga0070658_10005271_pt1 | contig 10500 bp, 8 predicted proteins | sample KBSC13metaG_FD_64664 | JGI IMG/M metagenome (GOLD analysis project Ga0070658, IMG submission 64664) | Corn rhizosphere microbial communities from Kellogg Biological Station, Michigan, USA - KBS C1-3 metaG | ecosystem: Host-associated > Plants > Roots > Rhizosphere > Soil ... | reverse complement strand
ACGAACCTTTCGGCATTGTGGTTTTAGAGGCATGGGCCTCCAGCTTGCCCGTCATTGTGTCCGATGTGGGTGGCCTCCAGCGCCTCGTCGATCACGAGAAAGACGGTCTGCGTTTTCCATCTGGAGATGCTACTGCTCTCACCGCCGCCATGTGCCGCATCGCGGGTGAATCAGGACTGGCCAATGTGCTCGCCTCCGCAGGCCGAGCAAAGACCATTGAGCACTTTACCTGGAAGGCAGTAGCCACGAAATTGGAGGAAATTTATCAACAGGCAGAAGAACGCCAGAGCCGCAAAAACCATGTCTGAATTTCCCAAGGCAGTTTCTGTGATCATGCGCTGCTTCAATGAAGCATGGGCTGTGGGCGAAACGATTAAATCGCTCTACGCTCAGGACTTTGAGGGTGAGATTGAGTTGATCGTGATCGATTCAGGTTCCAGCGACGGCTCGATTGAAAAAATCAAGGCATCCCCGGCAAAGCTGATCGAAATTCCACTCGGCACCTATGTTCCCGGAGTGGTGATGAATCGCGGGGCTCGCGAAGCCAGCCATGACTGGCTCATCTATCTAAATGCAGATGCGACTCCTGTTGGCAGAAATTGGCTAAGGGAACTGATCCGTCCCTGCCTCTCCATAGAAAAATTCGGCGCTGGATTTTCACGACAGATCCCCCGCCCCGATTGCAAGGCGGTCTTTGCACACGATTATGACCGCTGTTTCGGCCCGCAGCGGGAATCCGTGAAATGGAGCCATTTTTTCAGCATGGTTAGCAGCATCACCCATCGCTCGGTCCTGGATGCACAACCCTTCCGCGAGGACTTGCAATACGCTGAAGACGATGAGTGGACCCGCCGCCTGGCAGCCCATGGCTATCAGATCGTATATGCGGAGAAATCCATTGCCATGCATTCCCACAACTACACGTTTTCCCAAGTGAGAAAGCGTAGTCGTGGTGACGCACTGGCCGTCGCAAAGGCAGGCCACGCTCCTGCTCATGGCAAGAATTTTATCAAGCAGGTTGTTCTCGGCTCTGCCCGCGATGCAGCCAAGGATGTGCTTTGGTGTCTGAAAAACGGCAAAATATCAGGCATCCCAAGGGCTGGTCTTACCCGTTTGTTCCACCGCTATGGCAGTTGGGAAGGTTTCAACTGCGGGCAATCCTGAGCATCCACCCTTCACTATGAAAATCCTATTCGTATCCAATTACTTCCCGCCATTTTACTTCGGTGGATACGAACTGAAATGCAAACAACTCTCCGGCCTGCTGGCTGAAAGAGGACATGAGACTTTCATTCTCACCGGAAACTATCAGGTAGCGGAACATCCGGAATTGCCTGCAGAGGATAACGTTTCCAGAATTCTCCGCTACGATCGACCGGAAGACAGTGCTTGGCAGCGCCATCAAGTCAGCAAATGGAATTACCGGAAAACCCAGGAAATGATTCAACAGTTCCAGCCGGATATCATCTATCTCTGGAACCAGCGGGATATTACTCTCGGCCCCAGCTACGCCGCATGTAACTCGGGCCTCCCGAAGATGTATCAGGTGGGTGATTTCTGGCAAAACACCTATCTTAAACCGGGACGGAAAGCAGCGTTGCAGAGAAAGATTTCGTCCATTCTACCCTTTACCCTTAAAGGAAAACTGGAACTAGATCCTGCTATTGTGGTAGGCGGATGGATGGCTCAAGAGATGAAGGATAAATTTGATGCCAAGGAAGTGCATCATATTCCGCGCGGAGTCATCATTCCTGCCAAGCCGGACTATGAAAAACAACTGCACCCAATTCCTAGGTTTCTTTTCACCGGACGGATTGATCCTGAAAAAGGACTGGATGTGGCGATCAAAGCGTTTGCCCTGCTTCATCAACGGGAACAAATCGAAGATTTTGTCTTCAACATCGTGGGTGGTGGAGACGAACAATGCATCGCCGAGTGTCGGCAACTGGCAATGGACAGCGGATTGGCTGATAAAATCCATTTTCTGGGAAAAAGCCGGGAGATGGCAGACTACTATGCCTCTCATACCATTTTCATCATGCCCACACTGATGCGCGAAGCATTTGGCATCGTTACAATTGAGGCGATGTGCCATGGGACGGTGCCTATTGTGTCCGATGGTTACGGTCCACGGGAAATTGTGCAGCACGGAGAGAATGGTCTGCGCTTTGAAACCGGAAATGCCGAAAAATTGGCGGAAAGTATTCTACAACTTCTTCAAAATCCCGAGCTGCGCTACACTCTCGCCAAGGCCGGCCGTAAAACCGTGGAAACGAAATACACACTGGAACAGGAAATCTCCCGGGTGGAAAACCTCCTCCTGAAACATGGCCACCCCCACCCCACTGCTTCATGAATGTGCTTTTCTATGATGACAGTCCGATATTCGGCGGACATGAGGTCATGACTTTGCTCGGTGTGAAAAAAATTCTCACTGATGCCACACAGCCGATTTATTTTTTCGTCTCCACTGCTAATACGAAACTTGTCGCTGAATTGGAAGATCTCGCCCGACAATGGCCAGCGCTACAGATTGAACTCCTACCCTGGCATTCCTCAAAGCTGGAAGCCTTGCGTAATCGAGTCCTACGAAAGCGTATTCACGAGTTGGCGCTGCGGTTCGAGCGAGTCCAGCCACGCTTGATCATTGCGGTTCAAGGAAATATCGAGCATTCCTCCCTTGCCTTGCTCGCCGCTAAAAAAGCGGGACTCCCTTCCACCAGCTACATTCCTGTCCCCCATACCCATGAGGAAATGGGCGCAAAATTCGGACGCATTCGTGATCTGCTATGCCGTTATCTGTTTCGTATTCCAGATTCTTTCACCACCATCACGGATGAAATGGCTGCCATATTGAAAAGGCGCGGAGCCACATGCCCCATCCACATTGTTTACAACGGAGTCGATACCACGCGTTTTCAACCCGGAGACCAGCACACTGCGGGTGAAGCCTTGGGGTTACCAAAAGACCGGGTAACTTTAGGAATGGTAGGCCGACTGGAATTCAAACAAAAGCAGCAAGACTTGTTGGCCCGAGCCATTGCCTCGAAAACATCTCTGCGAGAAAACTGTCACCTCGTTTTTGCAGGGGATGGCCCCGATAGGGACAACCTTCAAATCCTGCTTAAAGATCTGGGAATCTCCGCTACCCTGCTACCATGGACTGATCCCGCCAGCCTCTATCCGGCGTTAAACGCACTGATCATACCTTCTCGTTATGAAGGACTTCCACTTGTCATGCTGGAGGCACTTGCCTGCGAAATCGCGGTGCTGGCCAGTGATCGTGATGGCATGAAGGATATCCTTCCTGCTGCATGGCGCTTTGAGTCCAATGACTTTTCTGCTATGGCTGCTGTTATTGAAAAATTTATCAGGGAGGGAAAACAGAACCTGTCTGATCAATTGGCAAACCGCATCCGGGAACAAATGTCACTTGAAACCTTCGGAAACTCCTTTTCCAGCACGGTGTTCAAGCTTGCCTAATCATTTCTAGAAGGTTAATTTTTAAGTTATCCGAAGCAAGTTCACACAGCCGATGCCGGTGTTCACTCCCGGCGCGACCTACACGACGGGGGACACCTTTATCCCCGTGAGTGATCAACCTGCTGTCCCGGTATTAAAAAGCGGTTTTTCTTTTCCGCTACCTATTGACCCTATCCGTTTGCTAGCCGGAGTCTTGGCCCGCTGGCCATGGATCGTGATCGGTTTGATGATCTTCGGAGGATTAGGTGTAGCTGCGGGCCTTTATCTAAACAGGCCTACCTTTACCGTCACCAGCTCCCTCATTAAAAAGCGCGTGCCGCAGACCGTGCGAATCTCCGACGATGGTCAGGCTTTCCGACCTGGAGACCTCAATGATGCGACGTTGCTTGCGACTCTCCTGACCACGGAGGCCATGGATCGGACAATCGAGCGAAAAATCAATCATCTAACCACCAATGAGGCTCTAGGGCTGGTGGAGTCCGCTCAGAAAAAGGGAACGGATATTTTCTACATCACCTACCATTCCCCCATTAGTGCCAAAGATGCGGTGGATTTCTCAAACGCATGGTCTGAAGAAATCAACAATTATACGCAGCGTCTCCAACAAGCTGAGGCGCGGGCCGTGCGCCAAATCCTTCAGAGGGAAGTCTCCTCGCTGGAAAAGCAGCTCTCCAATATCAACATGCAGTTGCTGGAATTCTCCAAGCAACACGAGTTTTTCGGTGGTGATACACAAATCGCAGCCGCCATCTCGACGGTGCGTGATCTCGACCTGAAATTACAGGAAGCCCGAGTAAGTATCGCAGCTCGTTCTGAAAAACTTGAAACGCTGACGGAACAGCTCCGCCGCCAGAGCCCGCTGGAATCACAACTCAAGCAAGCACGCGAGCAAATCGCCGAACTAAGGGCGACCTACACGGACATCAATCCGCTGGTGCAGGCAAAACTTCAGAACATCGAGTATCTGGAAAATCAGGTAAAGGAGCTGGCTCAGAAAAAAGACGTCAATCTGGAGATCTATACCGGTACGCCGCTGGGCAATCAGATCTACATGGAAATCATCACGCTCAAAAACGAGCAGCAGGAACTTTCCAAACAAATCGAAAGCTACGAAATCCTTAGCAAACAAGCGCGGGAACGCCTTCACGAATTCCCTGCTCTCGTTACCGGGTATGATGCCTTGCTCAAGGAGCGGGATACCATTTTGGGCGGTATCTCCCTGATGGGAAATCGTTTGAAGGAAGCTGAGATCTTCGCATCCAGTGCTCCAGGCTACTGGCAGGTTTTTCAACCCGCAGACATTCGGGCAGTGAAAAATGGTTCCATGATTCAAAAGCCTCTTCTGCTGGGTGCTGCCGGTTCCTTCGCGGGAGCGATTCTTGCCATCATACTTTGCCTGCTGCTTACCCATCGTTCCTCACGTCGCTCCGTTTTGGAATGCTGCGTAACCACGCAGGCTCCCCTGCTCGCCACCTTCCCACTGGGAGATGAAGAAGCTTATCGGAAAGCAGTTAGTGACTTTTGGATCAACACGCTTTCGCCACGCCTGAATCAAAAATCCCGCATCCTTTTCTGGAACACTGCCTTGGAAGTTTCCGAGGAACGAAAATTCTGGGAAACTCTCGCAAACGTCACCGAACAGGATGGGGTCAAACAATTGGTCGTGCAGGATCTCAGCCCGGATGCCCTGTGGCAGGACACTCTGCGCCCCATGAATCTTTTATGGAATCAGGAGAACAGTGATTTGGGGAAACGGATCTTACGCGCTGCTGGACTCCCTGCGGCAGAACAACGCAAATCTTTGGAAACCGTGGAATTCTGGATGACTACTGTGGTGAGTGAAAAGGATTCCCTGAGCAAGATATCTGCCTCCCAGCCAACCACCAATGCATATCTGCCAAAATGCAATGGCACCCTGGTGCTTCTAACCCCGCCTAAAGGAAACATCCGCAAGCTGGGAGACATCGCCTCCGCCTTTATCACAAAGCGCTTTTCCTGAGAGATCATGAAATATCTTCCCCTCCTCGTTTTTCTTCTTGCGATGGCTAGCAGCCGCGCTGTGGAAGAGCAACCCGCACCGTCTGCGGGAGGAAGCGTCCCAGGCAATCAGCTGCCGCCAAAAAAAACGTCATGGAGAACACGTTATGAATTGGGCCCGGGAGATTCGCTCAATCTATCATTTTATGGCCGCTCCGAATTGGATCGCGAAGGCTTGCGGGTAGCACCGGATGGCACAATCAGCTACCTCCAGGCACGGGATATTAAGATCGCTGGGCTGACCGTGGATGAGGCTCGTCAGGCCTTGGAGAAAAGCCTGGCAGCCCACTATCGCTCACCGCGTCTCATTCTGGTGCCACAGGAAGTCGCTTCCAAACGTTACACGATATTGGGCATGGTCCAAAATCGTGGCGTCTGCCAATTGGACCGCCCCGTTACACTGCTGGAAGCGATCGCCAATGCTGGAGGACTCGCAACCGGGCTATACGAGCGCAATACCATCGAACTCGCCGATTTGGATCGCTCATTCATCACCCGGAATGGGCAGCGACTACCGGTGGATTTCAGAAAACTGCTGCTCCAGGGAGATATGACGCAAAACGTGGATGTGGAGCCGGACGACTTCATTTTCCTGGCCTCCAATCTGAGTAATAATTTCTTCATCTTTGGTGAAGTGAACTCCCCTGGTGTGCAGGGACTCACTGCTACCGCCACAGTCACAGAAGCCATTACCCGGCGCCTGGGTTTTACGAACAAGGCATGGATTGATCGTATACTGGTGATTCGGGGCAGCTTGGATAATCCGGAAACTCACGTGGTGAACCTGGCGGCTATCCTATCTGGCAAGGAGAAGGACTTCCATATCATGCCAAAGGATATCGTTTACGTCGCAGACCGTCCCTGGTCCAAAGCCGAGGATATTCTGGAGAATGTACTCACCTCATTCTTCAGCAGCGCAGCAACCAACTGGATCAACCAGAGTGTAAATCCGATTATCAAGGACCCTTTGATTAAAACAAACTGATGAAGCCTAAAGTTATCCATCTGCTGCTGCTCCCTCTCCTGCTGGCTGCTTCATCCTGCAAGCAATCCATACCCGGCAAGAGCTTCGATGCGAGGGCAGAAGGACAAAACAAGGATGGAGATGCCACGTTCACCGACGTCAAGATGCATCGCTCCGTTAATTCAGCATGGCTCCGGCCTCCTACCGATGCTTACAAGCTAGGCCCGGGAGATCTTTTGGATATCGAGGTGGCGGATGTGAAAGACACGCGCGCCCGCACTTTCATCATGCCCGATGGCATGGTTTATTATAATCTCGCCGGTGGGGTAAAAGCAGAAGGCCTTACCCTCGAGGAGTTCAATCGCTCTCTCACCACTGCGCTCAAACGGGATTACACCAATCCCCAATTGAACATCACCGTGGCTGAAGTGCGGTCCCGGCGTTATTGGATGTTGGGCCGGGTTTTCAAACCGGGTATTTTCCCACTCACCCAACCTACAAATCTATTGGAAGCGATTGGCCAATCCGGCGGCCTTTCCACATCCGGTTACTCCGGCACCACCGAGGAACTGGCAGACCTGTCCAACAGTATGGTCATCCGTAATGGCGATGTGCTGCCGATTAATTTCGTAAAACTGGTCCGTGATGGAGATGCCAGTCAGAACATCTATCTCCAGCATAACGACTACATCTACATCCCTTCCGCCCAGGCATCCTCAGTCCTCCTGCTGGGTGCTGTCCGCGCACCTCGATCTGTTAGCTTCAAGGACTCCCTTACCTTGGTGGAATGTGTGGCTCAAGGCAACGGTCCTGCACCCGGTGGCTATACTGACAAAGTGGTGATCGTCAGAGGTTCCCTTACCCAGCCACGCGCAACCACGGTCAATCTCACGGAAATCATGAAGGGCAGGGCTACGGATTTCCAATTGAAGCCGGGTGACATTGTTTGGGTTCCCCAACGCCCCCTCACATTGGTGGAAAGCACCATCGAATTGGTTTTCCGGGATGCTGCCCGCACGATTGCCATCAATGAAGGAGCACGGGCAGTGGGCTCGAATCAGAAAACCTCCATCAGCCTGCCCGCCGGAGGGAATTGACCTTTTTTTGTTCCTGCCGCCAGTAAGCGCCTCGTGCGACGATGGCGCAGAGAATGATTTCCGTAGTCAGGTTCTTCGTCTGGGTGAAAACCCGCTCCACCAATCCGTGGAATGCCGAAATGGCAAGTGCGACGAAAATCGCATAGAAAAACAGCCCCAGCGATGTTTTCCAGAACATGGTGCTGACCCGCAGCGAGTGCCAGAAGATCACCAAAAAGAACAGAACGAAGGTGATGAAGCCGGGGTATCCATTTTCTGCCAATATCAGCCAATATAGACTCTCTGTTAGAGGATTCCGATGGAAGTTTTCATCATAAATCGCCTGCCCTTTGTTTTCCGTCCAGTCTTCCAGAATTTTTGAATACTCGGCGCCAAGTGGTCTGCTGTTTGCCAGGCCGTAATTGTTCCAGCCGATTCCTGTTAAAGGGTGATCATGAAGCATCGTCTTGGACTGGACGTTTAACACGTATCTCAAATCGTTTTCGGGATTATCGTCACCCGCACCTTCCACCCGCGCCATGAAGGTATCCGCTGCCTTCAGCATCACGAGAGTCCCCCCCACTACCATGACCATGGTGACCAATAATTTCCTGACCGAAAAGCCTTCAAAAAAAGAACCCAACACGACCAACGCGGTCCCGACTCCAAAGGCGGCCAATGCCGCCCGCGAAACCGTAAGCACGACGACAAGTCCCCCTGCACCAAAAGCGCTGAAATAAAGAAACATGTCTCTGCGCGTCGTCTGCTTGGCCAATGCCAAAGCAAGGATCGGGAATGCAATCTGATAGGACCACATCGCCATGGGGTTCTGATGTTCGAACCATCCCAGCACACGGTATCCCCCTCCCACGTAGCGTTTCCATAAGCAGACCCATAACTGGATCAGCAGCGCGATGGCGAAACCACGCATCATTGCCTTCACATCGCGTTCATCATGAATGGCTGAAAATACGCCCAGGTAGATGATGGCCATTTTTCCAAACTTGAATACGGGCATGAACACATACAGCGGATTGACTGCAGAGACCACCGAGATCAAGCCAACCGCCACCCATAACAGCCAGAAAGCCAACCCAGGAGGCATCCATTTGAAATCTTTTCGTTTTTCGAGAATTGCTGCCAGAGCCAAGCCGATGGCGATACCCTCGAGGAAGTTGAACTCAAACCCTTTTGCATGCCCTCTATAGATGTTGATGGAATACAACATCAGGGTGAAATCCGACGGCGGACGAACCAGCCACCAGCACATGAAGCCGAGAGAAACCCGCCGGGCGACATCCTTACCCTTGATCATGAAGCCCAAAGCCGGTCCTGCCAACAGATAGACAAAGGCGATGACCAGCACCTTGAGTATGATCGTAACAAACTCCATAGATTGCAGATTCAGACCACCATCATCCTGCTGCCATGACGAGCGGATTCAGGTCATTTCTCCACTTTTATCAACACACCTTCCAGCACTTCAGCGGCAATAGGAGTACCTTCGTGCAGTAATACGATGTCTCCAGACTCCAAGTGCGGGAGAATTTTTGAAAGCACCTTGCTGGCGTTTTTTTCTACTGCATCAAAACCACGCCTGTTCCACCCCATGATCTCCAACCCAAGTGCGTTTGTAATGGGATGGGTAAACCAATTCCGATGTCCCACTGGCGCACGGAACCACTTGGCAGCAACTCCAGTCACCTCCGTAATCACACGCTGACATTCTTCTATCTCTTTTCGCGTCCGCCAAGGTGTCGCGCACCAAAAACTCGCTTGTGGATGAGTCATCGTATGATTCCCTATCTGGTGACCTCTCCGGAGAATCTCACGCGCCAGATCTGGATAACGCCGCACTTTTTGACCTATCAAAAAAAAGATCGCCTTTTTTTCGTAACGATCCAGCAGATCAAGGAGGACCGGTGTATCATGCGGGTCGGGACCATCATCAATCGTAATAAGTATCTCCCGGTTGGCTGACCGACAACGCACTGGCCCGAGCCACTGACACCCCGGTCTTAAAACCATCGAACAGTAAAAACTGGTGATAACCACACCAGCGGCGACTCCCCAATACCATGCCCAATGCCACCCGAGCAGAATCGCACCCACATGGGATCCCATGATCAGGAACAGTCTCCAGATGATCCCCTTCTTTCCTGGCCAATCCAGGCTCCGGGCAAACAGAAGGATAAGACAGGCCAGAAAATTCGCGATTGCGAGAAAGGCCCACGCATAGGCAAGGGGCTGACTCCACCCACTACGCTGTGAATAAAGATGAAGCGCAGCCCAGACTGCAAACAACCCCAGAAAACTCCGCCATTGTCTCAAGGGCGAGCGGACATTGAATAAAAAGGGTAAAACATTCAGGCCGAAAAAGGCGATGGGGAATGCCAATAACCAAGCGGCAGCCCCGATCCAACGATAGAGCTCTGCCCCAATCACGCCCCAAAGACTGAAAGGAACAAAAACGGCGAGAAATAGCCGCTCTCCTGCGTGCATGCCCGGCACGCCAGCCTGTTCCCATGCATCCGCGCCATAATTACTCCGCCCCATTCCGCCAAAAACGCGGAACAAAGCGGAGACAGCACGATTGCCGGTACGAACTGGCATGGTAGGAATCACTCCCACTCGATGCTCGCCGGAGGCTTGGTGGAAACGTCGTAAAGCACCCGGTTGATCCCCTTCACTTCATTGAGGATCCTATGGCTTGTTTCGCGCAAAATATGATATGGAAGCTCCACCCAATCGGCAGTCATCGCATCTTCGGAAATCACGGCGCGAAGGGAAATGGCCCACTCATAACTGCGTTCATCGCCTTTCACTCCCACGGTTTTCACCGGGACCAGACCAGCATAAGCCTGCCAGACTTTTTCATACCAGCCATGCTCCTTCAGCTTGCCGATGAAGATGGAATCGCACTCGCGGATGATTCTAAGG
>Ga0070658_10005270_pt1 | contig 10500 bp, 7 predicted proteins | sample KBSC13metaG_FD_64664 | JGI IMG/M metagenome (GOLD analysis project Ga0070658, IMG submission 64664) | Corn rhizosphere microbial communities from Kellogg Biological Station, Michigan, USA - KBS C1-3 metaG | ecosystem: Host-associated > Plants > Roots > Rhizosphere > Soil ... | reverse complement strand
AGCGGACGGTCATTGACCGGGTGGAACTGGACGTCCTTGGGCAGGGTGCGGATCGGCGCCTTGTCGGCCCCCTCGATCATGACGACCGAGTTCATGAAGTGGCCGGTGTGCAGCATCTTCATCAGAGCCTTCTCCTCGACGTGAATCGAGAGGGGTTCCTGCTTGTTGCCGTAGATCACGGCGGGGACGCGGCCTTCGAGACGCATTGCACGGGAGGCTCCCTTGCCAGCCCGTTCGCGCGTCCCTGCCGACAAGGTGAGCATATCGCTCATAGCATGTCTCCAGTTCGCTTAAGTGGATATGGACCCGTCAGCCTCCAGGGATGACCCGACGGGGAGGCGCGCCTGTAGCGGAAAGGGGGCGGACAAGCAACCGGAGTCCCGAGCGCGCTAGAAAGCGGGCGGATCCTGGCGCGAGATGAACATGTCACAATGGTCCTGCGCCATGAGTTCGCCGGCGGGAATCGCGACTATCGGGCCGTCGCGATCGATCCGCCAGAAGCGGAACCCGTCGCCCACCAGCCAGTCGATATAGTCCGGCACGCTGGTGAGCGCCTGCATCATGCCGACCGACCATTCGGTGACGATGCGGACGGTCGGCGATCGGCCGATCAGCTTGCGCGCACCCAGGATCGCGAGCGGCTCCGCGCCCTCGATATCCATATGCAGGAAATCGAGTTTCTCGATCTCTTCCCCGAGCAGATCGTCCAGCGCTACGGCCGGGACCTCCACCCGTTCCGAATAAAGCTGGCCGAAATCCGAGGTGGGCGCATCGGTCACGATATGGCCGCTGCCATAATGTTCGGGCGCCTGCTCCAGCACCACCGTGCCGGGCTTGTCCGCAACAGCCACGTTGTAGAGTTTGACGCAGCCCGTATTCCACAGGTTGCTGAGGCTGTTGAGCGTCAGCGTCGCCTTCAGCAGCTTCATCAAATCGGGATTGGCTTCAAAGGCGTGGACGCGCCCGTGGATGCCAACCAGCGCGCCGATGATCAGCGTGTGGAAGCCGACATTGCTGCCGAGATCAATCGCGATATCGCCCTTGTTGATCGCGCCCATCAGGACGCGCTGGAGATGGGGCTCGTAATTGCCGGTATCGAGGATCGGCGGGGTGATATTGAGATCGGTCGGAACCAGATAGATGGGGTGGCCACGAAAGGTGTGCGCATAGACGCGATCGCCGAGGAAGATCGGCTGAACGCGGAAGCGATGGCCCCGCCCGCGGAATTCCTCGGTCTTGAGCAGATAATCGCCGAGCTGGAAGCGGTTCTGGAAGCCCCGGCCGACATGATAGTCGATCAGCCCCTGATCGGGCGTACGCCCCAAGATCATCTCGAATGCGCTGACCACGTCTTGCGCGGTCACGCCCGCCGGCGTGGCCTCATCCACCACGGGCGCCTCATTCTTGCGACGCTTGAACATCCATCCTCCGCGCTGTGGCCAGACCGCCTTACTGGACCCGTACGGCCTTGATCCCCTTGTCTGCCAGCATCTTCTGGACCGAATCGGGGCCGACCAGGTGGCCCGCGCCGACCGCGACGAAGACGGTGCCCGGCTGCTCCAGCCTTTTCGCGATCGCGTCGGCCCAATTGTGGTCGCGCTGGCGGATGAGGAGGTCGCGCAAGGCAGGGGTGAATTCGGGGTCGTCGGCGAAGGTCTTCTCGATCGCGGAGGGATCGCCTTTCTCCCACGCGGCGAGCATCTTCTGGAAATCGGCCCTCGCCTTGGCGGGATTGTCGAGCGTGGCGACGAGGAAGGCGCGCTGCGCGTCTTCGGGCAGCTTGTCGAAGAAGCCGAGCTGGGTTTCCGCGGTCTCGAAGCCGTCGACCGGCTTGTTGGCCGAGCGGAACAAAGCGGTGAGTTGAGGCTCGACCCCGGGGCTGACGGCGGCGTCGACCCCGATTTCCTGCAGCGCCGCGCCGGTGAGCATCAAAGCCCCCGACCAGGTCTTCATGCCGTTGAGGAAGCTTTCGGGCACGCCGCTTGCCTTGATCAGGGCTTCGAGCTGCGCGCGTTTTTCGGGCGGCACGCGATCGGCCAGCGGCGGCAGGCCGTCGGCATGGCCGAGCTTCACCAGAGCGGTCGCGACCTCGGTCGGGTCCTTGTCGAGCACCGCCTCCAGCGTGAGCGATTGCGAAGCGTCGAGCGCGCGCTTGATGCCCGAATCCATCCAGTTGGTGCCCGCAGGCAGGATATGGATCGTGCCGAACAGATAGATGGTCGTATCCGCGTCGCTGACTTTCCAGAGCGCGGGGTGCGCTGGCGGGGAAGCGGGCGCGGCGGCGAGGAGGAGAAAGGGAGCGAGCAGGCGAAGTCGGCGCATGCCCCTCCTATCCCCTTGCCTTGACCCCTGCGCAAGGGTCCGCCAAACGCCAAAGTCCAATTCACTAGCTCAGTTTCGGAGTTTTCCTTGGCCGACGGCAAGCCGCTCAGCTTCCAAAGCCTTATCCTGACGCTCCACGATTATTGGAGCGCGCAGGGCTGCGTCATCCTGCAGCCCTACGACATGGAGATGGGCGCGGGCACCTTCCACCCGGCGACGACGCTGCGTGCGCTGGGGCCGAAGCCGTGGAAGGCGGCGTACGTGCAGCCGTCGCGCCGACCGACCGACGGGCGCTATGGCGAGAACCCCAACCGGCTGGGCCATTATTACCAATATCAGGTGATATTGAAGCCGAGCCCGCCCAATTTGCAGGAACTGTATCTGGGCTCGCTCGAACGGATCGGGATCGACTTCCGCAATCACGACATCCGCTTCGTCGAGGACGATTGGGAGAGCCCGACGCTCGGCGCGTGGGGGCTGGGCTGGGAAGTCTGGTGCGACGGGATGGAGGTGACGCAGTTCACCTATTTCCAGCAGGTCGGCGGGTTCGACTGCAAGCCGGTGGCGGGCGAGCTGACCTACGGGCTGGAGCGGCTGGCGATGTATATCCAGGGGGTCGACCGCGTGTACGATCTCGCCTTCAACGACGAGGGCGTCACCTATGGCGACGTCTTCCTGGAGAATGAGAAGCAGTTCAGCGCCTATAATTTCGAGGCGGCGAACACCGAGACCCTTTTCAAGCAGTTCACGCAGGCGGCGGACGAGTGCAAGGCGCTGCTGGAGCGCGACAAGCCCCTCCCCCTCCCTGCCTACGACCAGGCGATCAAGGCGAGCCATATCTTCAATACGCTGCAGGCGCGCGGCGTGATCTCGGTCGCCGAGCGCCAGGCCTATATCGGCCGCGTGCGCGAGCTGACCAAGGGCGCGTGCGAGGCCTGGATGGCGCATAACGGGTGGGACGCGTGATGCGGGCGGTGATCAAGCTCTCTCTCCCCTTGTGGGAGAGAGATGGAGAGAGGGGATTGACCGAGGGGGCTCGATGCCGCCGGGGGCAAATCTTGCTCGCTATCGCTCGCACCCCTCTCCCAACCCTCTCCCACAAGGGGAGAGGGCTATGAGCGATTTCCTTCTCGAACTTTTGTCCGAAGAAATCCCCGCGCGGATGCAGGAGAAGGCGTCCGCCGACCTGCAGCGCCTGTTCGAAGCCGAGATCGCCAAGGCGGGCCTGGCCGCCGAGGGGATCGAGACCTATGCGACGCCGCGCCGGCTGGCGCTGATCGCGCGCGGCCTGCCCGCCGCGACCGAGGCGGTGTCGGAAGAGACCAAGGGGCCGAAATCGTCGGCGCCGCCGCAGGCGCTGGAGGGCTTCCTGCGCAAGACCGGGCTGACACGCGAGCAATTGACCGAGCGCGACGGCGTGCTGTTCGCGATCGTGGAGAAACCGGGCCGGGCCACCGCGGACGTGTTGGCCGAGGCGATCACGGCGATCGTGCGCGGCTTCCCGTGGCCCAAGTCGATGCGCTGGGGCAAGGCGTCGGCCTCGACCGCGAGCCTGCGCTGGGTGCGGCCGTTGCAGGGCATTGTCGCGCTGCTGGGCGAGGATGTGGTGCCGTTCGAGATCGACGGGGTGCAATCGGGGGCGGTCACCTATGGCCACCGTTTCCATCATCCAGGCGCGATCACGATCGGATCGACCAAGGATTATGCCGAGAAGCTCCGCGCCTGCCATGTGATCCTCGATCCGGCCGAACGGCGCGGGATCATCGAGGGCGGCACACGCGCGCTTGCAGAAGCGCGGGGGCTGAGCGTCATTCCCGATGCGGGACTGGTTGCGGAGAATGCGGGGCTGACCGAATGGCCGGTGCCGCTGCTGGGTGATTTCGACCCGGCCTTCCTGGAAGTGCCGCGCGAGGTGATCCAGCTCACCATGCGCACCAACCAGAAATATTTTGCCTGCGTCGACAAGGCCGGCAAGCTCGCGCCGAATTTCATCTGTACGGCCAATATCGTGGCGGAGGATGGCGGTGCCGCGATCGTGGCGGGCAACCGCAAGGTGCTGGCGGCGCGGCTTTCGGATGCGAAGTTCTTCTGGGAGCAGGACCTCAAGGTTTCGCTCGCGGATCAGGCGAAGAAACTCGACCAGATCGTGTTTCACGAGAAATTGGGCACGGTTGCGGATAAAGTCGACCGTGTCGTCAAGCTGGCGCGCAAGCTGGCCGAGGACGGCATCGTTAAAGGCGCGAACCCCGAACACGCCGAGCAAGCCGCTCGGCTGGCTAAGGCCGATTTGGTCACCGGCATGGTCGGCGAATTCCCTGAGCTTCAAGGTGTGATGGGCGGCTACTATGCGCATGCCGAAGGGTTGCCGCACGACGTCGCCGAGGCGATCCGCGACCATTACAAGCCGGTCGGCCAGAGCGATGATGTGCCGACCGCACCGGTGACGGTAGCTGTCAGCATCGCGGACAAACTCGACAGTCTGCAGCAATTCTTCGCGATCGGTGAGACGCCAACCGGATCGAAGGATCCGTTCGCGTTGCGACGGTCGGCGCTGGGTATCATTCGGCTGCTGACCGACAATGGCCTACGCTTCGCGATCCCGGCCGACCTGCTCGACTTCTTCGCGGATCGCCTCAAGGTCCAGCAGCGCGAAGCGGGCGTGCGCCACGATCTGATCGACGCGGTGTTTGCGCTGGGTGGTGAGGACGACCTAGTCCGCCTTCTCGCGCGGGTGAAGGCGTTGCAGGCGTTCGTTTCGACCGAGGATGGGGCTAATCTGCTCGCGGGGTACAAGCGCGCGGCCAATATCCTGCGCAAGGAGGAATGGGCCGGGACGGGGGATGCGAAGCCCCTCTCCTACGCGCCCGAACCGGCCGAGTCGGCGCTGATTGCGGCGCTCGATACCGCCGAGGCGGCGGCCGAGACGGCGGTTAAGGACGAAAATTTCGAGGCGGCAATGGCCGCGCTCGCGTCGTTGCGCGGGCCGATCGATGCGTTTTTCGATAGCGTTACCGTCAACGATGTCAGTCCCGAGAAGCGCGAAGCGCGGCTCGATCTCCTGGCGCGGATTCGGCGGGCGGTGCATCGCGTCGCCGACTTCTCGAAGATCGAAGGATAGCGCTACCGCTGCACTTGCGAAGGCGTTTAGTGTAAATTGCCTTCGTAATAGCTTTCTTGATTGGGATATTTTGCGGGATTAGCGTTTTTGCACCGCAATAGTCCGGTCAAGATGGAGTGCCTGGGAGATGGCGAGCGTGCCCGTAAGCGTCGAGCAGCAGCGTCACGTCTATCGGTTCGGAGGCGGCGTCTCCGACGGCGGAAACGGTGACAAGAATTTGCTGGGCGGCAAGGGCGCCAATCTGGACGGGATGGCGTCGATCGGCCTGCCCGTCCCGCCAGGCTTCACAATCTCCACGCCGGTCTGTGCGCTTTATTACGAGCAGGGCGGACAATTCCCGGACAGTTTGCGCGATGAGGTTGCCGAGGGACTGCGCCATATCGAGAGCGTGACGGGCAAGCATTTCGGCGATGCGGCCGATCCCTTGCTGGTATCCGTCCGGTCGGGCGCGCGCGCGTCGATGCCGGGCATGATGGATACGGTGCTAAACCTGGGCCTCAACGACCAGACGGTCGAGGGACTGGCCAGGGTTTCGGGCGACGACCGCTTCGCGTGGGACAGCTATCGCCGCTTCATCCAGATGTATTCGGACGTGGTGCTGGAACTGGACCATGGCGCGTTCGAGGATGCGCTGGAGATCGCCAAGGAGGATCGCGGCGTTAGCCTGGACACCGAGCTGACCGCCGACAATCTCCGCGCTTTGGTCAAGACCTATAAGGGGCTGGTCGAGGAGCAATGGGGCAAGCCCTTCCCGCAGGACGTGCACGACCAATTGTGGGGCGCGATCGGCGCGGTGTTCGGATCGTGGCAATCGGAGCGGGCCAAGGTCTATCGGCGGCTGAACGACATTCCGGGCGACTGGGGCACGGCTGTCAACGTCCAGGCGATGGTGTTCGGCAATATGGGCGAGACGTCGGCCACGGGCGTTGCCTTCACGCGCGATCCCGCAACCGGCGAGCGTGCTTATTATGGCGAGTTCCTGATAAACGCGCAGGGCGAGGACGTGGTCGCGGGCATCCGCACGCCGCAATATCTGACGCTGGCCGCGCGCGAGAAAGCGGGCGCCAAGGCGGCTTCGATGGAAGAAGCCCTGCCGGAGACCTATGCCGAGCTAGCGCGCGTGTTCGACCTGCTGGAGACGCATTATCGCGACATGCAGGATATCGAGTTCACGGTGCAGCAGGGCAAGCTCTGGATGCTGCAGACGCGCGCGGGCAAGCGCACCGCCAAGGCGGCGCTCAAGATCGCGGTCGACATGGCGAACGAGGGGCTGATCAGCCAGGACGAGGCGGTGCTGCGGGTGGATCCGGCGGCGCTCGACCAGTTGCTCCACCCGACGCTCGATCCCAAGGCGCATCGCGACGTGATCGCCAAGGGCCTGCCCGCCTCCCCCGGCGCGGCTTCGGGCCAGGTGGTGTTCGATGCGGACACCGCGGAGAAGCGCGCGGCGGCGGGCGATGCGGTGATCCTGGTGCGGGTCGAGACCTCGCCCGAGGACATTCACGGCATGCATGCCGCCAAGGGTATATTGACCGCGCGTGGCGGCATGACCAGCCATGCCGCCGTGGTGGCGCGCGGCATGGGCCGCCCCTGCGTATCGGGCGTCGGCAGCCTCGCGATCGACGCCAAGGCCAAGCTGTTCCGGGTCGGCGGTCGCGAGGTGGCCGAGGGCGACATCGTCACGATCGACGGCGCGACCGGCGAGGTGATGCTGGGCGAGGTCGCGACCGTGCAGCCCGAGCTGGCGGGCGATTTCGGCGTGCTGATGGAATGGGCCGATCAGGGCCGCCGGCTCAAGGTACGGACCAACGCGGAAACGCCGCTCGACTGCCGCACCGCGCGGCGCTTCGGGGCGGAGGGGATCGGGCTGTGCCGCACCGAGCATATGTTCTTCGATGCGAGCCGGATTTCCGCGGTCAGGCAGATGATCCTGGCCGAGGACGAAAAAGGCCGCCGCGCCGCGCTGGAGAAATTGCTGCCCGAGCAGCGCAGCGATTTCGCCGAGATTTTCGAGATCATGGCGGGCCTGCCGGTGACGATCCGGCTGCTCGATCCGCCCCTGCACGAATTCCTGCCGCACGAGGAAGAGGAATATGCGGAGGTCGCGGCCGCCTCGGGCGTGTCGGTGGAGAAATTGAAGCGCCGCGCGGCCGAGCTGCACGAATTCAATCCGATGCTGGGCCATCGCGGCTGCCGGCTGGGCATCACTTACCCCGAAATCTACGAGATGCAGGCGCGCGCGATCTTCGAGGCGGCGTGCGACGTAGCGCGCAAGACGGGCGATGCACCCATCCCCGAGGTGATGGTGCCTTTGGTCGCGACGCGGCGCGAGCTGGAGATCATCAAGACACTGATCGACCGCACTGCCAAGGCCGTCTTCGCCGAGAAGGATCAGGTTCTGGACTACCTGGTCGGCACGATGATCGAGTTGCCGCGTGCGGCGCTGAGAGCGGGTGAGATCGCCGAGGTGGGTGAATTCTTCTCGTTCGGTACCAATGATCTCACGCAGACCGCCTTGGGCGTGAGCCGCGACGATGCGGCGCGTTTCCTGGGCGTCTATGTCGAACAGGGCATCTATCCCAAGGATCCGTTCGTCAGCCTCGACGTGGACGGGGTGGGCGAGCTGATCCAGATCGCCACGACGCGCGGACGCGCGACCCGCGAAGGGATCAAGCTCGGCATTTGCGGCGAGCATGGCGGCGACCCGGCCTCGATCGCCTTCTGCGAGAGTGCGGGCCTCGATTACGTGTCGGCCTCGCCCTACCGCGTGCCGATCGCGCGGCTGGCTGCCGCACAGGCGGCGCTGCAGAAATAGAGAGGTTCCAGCCCGTCCCGGAACATATCGGGCGGGCCTCAGGCGGCGCTAAGCCTCCCGCCGGAAATGCCCCCTTCCGCCCCTACGGAAGGGGGCTTTTTCTTGGCACTTCAGGCAAAGCTGGTCGTCATGCTGAACTTGTTTCAGCATCCACCAGGAGATAAGCGCCTCGCCTCGGAGTGGACCCTGAAACAAGTTCAGGGTGACGGCTGGTGACCGGCAAGCGGTGGGAATCCCAATCCGATCGCAAGATCAACCCAATGGGGATTATCCTGCTCGATCAGATTGATCTTCCATTCTCGACGCCAGCGCTTGAGCTGTTTCTCGCGAGCGATAGCGGAAGGCATATCGTCGGCCGTTTCGAAGCGGACGAGCTTCTTCACGTCATAGTCAGCCGTGAAACCTGGTAACGTGCCGCTTCGGTGCTGGTACAGGCGCGCCATAAGGTTAGACGTCACGCCAATATAGATCGTGCCGTTTTGGCCGCTGGCGAGGATGTAAACGCAGGGTTCCCTGTCTCGCATGGACAGAGTGTGCCTCCCGGTGGATGCTGAAACAAGTTCAGCATGACGGGTTTGGGGTTGCGCCTACCCGAAGGTGGCGCGATGCTGATCGTCCTGGCCGGATTCGAGCAAGGCGGCCTGTTCGCGCCATTGTTCCTGCTCGATATAACCATCGTCGGCGCCGAGGCGCCGTTCGAGTTCGGCTTCCTCAGCCGGCGTCAGGCCGGTGATGTCCGCATAGCGGTAAATGCCTTCCTCGTTGAGGCGGCGCTGGCCCGCTGCGCCGATGCCGCGGATGCGCGACAGATCGTCGCGGGTAAGGTCGAGGGATTCGGTGGTGGTGACCGGTGCTTCGGCAACAACCGGCTCTTCCACGACAGGGGTGGCGGCGACCGGCTGGGCGGCAACGGGTGTGGCATCCTCAAGCTCGGCGATGCGCGCGCGGGCGGCTTCGAGCTCGGCCTGTTCGTCGGCGCGGGCATCGCGCTCCGCCTCGTAGGCGCGCTTCCATTTCTTGCCGCCGGACCGCGAGAGCAGACCCAGCAACCAGCCCAGCACCAGCACGAGGAACAGGATCGCCCATTGGTTGGTGGTGAATTCGGGCATCTTGGCGCTCCTCCTCTGTTTGGCGGAGCTTTGCGCGGCTTAAGGCTGCGGTCAACAGCCAGCGCGGAATAGTCCACAGGCTTCGTGCGCCCTGAAGCAGCACGGGCGCGACGAGCCGAAACCCGCCGCGCCCGCAAAGACGATCTATGTGCCTGTGTTTACGTCTTGAACATGTTGTCGCTGATCGAACAGGCCGCCGGCCCCAGGATCACGACGAACAGAACGGGCAGGATGAACAGGATCAAAGGCACGGTCATGATCGCGGGCAGGCGCGCGGCCTTTTCCTCGGCCTTCATCATGCGGGCGTGGCGGAATTCAGCCGAGAGCACGCGCAGCGCGGACGCGAGCGGCGTGCCGTATTTCTCGGTCTGGATCATGGTGGTGACCACGCCCTTGACCGAATCCAGTTTCACGCGCGCCGCCAGATTCTCGAAAGCGATCCGGCGGTCGGTGAGGAAGCCCAGTTCGATCGCGGTCAGCGCCATCTCGTCGCCGAGCTCGGGATAGCCCTTGCCCAGCTCCTTGGAAACGCGGTTGAAGGCGGCATCGACGGTGAGACCGGCCTCGGCGCAGATCACGAGCAGGTCGAGCGCGTCGGGCAGGCCCTTGCGGATCGCGGCGGTGCGCTTGCCGACCTTGTTGTTCACGTAGATGTCGGGCGCCTTGTAGCTCAGGATCAGCGCGCCCGCGACGAGCAGATAATGCTTGAAGCCGCCCCAGCTCGGCAACCAATCGAGCACATAGACGCCGAAGATGAAGGTGCCGCCGATCACGATCGGCAGGACCATGCGCGCGAAGATGACAGTGATGGCAGCGTCCTTCGAACGGATACCCGCCTGCATCAGCTTGGTCTGCGCTTCCTTGAGCTGCTTGTCCTGCAGCACCTTGAGGCCGCCGAGCAGCGAGCGCATCTGCTCTGTCGCCTTGCTCGTGCGCGTGAGCTTGGCGCGCTTGCGGGTCGAGGCGGTGATGCCCGCCTTCAATTGCTCGCGCCGCTCGTTCAATGCCTTGACGCGCTTCGCCATCGGATTGCGCACGGTGGTGGCGGCATAGAGCGCGACGATCAGCGCCATCAGCGCCATGCCCATCATCATGGTGGCGAGGGTGGAGGCGTCGAAGCCGATATAGGTTTTGAG
>Ga0070658_10005269_pt1 | contig 10501 bp, 9 predicted proteins | sample KBSC13metaG_FD_64664 | JGI IMG/M metagenome (GOLD analysis project Ga0070658, IMG submission 64664) | Corn rhizosphere microbial communities from Kellogg Biological Station, Michigan, USA - KBS C1-3 metaG | ecosystem: Host-associated > Plants > Roots > Rhizosphere > Soil ... | reverse complement strand
GGCGACGATCATCTCGCGCATCGCCGTGATCCGGTCGCCCTCGAAGAACATGTGCTCCGTCCGACAGAGCCCGATCCCCTCGGCGCCGAACGCGCGTGCGATGCGCGCATCGTGCGGGGTGTCGGCGTTGGCGCGCACGCGCAGCCGTCGGACGCCGTCCGATCGCTTCATCAGCCGGTCGAACGCGCGATAGGCGGGCGCCTCGCTCTCGCGCATCTGGCCGTTGACGACGCGTACCACCTCGCTCGGAATCGTCGGCAGCGCACCGGCGAAGACGCGGCCGGTCGCGCCGTCGAGGGTGATCCAGTCGCCCTCGGCGACGGTTCGTCCGCCGGCGGTGAAGTGGCGCAGCGCGACGTCGACCTCCATGTCCTTCGCGCCGACGATCGCGCACTTTCCCATTCCGCGAGCGACGACGGCGGCGTGGCTCGTCATCCCGCCGCGCGAAGTGAGCACCGCGCGGGCAGCGACGATCCCGTGAAAGTCCTCCGGAGTCGTCTCCTCGCGGACGAGGATGACGCTGTCGCCGGCCGCGCTCCGCCGCTCGGCGGCGTCGGGGTCGAAGACAGCGACTCCGCTCGCCGCGCCCGGCGATGCAGGAAGCCCCGTCACGATCGGTACCGCGCGCACCGTTCCGTCGATCACCGGGTGCAGCAGCTGGTCGAGCTGCTCCGGCTCGACGCGTCGCACCGATTCCTGCTCGGTGATCAGCCCTTCGCCCACCATCTCGTCGGCGACCCGGACCGCCGCCATCGCGGTCCGTTTTCCCGACCGGGTCTGGAGGAGATAGAGCTGTCCCCGCTCGACCGTGAACTCGATGTCCTGCATGTCGCGATAGTGCGACTCGAGCTTCTGCTGCGTCGTGAGCAGGGCCTCGTACGCGGCCGGGAGCCGCGAGGCCATCTCGGCGATGCCTAACGGCGTGCGGATGCCGGCGACGACGTCCTCGCCCTGGGCGTTGACGAGGAACTCGCCGTAGAAGACGTGCTCCCCGGTCGACGGGTCGCGGGTGAAGGCGACGCCCGTTCCGGAGTCGTCGCCCATGTTGCCGAACACCATCGCCACGACATTGACCGCCGTGCCTAACGTCTCGTCGATGCGGTTGGCCCGGCGGTAGTCGACCGCCTTCTTGAGCGTCCACGACTTCCAGACCGCCTCGATGGCGCCCCAGAGCTGCTCCTGCGGGTCCATCGGAAACGGCCGGCCGGTGACCGTGCGGACGAGCTGCTTGTACTCCTCGACGAGGTTGCGGAGCGTCTCCTCCGAGAGGTCGGCGTCGGACTCGACGCCGGTCGTCATCCGCTTCGACTTGAGCAGGTGCTCGAACTGCGCGATCGGGACGCCGAGGACGACGTCGCCGTACATCTGGATGAATCGGCGATACGAGTCGTAGGCGAATCGCGCGCTGCCGCTCTGCTGCGCGAGGCCGATGACTGTGCGGTCGTTGAGCCCGAGGTTGAGGATCGTCTCCATCATCCCCGGCATCGACACCGGCGCGCCCGAGCGGACCGAGACAAGCAGTGGAGACTTGGGCTCGCCGAAGCCGCGTCCCGTCACCCCTTCGAGCCGCGCGAGGTTCCGCGCCACCTCGTCGCGAAGGGCATCGTCGATCCGGCCGCTGGCCAGATACTCGACGCACTGCGAGCAGGCGATGGTGAAGCCCGGAGGAACAGGAACGCCGAGATTGACCATCTCGGCGAGATTCGCTCCCTTGCCTCCGAGCACCGATTTCATGTCCCTGGTGCCGTCGGCCTTGCCTTCACCAAAGAAAAAGACGTTCTGGCTCACGCGGTTGGCGGCTCAGCATCCGCAGCCGGCGCGGAGCTTGTCAGGGTCGGTGGGAGGGGCGGTCGGGTAATCGCCCGAGAAGCAGGCATGGCAAAAGCCGTGCGGGCCGTCCGGGACCGACTGCAGCATGCCGTCGAGCGAGAGATAGCCGAGCGAATCGACGCCGAGATGTTCGGCGATCTGCGGAGGCGTGAGGTTCGCCGCGATCAGCTCCTCGCGCGTCGGCGTGTCGATGCCATAGTAGCACGGCCCCGTCACCGGCGCGGAGCTGACCCGCATGTGGACTTCGGTCGCGCCGGCCGCGCGCACCATCGCGACCAGCCCGCGGGTGGTGGTGCCGCGGACGATCGAGTCGTCGACCATCACGACGCGCTTGCCCTCGAGAACTTCGCGGACCGCGTTGTACTTGACGCGGACCTTCGCATCGCGCGCACCCTGCGTCGGCTGGATGAAGGTCCGGCCGACATAGTGGTTGCGGATGAGTGCCAGCTCGTAGGGAATCCCTGACTCCTCGGCAAAGCCGAGTGCGGCGGAGTTGGACGAATCGGGAACCGAGAAGACGAGATCGGCCGATGGCGCGGGATGCTCGCGCGCGAGACGCCGCCCGAGCGAGCGGCGGGCGCGGTCGACCGACCCGCCGAATACCCGGCTGTCGGGGCGCGCGAAGTACACGTACTCGAAGACGCACCGCCGCGAATCGAGTGCGGCCAGGCGCGCGCCGGTGCGCACCCCGTCGCGATCGACGACGATGATCTCTCCCGGCTCGACCTCGCGCTCGGCGCGCGCGCCGATGATGTCGAGCGCACAGCTCTCCGAGCCGAAGACGACGGCGTCGCCTAACCGTCCCATGACCAGCGGTCGCCATCCACGGGGGTCGCGGGCGGCGAGGAGGGTGTCGCCTATCAGCACGAGCAGCGAGTAGGCGCCCTCGACCCCCTCGAGCGCCTCGGCGAGCCGGGTCTCGGGGCGGCCGGCCGTCGAGCGCGCGATCCGGTGCACGATCACCTCGGAGTCCATCGTCGACGAGAAGATCGCGCCGGTGTCCTCGAGCTCCCGCCGGAGCTCGGTCGCGTTGGTCAGGTTTCCGTTGTGCGCCAGCGCGACCGCGCCGCCGCGGATGCTGGCGACGACCGGCTGCGCATTGGCGAGCACCGACGACCCGGCGGTGCTGTAGCGGGTGTGGCCGATTGCGGTGGCCCCGCGGAGGCGGGGCATCTCGCTCTCGCTCAGCCCCTCCGAGACGAGCCCCATCGCGCGCAGCGAGTGGGCGTCCCCGGTGTCGTCGACGGTGACGATCCCCGACGACTCCTGCCCGCGATGCTGCAGCGAGTAGAGGCCGAGATGGACCAGCTCCGCCGCCTGCGAACTTCCGCGCACTCCGAATATGCCACACATTGCTACTAATTCACCGTTGCGAGAGCGTCTCGGTAATCACCGCCGCGGCCGCCGCGACCGAGCGGGACATGATGGTCGGGATCGCATCGTGCCAGGCGGCGGCGATGCGTGCCAGGGGTGCCTCGATTTCGCGCCCGTGGACCCGCATCGCCAGGACGGGCGACGCGGCGATCACCCGGCCGATCACCCGCGCGGGGACGGCGAAGGCGCGCGCCTCCGCCAGCACGGCGCCGGCATCGGTCGTCGACACGACGACGCGGTTCTGCGCCTCACCGAACAGCAGCGCGGCGATCGGCAGGTCATCCCAGACACCGAGGTCGATCGTCGCGCCGACCTGGCGCTCACGATCCATCACGCAGCACTCGGCCAGCGCGACCGCGAGGCCGCCTTCCGAGCAGTCGTGGGCGGAGGCGAACAGCTTCTTCTCCGCGCCGCTGACGAGCAGGTCGACGAGGCGCCGCGCCGCGGCCAGGTCGCAGGCCGGAGGCGCACCGGCGACCACACCGTGGATGCGCGCGAGATATTCGCTCGCTCCGATCTCGGCCGTCGGCTCGCCGAGGAGGATGATGTCGGCCCCTTCGGCGCTGAACGGAGACGTCACCGCGTTGGCGACGTGATCGAGGACGCCGACCATCCCGATGACCGGGGTCGGATGGACCGCGCCGTGCGGGCTCTCGTTGTAGAGCGAGACGTTCCCGCCGGTGACGGGCGTGCCTAACGCCTCGCAGGCTTCCCCGAGTCCGGCGATCGCCTCGCGGAGCTGGAAGTAGACCTCGGGGCGCTTCGGGTTGCCGAAGTTGAGGTTGTTGGTGATCGCGCGCGGTCTCGCCCCCGTGCAGGCGACGTTCCGGGCCGCTTCGGCGACGGCGATCTTCGCGCCGAGCCGCGGGTCGAGCGAGACGTAGCGTCCGTTGCAGTCGACGGTCAGGGCGAGACCCTTGTGCGTCCCGCGCAGCCTGACGACAGCGGCGTCACCGCCGGGGCCGATGACCGTGTTCGTCCGTACCGTCGTGTCGTACTGCCGGTAGACCCACCGCTTGCTCGCGATCGTCGGCGACGACAGCAGCTGCTCGAGCACCCAGACCGGATCACGGACCTGCGCGCTCTCGGCGATCGAGGAGACGTCGCGCTCGCGCAGCCCGCGCGCGAGCGCGCTCTCCCGCGCCTCGGGGGTGTAGGTGGGGCAGTCGGTGACGAGCCGCGACCCCGGGAACTCGGCGACGACGCGATCGCCTTCAGTGACCCGGTACACCGGCTCGGCGATCACCTCGCCGATCACCGCCGCCTCGAGCTCCCACTTGGTGAGAATCTTCCGAACGTCGTCCTCGTGTCCCTTCTTCGCGACGACGAGCATCCGTTCCTGCGATTCGCTGAGCAGGATCTCGTATGGCGTCATCCCCTGTTCGCGGACCGGCACCTTCGCCGTGTCGATGGTGACACCGACGTCGCCGCGCGCGGCCATCTCCGCTGAGGAAGACGTCAGGCCGGCCGCGCCCATGTCCTGGATCGCGACGATGTGGCCGCTGCGAATCAGCTCGAGGCTCGCTTCGAGGAGCAGCTTCTCGGTGAACGGGTCGCCGACCTGCACGCGCGGCCGCTTCGCGTCGCTTCCTTCCGAGAGATCTTCGGATGCGAACGTGGCGCCGTGGATCCCGTCGCGACCAGTGCGCGCGCCGACCGCCATGATCGGATTGCCGACTCCCGACGCGACGGCGAGCATCAGGTCGTTCTCATGCAGGACGCCAACGCACATCGCGTTGACGAGTGGGTTGCCCTCGTAAGCCGGATCGAAGACGACTTCGCCGCCGACGGTGGGAACCCCGACGCAATTCCCGTAGTCGCCCACGCCCTTCACGACGCCCGCGAAGAGGTAGCGCACGCGCGCGGCGTCGAGCGATCCGAATCGCAGCGAGTTGAGCATCGCGATCGGTCGCGCACCCATCGTGAAGACGTCGCGCAGGATTCCGCCGACGCCGGTCGCCGCGCCCTGGTATGGCTCGACTGCCGACGGATGGTTGTGCGACTCGATCTTGAACGCGACGGCGAGTCCGTCGCCGACCGCGATCACGCCGGCGTTCTCACCTGGCCCCTGCAGCACCCATGGCGCCTTCGTGGGCAGCGTGCGAAGCAGAGGGCGCGAGTGCTTGTACGAGCAGTGCTCGTTCCACAGCGCGCTGACGATGCCAAGCTCGGTGAAGGTCGGCTCGCGCCCGAGGAGCGCGATCAGTCGCTGGTATTCGTCGGCGGTCAGCCCGTGCTCGGCAACGAGTGCCGGCGTGATGACCGGGTCACCGGGACGCGGCGCGACCTGCACTACTTGAGACCGAAGAGCGATCCGATGAACCGCTGCAACTCGCTCTGCTTCACGTAGCTCAGCATGTCGAGCTCACCGGCATCCATCCACGTGCCCTGGCATTCGGGGCAGACGTCGATGACCATCGAGTGGAACTTCCGCTCTTCGAGGTCGGCGCCGCACTTCGGGCATTTCATGTAGTGCGACGCCCGCTCCTGCTTCGCCCGCTGCGCATCGAGTTCGGCACGACGCTGCTTGAGCAGCTCGGCGTCGTGCCGCGCGAAATACTCGTCCTCGTTGTGCGAAACCTTGTGGTGTGGATTCATGGCGTCTGGTTCATGGCTTTTTCGTCGTGTCCGCGAGCTGGCGCCGGATCTGCTCGGCGCGGATCGAATCGGCCGGGTTGAGCTTCGCGCCCGGAAGGGGCGTCGGACGGCCCGGGGTCAGGGCGCGCACGGAATCGGCGGGGTTGATCTTCGCGCCGGGGAGCGGCACCGGGAGCACGACCCGCTGACCGTCAGGCCCGACGGGCCCCTGTCTGACCGGCTGCGGCTCCGGCGATCCGACCTGCGGCGAATTGCCGCCCGGCGCGGTCACCTGCGGCGCGTTGCCGCCCGCCGTGCCGCCGCCACCGGTGCCGACGCCGCTCGTTCCCGTTCCGCTCTCCGGCACCGGGGCCGAGGCGCGTTCGGATGGGACGGTCGCCGGCGAGGGAGTGGGTGCGGTCAGCACCTGCGGCGGCGCCGAAGCTGCGCCGTTAGGCGCCGCGGCCGCCGGCACCACTTCGACGCCGGTCACGGTCGCCGGCGCTGCCGTCTCCGACGGCCGCGCGATCACGATCCCGCCGCGCTTCGCCTTGCGCACGGCCGCGACGCCGGCGTCGCCGCCCTGCGTCGACTCGGTACGACCCGGCTTCACGCTCGCCGGGGACGAGCTGTTGCCGCTGTAGTGGCGATTGGGCGAACGGAAGATCGCGTCGGTGACCTTGTCGCCATCGAGGATCACGAGATCGTTCATACCGCACGTCTTCTCGCACCCGTTGCGGTAGTAGAGATACGTGTGGTCTCCCGACTTCCGCTCGTTGAGCGGCTTGCCGAGCCGGTCGACGACCTCGGCGCGGGTCATCCCCGGATCGACGGTGGCCGCGGCGTCCTGGGCGGCCAGCGGGGCGGCGGCGGTCATCGCCGCGATCAGCACGAGTGCACGGTACGACATGGATCCTCCTCGGGTTACGCCGAGACGCGCGACAACAGCGACTCGAACAGTGCGAGCCCATCGCTCGATCCGAGGAGCGGTTCCACCGCCCGCTCGGGATGGGGCATCATTCCAAGGACGTTTCCCCCCTCGCTGACGATACCAGCAATCGCGCGGATCGATCCGTTCGGGTTCGACCCTTCGCCCGGCTCCCCGTCCGCCCCGACATACCGGAAGAGAACCCGGCCCTCCCCCTCGAGCCGATCGAGGGTCGCCTCGTCCGCTGTGTAGCGGCCCTCGCCGTGGGCGATGGGGATGCGCAGGATCTGCCCGGGCTCGTATTCCGAGGTGAACAGCGAATCCGCGCTCTCGACGCGAAGCCGCACCGTCTCGGCGACGAACGAGAGCGACGCGTTGCGGAGCAGGGCACCCGGCAGCAGCCCTGCCTCGCAGGCGATCTGGAAGCCGTTGCAGATGGCGAGCACCGGAGCACCCCGCCGGGCGTGCGCGACCACCTCGCCCATGATCGGGCTGAAGCGGGCGATCGCTCCCGCGCGCAGGTAGTCACCGTAGCTGAACCCACCGGGGAGCACGACGACGTCGGCTCCGGCGAGATCGGTCTGCCGGTGCCAGAGGTAGACTGCCTCCTCGCCTAACGCGTCGGTGACGGCGTGGAAGGCGTCGTAGTCGCAGTTCGAGCCGGGAAAGGTGACGATGCCGAACTTCACGCGGGTTCCACCGTGGCGATCTCGAAATCCTCGGTAACCGGGTTGGCCAGCAGCTTCTCGCACATCTGCCGGGCGGCGCTCGATGCGCCCTCGCGATCCCTGGCCGCGACGTCGATCACGATGTGGCGGCCGACCTTCACGTCGGCGACACCGCTGAAGCCGAGCGTCTGCAGCGCGTGCGCGACCGCCGTCCCCTGCGGATCGAGGATCCCGCGACGGGGGATCACGTGCACGGCCACCCTGAAGTTAGTCACTGGTTCTCCTCCTCGACGGCTCGCGTGATCGTCGGTGTCGGCAGCGGCCCGCGCGGCCGCTTCTTCCGGCGGCGGCGACGGCGCCCCATCGGCATCTCGTCGTGGCGCGGAACGACCGCCTCGTGCTCGCCGGTGCCGATCTCCTCGTCTTCCTCCTCGAACCAGATCGACTCCGCCGTGGGGACGCGGTCCATCACGATGAGCACGAGCCACATCGCGAGCCCGAACAGGACGTACACGAGCAGGACGGGGAAGAAGAACTCTCGCGGGAGGAATATCAGCCCGAGCACCGCCGCGAGCAGGATGACGCCGCCGATGATCCCCCGCACCGTGCGGAGATTCACCTTCGGCACCGCGGGATACGGCACGGGACTGATCATCAGGAACGCGAGCACGACCATGAGGATCCGCATCATCACGTGCCACGGATAATCGGCGAGCACCTTCGTCCCGCCGAGGAGCAGCACCTCGTTGTAGAGCTTCGTCTGGCTGAAGGCGTAATAGGTGGCGAGCGTCATCCCGGCTGCGGGGCTGGGAAGGCCGATGAAGTGCGTCTTCGATCCGCCGGCCTGCGTCACGTTGAACCGCGCCAGCCGCAGCACCGCGCACGCGGCGAAGATGAACGCGAAGACCCAGTCCCACCCCTGCTGGTTGAGCACCGCGAAGTACACGATCATCGCCGGCGCGAGGCCGAACGAGATCGCGTCGACCAGCGAGTCGAGCTCTTCACCGAAGCGCGAGCCGCTGCCCGTGATGCGGGCGACGCGCCCGTCGAGCGCGTCGCAGACCCCTCCGAGCACGACGTACACGCCCGCCTTCCCGAAGTCGCCGCGCGACGCGGCGACGATGGCGAAGATCCCGAAGAAGAGGTTGGCGAGTGTGAAGCCGTTAGGCAGCACGACCACCGCCCGGCGTACCGGCCGTCCCCGCATGACCGCGCTCATCGCGGCGGCAGCTCCGCCACCGCCGTCGTCCCGGCGGTCGTGAGGTCGCCGATCTTCACCCGGATCGTCGCGTCGGTGGGGAGGAAGACGTCCACCCGCGAGCCGAAGCGGATGAGCCCCATGCGCTCGCCCTGCTCGACGCGCTCACCCTCGCGGCTGTAGGTGACGATACGTCGGGCAATGAGCCCGGCGATCTGCCGGACGAGGATCCGATACGGTCCTGATTCGATCCCGACGCTCCGCTGCTCGTTCTCGAGACTCGACTTCTCGACGGCTGCGTTGAGGAACTTCCCCGGGTTGTACTGCACGTACTTCACGATCCCGCTGATCGGATAGCGGTTCACGTGGACGTTGAAGACGTTCATGAAGATCGACACGCGAAGCGCGCGGCCATGGATGAACGCGGGCTCGTCGACTTCGGTGATCAGCACGACCTTGCCGTCGGCGGGCGCGGTCACGATGCGATCGCCGCGCTCACCGGTACGCTCCGGATCGCGGAAGAAATAGGCGACCCACACGGCGACGATCACCATCACCACCGTGAGCGCCCATGCCGGCCACCCGCCGCGCCGCGTGGCGAAGACGAGCGCCGCGAGGGCGAGGATGGCGGCGATCGCGATGAACGGAACTCCTTCACGGGCGAACTTCACGTCGTCTCCGGGATCTCGAGTGTCTGGGCCGTGATGCGCCGATAGGCGTCGAGGTAGCGGGCACTGGTCGCCGCGATCACGTCAGCCGGGAGCGGTGGGGCGGGGGACTCGCCATTCCACCGGCCGGCGGCGCGCTCGGAGGCGAGGTAGTCGCGAAGCGGCTGCTTGTCGAAGCTCGGCTGCGGCCGCCCCGGAGCGTACCCGTCGGCGGGCCAGAACCGTGAGCTGTCGGGGGTGAGCACCTCGTCGATGAGCAGCACCTGACCGTCAGCACTCCGCCCGAACTCGAGCTTCGTGTCGGCGACGATGATCCCGCGCTCGAGGGCGACGGCGCGCCCGCGCTCGTATACGGTTCGGGCAAGTCCCTCGAGCATCGCCGCCATCTGCGCACCCACGATCGATCGAAGTCTCCCGACAGGAATGTTCTCGTCGTGTCCCGACTCGGCCTTCGTCGCCGGGCTGAACACCGCCGGCTCGAGCCGTTCGCTTTCGCGAAGCCCCGCTGGCAGCGGCTCGCCAGCGAGCGTCCCGCCTCGCTTGTATTCGGCCCATGCCGAGCCTGTAATGTAACCGCGCATCACGCATTCCACCGGAAACGGAGTCGTCCGGACGCAGAGCATCGCGCGGCCGGCGAGCGTCGCGCGGTGCGGCGCCAGCGCCGGCACCGCCGCGACGATCTCGCTCGCGTCGGCGGTGAGCATATGGTGCGCGATCCCATCCTCGAGGTGACGAAGCCACCACGCGGTGAGCTGCGTGAGCACGGCACCCTTGGATGGAATCGTCTCGCGCATCACGACATCGAAGGCACTGACGCGATCAGTCGCGACGAGAAGCACGCGATCGTCGCCCACGGCGTAGACGTCCCGCACCTTGCCGGTCCGCAGTCGCGGCAGTGGCAGCGTTGTCGCTGCGATGGTCCCGTTCGGGGCGCGCGTCATACTCGCGGATCCTCCCGCTCGGCGGTGAGCGCCCGCGGATGCGCGAGCACGGGGTCGATCTGCTCGGTGAGGAACTCGTCCACCTGCTGCGGTGCGCGGCCGATGAATCGCGATGGATCGAGCGCGGTGCGCAGGTCGTCGACCTGTACGCCGAACTCCGGATCGCCGGCCAGCCGCTCGAGCATGTCGTTGTCCACGCCCTCGTCCTTCACCGCACGCGCAGCGGCGATGCTGTGCCGCCGGATCACCTCGTGCACCGCCTGACGGTTGCCGCCCGCGTTCACGGCGCGCACGATCAGCTCCTCGGTGGCCATGAA
>Ga0070658_10005268_pt1 | contig 10502 bp, 12 predicted proteins | sample KBSC13metaG_FD_64664 | JGI IMG/M metagenome (GOLD analysis project Ga0070658, IMG submission 64664) | Corn rhizosphere microbial communities from Kellogg Biological Station, Michigan, USA - KBS C1-3 metaG | ecosystem: Host-associated > Plants > Roots > Rhizosphere > Soil ... | reverse complement strand
CTTAATTATGCCTTTATCACTGATTTTGAATTCTGGCTAAAGAGTGTTCAGAATTGCAATCACAATACCAGCATAAAATACATCAGCAATCTTCGGAAAATCATTAACGTTTGCCTGAAAAACGGCTGGCTTATAAAAGATCCCTTTATAGGGTTTAAGATGAGCAAAAAAGAAGTTATCCGTGAAATCTTAACAGAGGAAGAATTACAAACGCTTATTGATAAAGACATTCAAAATATCCGTATCAGGCAGGTTAGGGACATATTTATATTCAGTTGCTTTACAGGCCTGGCCTATATAGATGCCAAGAGACTTAAAAGATCAGAAATTGTTATCGGCGTTGATGGGGAACGCTGGATCTATACCCAGAGAAAAAAAACGGACAACCCCACCCGGATTCCACTGCTTCCGGTGGTGCAGGAAATTATGGAGGTTTACAAAGACCATCCACAATGCATCAATCAAGGATGCTTGCTTCCAGTTCCCAGTAATGCAAAACTAAATGCGTACCTGAAGGAGGTGGCTGACATCTGTGGTATAACTAAATACCTGACCTTTCATATTGCCCGACACACTTTCGCTACTACCGTCACACTGAACAATGGGGTTCCCATTGAATCAGTCAGCAAAATGCTGGGGCATAAAAGCATTAAGATCACGCAGATCTATGCCAAAATCCTTGACAAAAAAGTAAGCGAGGATATGGGTTTATTGAGAAAAAAATTTGAAGCCAGGAAGAATGAAAATGTTTTGAAAGCAGTGAAATAAAACTCGTATAAAAAAATCATGCAATGGGTCAATTATTTAATCAATGTACAAAATGATAAAATCCCAAAAGAAATCAGCGCGGTCTTTGCTCCAAAAGCAATTCCGCCCTTTTTATAATATCAGCGGTTTCATTGAACAGTCAAGGAAAGACTGGCCTATTAGGTCAACAATATAAAAAGACGAATATGAAAGCGGTAATATCTCGCCTGCGCGAGCTGCTCACTTCTAAGTACGGAAGCAGTTAGCAAGGCACATCTTATTTACTGTCGGTTATTTGCTGAGATTTACCCGGATGAAGGGATTATTCACGCAATGCGTGAACAATTAAGCTGGACAAACATTCGGATAAATTTGACCATTAAGGATAATGTCAAAAGGACTTTTTTAGAAATCTAAGCTTATGCAACACTGATTCGACTCAGGGATATTATCCGGTAATCCAATTTATTTTAGCATTCATATACTATCCCAGAAAGATTTAAAATTCTCTTCAATCCAGTTTTTAATTTTACCATGTGTACGAATATTAGAAGGGACTTTTGTCTTTATAGCTTTCTCCAATTTTTGATATGCTCCCTTATCCTCTCCACTCCATTTCCATGTCTTTCCAAGGCTGTTAATAAAATAAAGCATTTCGTATCCTTCCTCCCTGTTCAGCTCAGAAGCTTGATCCGCTTTTGCACTCCATTTATAATGATGAGAATAAACCATTTCAGATGTTTTGTACATAATCTAATTTTATTGCAAAGGTCTGCATTACCTAAAAGAAAGTAATCCGGTTTATCAACAACATTTGAACTATCTTGAATTTTCACCAATTTTTTTTCAGGCAGGCGATGCAATTTTCTTCATTGAATTGCTACCGGCGTAAACGGGTCTCGCTGCCCAGTGAAGTATTTTTTGAAGCCCCGGAGCTATAGTGTTACAATTTAAATCACATTATAGTGTGATTTATGATTTTTGTGGCTTTTAAATTACCTGAATACTAAAAAAATCACATCATACTATGATTTTATGAATATTAGTAATTAAAAATCTTATTTTTACAGAAAAATCACAGTATAATGTTAGTTAAAGAAGTAGGTAAGGCCATCTTGAATAGAAGGAACGAACTCAAAATAACCCAGCCCCACCTTGCGGAACTGGCGGGAATCAGCGTGAATTCCCTCTATAAAATAGAAAGAGGACAATCCAACGCCACGCTGGGACTAATTGAAAAAATTACAGCAGTGCTGGGACTGGAAGTGAAACTGGAAGTAAAAAAGGTAAAGCTGTAAACCCATGCGAACCCTTGAAATATACAGGAACCATGAGCTGATCGGGATACTGAAGGAAGAAAATCCAAAAAGCTATTCCTTCCGGTACGCAGATACATGGTACGCCGACCAGGGGAAACCTGCTGTCAGCTTAACCATGCCTAAGACACAGCAGGAATACCATTCAGATCATTTATTTCCTTTTTTCTATAACATGTTATCCGAAGGTGTCAACCGGAAACTGCAAAGCAGGGCATTGAAAATAGATGAGAACGATGACTTTGGACTGCTGGCGGCCACCGCACAATATGATACCATTGGCGCTATCACCGTTAAACCCGTAATACTATGAACCTGCAGAAATTAAAATATTGTCCCGGCACACTGGCTGAGGGATATGATACCTACAGCCCAGCTTTCCTGCGACGGATGTTCAATGGCCGGAAGGTTAGCCACATCCTGCCTTATGATGCCCCTCAAAAAAATGAGGAAGATGCCGAAAAATTCATGGAGAACCGTAAGCGGATTTCGATATCAGGGGTTCAGGAAAAATTATCCCTGCTACTCGAAAAAAACCAGCTACGCCTGACTAACGAAGGCGAGCAGGGCACTTATATCCTAAAGCCCATTCCAAGAGACTTAAAAAAAGTGGACCAGGTGCCTGCCAATGAGCACCTGACAATGCAGTTGGCTTCACAGGTATATGATATCCAAACTGCTGACAACGGGATGATATTTTTTAAAGATGGCTCACCGGCCTATATCACCCGGCGCTTCGATGTAAAGGAAGACGGAACTAAATGGGGCAAGGAAGATTTTGCCACACTGGCCGGAAAGACCAGGGAGACCGGGGGAGTCAATTTTAAATATGAATATTCATACGAGGAAGCCGCTGCACTCATTGTGAAATACGTGCCGGCATGGCGGGTCGAAATAGAAAAATTTTTCTCTCTCGTCGTATTCAATTATTTATTTTCCAACGGGGATGCACATTTAAAAAATTTCGCATTGCTGGAAACCAAAAGCGGCGACCATTTGTTGAGCCCTGCCTATGACTTGGTCGATACAAGGATACATGTAGATGACAGCGATTTTGCATTGGATAAAGGCCTCTTCGCTGATAACTTTGAATCGGCCGCCTTCAAAAAAACCCACCACTGGGGGCAGGAAGATTTTTTAGAGTTTGCGGGAAGGATCGGGATAGAAAAGAACCGTGCCCGGAAACTATTGGAGCCGTATTTGTCCAGGCAGGAAAAAAGCGATCAGCTGATTAAAAGATCTTTCCTAAATGATGCGACAAAACGGGCGTACGCCCTTCATTATAGCACGAAGCGAAACGCACTGGAGAAGGTATAATCTGTATATCATGGCGCTCTCATTCTTTTAAACCAGTGACCATATTTACACCTTCAACAAAAAAACCCTGCTGCCAATAGCGGGGTTAAACGATGGAAAATATTGAATATATCCAAAAGCATGCAAATCTTTAATGCATTTATGGTAGGTTGCCAGACCGCTGATCTTGGCCGTATCCATAAGGGAAACCCGTGTAATGTTTACCGGGTTACAAAACTGGTTTAGATTATACAACTGGAAAAGCGCCATGTACAAGCTGATATACGTGGTGCTGATCCTGCTATCATCTTTGATCGCATCATAAAAAACGGTCAGTTCTCTCACCCGTTCCATTCATCATCCTTTGGAACTATTATTATCCATTAGCTTCTCAATATCCTCATACCGGTAATAGTAAATACCGCCTATCCTGGTGTAGCGGAGCTTGCCTGAAATTCTAAGTCTCCGAATCGTGTTGGACGAAATATTGAGCATTTTCTTTACCTCTAAATTTTTAAGCCAGGGCTTCGCCGGTTTTGTCACCAGCGACATCAGCAATTGTCTTATATCATTTAAAAGCTGGATCCTGAATTGCTGCAGGTCTTCCTTTGTAACTACCTCGATTGCAATTTTCTTCTGTTCTATTATGTTACCTAAGTATTTTCATTAGTTCCGGCCGACTCCTTTTAAACGGACATCCCTTTTTTAGACGACGTCTTTTTTTTAGGATGATCCAGGTCATCAGTCGCCTTTTGCTTAGGCCATATTCATATTTAATTATACCAATTCCGATTTTCCAATAATCGGGATAAAGGACTTGTTGCCCTTCACTCCGGAGTCGTTTCGGGTATTGAGACAGAAGTATAAGGGATTATTTTGTTAAAAGTGAAAATGAAATTGCGATGAAAGAGGCAAAAAAAGTCCGCTCCAAATGGCTTACCATCCGGTTAAATGAGGATGAAGAAATTAAAATCAATAAGCTTTATAGGCGCACAACTTCCAATGGTCTTAGTGAATACGCAAGAGATGTTTTACTTAAGGAGCCTGTAACTACCTTTTACCGAAACCAATCTGCAGATGATTTTTTGGCCGAAATGATCCAGCTTAAAAATGAGCTGAATGCTATCGGAAATAATTTCAACCAGGCAGTTCATAAACTCCATACACTTGACCATGTTCCGGAAATCAATGCATGGGTAATGATAAATGAAACTTACAAAAAAATCTTTATGGAAAACGTTGAAGGAATCAAAGAAAAATTAAATCAAATCTATGAGATATGGTTGCAAAAATAACGGTGCCGCTTACCCTAAAAAGGACACTTAATTATAATGAACAAAAGCTACAAAAAGGGATGGCAAAATGTATCTATGCCAGTGGCTTTTTAAAAGAAGCAGAGCAGCTAAATTTTTATGAAAAATTAAATGGTTTTGAAAGATTGATTTCGCTCAATAAAAGAGCCTCGACAAATACGCTTCATATTTCTTTAAACTTTGGATTAAATGAAAAAATAGCTCGGGAAAAACTCGCTGAAATTGCTAGAGTGTATATGGAAAAAATCGGCTTCGGCAATCAGCCTTATTTGGTTTATCAACACTTTGATGCAGGTCACCCTCATATACATATTGTCACCACGAATATTCAAAAAGACGGCAAAAGAATTTCGCTGCACAACCTTGGAAGAAATCAATCGACTACGGCAAGAAAGGAAATAGAAATTGCCTATAAACTGGTAAAGGCAGAGAATCAAAAGAAACAGGAATTGCATGAAATAAAACCCTTGAATGTTCAGAAAATAAATTATGGAAGATCAGAGACAAAAAGAGGAATTACCAGTGTATTAGGTGCAATCCTTTCGAATTATAAATATGCTTCACTTGCGGAACTGAATGCAGTTCTTAAATTATATAACCTGGTTGCCGATCGTGGAAAAGAAGAAGGAATAATTTTCAAAAAAAGAGGGCTTGTTTACAGGATATTGGATGATAAAGGAAATAAAATCGGCGTTCCGGTTAAAGCCAGCTCCATTTACAATAAGCCGACACTGTCTTATCTGGAAATAAAATTTAAAGAAAATGAAATACTGAAACAGGAATACAAAAAAAGCTTAAAGACATCTATTGACTGGATAATGATAAAGCCTCCAAAAAGTTTGCAAGCTTTTAAAATGGCGCTCGAAAAAGAGAGAATAAATCTTGTTATCCGGCAAAATGACAAGGGTATTGTTTACGGCTTGACCTACATAGATCACAACACAAAATGTGTTTTTAATGGAAGTGATATCAGCAAAGAATACACTGCCAAGTCCATACTTGCCAAATGTGGTCTTGCTCAATTAAAACCTGACCAGGAAAAATCTGTTGACGCTAAAATGCAAAATACAGAAAGGAAAGAATTGATCCCTGATCTGAATATCCATCATGAATTAAAACACGATTTATCCAATGTATTAGACGCAGTTATCTCACCCGTAGAAGAATTTAACTATGTGCCCCGTCAACTTGAAAAAGAAAAAAAGAAAAAGCGTAAACCCCTTTAAATAAAAAAAAATTATGCAAACAGGAGAAAATGAACAAGGCTTACGTAAGATCCTTGACCTCACAAGAATGATAAGTATTGCAGTCTTACTAATTCATTTTTATTATTACTGTTATGGTGCATTTAAGGGATGGCAATTAAGATCGGAAATCACCGACCGGCTGTTACAAAATGTATACAAAACCGGGTTGTTTAGCAGTTTTAATAAGTCAAAACTGATTGCCTTAGCCATGTTGATAATATCCCTGGTTGGAGCAAGAGGAAAAAAGGATGAAAAGATGAGTTTTAAGAAGGCTTCTGCTTATATCGCCACGGGGTTATTGCTATATTTTTTCAGCTACGCGTTTATGCTTGTGAAAATGGATATTTCTACAATTGCTGAAACTTATATTGCTGCAACTATTGTAGGATTTTCACTCGTGCTTACCGGCGGAAATCTTTTATCCAGGATCATTTATTTAAGATTAAATAATAGCGTATTCAATTCTCTCAATGAAACATTTCCACAGGAGGAAAGATTATTGAACAATGAATATTCTATCAACCTACCGGCCATGTATAACCTGAAAGGCGGTTCCGTAAAAGCTGGATTAATATTATTAATCCATTCAGAGGTGTTCTTGCCATGGGTTCGCCCGGAAGTGGAAAATCTTATTTTGTTATTCAACATATTATCAAGCAGCATATCCAAAAAGGATTTTCAATGTTTGTATATGGTAGTAGAGTAATCTTTTTCCTGAAATCAATGGCAAATTGTTATTAATGCAGTTATAAGAAGACATTCTTTCTTAATTCTGTGTCATTTTCCAAATGTTGTATTATTTCATCTTCCCATTGAGTGAAATCATAAAAGTTGATTTGCTGAATTCTTATTTCAATGTTGAAAACATAATTAACATCAACTTCTTTAAGAAATGCGGATGCAACTTTCGTGCTTGTTCCATTTGCCTCATGCCTGTAAAACAAGGCATGCCATAGCTCCTTTTTTTCATGTATTTTCAATACTGCTCCAATACCAAATCTTACAATATTTTGAACATCTATATAGGGCAATACTAAACGTATAATTTCAAAATCACGGTATTCAATAATTGCATCTAATTTTTGATACTTTCGGATGGCTTTATTGTATTCAACAGGAAAAAGCGTGTGAACAATTTTCGTTTCTTTATATACAATCAATCTGAACTTTTGATTATTTAGTGAAGGGATTTTTTTATCATAGACATCCACCAGGTCTGGAAATTTATTTTTTGTAATCGCCAAATTTACTTCTTCAAATAACACTTCTGCTATAGCACTGATTTCAGGTAGACCACCTGTCTCCCCGGAAAATCGGCTGGTCTTCATAAATCCGTCTTTACTTTGACTGAAAGAATTAGTATAATATCTATGGCGCTCTAAAATATGTGTAACGCCGCTGTCTTCATCTCCATCAATAAATATTAATTTTTTTACAGGAGAAATATGAATAATATCAAGTCCATTTTTTTCTTTAGGAAATTGATATATAAATCCGGGATTATTAAGCCAGGAATAGATTGCTTTATTATTTATGTAGGCAATGGCTTCTTTTGAAATAAAATTCAGTTCCATTAATTCAGGTTTTAATTAATGCCCTTATTTTATGTTTTCTGGTATCAAGGTCAATGGAATGTTCATTTCCAATATCAAAAACCTTGTTGATTAAATTGTCCCATTGATAGTGAATTGACGCTATTCCAATATTTTTTTCCAACCAACATTGTCCCCTAATTTCAACAAGAAAATCTATGATGTCATCAAAGAGAATATTTGTCAATACTGCCAATTTTGATTCACTTTTGTTTCGCTTATTAAAACAAGTCTAACTGTATATTTTTTATCTGTGTCATGATAAATGCCTTTTTCAGATAATTGAATTGCGACCTGTGATATTATTTCTTCTGTTTCAATGAAACCCGCAAAACGAAGCACGTATTCAATAACTGGTAATTTTTTTTCTATCCAAAGTTTGTTAGGCCTATTCTGTCCACCCGTTTTAACTTCTGCAATAATAAAATCAATTAGATTATTTTGGGGTGTAATAATTTTAGGGTCATTCTGAATGTGTAATACTCCAGTTATTTCCTTACTGAACTTATGTCTAATTGCGAGTATATCTGTTTCAGTATGATTGCCAACAATATTTCCTGATATGCGGTTAATATCATCGCCTGCGTGAACGATAAAATTATCAACTATAAAATAACCGTTAAACCTTAGATACCATTTCGCAAGAGTTTCAGCGGAAATACTGTCAATTTTAAGATCTGCCATATAACTAAAGTTAAATTCTTTTTGATTACTTTAATGGTATTTGGAACTTATAATATGACATTGGATCATAAAGAAATGGTAGAAAAATACGACACAATTTGAGCCGTGCAAACAATGACAGCGAAATCTTTACTCAGCGAATATATTCAGGAAGCTCCGGAATCTTACGAACTTATTAAATCCCTTGAAAAGAAGTGGGACCTAAGCTGCTTAAGAAAATAAACAAAGACAGCAACGACGAATGAACTTGCAGAAAATAAATTGAATTACGATAATTTTAAATTTTTTAAATCACTACACTATGAAACAATTTGATCATATCTGTATATCCGTGTGAGAGGGGGTATGCATGGTACAAAACATCACAAAAATTCCAAGGATTTAATTTTATATTTGATTGCACCGTTATGAACAACTATTAAAATACCTCAACGAATGAGCAACCAGCAAGCACAAATGAAACAAATCAGGCGGCTCATCGGCATTTGGATAAATGAAATTCGGTTGAATTCATATGAGAGCTACACGGATATCAACAAAGTTAGCGAACATCTTTCCCGTCAACTTTTAAATAAAATCTATGATTATCGACTCGAAGACCTTAACAGGGTTAAAGTAAATTTTCCGGGCTTGGACATAGGTGATGATAAGAAAGATATGGTTGCCTACCAGGTTACTTCTCGAACTGACAGAAAAAAAGTGATCGAAAATTTAGAGTTAGTCATAAAGAATAATTTCCACAAAACATTTACTAAAGGAATCCGGTTTCTTATACTCAATGACACTGCAACGGTTAGTTTTGGCCCAAAGGCAAAAAAAACACCTGTAGGAATACTTTCAAGCTTTAAAATTGAGGAAGATATAATATACCCGCAGGATCTGATTAAAAAAATTGAAGATATATACGAAAAGGAAGCTGACCTTTTAAAATTCAATCAGATTAAACTCCTACTTGAAAAAGATTTAATACCGATTGCATCAGGTAAGGAAAGTTCTGATGAGAAAATAGAGAATGAGACTTTAAAAAATCTTCTTTCTGCAACGCTTGAAAAGTTGACTGCCGATGAAGATAAAAAGGTAAAAATATCGGCTGATTTCTTTCATGGTGATCTTAAAGTACCTGATATTATTGTAATAAGTCCACGGCATACATGGGTTGAAAAAGTATGGAATGGTGTGAAGACGCATGATATGAGTTGGATACAGGGATCTCCTTCTACCGGTAAAACTTCACTTGCCATCTTATTATCAAAACTGGCGGGAAAAACTCTTTGGATTGAATGCAGGGATATCCAACCTGAACAGTTGATGGAGCATATTATAAATTCCTTGGTACGTCACTTTAATCTGCCCTTCTCAGACTATTACGAGGAAACACTGGATAACATAGTCAGGAAGCTCGATCCTGAAACCCTTATTATTTTAAATGATCTCCCGAACATTGATAAAAACACGTTGTTACAGCAACATTTTGGAAAATTGATTTCCTATGTGACTGGCAAAGAAGTAGATATGGTTGCTACCTCTAATTATGATTTTCCTGTTAATATAGCCCAGCCATTTGACCTTTCCATAGATTCGATACATATGGCCCCCTTTGAAGAAGCAGACACAGCAATTGTTCTAAAAGAGATGGGAGCAACAGAAGAATCAGTGACACTTTTTTCCGGTGTGATTACCACAACCACTGAGGGGCATCCTTTGCTCATTCAATCGGCTGTAAAATATCTGAAGGAGAAAATGTGGGCTATTGATGACGAAACAATTCGCAAACTGTTCTCCGGTAAATTTGGCGATACTGCAGAAAGGGAAAGTTATATAAAAGTACTAGCGAACACAACAGATCAGGAGACACGGGAGCTGCTCTATCGTCTTCGCTGTGTAGTAGGAGATTTTGACTTTGATACCATCCACCAGGTAAGTTCTGTTGAACCTGCAATAACACATGCAGGAGAAAAAATAAATCAGGTGAAAGGGATATGGCTAAAGGAGAGCGGTGACGGTAAATTTCAATTGTCCCCATTGATCAAACAATTGGAGGGAAATTTACAACCAGCCATTGAAAAAGAAACTTACAATCAACTCGCAATCCAATTCATTAAAAAAGAAAATATTTCCCAAATTGATGCTTTTACGGTTATTTATTATTTTTCTCAGGCAGAACAATATAATCGCGCAGCTTTTATTCTTTTTAGGGTGCTGACAGAATTCATAAATCAGCCAAAATTATTTTTTGATTGGGGCTTTGGTCTTTATTGGTGGAACGAACCGTTGCCTCAAGATGTTGCTCCGTTGTTTAAAGTTCAG
>Ga0070658_10005264_pt1 | contig 10506 bp, 10 predicted proteins | sample KBSC13metaG_FD_64664 | JGI IMG/M metagenome (GOLD analysis project Ga0070658, IMG submission 64664) | Corn rhizosphere microbial communities from Kellogg Biological Station, Michigan, USA - KBS C1-3 metaG | ecosystem: Host-associated > Plants > Roots > Rhizosphere > Soil ... | reverse complement strand
AGCGCGCGTAAGAGCACGCTGATAAAACAGGACGAGATCCCCTCCGGCCACGACAAGACCAAGTACGAGACCACTCGCGTCTGGGCGACATCACGTGACGGGGTAAAGGTGCCGATCCTTTTGCTGATGAAGAGGGGAACTAAGCTCGACGGTTCTGCCCCTATGCTTCTCTACGGCTACGGGTCGTACGGGGTGTCTATGACGCCCGCATTCTCATCCGCGCGGTACTCGCTGGTAGATCGGGGAATGATCTATGCGATCGCACTGATCCGCGGCGGCGGCGAGATGGGCGAGAGTTGGCGTCTCGCGGGAAGGATGTTTACCAAGCAGAACACATTCAACGATTTTGTCGATTCGGCAAAGTGGCTGGTGGACAACAAGTACACGTCGCCGGACCGGCTGGTGATCCAGGGCGGTTCTGCGGGGGGCTTGCTTGTGGGTGCGACCGTCAACCAGGCTCCGCAGCTCTTTAAAGCGGCGATAGCCCAGGTGCCCTTCGTCGATGTGATGAACACAATGATCGACGCCGACCTGCCCCTCACGACCGAGGAATGGATCGAATGGGGCAACCCTCGAGACGACAAGAAAGCCTGGGACTACATGGTCCAGTATTCCCCATACGACAACGTAAAGGCCCAGAAGTACCCGAATATGCTTGTCGAGATCTCGCTGAACGATTCTCAGGTACCTTACTGGGAAGGGGCGAAGTTTGCTGCTAAGTTGCGTGAATTCAACACCGGCGACAGCGTGATCCTGCTCAAGGCAAACATGGGTGCCGGACATGGCGGCTCGTCAGGACGGTATGATCGTCTCAAGGAGATCGCTTTTGACTACGCGTACGCGCTCACACAGGTGGGGATCGACAGGTGATCTAAATAGTCAGTAGGGATGTTCGCACTGAGGCCGCGGGTAAAACTGCGGCCTTCGTACTTCTTATGTAACCAGCTTACAAGAGCTACGAAGTACTGATAAAAGGGGAGCCCGCGGCCCCCTTTTTGTTAGCCGCCTGCCATGCCGACCGAACTTTCGTAAATGTACCCGACCGTACGTAACAACGGTTGTAAACGTCGCTAAATGGAAATGCGAGCGGGCTAAAAAAGCATCTCTCACGATCTTTTCAAAAGTTACTCGAGACAAGGGGGAGTTATGAGAACACTATTGATCACGATCTTGCTACTAGCGTTCATCGGAGCAGCTCTCGCAGGAGCAAGCATGGCGGTTGAGGACAACGCACCTGACTCACAGCCGTTAGCAACGGCACAGATGTGACGGAAGTAGAGCTCTGGGAAAGTATCCTGCGGGTGCCTTCCTTTTTGCTAAACCACAGCGACGATCGATCATGCATGGCTGCGTTGACGATGTTTGTGGTAAGCGTAAAGGACTATCGAGGACCAAATGAGGGCCGCGAGATAACCGCCCAGGACGTCGGTCGGGTAATGCACGCCCAGGTAGATTCGGGAGAGGCCGACGAAAAGGGCGATAGCAACGGCGGCCATCCAAACCGCGATGGCAGCCGGGGTCGGGACGCGGCGGCTGATCAGCCAAGCCAGAGTGATGTAAAGGCAGAAGGACGCAAAGGAGTGTCCGCTGGGGAAGCTATACGACGAGGGTAGCGGATATTCGAAGTACGGCTGGGGGCGAGTGCGGGCGTAGTGGTCCTTTAGCACGTTATTGAGGATGAGCTCGCCGACCATTATCGTGGCGATCACCATGGCTGCACCGCGATCTTTGAGATACAGGTAAACCGCGATAGCCGCAATGCTCAACCCGACGACCATAACGGTCGATCCCATGAACGTCGCACCTCTAAAGAACTCGGTGGCCGCGGGCGACGCAAAGCCATGTATCCATCCGCGAACCGCGTTGTCAAAGGCAAGCGTCTCGCCCTCGTAGACCTCGCTCGCAAGCCAGCCGAATAAAAGCAGTAAGGCCGCCGCGACGGCGACGGCCATCAGGAGATGGAGCTTGGATTCCCGGGTCAATGCGCGTCCTCAGCTGATGCCGGACGCTGTGGAAAGATCAAAATGCACAAGACTATCGCTGCGAGGAGAATGGCCGTTAGAATGTAGCGATTCATCTCGAGCCCTCCATCCTCAACGGGCTTGTCGAGATAATCGCCTGTCACGGCTCCGAGCGGCCGCGTCAGGATGAATGCCACCCAGAAGAGGATAGTTCGCGAGACGGACGTCCAGTAGTAGAGAGCCGCCACGACCAGCATCATCCCGCCAAATACTGCTCCCGACATTAGGTAGCCGAGGCCGAGACCTTTGTCCTCGCCGGCGGCGACGTAGTCGCCAAGTGCCGTACCAAGCGTCTGCGAGAACATAATGGTGATCCAATAGAACATCTCGCTACGTGCCGTTCGGACACTGGAGATGTCTATGGTTCCCGTCGTGACCCGCCACAGCACCAGAGAGATAATGACGAGCCCGAGCAGAATGGCTGAGCCCCAGTAATAGCCAAATCCCTCTGAACGCGTGAAATAATCTGCGAGGGCTGTACCCAACAAGGTTGTGGCCACGATGGTGGTCCAATAGATAAAGGGGTGAAACTTCTTCCCGGCGATCTGCACGCCGACAGCGATCAGAAAGATACCGAAGAAGATCGCCGCTCCGACCAGATACCCGTAGTCATGCCAAAATCCGGTGACGCCCTCTGTCGTCTCGCCAAAATAGGACATTGTCAGAGCGTCCGCCCCGATCTCACCTATCGACGTACATAGGATCTTGATGATCCAGAACCAAAGTGTAACCTCCGGCACCTTCGCCAGATAGGTCATGATCTCAGGCGTCACGCTGTCCTGATCTGTGACTATTTCGTTCGTGCGATCGTTCATGGATCTACCCCTTTTCTGATCAACTATCTACCAAAGACCATTACCCCGAAGCTGTTAGGCACCATCGTCGGCCTCGGCCTTGGCTGCTCTTTTGTTGGTACCGGTGCCGGGCCGAACTGAGCGATAGGCAGGTACACTTTATGGGTTTTGGTGTCGAGAGCCATGGTGCGCGCCCGGACCTGAGTTTTGACGTTCTCGACTATGGAGTACTTGTCCGGCGAGTCTTCGTGAATGACGGTCAGCGTCCCTTCGCCACCATTGGGCGCAAAGACATACTTCAGGTCCGGGTCAAACTCCATCCCGTCTGTACCTGTGCCCGTCGGGACCGTTGTGACGACCTTTCCGGTCTTTGCGTCCACAACGACCATCTTGCCCTCGCATGCGGCGAAGAGGCGTTCTGTTTTCCGGTCTATCGCAAGGCCCGTCGGCCCCTCTGACGGCGCCAGCGGCCAGTGAGCGAGTGCGGTCATCTTCTTCGCGTCGATCTCAACGATCTCACTCTTGTCCTCGAGATTTACAAAGACCTTGCCTTTCTCGTCCGAGACCGCGAATTCAGGCTTTCCGCCGAGTGCGATAGTACCGATCGCCTTTCCCGCACCCGCGTCGATCACGGTCGCATCATTGCTGCCGGGGGTAAATACGAAGACGCGATCCGTCTTAGGGTCATAGACGAGAGCGTCAGGATTCTTACCCGTCGGGATAACCCCCATGACCTTGAGGGTTGATAGATCGAACATCGTTACGGTGTTGTCACGACCATTGGTCGTGAAGCCGTATTTCGAGCTGAACGCGATCCCGTGAATGCCGTTCGTCTTCGAGATCTCGCCGACGAGCTTGTCCGTCGCCGTATCGATCACCACCGCCCTCGAGCCATGCGAGACGTATAGCCGATGATTCTTGGCGTCAGCGATCAGGATGTCCCAGCCGCCCTCACCGCCGATCTGAATTGTGTTTACAAGATGATACCCGCTGCCTTTCTGCGCGACACATGGGAGTGCGGCGAGCATGAGCAGAGTCGCAACTGCAAAAGAGATCAAAAGGCTTTTCATGCGTGACAATGTACCAGGAAACGGGTCCTCCATCTAGTAGTCAAGCCTACAGACGCAAATATGAACCGGCGATTAACAATTAATCGCCTGTTCAGCTTGTATGCAATAAAGTACTAGTTGTGCGCGTACTGCTTGTAGAGGATGATACCCGGATCGCGTCGTTCATATTGAAGGGTCTGCGAGAACATTCCTACGCGGTTGATCATGCAGTCGACGGCGAAGAAGCCCTGTTTCAGGCTGAGATCAATCCTTACGACATCCTGATCCTAGACGTCAATATTCCGTTAGTGAGCGGCTTTGGGGTTTGCCGACAAATTCGTCAGAGCGGTGGCAAGATGCCTATCCTTATGCTCACCGCCCGCGATGCCGTGGAGGACCGGGTCACGGGCCTCGACTGCGGGGCAGACGATTACTTGATTAAACCCTTTGATTTTAAGGAGCTCCTGGCCCGCTTACGAGCGCTGCTACGCCGGCACCTTGAGATCCGGCCTGACCAAGTCGTGATCGATGACCTCGTGATCGATACGCGTGCACAGGTTGCGAAGCGTTCCGGGGTGCCGGTGATGCTAACGGCGAAGGAGTATTCGCTATTAGAGTTTCTCGCGTTGAATCGGGGACGGGTCCTCGGCCGAGCAGAGATTGCGGAACACGTATGGGACGAGCGGTTCGATCCCTTTTCCAACCTAATCGAGGTCTATATTAAGCGTCTACGCAATAAGATTGATGATGGACACCATGTTCGTTTGATACGTACGCGACGGGGTGCAGGATACTCCTTTGACGATGTTTAGTTCGATCCGCCTCAAGCTGACCTTGTGGTACACAGCTGTCCTCGCCCTAATCCTCACGGCTTTTGCGCTGCTGACGTATTCATTATTTGTCAGGGCATTGGCCCAACAGACAGATAACAACATTCAGGAAGTGGCGACCAACCTGATAGCTACACTCGAGGGTGAGCAGGACGATGCGGGCGAACAAGCGCGGTCAGACGACGAGACCGTACGAGGGGCTTTGGATGAGTTTCGCTCACCGGATTACAAGTTCATTGTGCTGTCCGGCAACGGTAGGCTCGTGGAGGATACGGGGCACATTTCGTTGGACATGCCGACCGAGCCCGCATCCCCATTCTTCACGGTTAGGGCGGTACATCAGCCGTTTCGGGTCGGGCGATCTGAGGTTACCGTTGGTAAGAGTCGCTACCAACTTTATGTGGTCTATTCGCTTGCTGACGAGCGGGAACAGGAGGAGTCCGTCAGGGACATTTTTCTTGTGAGCGTGCCCCTGTCGCTTTTGCTAGCCGGACTTGGCGGATACTTCCTCGCTCGTCGGACGCTCGGCCCCATATCCGCGATGAGCGAGCGGGCGACGGAGATCACATCAGCAAACCTTCACGAACGGCTTCCTGTAAAAAATGCCAAGGACGAGCTAGGTACGTTGGCCGGGGCCTTCAACGATGTGCTGGATCGGCTCGACCGCGAATTCGAGCATCAGCGTCGTTTTATGGCTGACGCTTCGCACGAACTTAGAACGCCCCTCGCGATCGTTCAAGGGGAATCGGACGTCGCCCTTTTAAAGGACGAGCGGTCTGTGGATGAGTACAAGACGTCACTTCGCATCGTCAATGACGAAAGCAAGCGTCTGGCAAAAATAGTCGAGGATCTTTTCATCCTCGCGAGGGCCGACGCCGGAGGCATTCGTACCGAGATGCGCGATCTGTACGTCGATGAGGTCGGTGCGGATTGCGTTGTCGCCGTTCGCACTCTGGCAGATTCGCGTGGTGTGACGATCGAGTTGTCAGCGTCAGAACTCTACGTAGTTGGTGATGAAAACTTGCTCCGGCGTCTCTTCATGAACCTTTTGCACAACGCCATCAAATACAATTTTCCCGGCGGCTCGATAAACGTCCGCGTCACCGCCAACCAGATCGAAATAGCTAATACAGGTCGGCCGATACCGGATGACCAGGTGGAGCTGATCTTCGAACGGTTCTACCGCTCGCACAAGGAACGTAGTGACGACGAAGTCACGACCTCGGGTTCAGGACTTGGGCTCGCGATCGTTAAACTGATCGCGGATCTGCATGGAGCGAGTATTGCGTATTCACGATCGGGACCTTTCAACGTTTTCACCGTCATTTTTCCCAACACGACGGGAGTGTGAAAATGCTGATTTCCATCTCATGTTGACCTCCTGCTCGTTCGATGTTCATCGCCGGTTAATCTCGCGGGTCGTATAAATTGGTTTCAGGATCAACTGATTCCAAGGAGACGCAAATGAAAATAGTAAAAAGGGTAATGCCATTCGTACTTGTCATCGTTGCTACGGCCGTCCTCGGCATATCCGCGAGTGCTCAGCAGAAGAAGATCGGCATGAGGCGGGCTCAGGCTATCGCAACCTCCCATGCCAAAGGCCTGAGGCTGAAGGCGAAGGAGATGGAGCACGAGAACGGAACGTGGATCTACTCGTTCGAATTTCGTGAGAAGAACGGCGATATTCGTGAGGTAAACGTTAACGCCTTTACGGGCAAAGCCATTGTCGAGCACGAGAGTAAGAAGAGCGAGGCCGACGAAGAGCGATCCGAGAAAAAAGAGAAGCACTGAGCAGGTTCATTTGGGGTGAAGTGGACGGTGGAGTAACTAAGGTTCCCTAGCGACCCAAAGACAAAAGGCCGTGTCGCAGCACGGCCTTCATAGCTTCAAGGGAATCTCATTACCGGCGACTTACAGCTGTAAAATGAAGCCCGGAGTATGTCAGAAGGTCCACTGCATTCCTACGAACCCGATGAATTGGGGATCGCGGCTGCCGAGGAAGCTGCGACCCGCTGAGCCGATAAAGGTGGCGTGCTTTGCTATGGGAATGCGCGTGCCGACGTTGAAGACGGCTTCGGTGTCGCCGAAGTGATGTGACGGGCTGGTCGCATGCAATTCGTAGAGGAGCTCGAGCTTTTTGTACTCGCGGCCCACGACTCCGCCATAGGAGAGCTCGTCCTCACCACGCTGAAAGAGCCACCCGGCGTCGCTGTTGAAACTCCAGTTCTTACTCAGTTTCTTCTGAAACTGGAACGGCATAAAAAATGTCGGGCCGCGCCCCTCTATGCCGAGCTTTCTCGCCCGAGAGCCGGTATTGATCCCAATGGCCGGATACATCGAGATCGCCCAGGTCTTCTTCTCTTCGTCCATGTCCTTGAAGCGCCAGCGGACAGCGATGCTCGTATTACCAAAGGCATGGATAGAGTCTGGCTGACCGAAATTTTTCTGGATGTAGTATGGGATCTCGATCCGGAGCTGTGTGTGCTTCGTCATGCCCCGGTTAAAGTCGATATCGGGAGCGGCCCAAAGATGACCGTCTCTCGTGAACTCCATGATCAACCCGGTGTTGATCTCGTAATGGCCCTTTTCGACCGTCTCCGTGTCGTCCGTTATCATCGGCGGCCCACCCTGTGCGGCCGCGTATACAGCTGCAATGAGGACGACGAGACAAACGTTAACTTGGCGTGTGATGAAGCGCATACCATCTAATTGTGTAGCAGATACTTACAGCGGGAGTTTGTAAGACAGAATACGACAATTCGGAGGTCGCAGGCGTAACCTATGCGGGCATGAAAAGGCTGAGATGTCCGGAGTGCAGATCGCGGGACGTCATGCCGCCCTCGGCGGAACGGGCAAGATGGCTATGCGCCTCTTGCCTGATGGATTTCAAGGTCGGCAGAAAGGATGCTCGAAAGATCCTCGAGCGGGCGGATAAGAAGAGCATCGATCTCGGCGGCTTTAGACCTTACCTGCACCTTGCCCTGGAGCGAAAGCCGAAGTCCAAAAAGCAGCACGCCTGAATGCACGATCAGTTTCGCGACGTTTGCCCGGCAGTCGGGATCTTTACCATAATGCTGGTACCCTTACCGCTCACGCTCTCGATATCGAACTCGCCCCCGAGTAGCTCCGTCCGTTCACGCATTCCGATGAGTCCGAAGCCGTGAGCGGGATCGTCGCCGTTCCGAGCTTCTCCGAGATCAAAGCCCAACCCGTCGTCCTCCACGATGAGCGACACCGCGTCCTTTTTTGAGTGGAGCAGCACAGACACCTGACCGGCATCCGCGTGCTTAAAGACGTTGTTGAGCGCTTCCTGAGTGATCCTGTAGAGATTGGTCTCTACCTCGCGAGATAGTTTTCCATGGACATTGTTAGGCGAGGTCACCCACTTGAACTCGGCCTCGACGCCATACTGCTGTGACCATTCCCGGACGAAGGCCTGAATGGCATTCTCCAGGCCAAGCGAGTCGAGTTCAGTAGGCCTCAGCTCCCGAGAGAGAAAACCCACGTCACGGTCCATCCTCGAGGCGATCTCCCGGATGGATAAGACCTGGTCATGCGCGGGTCCGTCGGCCGGCAGCATGTCGAGGAGCCGTTCGACCTTTAGCCGCATCCCAGTGAGCATCTGGCCTATATGGTCGTGCAGATCGCGTGCGATCCGTTTACGCTCCGCCTCCTGCATCTCGACCATGCGGTGCATGATCTCCGCCTCCCGGACGGCTGACTCGACCCGCTTATGCTCGGTCACGTCGCGCGCGATCTTTGACGCGCCGATGATCACGCCGTGGGCGTCCCGCACGGGGGAGACATTGAGAGATATGTTGAGCAGCTTTCCGTCCTTTCGGCGGCGGATCGTCTCGTAATGTGAGACATTCTCACCCTTGCGGATACGACCAAGTATGCCGGGTTCCTCATCTACTCGATCCGGCGGCATGAGTATCGTTACCGGTTTACCGATGACCTCCTCGGCCGTGTAGCCAAAGATCGCTTGGGCACCATGGTTCCAGCTCTGGATAGTACCGTTCAGGTCCTTTGAGATGATCGCGTCACTGGCCGAGTTTACGATAGCGGCGAGCTTCCCGAGTTCGGCGACGTCCTTTTTGCGTTCTGTGATATCGCGAGCGATCTTTGATGCCCCAACAACATTTCCACCGCTGTCGCGGATCGGGGAGACCGTCAGCGAGATATCCAGGAGCCGGCCGTCTTTGTGCCTGCGGATCGTCTCGTAGTGCTGGATGCTTTCACCACGGCGGATACTCGCCAGGATGCCGGGCTCCTCATCTACGCGATCGGGGGGCATAAGCATCGTCACGGGCATCCCGACCGCCTCATCGGCGGTGTAGCCAAAGATATGTTCAGCACCCTTATTCCAGCTCTGGATAATGCCGTTCAGGTCTTTGGAGATGATCGCATCGCTCGAGGACTCGACTATTGCAACAAGCCACGAGGAGGCGTCAAAAGCTTGTTGGGAGGTCTTAGCCATACTAGATAAGATGCGCGTGTAGCGGGGGAGGGCAGCGCATACGACATCGGGCGTGCGTGCCGCATAGTGCAGAGCTAGGGGGCACTCTGATTGTACCTACTTTGGGTCCGCTAAGACAACGTTTCGGCCTTCGGACGCGATGTGTCTGATAAAATAGCGGTTTGAGAGGATTTTCTTATTAGTAACGTTACGGGTTTCACACGCGGGCTGAAACAGAATCAGTTACGCCGGATAGAAAAGCTAAGCACGCGCCGTGTCGCGGCCGATCAGATCCTTTCTCCGGAGCTGGCCCGGCACATGTCCGAGCTGAGCAACGAGACCGGCCGGCAGATCGGCGTACTCCTCAACCGCAAGGGTCAGGTGGAGTATGTGATGGTCGGCACGGCAAAGCAAATAGAGATGCCGGACTTCGGCCGCGCACGTGTGTCGGAGGACCGTTTCCGCGGGCTGCGCTGCGTTCATACTCACCTGCTTGGCGAGAAGCTCACTCAGGACGATCTCACCGACCTTGCTCTGCTGCGTCTTGACCTGATGTCTATCGTTCAGGTCGATAGAAGTGACGGGCTGCCCGGGCTCGTCTACTCTGCCCACCTCGTGCCGGGAACCCCCGGAGAAGGAAATGGCGACTCAGGTGGTGAAGAGCGGTCGTATGAGTTCCTCGAGCCGACCATCCCGGCCCACCTTGATACGAATTTTCTCTCTCTGATCAACTCGCTGGAGGACGAGATGGCCCGCGTGCGATTGACCGCACGAACGCGTGTACCGGGCCGTGATAGAGCTATCCTTGTCGGCGTCGTCACCGGAGACGTGGATGAGGAGAAAGAATCCATGGCCGAGTTGAACGAGCTCGCCGCATCGGCGGACGTGGTCATCCTCGACACCATCATTCAACGACGGCCGCAGATCGACCCGAAGACGGTACTTGGTAAAGGCAAGCTCGATGATCTGCTTATCCGTTCGATGAGGCTGGGGGCCGATATGCTCATCTTTGACCAGGAACTTAGTCCTGCTCAGGTCCGGAGCCTCAGCAACGCGACAGAGCTAAAGGTAATCGATCGTCCGCAGCTGATCCTCGATATATTTGCACAGCGGGCACAGTCTCGTGAGGGTAAATTACAGGTCGAATTGGCGCAGCTCAAGTACCTGCTGCCAAGGCTTGTCGTCGGGCAAAACTCTGCATTCTCGCGACTGGCGGGCGGCATCGGCGGACGCGGTCCCGGTGAGACGAAGCTTGAGACAGACCGTCGGCGGGTTCGTGATCGCATAGCCCAGCTTGAGCGGCAAGTGGATGACCTCGGGCGTCAACGGCATGAACGCCGAAAGAACCGCGTA
>Ga0070658_10005263_pt1 | contig 10509 bp, 9 predicted proteins | sample KBSC13metaG_FD_64664 | JGI IMG/M metagenome (GOLD analysis project Ga0070658, IMG submission 64664) | Corn rhizosphere microbial communities from Kellogg Biological Station, Michigan, USA - KBS C1-3 metaG | ecosystem: Host-associated > Plants > Roots > Rhizosphere > Soil ... | reverse complement strand
TCCCATGCGCCAACCGTCTTGCTGGTCATGGGTGACGCTCATCGGGAGCGTGGCGGTCAGCTGAATATTTTCAACCGGGCCGTAGTTGAGATCGACTCCCGCATTGGAATCTACAGTCAACCCACGCCCTTCGGCGGCCGCGAAGCCGTAGATTTCCCAATGTCCGGTGTCCGTCGGAATGGGATCGTCAGTCAGATATGGCGGTCCCGCGCGCAACGGCGCAGCCGCAGCGGCGATGGCATATGCAACCAGAAACCTTGCGACCCTCACTCTTGACCTTCTGCCGCCGGGTGGCGTCCCGGACGCTGGGGCAGCACGACGATCAGGATTACGATGACCACCGCCAAAACGAGCGACGCGAGGGGTCGGCTAAGCTCCAGGCCACCCTTGGCGACAGGTTTGTCCAGGAAATCGCCGACGGTCGCCCCGAGTGGGCGAGTCAAAATGAAGGCCGCCCAGAACAACGCGACGCGGCTGATTTTCGTCGAGAAATAAAGGATCGCGAGAAGCCCGAGCGCCGCTCCGAACACCATCGCTCCGCCACCATAGCCGAGCCCCGCATCGGCGATCCAGTCGCCGAGCGCGGTCCCGAGCGTCTGCGAAAACGTAATTGTGATCCAGTAGAAGGTCTCCTCGCGCGCTCCGGCGATGCTGTTCACATCGACGGTTCCGAGCGAACGGTACCAGGCGAACAGGGACAACAGGACGCAGGCGAGAAGCACGAGCGAGCCGCCGGGATAGCCTATCCCGAGGGAGCGATCGGCAAAGTCGGCGAGGGTCGTTCCGCACGTAGTCGAAGCAACGATGGTCGCCCAGTAGAGCCAGGCATTGAACTTCGGCGCCTTGATCTGCGCAATGACGAAGACAATCAGGAGCACGCCGAAAATGCCGGTCCCGATCAGATATCCATAGGGCATCGGGTGCGGAGTCGTCTCCCCAAGCCAGGTCATGGTGACCGTATCGCCACCCGTTTCACCAAGCGTGGTCGCGAGGATCTTGATGATCCAGAACCCCAGTGTGACCGCCGGAACCTTGCTCAGGATTTCATGGTGGTGAGACCGTGCATTCACGCGACCGATTCCTTATTTCATCTCGTTTGGGCTTTCGTGCCGGAGAGCCGGCGCAACCGGTAGTCCGATCGTTGCCGACAATCTTGTCCCGCATCAGCCAAGTTGACGGGGTTGCGGCCGAGTTCAGCCGGTCCGCAGCGGATGAACTCGGCCGTATCTAGATCGTCGTCGGCGATCAGGACCCGCATGGTTCGGTGGAGGGATTCGCTGCAAGGCATTTTCAGCGGCAATCCCACAAGCGTTCGGCTCACCGGACGCGACATCCGCTCACTCGAACAGGTCCAGATACTGTTCAGCGATCGGCCCGATCTTCCAGGGCTCGACCCGGCGCGCGATCGCGATCGGGTCGGGGGGCGGACGATCGAGCATGGCATCCAGCGCGCCGGCAAGGGCAGCCGGGTCGGCGATCGGCACTGCTAGACCAGCCTCACCGTCGCCGAGCAACTCCGTGGCCGCGGGCGTGCAATCCGTCGCAACGACGGGTCGTCCGGCGGCGAGGGCTTCGACAATGACCGCCCCATAGCCTTCGTGACGGGACGAAAGCGCGAAGACTCGGGCTCGGTCGAGCCAGGGTCGAATATCGTCCACATAGCCTGGCAAGGTGACGCGTCGGCCTAATCCCAATTCACGAATCCGTTGAGTTACCCGGTTACGCTGTGGTCCGTCCCCAACGATCGCCAAGCTTACGTTGGAATGTCGAACCAGCGCGAACGCCTCGACCAAGGTCGTGAAGTCCTTTTGCTCAACGAACCGACCAGCAGCCACGACCAACGGGTCGCCGCCAGGAACCATCACGAGAGTTGGAGACTCATCCGGCAGCACCGGCAGCCGGATTACGTGCACCGGCTTTCCAAACATGGCCCGAGCTTGCGATGCCGCCTGCTCCGACAAGGCGACGATGGCATCTGCCCCCGCCAGCCGCCGCCTTGACCGGGCTTCAAAGAAGTGTTGCCGGAATCCTCGGCGACCTGCCTTACGAAGTGCGGAGCTGATCTGGGCAACGAGCCGCGGGCGGCGGTTTTGCACGATCTTGCCGAGCGGCGCGATCAGCGGCCAATGAAAGTTTCCGGGGATGAAGATCCCGTCGAAGCGTCGGTCGCGAAAGTAGCTGGCGGCGGCGACGCCCAGGCGTTTCCTCGATCCAATCCGCCGCGGAATCGGCGGATCCGCCTCGACCACGCGCACCGACCGGGCGACTAGCGATCGTATCGGCCCGGCCTCCGAGCCGCAGAATATCTCTACCTCCGCGCCCGCCCTGGCCCATGCTTCAGCGAGCCTGACGGCAATGCGCTCGGTCCCGCCGAGCGCAAAATCATGGAGCACAATCCCCAGTCGCATGGTGGCGATGGTCAGGCGGCGTCGTCGATTGGCATCGTCGCGCTACCGGCGAAGGCCGGGAATGTCGCGGTCGTGCCGTCGCTGCTCTCAAGGTAATTCAGGATTGCGCGCGCTGCCCGAACCGACGACGGGGTCGCCTCCAACGCGATGCTGCTTGCGAACAGTTGCCGCTGGACGTCTTTGAACTTGTTTGGGTGCAGGATAGCCTCCGCCAGCGCGGGCCCCAGTTCGGATGGGTTCGACAACACTTGGCCAGCGCGCCAATGGAGATAGTTATGATCGCTGTGGCCGTCGATCCCATGCGCGTTCAGGAAGATGCACGGGCGCGGATGAAGGAGGAATTCATAAATTTGGCTGCTGACGTCTCCCAGATAAATGTCTGCGGCCTCGGTGTAGCTCATGTCCGTGGACGCAAAGCTGCCGAGGTCGACGTGAATGTTTGGAGCGCCCGAATAGCGGCGGGCGATCCTGCCCGGAAAAGCAAGCCGCATCCGGTCGATCGAGATCGCGACGCGCCGCTCAAACAACATGACGTGGGGGGCAAAGATCAGGTTGTAGTCTGGATGAGCCAGGAAATAGTCGAGAATCGATCGACCGAAGCGATACCAGGATGACAAATGCGGCGAGACGTGCGGATTGTAGAGGACGGTGGGTCGGCCGTTGTGACGCAACTTGTCGGGAAGCGCGCGCGGTTGGATGAGGTCGAATTTGGGGTAACCGACAAGGGCCAGGCGCTCCTTCTCCAAACCCGTCTCTGCCACCAATCGATCGCGAATTTTGGGTCCTGATACGAGCACCAGGTCAAACGCTGCGCTCGCTCGATTGAAGCCGATGGCTCGATCTCCCGCTCCATGACGGGTGTGGATGAGCTTGAGATTTCTCAAGCCGTATCGAGTCTTCAGCAGTGCTGACGTTTTTTCGGCGACGACGAGCGCGCGGAAGGAGCGAAAGAAATCCAGATTGTCGCGATATACGGCAAGCTTGGCCGCAGGGACGACGCCGTCGAGGGCGCCGACGATTCCTCGCGCGATCAAGGTTCGGTGCCGCAAGCGGACGTGCCGGGGGCGAGGGCCGCCGATCTGAGCCGTCAGCCGTTCCACTTCGTCATCGAGGCGCTTGTTGGTCGAGATGACGACGATGTCGAGCGACGGCTTCGCGCCCGCCAGCGCCATGGCAATTGGCAAGCTATGAGCGACTTGATGTATCTGGTCGTGATTGAACAGGAATCCGATCCGCATAAAGCCAAGACGGCGTGCCGAAGCGGATCCCGCAGTTCAAAGCAGCAATTATTTTTACGACGGAATTAGGCGCTTGGCGACGCCGGGGCTTCGGTCAATAAGCGGTCATGCCACGTACGCTTGAAGGAAGATCGGCGGGCCTCAGGCGTATCTTCGGCAATCTGAGCTTGCTGATCAGCGGCAAAGCCGGCGCCGGGATCATCAGCCTGATGTATCTGGTCATCGTTGCCCGGACGCTCGGCGCTCACAATTACGGCGTGCTCGTGCTGATCCACGCCTACGTCACGCTGGTCGGCGGAATCATCGCATTTTCAGGTTGGCACGGCATCGTCCGCTTTGGATCGCTTGCCCTCGAACAATCGGACCCCGAGCGCTTCTTGCGGATAGGCCGGCTTCTGACATTGGTTGAGATAGGCTTCGGGATCGCAGCGATCCTGATCGCGATCCTGCTGATTCCAGTTGTCGGTCCGCACATGGATTGGCCGCCCGACGCAATCAGATTCGCCGGCGTTTACAGCCTTGCCACCCTCGCGAATGTTCGTTCGACGCCGCTCGGGCTGCTTCAACTTCGCGGTCGGTTCGATCTGATCGCGGTCCATCATCTGGTATCGCCGCTCGTTCGGTTGGCCGGCAGCCTTCTCGTCTGGCTTGTCGGCGGCGGTTTGATCGGGTTCCTGGCTGTCTGGCTGGTATCGGCATTGGCCGAATGGGCAAGCATGTGGGTATTGGGCCTCTGGCAACTCCATCGGATGGCGCTCGGCGTGCCGTTTGCCGGCCCGGTCCGCGGCGCAATTTCGGAGAACGAGGGGCTCTTGCCCTTCATTGTCGCGACGAACGTCGACATCACACTTCGTGAGCTCGCACCTAGGCTCGTGCCCCTTTCGATCGGGTGGTTGCTCGGGCCCACGGCGGTCGGATTGTATGCTCTCGCGCAAAGAGCCAGCGTGGTGCTTGAACAACCCGCCGCGCTGCTCGGCCAAGCGAGTTACGCCGTCCTCGCAAAGCTCGCTGTCGACCGCGAATACGACCAGTTTCGCCACACCGTGTGGCGCAGCGCCGCAAGCACCCTGATCTTGTCCGTGCCGGTGGTCCTGGTGCTGGCTATCGCCGGGCCCAACATCCTGGGTCTGCTGGGCGGTCGAAGCTTTCGGAGTGGGTCGGTCCTGCTGGTCTGGCTCGCTGCCGCGCGTGGAATCGCGGCGACCTCCCCGCCGATCACCTCCGGATTGATCGCGCTCGGGCGCCCCTCTCGCTCGATCATGGCCAATCTGGCGTCGAACCTGCTTCTCTTTCCTCTGCTCCTATTGCTGCTTTCGCGATTCGGCGTTGACGGGTCAGGATACCATGCAGTTGTCCAGGCGGCCTGCGCGGCCATCGCTTTGGCTTGGCTGTTTCGCGCATCGGCGAGGCAACTGGCCTGATGGATATTTGGCGCACAGGCATTGCTCGCGCCCCCATCGCGGAAATCTTAGAGCGGGGCGGAATCGGTGGCTTGCCGATCCAGTGGCTGCCCCATGATCGGCGCTCGTTCACGTTCCTCGCGGATCCTTTCGGCCTTGCCGCCGACGGCAAGATCCATGTGTTCGTGGAGGCCTTCGATTATCGCGAACGCCGGGGCCGGATCGACGTCCTGACGTTTGACGAGAGTCTCAAGCTCCTCGACCGGTCCATCTGCCTTTCGGAGCCGTGGCACCTCTCCTACCCCTGCGTGTTTCAAGACGATCCGAATATTTACATGTTGCCAGAGGCGCATCGTTCAGGGGCGCTGACCCTGTACCGCGCCGCCGATTTCCCGTGCCGCTGGGAGGCGGCGTTTCGGCTCGAATTGCCGGAAGTCCCCGTAGATGCCACGCCGTTTTTCCACGATGGCCACTGGTGGCTGTTCTATTCTCCGGCCGGTGGCGGAGAAGCGAGCCTTCATCTCGCTTTTTCCGAACGCCTCGACGGCCGCTGGCGAGCTCACCCACTCAATCCCCTGCGAAACGGCAATGACGGGTGCCGACCGGCGGGGCGTATCGTTTTGATCGGCGGGCAGCTCGTCCTTCCCGTACAAGACAGTCTGGGCACTTACGGTTCATCGGTCAGGGCGTTGACCATCCACGAAATCACGACCGAGGCCTTTGAGTGCAAGGTCGGCTCGCCGATTGGGTCGCCATCAAGTCTGGCGCCTTATGACGCCGGCCTGCACACATTGTCCGCCGTCGGCGAGCTCACTTTGTTCGACGTCAAACGGATCGATCGGTCCCTGACTGGAAAGCTCATCGGACTTGTCGGGAAAGGTCGTCGAGCCGCCGCAGGATTTCGCCGGCAATCTGATTGAACCGGTCTCGGCTGTAATGCTCGAACAGCCGGCGCCGAGCGGAAAAGCCCATCCGGTGCAGGTCTGCGGCATGTTCCAAGCTCTCAAAAATTGCGCTGGCCAATGACACTGGATTGCCGGGGATCGCCAGTCGTCCGGTCACGCCATCCACGATCGACCGAGACATTTCGCCGACTGCCGATCCGATAACCGGGAGGCCGGCTTGCATCGCCTGGTGAGCGGCAATGCAAAAACCCTCCGATCGTGACGGTTGGACGTAAAGATGCTGGTTGGCTAGAAAGGCAGTCGGATCGCCGACGAAACCGGCAAGGGTAACGTCGTCGAGTCCCGCCTCCAGGATTTGCGCTTGCAAGGTGCCGTGTTCAGCGCCGGTGCCGCCGATGGTGAGCTCAAACGCGCGGGGGGCGGGATTTCGCTGACGTAGGATCTTGATCGCAGCCAAAAGGACATCGTAGCCCTTGACCGGGTGAAGGCGGCCGAGGGTGCCGATGCGCAGCGGTTCCTGGCCCGTCCATGGTGCGGCGACGGGCGCATCCGGGTCGGCCGCGAATATCGGCCAAACCACGAGACGGTCCGTTGGAATGCCCAAAGCTTTGCGTGAGAAATCGGCGACCGAGCAGCTGTCTGCCAACCACAGGGCAGATTGGTTGCGCCTCAGGCGCAGCAACCTGCGGTTGGCGGCGCGCAGATAGGCGGCGTGCTGCCAGCTGATCACTGGTATCCTTTGGGCCGCGGCGGCCACCTGACCGAGCAAGGTTGCCCGCGTCAGGGATGTCCAAACGGCATCCGGTTTGTACTGGCCAAGCATGGGCCTCAGCCAACGGTAGGCGGCCCAATGATCGGTTTCACCACCATCCCGAACGTGCACTGAAAGGCCGGCATCGGCCATGGCCGGTATCGCCCGGCCATCGCGGCGCGTCAGCGCAAATATTTCGACGTCGACGCCATGGCTGCGCAGGGCTGCAGCTACCGCAGGCACTGGAAATGCCGCGCCGCCGCCTTCTACGGAATTGATTATATAGGCTATTCGCATGCGCGAGTTCGTCGAACCGTGAATGTCATTGCACTCGTGCTAACGATTGCCAAAGAGATTGCTATGTGGAGGCAAGACGTTGCGGCCCGGACCCGACCGCAGCAAGTTGATGATCTAACTTGTCGGACGGTTGAGCGTGGACATAGCGCATGATCAGGGATTGCTCGCGGTTCTGGAAGCCAGACGGGCGGAAATCCGCCGATTCCTGATTGCCCGGACCGGTAGCGAAGCCGATGCAGACGACATCCTGAGTGACCTTTGGATCAAGGTCCGCTCGGTTCGCGCCGGCCCAATCGCCAGTCCGCCGAACTACCTTTTTCGGATGGCCGACAATCTCGTGCTCGATCGCCTCCGCGCCGCCGGCCGGCGTCAACGACGTGAAACCGAGTGGACCAGCGAGCGGCTCGGCCCGGTTCCACCCTCTGCCGAGATTCCGGAACCGGCGGCAAATGCCGAGCAACTGTTGATCGAGCAGCAGCAGGCAGAGCGCCTGGCCGAAGCCGTTTCTCACCTGCCGGCGCGCGCGCAAAGCGTGCTGCGGCTGCACAAGTTCGGTGGATTGAGTCATGCCGAAGTCGCAGCGGAGCTCGGGATCAGCAAAAGCGCGGTAGAAAAGCACATGGCCGTCGCCATGGCACACTTGCGCAAGCTGATGGACGACTGAGGCGGCGGATGGTTCATGGCGTCTGTAAGATATCAGGAGAGCCGGGGGCGAGCGTCGAGGGCTAAAGAACGATGACAACGGGAAGTATCATTAAGGAAGCCGCACAGTGGGTCGTTCGCCAGCAAGGCGACGCGATCGACTGGGACGCCTTCACAACCTGGCTCGAAGCCGATTCGCGGCACCGGACGGCCTATGACGAGCTGGCTTGCATCAACCGTGATCTTGAGGATCATTCGGCCGCCATTGTCGCATCCCTGCCTGACACTCCTCAACCCAGGCCCGCCAATGATGCTCGGACTTTGCGCTGGAAGCTGTGGGGGGGCGGAGGTGTCGCGGCGGCCCTGCTCGTCGTCGGTCTGGCGCTCCAGCCGTTCGGCCCAAGGGACGCGGTTCAAGAGTTCCGTTCCTCGCCGGGGAAGAGCACCGAGGTGGCGCTTGCCGGCGGTGCCAAGGTCATTCTCGCTCCGGCCAGCCGGTTGACCGTCACTGGCCCAAGCGTTGCGCTTGAAGGCACGGGATATTTCGACGTGCCGCACATGCCTGGGCGGCACCTCACGATCGCCGCCGGCGCGATCGAAGTGACCGACATCGGGACCCGGTTTTCGCTGGCCAACGAACCTGAGGGGATCAGCGTCGACGTCGCGGAAGGATCATTGTCCGTGAGATCAAACCGCTTGACCGCACCGATCGCGCTGACGGCCGGACGAGGACTAAGGGTAGATGTCGGCGATTGGACCGTGGGAGTTGTCAGCGTCGATCCCCAACGAGTTGCAGGCTGGAGGACTGGCAAATTGCAGTTCGACGAGGCTCCGCTCTCACTGGTGGCACGGGACATCTCGCGTTATTCCGGTAAAAGGGTGACCGTCGATCAGGCCATCGCCGATCAGCCATTCAGCGGAGTAATCGCGATCAACGATGGTCAGCCGGCTGCCCAGACCCTGGCGCAAATCCTGTCGCTGGACGCAAGGCAGGTTGATGGCGGTCTGCGCCTGGAGCCTCGCCGGCGGTAGCCTGTTTGTCGCGCCCGCGGGCGCCTTGGCGGCAACCGCCAAGATCAACATTTCAGCGGGGCCGCTCGACCGATCCCTTCGCCGACTATCCGACGACACAGGGGTGTCGATCGGGTCTGCCGGGCGGTTGCCCACTGTCCAAACGCGCCAAGTGCGAGGGGCTGCATCACCCGCCGAGGCGCTCCGTCAGATGTTGGACGGCACCGGCTACCGCGCCGTTGCGACGGGGCCGGCCAGCTTTCGGATCGAGCGGGCGCCGGTCAGCGTCGCCCCATCGCCCACGCCGCCGCCGCCGCCAAGCGAACCAGTCGAGGAAGCTCCCCGCGAAATTGTCGTAACCGCGCTCAAGCGACCGACACGCCTGTCGAGCCTGCCTGCGACGGCTCATGTCCTTCGCGCAAGCGACCTTCGGGCGCCGATCGGCCTGGCCGGTACGGACCGGGTGTCGCAGGAAGTGCCCTCGCTCATCAGCAGCAGCCTGGGCCCCGGGAGGAACCGGCTGTTCCTGCGCGGCATCGGCGACGGCCCGCTCAACGGTTTCAATCAGGGCAGCGTCGCTATTCTGCTCAATGAGGCCCGCCTCAACTATGACGCGCCCGATCCGGACTGGGCGTTGATCGACATCGACCAGGTCGAGATTCTGGAAGGGCCCCAGGGGCCGTTGTACGGCACGGGGGCGCTCGGCGGGATCGTCAAGGTGTCCACCAATCGGCCGGATCTCGCGCGCGCTTCGGCACAGCTCGCCGTGGGTCTCGCCTCGACGCGCGAAGGCGACCTGTCAAATCGGCAATCGGCCATCGTCAATCTGCCCCTCGTCACCGGCGCGCTGGGTGTTCGCGTTGTCGCCTATCGTCAGGACCAGGCCGGTTGGATCGACGATGTCGGGGGCGCTCGCAATTCCAATCGGGAACGGCTGACTGGGGGCCGCGTCTCGCTGCGTTGGCATCCTTTCGCGCCGTGGACGGTCGACCTCACCCTCGCGGGTCAGGAGCGCAGTGCAGCGGACAGCCAATATGTCGACGGCGGCCTTGGGCCCGTCCAACGGCCCCATCGCGGGCGCGAGCCGCGCGATCTCGACAATCGGCTCGCCATGATGACGATCGCGGGCCAACTCGGCGGACTCGAGCTGACCTCCATCACGAGCGCAACCAGGCAGGAAGCCGGCGCGCTCTACGACGCTACGCCGCTCGCGCCCTTGCTCGGGACCAGCGGCATGACGATGGTCAATGACGACCGCCGTTACCGTTTGTTCGATCAGGAGTTGCGGCTCAGCAACCGAAACCAGGCGGGGTTCGAATGGCTAACCGGGATCTCCTACATCAAGGCGTCAACCAACGCGGACATTCAAGCTCGCGATGCGACATCCATAATACCGTTGCTGACGTTCAGGCGATCAGTGACAGAGGCGGCGCTGTTCGGCGAAGCGAGCATGACGATCGCCCCGCATCTGACGGTGGGAGGCGGAGCCCGCGTCTTCTCCAGTCATCTCGACGACGAGGGACAGGAGGGAGCGTCCGGAAGCCTGCGCAGCAAGCGCAATATCCGGGGTGCCGGCAGCGCCAGCGTCAGCTGGACGCCATCGGCCACGGTCACGGTCTTTCTGCACGCAGCGTCCGCTTACCGCCCGGGCGGCATCAACGTTGAGCGCGACGCGACCCAAGCCGTCCACGACGCGGACGAACTGGCCAGCCTGGAATTGGGATCGCATGTCCGTTTGGGCGGCGCCTTTTCACTCGACGGAACGATGTTCGCCGCTCGGTGGCAGCACGTCCAGACCGATGAGCTGCTCGCCAATGGACTGGTAGCGACTCGCAATGCCGGCAACGCGCGAAATCT